>Ga0206116_1000030_pt1 | contig 301454 bp, 283 predicted proteins | sample 3A1Ametagenome_FD_178000 | JGI IMG/M metagenome (GOLD analysis project Ga0206116, IMG submission 178000) | Enriched microbial communities from leaf-cutter ant dump, University of Wisconsin, Madison, United States - 3A1A | ecosystem: Environmental > Terrestrial > Nest > Insects nest > Nest dump...
TCGACACGGCTGCGCATGCCGGCTCTCTCGCCAGCGGAACCGCCGCAGTGCTGGCCGGCGGCATCGACGTGGTCTATCCGCCGGAGAATGAGGCGCTGTACCGCGACATCCTGGCGCAGGGGGTGGTGGTGGCGGAAAGCGCCATCGGCACCCAGCCGCAGGCCCGCCACTTCCCCCGCCGCAACCGCCTGATCTCCGGCCTCTCGCTGGGGGTGCTGGTGGTGGAGGCGGCCTTGCGCTCCGGATCGCTGATCACCGCGCGGATGGCGCTGGAACAGGGGCGCGAGGTGATGGCGGTGCCGGGCTCCCCGCTCGACCCCCGCTGCCATGGCACCAACAACTTGCTGCGCCAGGGCGCCACGCTGGTGGAGCGGAGCGACGACGTGCTGCGCGCCATCGAAACCCTGCGTCCGCCGACGCTGGCGGAACGGCAGCCAGACCTGTTCAGCACACCCGCCCTCACCCATGGCCGAGCGATGGAACCCGACGAATCCGACCTTGCCAAGGCTCGTGCCGTGGTGCTGGAAAACCTCGGTCCCTCGCCCGTCACCATTGACGAACTCGTTCGCGGGTGCCAATTGTCCGCTCCGGTGGTGCTGACCGTGGTTCTGGAACTTGAGCTTGCCGGCCGAGTCCAGCGTCTTCCCGGTCATCAGGTCTCTCTCGCCTGATCGGCGCCGCCTTGGTTTGAGTGGGCATACGCGAAGGGCTGGTTTCTTGCCGGGCAGCAACGTCGTCATCGTCGAATCGCCGGCCAAGGCGAAGACCATCAACAAGTATCTGGGCGACGACTACACCGTCATCGCCAGCTTCGGCCATGTCCGCGACCTGCCGGCGCGGGACGGCTCGGTGCGCCCGGACGAAGACTTCGCGATGGAATGGGAGCTGGGCGACCGCTCCAAGCGCCACATCGACGAGATCGCCAAGGCGGTGAAGTCGGCCGACCGCATCTATCTCGCAACCGACCCGGATCGCGAGGGAGAGGCCATCGCCTGGCATCTGTCCGAACTCCTTCGCGAGAAGCATCTGTCCGACAACCGCGACGTCCAGCGCGTCACGTTCAACGAGATCACCAAGTCCGCGGTCCAGACCGCCATGGCCAACCCGCGCGCCGTGTCGCAGGAACTGGTCGACGCCTATCTGGCGCGCCGCGCCCTGGATTATCTGGTCGGCTTCACCCTGTCGCCGGTGCTGTGGCGCAAGCTGCCGGGCTCCAAGTCCGCCGGCCGCGTGCAGTCGGTGGCGCTGCGCCTGATCTGCGAGCGCGAGTCGGAGATCGAGGTCTTCAAGCCGCAGGAATACTGGTCGATCGCGGTGGGCTTCACCACGCCGGCCGGCGCCACCTTCACGGCGTCGCTGACCCAGCTGGACGGCAAGCGCCTCGACAAGTTTGGCCTGCCCAACCGCGAGGCCGCCGAGGCAGCGGTTGCGAGGATCCGTCCGCAGGCCTTCGCCGTCTCGACGGTGGAGCGCAAGCAGAGCCGCCGCAACCCGTCGCCGCCCTTCACCACCTCCACCTTGCAGCAGGAGGCCTCGCGCAAGCTGGGCTTTGGCGCCACCCGCACCATGCGCACGGCGCAGAAGCTGTATGAGGGCGTGGATATCGGCGGCGAGACGGTCGGCCTCATCACCTATATGCGAACCGATGGCGTCAGCCTGTCGCAGGAGGCCATCGACGGCGCCCGCGGTCTGATCGGATCGCAGTATGGCGAGCGCTATGTCCCGGCCCAGCCGCGCGTCTACAAGACCGCCGCCAAGAACGCCCAGGAGGCCCACGAGGCCATCCGGCCGACCGACCTGCATCGCCGCCCCGACTCGGTCGCCGCCTATCTGGAGCAGGACGAACTGCGGCTTTACGAGCTGATCTGGAAGCGCACGCTGGCCAGCCAGATGGAAAGCGCCGTGCTGGACCAGGTGGCTGTCGACATCGCCAGCCCGTCCAAGGACGTGGTCCTGCGCGCCACCGGTTCCATCGTCGTGTTCGACGGCTTCCTGAAGGTCTATCAGGAGGACCGCGACGACGCGGCCGAGGACGACCAGCAGGAGCGCCGCCTGCCGGCCATGGACCAGGGCGACGCGCTCGACCGCGGCGACATCGACCCGGAACAGCACTTCACCCAGCCGCCGCCGCGCTATTCGGAAGCCAGCCTCGTCAAGAAACTGGAGGAGCTGGGCATCGGCCGGCCGTCGACCTACGCCTCGATCCTGCAGGTCCTGCAGGACCGCAATTACGTGCGGCTGGACAAGCGGCGCTTCATCCCGGAAGACCGCGGCCGGCTGGTCACCGCCTTCTTGGAGAATTTCTTCCACCGCTATGTGGAGTACAACTTCACGGCGGAGCTGGAGAACCAGCTGGACGAAATCTCCGACGGCAAGATCGACTGGAAAACCGTCCTGCGTGAATTCTGGACCGCCTTCGACGCGGCGGTGACCGGCACCAAGGATCTGACGATCACCCAGGTGCTGACCACACTCGACAACGAGCTGGGAGCCCATTTCTTCCCCACCGCCACCGAGGACGGCCTCGACCCGCGCGTCTGCCCGGTCTGCCGTGAGGGCCGGCTGGGGCTGAAGCTGGGCAAGATGGGCGCCTTCATCGGCTGCTCGCGCTATCCGGAGTGCCGCTACACCCGTCCGCTGGCCGTCGCCAACGACGAGAACGGCGAAGCGCAGGAAGGCCCGCGCGAGCTGGGCAACGATCCGGAGACCGGCCTGCCGGTGACGGTGCGCCGCGGCCCCTATGGCGCCTACATCCAGCTCGGCCCGGCGCCCGCTGCCGCCACCCCTCCGGTGGAAGAGCCGCCCGCGGAGGAGCCTGCGGCGGACGGCAAGAAGCCGAAGGCGAAGAAAAAGAAGAAGGACGAGGCGCCGAAGCCCAAGCGGGTGTCGCTGCCCAAGGGCATGGCCGCGGCCGACGTCGATCTCGACACCGCGCTGAAGCTGCTGGCCCTGCCGCGCGTCATCGGCAACCATCCTGAAACGGCCGAGGAGATCAGCGCCGGCATCGGCCGCTTCGGTCCCTACCTGAAGCATGGCAGCGTCTACAAGTCGCTGACGCCCGATGACGACGTGCTGACCATCGGCATCAACCGCGCCGTCGACCTGCTGGCCGGCGCCGCCAAGAAGGCGTCGGCACCGGCCAAGACGCTGGGCGACCACCCGAAGACCGGCAAGCCGATCACCATGGGGTCGGGCCGCTTCGGGCCCTATGTGAAGCACGCCAGCGTCTATGCCTCGATCCCGAAGGGGACCGAGCCGGACAGCGTCACGCTGGAACAGGCGCTGGAACTGATCGACGCCAAGGTCGCCAAGGACGCCGCCAAGAAGGGCGGCAAGGCAGCCAAGGACGCAGAGCCGGCCAAGGCGGAGGGTGCCGAGGCGGAGAAGCCCGCCAAGGCGAAGGCTCCGGCAAAGACCGCGGCGAAGAAGCCGGCCGCCAAGAAGGCGACCAAGGCCAAGGCGGCGAAGGAAGCGCCCGCCGAAGCCGCCGCGCCGAAGAAGAAGACCGCGAAGGCGTCGTAACCGCCTCGTCCCCCGCACATCCGCTTTCCCCGACATGATCGTCGGGGAAAGGTGCCTTGCCGGTGGCAAGCGCCGTAGCGCGTGGCCGTCGGCATGGATGATTCAACCGCAATCCTGTCCAAGACGACCGGCGTGTGCGCCTGTTAGACTGCGGCATGGACCAGCAATCAGCATTGCATCAGACGCCGGCTGGCGGCGGCGACTTCGCCCGGCTGTGGCGGGAGGCGCGTTTCGATGGCATGGAATGCCTGAACGCCCGCTTCCAGCGCCACAGCTACGCCCCGCACACGCACGAGACCTATGTGGTCGGCGTGATCACCGCCGGGACCGAGCTTTACCGCTGCCGTGGCACCGAACGGGTGGCGCGGGCCGGACAGGTGGTGGTGCTGGATCCCGAGATCCTGCATGACGGCCGCCCGGCGGCGGACGGCTATGCCTACCGCATGTTCTATCCGTCGGTGGCGCTGTTCGAACAGGCGATGGCCGACGCGCTGGGCCGCCCCGCCGCACCCCATTTCTCCGCCATGGAGTTGGACGACCCGGAGTTGTTCCAGATCCTGCGCGGCCTGCATCATGGCCTGGAGGGGCCATACCGCGAACCGTTGCGCACCGACACCGACGCCCTGCGCGCCTTCACCGCCCTGGCGCTGCGCCATGGCGATCTGACGGCGCGTCCGCGCGAGGCCGGGCGTGAACCGGTGGCGGTCCGCCGCGCGCGCGAGTATCTGGATGCCCATCTCGACAGCCCGGTCGAACTGGCCGATCTGGCGGAGGCGGCGGAACTCAGCCGCTTCCATCTGCTGCGTGTCTTCCGGGCGGCGGTGGGCACGACCCCGCACAGCTATCTGACCGACCGGCGTGTCGCCCATGCCAAGCGGCTGCTGGCGGGGGCATTGCCGCTGGCCGACGTGGCGCTGGCCTGCGGCTTTTGCGATCAGGCGCATTTCAACCGTGTGTTCAAGGGACGGGTCGGCGTCTCCCCCGGCCAATACCGCCGCGGCAGCAATCCCATCCAAGACACGCCCGCCGCAGCCGCCTAGCGTCCCCACCCATGAGCACAGAAATGAGCACGGGCAGCTTCGCCGTACCGGCATCCCCGCGTCAGGACTTCGCGTCGGGTGTCGTCCATAGCCTGCCCATCGTGGCGGGTGCCATTCCTTTCGGCTTCCTGCTGGGCAGCCTAGCCGCCAAGGCCGGCCTGTCGGCACTGGACATGGGGCTGATGAGCGCCCTGGTCTTCGCCGGCAGTTCCCAGTTCGTCGCGGTCGAGCTTCTGGACAAGGGCAGCGCCGGGCTTGCGGTGGTCGGCGCCATCCTGCTGGTCAACCTGCGCCATCTGCTGATGGGGGCGACGCTGGAACCCCGCTTCCGCGGCGTGTCCCGGGCGCGGGCCGGGCTGGCGCTGTTCTTCATGACCGACGAGCAGTGGGCGCTGGCCCTGCGCCGCGGATCGGACTTGTCGCTGGCCTACTGGTACGGCGTGGCCGTCACGCTCTATCTGGCATGGCTGTCCAGCACGGTGGCCGGGACGCTGGCCGGCGCGCTGATCGCCGACCCGACCGCCTGGGGTTTGGATTTCACCTTCATCGCCGTCTTCCTCTGCCTGCTGGCCGGGTTCTGGCGCGGAGCCGGATCGCTGCCGCCCTGGCTGGCGAGCGCCGCCGCCGCACTGGCCGTCCATGCGCTGTCTTCCGGCGGAACCTGGCACATCCTGGCCGGTGCCCTGGCCGGCGGGGCGGTCGCTGCCCTTCAAGCGAAGGGGCAAGGGAGGACCCGCGATGCCTGAGGCCCTGCAACTGGACTGGAGCGTCTTCGCCATCGTGCTGGGCGGGGCGCTGGTCACCTGGATGACGCGGATCGGTGGGCCGTGGCTGATCGCGCGGGTTCGGCTGGGTCCAGCGGCGAATGCCGCGCTGGAGGCGACGCCGGGCGCGGTGCTGGTGGCCCTGGTGGCGCCGGCGGCGCTGTCGCGCCCGTCCGACGCCCTGGCCGCCGCCTTCGTCTGCCTGATCGCCCGGCGCGTGCCGATGGTGGTCGCGGTGGCGGCCGGCGTGGTGGCCGTGGTGGTGCTGCGCCGCCTGATCTGACCCCCGTATTGACCGCTGTTGCAAACTGCCGTCTGGTTAAGCGCGCGGGGGTTGCCTATAAATCCGGGATGACCGACCCGATCTCCGCCCCCGCCGCTCCCGCCCCCGCTCCGGCAGCTTTCGACCCGCACGCCCTGCCGCCGCTGCGCGACGTGATCGCGCGCTTCGGGCTGGAGGCGCGCAAGGCGCTGGGGCAGAATTTCCTGCTCGACCTGAACCTGACGGGGCGGATCGCGCGTTCGGCCAACCTGCCGGCCGGCACCACTGCCATCGAGGTCGGTCCCGGTCCCGGCGGCCTGACGCGGGCGCTGCTGGCGACCAACGCGGTGAAGGTCATCGCCATCGAACGCGACCGCCGCTTCATCGAAGCCCTGGCCGACGTCATCGATGCCTCGCAGGGCCGGCTGTCCATCGTCGAGGCCGACGCCCTGACGGTCGATCCGGAGGAACTGGCGCCGGCTCCACGCGCCATCGTCGCCAACCTGCCCTACAATGTCGCCACACCGCTCCTGCTCGGCTGGCTGGCGCGGATCGAGGCCTATGTCAGCCTGACGCTGATGTTCCAGAAGGAGGTCGCCGACCGGCTGGTCGCCAAGCCCGGCAGCAAGGCCTACGGCCGGCTGTCGGTCATCACCCAATGGCGCTCCGATGCCCGCGTGCTGTTCAACCTGCCGCCGCGCGCCTTCACCCCGCCGCCGAAGGTCGAATCGACGGTCGTCCATCTGACCCCACGGACCAATCCGGAGCCGGCCGACTGGCGCGCGCTGGAGCAGGTCACCGCCGCCGCCTTCGGACAGCGCCGCAAGATGCTGCGCCAGAGCCTGAAGTCGCTGGGCAGCGCCGAGGCGCTGCTGGAGGAGACCGGCATCGCCCCGACCGCGCGGGCGGAGGAGATCGATGTCGCCGGCTTCGCCGCGCTGGCCCGCGCCTTCCGCACCCGTAACCCACTTGAGAGTCCGGCATGATCCGGGTCAATCCCCGCATCAGCCTGGACGAAAGCGAGTTGCAGGAGGAGTTTATCCGCGCCTCCGGACCCGGCGGCCAGCACGTCAACAAGACAGAGACGGCGGTCCAGCTGCGCTTCGACGTGCGCCGCTCCCCCAACCTGCCCGACCCGGTGCGCCACCGGCTGGAACGGTTGGCCGGATCCCGCCTGACCCAGGACGGGGTTCTGATCCTGGTGGCCGACCGCTACCGCTCGCAGATGCGCAACCGTGAGGACGCCCGCGAGCGCCTGATCGACCTGATCCGCGAAGCCGCCGCCCCTCCCCCGCCGCCCCGCCGCCCGACCAAGCCGACCAAGGGCTCCAAGGAGCGGCGGCTGGAGGGCAAGGCCAAGCGGTCGGAGGTGAAGAAGATGCGCGGGAACGTGCAGGACTGACCCGGCCTTTCACTCGGCATGCCCGCCATGAGGCAGGCGCATTGGACGGTTCAACCATCCCGTGCCAGCCTTGCCCTTCGCTTGCCCGTGAAACATTCCCCCGTGAGGACAAATCCGGGGCCGGAGACGTTCGATGAGTCATCCATCCGCCAGCGCCGCCCTGCCGTCGCCGACATCGGCCCGGCTGTCCGTCGGCTTCGCCTGGGTCGGGCATTCGCTGATGCACATCGTGTCGGCGCTGTTCCTGACCATCGTGCTGGCGCTGGAGACCGAGTGGAAGCTGTCCTATGACGAGCTGATCCGGCTGTGGACGCTGGGCGCCTTCATGATCGGGCTGGGGGCGCCGCTGGCCGGCTGGCTGGGCGACCGCTGGAGTTCCGCCGGCATGATCGCCGTCTTCTACCTGATGACCGGTGGCGGGGCGGTTCTGGCCGGGTTGTCGGACGGGCCGGAGATGCTGATGTGGTCGCTGGCCCTGCTCGGGCTGGGCGCCTCGATCTATCACCCCGTCGGCATGGCCTGGATGATGGCGAACGCCGAGAACCGCGGCAAGGCGATGGGCTGGCTCGGGCTGTTCGGCACCTTCGGTGTCGCCACCGCCGCGGTGGTCGCCGGCAGTCTGACGCAATGGCTGAACTGGCGCATGGCCTTCATCATCCCCGGCGCGATCTGCCTCGTGCTGGGAGTCGTGCTGGCGCTGCTGATGATGACCGGCGTGGTTCAGGACCGCCATGCCGACGTGAAGCCGCAGCCCAAGCCGTCGCGCGGCGACGTGGTGCGCGCCTTCTTCGTGCTGTCGCTGACCATGGTCTGCGCCGGGCTGATCTTCAACGCCATGCAGGTGGTGCTGCCCAAGCTGTTCGAGGCGCGCCTGGGCGGCTGGCTCGGCAGCGGCACGCTGGGCGTCGGCGGGCTGGTGACGGCGGTCTACCTGATCTCCGCCCTGCCGCAGATGATCGGCGGCGTGCTGGCCGACCGGCACTCGCTGAAGCGGGTCTATGTCCTTTGTCTGCTGGCCCAGATTCCGCTGATGGCCGCGGTAGCCGTCCTGGCCGAGCTGCCGCTGGTGGCCGCCGCCGCCTTCGTGGTCATCGCCTCGCAGACGCAGATCCCGGCGGAAAACATGCTGCTGGCCCGTTACACCCCGGACAAGCATCGCGGGCTGGCCTATGGCGCCAAGTACATCCTGTCCTTCGGCGCCGGTCCGTTGGCGGTGCAGCTGGTGGCCTGGGTCTATGAGCGCACCGGCGACTTCACCATGCTCTACCTGACCCTGTCGGTGCTGGCCGCCATGGCCTTCGCCGCCGCCCTGCTGCTGCCGGACGACCGCCGCAAGACCGAACCGGTGGCGGAGCCCTTGCCGGCGGCGGAGTGAAATCCGGGGCCGGACAAAAGCGACATGCTGTTCCGTTGTCCAGCTTGTCCGGCTATACAAGGGCTGGACAAGCCGGGTCGTATGATCGGCGCTCCCAAGGCGCCCGGACGATCCGGGTTAACGCGCGATCCGGTCAGCGGGGCATAGTATGAAGTTGCATATCGGCGGACATCAGAAGCACCCGGATTGGGCCATCTTCGATATAGCGCCCAGCGAACTCACTGATTTCGTCGGAACCTGCACGGACATGAGCCAGTTTCAGGCCGGTTCGGTCGAGGAAATCTACGCAAGCCACGTGCTGGAGCATCTGAGCCACAATCAGGAACTGGAACAGGCCCTGCGCGAGTTCCTGAGGATCCTGAAGCCGGGCGGGCGGATCCGGATATCGGTTCCGGATTTCCAGGAGATCGCCCGCGCCTTCTGCGCCGAGGATCTGACGACCGGCGATCGCTACAAGCTGTCACGGCTGGCCTTCGGTGGACAGCGGAACGAATACGATCTGCACAAGATTGGCTTCAGTTACGACATCCTGCGGCTGTTTCTTGAGCAAGTCGGCTTTCGCAACGTCTCGCGCGTCGATCAGTTCAATCTCTTCACCGATGCGAGCATGGGCAAGGTCGACCCACGCCGGCAGGACGGTTCCATCTGCCAGACCATCGACAACATGCGCTTCAGCATCAACGCAATCGCCCACAAACCCGCGGCCTGATCGGCTTTGTGCCGAAACGGCGCGGCAGGCTCGGTTCTGCGAGCCCGCCGCGCCGCGCGCACATTGGACTTAAGCCAGCGTCTTGTTCAGCGCCTGATCGAGGTCGGCGATGATGTCCTCCGGCGTCTCCAGTCCGATGGACAGGCGGATCACGTCGGGGCCGGCGCCGGCCGATGCCTGGGCCTCCGCCGACAGCTGGCGGTGGGTGGTCGAGGACGGGTGGATGATCAGTGAGCGCGCATCGCCGATGTTGGCGAGGTGGCTGAACAGTTCCACGCTCTCCACAACCTTCACGCCGGCCTCGAAGCCGCCCTTGACGCCGAAGGTCAGCACCGCACCGGCGCCGCGCGGCAGGTACTTCTGCGCCAGCGCACGGTACTTGGACGATTCCAGCCCGGCATAGCTGACCCAGCCGACCGCCGGATGGCTTTCCAGGAACTGCGCCACCTTCAGTGCGCTGTCGGCGTGGCGCTGCATGCGCAGCGGAAGCGTCTCGATGCCGTTCAGCGTCAGGAAGGCGTTCATCGGCGCCTGGCTCGGCCCGAGGTCGCGCAGGCCCACGGCATGGCCGTGGATGGTGAAGGCAAGATGGCCGAAGGTCTCGTGGAAGCGCAGGCCGTGGTAACCGGGGTCGGGCTCGCTCAGCGCCGGGAACTTGCCGGACTTGCTCCAGTCGAACTTGCCGCTGTCCACCACGACGCCACCGACCGAGGTGCCGTTGCCGGACAGGAACTTGGTGGTCGAATGCACCACCAGCGTGGCGCCCCACTGGATCGGGTTGATCAGGTAGGGCGTCGCCAGCGTGTTGTCGACAATCAGCGGGATCCCGGCCTCGTCGGCGATCTTGGCGATGGCCTCGATGTCGGTCACCACACCGCCGGGATTGGCGAGGCTCTCGACGAAGATCGCCTTGGTCTTCTCGGTCAGCGCCGCCTTGACGTTGTTCACGTCGTCGGTGTCGACGAAGCTGGGTTCCCAGCCGAAGGCGCGCGGGAAGCTGATGCCGAGCTGGTTCAGCGAGCCGCCATAAAGCTTCTTCGAGGCGACGATGTGGTCGCCCGGCGCCATCAGCGGGAACAGGGCCAGCAGCTGCGCGGCATGGCCCGAAGAGGTCGCGGTGGCGCCGGCGCCGCCTTCCAGATTGGCGAGACGCTCTTCCAGCACCGCCACCGTCGGGTTGGTCAGGCGGGAATAGATGAAGCCGACCTTCTGCAGATTGAACAGCGAGGCTGCGTCATCGACATCCTCGAAGACGAAGCTGGTGGTCTGGTAGATCGGCGTCTGGCGGGCGCCGGTCGCCGGATCGGGTGCCGCACCGGCATGGATGGCGCGGGTTTCGAAGCCGAAGCTTTTCTGCTCAGTCATCTGTGTGGTTCCCCCATTATTCAGATCAGTTTTTTGAAGGATTTCGTCGGTGTCATGCGGCGCGTCACCAGCACATTCGAATTGACCCCGATCCGGCCGATCTCGCCGTAGAGGCGCTGGATTTCCATTTTCGGACAACGGTCCATCACCACGGTCAGGCCCGCGGCCTGGGCGCGTGCCGCCGCCTCGTCGTTGCGGACGCCGAGCTGCATCCACACCACCCTGGCCCCGGCCGCAATCGCCTCGTCCGTCACCCCACCGGCGGCGGCGGAGTTGCGGAAGACGTCGACCATGTCCGGTGGCTCCGGCAGGTCCTTGAGGCTGCCGTAGACCGGAAGGCCGAGGATGGTCTGTCCCGCCATCTTCGGGTTGACCGGGATGACTCGATAGCCCTTGTCGCGCAGATATTTCATCACGAAGAAGCTGGCCTTCACCGGATCGGCGCTGGCGCCGACCACGGCGACGCTCTTCACGCCTTCAAGGACGCCGCGCAGGAAGGCGTCGGTGTAGTCGGCCGGCTCGGTAATCTTGGATCCGCTCATTGCCCGCACCAGACCGGCGTGCGCTTGCCGAGGAAGGCGTCGATGCCCTCGGCGGCGTCCTGCGCCATCATGTTCTCGGTCATCACCTTGGCGGCGTAGGCATAAGCGCCTTCGACATCCAGATCGATCTGGCGATAGAAGGCCTCCTTGCCGGTGGCGAGCGTCAGCGGCGACTTCGACGCGATCTTGGCGGCGACGCCGGTCACCACCTCGTCAAGTTGGTCGGCCGGCACCGCGCGGTTGACGAGGCCGATGCGCTCCGCCTCCTCGGCGTCGATCAGGTCGCCCAGCAGCAGCATTTCCATCGCCGCCTTGCGCCCGACCGCGCGGGTCAGCGCCACCATCGGCGTCGAACAGAACAGCCCGATGTTGACCCCCGGAGTCGCAAAGCGCGCGTCTTCCTCGCAATAGGCCAGATCGCAGGTCGCCACCAGCTGGCAGCCGGCGGCGGTCGCCACGCCGCGCACCTTGGCGATCACCGGCTGGCGGATGCGGTTGATCGTCAGCATCAGGCGGGAGCACTGGGTGAACAGCGCCTCGTACAGCTTACGCGACGGTGCCGCACGCATCTCCTTCAGATCGTGCCCGGCGCAGAAGGCCCCGCCGGCCCCGGCCAGCACCACGGCGCGCACCGAGCGATCCTCGTCGATGGCGTCCAGCGCGTCCTGCAACGCCGCCATCAGCCCGACCGACAGCGCATTGCGCGCCTTCGGCCGGTTCAACGTCAGCGTGGCGACCCCGTCGCGGTCCTCGCGCAGGACCAGCGGCTGATTGGGATCGTGGGTCGTAACTGCGGCGCTCATGGTCGTTGTCCTCCCGTGCGTCTTCGGCTTCCGGATTTCGGTTGCGCACCGCGGGCAGCTTAACGCGCCAGGCCTGCGGGCAACACGGGGAACCTGCAAGGCACGGGAGAATGAGACGACATGCGTGAGCAGATTTCAACAAAGACTTTTGTTGGAAGACCATAAAAATCTTCTAATTTAATAGAGAATTTGGGTAGAAAGCCGATCTCTGCATCCGCAGGGTAAGCTCCCTACTCCTCGTCGCCGTCACCGAGCAGATAGTCGATGTCGCCGCCGTCCAGCGCGCTGACCAGCCCCTTGCCTTCGATGGTCGCGTCGGACAGGCTGCCCTTGCGGCGCTGGAGGTCGAGGATGCGCTCTTCCACCGTGTTGGCGGCGATCAGCTTGTAGACGAAGACCGGCTTGTCCTGGCCGATGCGATAGGCGCGGTCGGTCGCCTGATCCTCGGCGGCCGGGTTCCACCAGGGATCGTAGTGGATCACCGTGTCGGCGGCGGTCAGATTCAGGCCGCGGCCGCCGGCCTTCAGGCTGATCAGGAAGACCGGAACCTCCCGGTTCTGGAAGCGGTTCACCGGCTCGGCGCGGTCCAGCGTGCGGCCGGTCAGCTCGACATAGGGGATGCCGGCTTTCTCCAGCTCCAGCTTGATCAGGTCGAGCATGGTGGTGAACTGCGAGAAGATCAGGATGCGCCGGCCTTCCGGCACCATCTCCTTCACCATCCCGGTCAGGGCGTGCAGCTTGGCGCTCGGCCGCGCCTTGCCGCCCAGCGCGGCGATGGATTTCAGCAGGCGCGGGTCGCAGCAGACCTGACGCAGCTTCAGCAGCGCGTCGATCACCGCGATGGCGTTCTGGCCCAGCCCCTTGCCGCTGGCGGCCAGGGCCGCGCGCACCGTCTCGTTCACCGACAGGCGAATGGTCTCATAGAGGTCGCGCTGGTCGCGTTCCAGGTCGATGCGCACCACCACCTCGGTCTTCGGCGGCAGTTCCTTCGCCACCGCCTCCTTGGTGCGGCGGAGCAGGAAGGGGCGGATGCGGCGCATCAGCAGGTTGGCGCGGGTGTTGTCGCCGCGCTTTTCGATCGGCACACGGTAGCGCTTGCCGAACTCCTTGCGGTCGCCCAGCAGGCCCGGCATCAGGAAGGCGAACTGACTCCACAGCTCGCCCAGATTGTTCTCCACCGGCGTGCCGGACAGGCAGAGCCGATGCCGCGCCGGCAGCGCCGCCACGGCGCGTGTCGCCTTGCCGTCGGGGTTCTTGATCGCCTGCGCCTCGTCCAGCACGATCATGTGCCAGGTCAGGCGCTTGAGCAGGTCGACGTCGCGCGCCACCACGCCATAGGTGGTGACGACGATGTGGGCGCGGTCGATCTCCGACAGCTTGCCGTGGCGGTCGACGCCATGCAGCACGACGACGCGCAGATGCGGGGTGAAGCGCTCCGCCTCCGCCGTCCAGTTGGGAACGAGGCTGGTCGGCACCACCACCAGGCAGGGGTCGGTCAGCCGGCCCTCATGCTCTTCCATGGCGATGTGGGCGAGTGTCTGGGCGGTCTTGCCGAGCCCCATGTCGTCGGCCAGGATGCCGGCAACGTTGTTGGCCCGCAGGCTCTGCATCCAGGCGAGACCGCCGCGCTGGTAGTCGCGCAGCTCGCCCTTGAATCCCGGCGGCGGGGTCATGTCGCCCGGCATCTCGTCGGCGCGCAGGCGCTGGAGATAGCCGTCGATCTGCGCCGTCTCGTCGCCGCGCCGGGCGATCAGGTCGTCGATGTCCAGAAGCGAGTCGGCCTCGGCCAGCGGAACCTTCAGCCGGTCGCCGCTGCTGCGCCCGCTGTCCAGCATCGCTTCCAGAACGCTGAGCAGCCGCTCGATGCGCTCGGCCGGCAGTGCCAAAACGTTGCCGTCGTCGAGGACGATGTGGGCGCGGCCGTCGATGATGCGGGTGCTCGACAGGCCGCCCTTCTCGACCAGCCGGGCCAGGATCGGCAGCAGCGGCTGACGTTCGCCGTCGATTTCCACGCCGACATCCAGGTCGAACCAGCCGTCGCCGGCATCGCGCACGGCGACCTCGACCTCGGCACCCGGCTCGATCACGCGGGTGCCGAAATCGGCACCGACCTCGACGATCCAGCCGGCCTTGGTCAGGGCGGGGACCTCGTTGGTCAAGAAATGCTGCCAGCGCTCCTCCACGTCCCGGCCGGTCAGCCAGTGGACGCGGGATCCGCGGGCGTTCAAGGCGCCCTTGGGCGGCTCTATCCGCGCCTGGGCGAAGCCGAGGCCGGACAGCCGGTCGAGCGCCGCCTGCTCGTCGGCCTTGTCACGGCGGACGAAAGTGACTTCGTTGAACTCATCCTCGTAGCGGGCGAACTGGCGCTGGTCGTCGGGCTCGATCTCCACCGCATTGCCGGGCTCGCCATAGTCGAAGGACAGGCGCAGCACATCGACCAGCCCATCGGCCGGCGTCACCACGCGGCCAAGGCGGGCGATGATGCGGGGGGAACGCTCGACGATGGCCGCGGCATCCGCCGCCCCGCTGCGCACGCCGGGAATGGCGCTGTCGCGGAAGCTGGGCGTCGAAATCGAGGGAGGCGGCGGAGCGATGCGCGGCATCGATGCGGAACCGCTGCGCGACGGACCGAACAGGCGCGACGGCGTCGCCTTCGACGGCACCGGCGGCGGTGACGGGGCAGGCGGCACCGGCTTGGCCTTCGGCACCTCCACCACCTGGAGATCGACCGGGAAGACGGTGCCGGTGGCGCTGTCGACGCACCAGTAGGACTGGCCTTTCACCAGCACGCTGCGTTCGGGCAGGCCGGTCGGGCGCAGCTTGCGCGTGGCCGGGTCACGGAAGGTGCGGAAGGTGCGGCCCGGCGCCTCGGCCAGCGGGGTGCCGTCGCGCCAGCGCAGCCGGCCGGTGGACAGCAGACGGCGCAACAGGCGGTCCACCGCTTCGCCCCGGCTCTTGGCGACCGGGGTGCGCTCGGTGCCGCCGCCGCCGAGCAGCCGGGCGATGGCACGGTCGGCATCGCCGTCCAAAGAGCGCGGCGCCTTGGCCAGCACATCGCGCGGGGTGGCGGGGCTGCTGTCGACCGATCCTTCGGCTACGAATTCCGCCAGGATGTAGCAGGCGACATCGCCCTGCCCGGGCTCCAGAATCCAGCGCAGGCTGCGCACCGGCTCCGGCTTCGGGGCTGGAGGTGGCGGCGGGGGTGGTGCCACGCTGCGGACCGGCGGCGGGACCGGCGGGCGGACCAGGGTGAGCGGCGGCTTGGGAGCAACCGGCTGCACGGAAGGTGATGCCGGGGATGCCGGGGATGGCTGCATGGTGGCTGCCGCAGCCGGCGGTGGCGCGACAGGGGCCGGCGGAGGCGGAGGCGGGGCGAGCGGCGCCTTCACGTCGGCCACGTCGAACAGGGAGGCACGGCGCCATTCCGGTCGGCTTTCCAGCGCCAGCATCGCCGCCGCCGCCATATGGGCGCAGGCGTTGCGGCCACAGGAACAGGTTCGGTCGAGCACCACGCTGCGCTTGCCCTGCACCGGGGTCACCGTCACCGACAGCCGGCGGCCGAGGTCGCTGACCTCCGCCTCGATCCGGTCGCTGCCGGGCGCACCAAGCGTCACCGCGCCCGTCATCATCAGCGTGCGGCCGCGCTGCAGCGTCTTGGCATCGAAGACGCGCGTCAGGTCATCTTGACCGAAGGGGACGGCGGCGCCACCCGACGAAGGGCCACGCGGCAAGGCATCGAAGAGCGACATGCGGTGCGGGGGTGACCAGGGCAGTTTGGATGGATTGGGCGTGGAAATGGAACGGAACGGAAACGGGGCGTCGGTATAGGATGTTACGCAGCGCCGCGCAAGCCTCTGGCTTAAGCATTGACGTGGACGGCACCGTGTTGCCGGGGCCGTGCGCGGCCGTCCGTCATAACACAGGACGCCGCCGGCTTCACCCCGGTTGGTGCCTTATCCGCGACTGCCGGGGAACACGCGGCCGGCCAGTTCGCACAGGCCGGCCCCGCTGCCGAGCTGATGGGCAGCCCAACGGATGGTCCCTTCAACGAAGGACGGGTCACCGGCATGGACCAGCAGCGCGAGCCCGAGAACCATCGCCCCAGCCAGCCAGGGCGAGGGGCGCAGCCGCGGGGCGCCGTCCTTGCGGCTGCTCCATAGGAACAGCAGCGCCGACAGCCCACCGATGGTCAGCCCGGCCACCACCTCCGCCCCGGAATGGGCCGAGACGGCAACGCGTGAGGCCCCGATGGCCAGCACCAGTGCCACCGCCGCCAGCGGCAGACCGATGCGCAGCCAGCGCGATTCTGCATTGCGCGCGGCCAATGCCGACACCGACCCGTAGAAGACGGCGGAAAAGGCGGCGTGGCCGCTGGGGCTGATGAAGCGGTCGCCGGCGAACAGCGAAGGGAACAGCGGAAAGTCCGGCAGGCCGCAGCCATGCCCGATCAGCTTCAGCACGACCATCGCGCCAAGGCAGAGCGCCAGGGCCAGCAGCCAGCGCAGCGCCAGCGGTGCCGAGTGGTGTCGCCACAGCGCGGTCGCATAGAGGGCGGACAATGGAACGAGAAGGCTGCTGCTGCCCAGATGGGTGATGGCGCCGCTGGCGGTGGCGAGCATCGGATCCCCAATGATGCCGGTGGAAAGGAACGGCTTTGCCACATGGTGCGGCGCAGCAGGGACAGCAAGGGGACGAAAAAGGGGTGCGGACGTTCCGTTCCCCCCTACCCCTCCATCTGGTCGGCGCGGGCATCGGCGATCACGCAGTTGCGGCCCGAACGCTTGGCTTCATACAGCGCCTCGTCAGCCCGGCGGACCAGCCCCTCGGCGGTATCGCCCAGCCGGCCGCCGATGGAGATGCCGATCGACACCGTCACGTTGATCTCGCCGCGATCGGCGGACACGGCAAAGGGGGCGTCGGCGATGCGCGAGCGCAGGCGCTCGGCGACGATCAGCGCCGCTTCGCCATCGGTGTCCGGCAGGATGACGATGAACTCCTCGCCGCCCAGCCGGGCAACGAGGTCGAAGGTGCGCAGGTTGCGGCTGGCGCGGGCGGAAACCTCGCGCAGCACCTCGTCGCCGATGGTGTGGCCGTAGCTGTCGTTGACCACCTTGAAATGGTCGATGTCGAACATCAGCACCGACACCGGCTTGTGGCTGTCGATGGCGCGTTCCAGCAGCCGCGGCAGATGCGCATTGACGTAGCGGCGGTTGAAGACGCCGGTCAGGCTGTCGGTCAGCGCCATCGACAGGCTCTGCTCGTAATTGGAGCGCAGCCGTTCCTGATAGCGCTTGCGCCGGATCTGGGTGCGGGCGCGGGCCAGCAGCTCGTTCCGGTCGACCGGCTTGACGACGTAATCGTTGGCGCCGAGCTCAAGCCCCTTCGCCACCTGCCCCAGGTCGCCCTCGTCGACCATCAGCAGGATCGGCACCTGCCGCGTGCGTTCGTGCGAGCGCAGCTGCGAACAGAGCCGCAGCCCGTCCTCGTTCAGCAGGGTCAGGCTGACGACCACAAGATCGAGCGGGGTGCCCAGCGCGCGTTCCAATGCCTTGGCGCAGGTGTCGGCGGATGTCACACTGTTGTGGTCGCGCTCCAGCGTATCGGTGATTTTTTCGAGGTCGAGAGCGGAATCCTCCAGAACGAGCACGCTGGCCCGCTCGAAGGATTCGCTCAGCATGGTGCCGCTACGCTCGATGACGCCGAACTGGCCCGACGTGCTTTCGCGCAGGCGCCATTCGTCCATCATCATCTTCAGCCGCACCAGCGAGCGGACACGCGCGAACAGTGCGATGTCGTTCACCGGCTTCGTCAGGAAATCGTCGGCCCCCGCCTCCAGCCCGCGGACACGGTCGGCGATGTCGGACAGCGCGGTGACCATCACCACCGGGATGTGCATGGTGGCGGGGTCGGAACGGATCTTCTCGCAAACCTCGAACCCGTCCATGCCCGGCATCATGACGTCTAGCAGGACGATGTCGGGCGATTCGGTCCGCACCATCTCCAGCGCGTCGGGTCCGTTGAAGGCGGTCAGCACATTGAAGTATTCGCGCGTCAGCTTTGCCGCGAGCAGCTTCACGTTGGGCAGAACGTCATCGACAACAAGGACACGCGCGGACATCGGACGGGAAATCCTGCAGAATTGGCACAGAAAAAGCGAACTATCCGAGAAACTTCTTGACTGTCTCAAGGAATTTCACGACCGAAATGGGCTTCGCCACATAATCCTCGCAGCCGCCCTGACGGATTTTTTCTTCGTCGCCTTTCATGGCGAAAGCAGTGACGGCAACGACCGGAATGCTCTTCAACTCCGGATCGTCCTTGATCCACCGGGTGACCTCCAGCCCCGATACTTCGGGCAACTGGATGTCCATCAGGATCAGGTCGGGACGATGCAGGCGCGCCAGACGCATCGCTTCCATGCCTTCGCGGGTCTGCAGCGTGCCATAGCCATGCGCTTCGAGCAGGTCATGAAAGAGCTTCATGTTCAACTCGTTGTCCTCCACGATGAGGACGGTCTTGGTCGGCTTACCACCGGTCTCCAATGGTCCGCACGGCTCCGCTGGCATGCATCCTCCCTGGGTGTGACCCCCGCACTCACGCTTTCCGATGCCGCAGCGTCGCCGCGGACTGGCCTCCCCCGGCAGGCGGGCCAAAGGCGCGATCGCGGGACCGCAAATCCGGTATACCCCCTTTCTGATTAGGTCGCGACGGTTAAATAGTCGTTACCGAACCGTTGGCCGGCATCCCTTATCGGACTGCGATCATCCTGTCGGCAAAGGGAAAACCGCCCGCGGCGGGCGCGGGCGGTCTCAATTGTCGGCAGCGGCAATGTCAGGCGGCTGCGCGCGGTCTCAAGCCGCCCGCTTCGCCCTGCGCTTGGCGTCGCGGCGGCGGGCACCCTTGGCGCCATACATCATCGCGTCGGCCCGGCGCATCACCTCGTCCTCGCTGTCCTCGGCGCCATAGGGCTGTGTGCCGACGGAGAAACGGACCGGCAGGGTCTGGCCGCCCCACTCCACATGGGTGGCGTCGGCGATGGCGGCCAGCTGGCGGGCGCGGGCGAGGCCGTTGGCGGTGTCGGTGTTGGTCAGCAGCACGGCGAACTCGTCGCCGCCCAGCCGGGCGACCACATCCTCCTGCCGGACATTGCCGACGATCATCCGGGCCACCTGCCGCAGATAAGCATCGCCCGCGACATGGCCGTGCGTGTCGTTGATGGCCTTGAAGCCGTCAAGGTCGATCATGACCAGCAGCCCGCCTGCGGTGCCGTTGCGCCGGGCCGAGGCCAGTTCGCGCCGGAAGTGGCTGTAGAAGCCGCGCCGGTTCAAGAGGCCGGTCAGCTCGTCCGTCATCGTCAGGCTTTCCAGGTAGGCGATGCGCTCCTGCAACTCGGCGATCGTATCCTTTGCTTCCGCGAGCAGCGCGATCGTCTCGTCCAGCGTCTGGCGCTCGGTCCCCCGCAGAAGCCCGACGCGCGAAGCCAGCGCGACCGGCGACCAGCCTGCCGGCACGTCGAAACGGTCGGCGGCGTGATGCTTCAGGTCCAGGGCGGCGACGATGGCGTTCATGGGGTCGGCTCCTCTGATGAAGGTCGGAACACTTCGCCTTCCTCTAAGCAACCAACGTGCCAACCCGCCGCACCCCGCAGATACCAAGCATTTTATGCATTTCCGCCGGATTATGCCGGTGGATCATTCGACTGGGGTGGAGCCTCTTTCCCACCTGACCGGCATCTTCTGCCCACTCCGATCGTTCGGGGCAGGAAATCCCTGCCGGGGCCGGAGAGCGGCCGACGGAGCCGGCAAAAGGCTCCACCCCCCGCTCACACCACCCTGTCCGGCGCCGGATGCCCGGACGTCACCGCGTCGACATTGTCCAGCGCCTTGAAGCCCATCGCGTTGCGCGTTTCCACGGTGGCACTGCCCAGATGCGGCAGCAGGAAGGCGTTGGGCAGGGCGCGGTAGCCGGGATGCAGGTTCGGCTCGTTCTCGAACACGTCGAGCCCGGCGGCGGCGAGGCGGCCGCGCGCCAGCGCATCGATCACCGCCGTGTCGTCCACCACGCTGCCGCGCGCGGTGTTGATCAGGATGGCGCCCGGCGGCAGCCGCTCGATCCGTTCGGCGTTCAGCCAATGTCGGGTTTCCGCCGTGGCTGGGACGTGAAGCGACAGCACGTCGCACACCGCAAGCATCGCTTCGGGATCGGCGTGGTAGGTGGCGCCCAACTCCAGTTCCGGGGGCAGGCGGCGGCGGTTGCTGTAGTGGATGGTCATGCCGAAGGCGCGTGCGCGGGCCGCCACCGCCTGCCCGATGCGGCCCATGCCGACGATACCCAGCCGCTTGCCGCCGACATGCGTGCCCATCAGCTGGGTCGGGGTCCAACCGGTCCAGGCATCGGCACGGATCAACCGCTCGCCCTCCGAGGCGCGGCGCGCCGCCCCCAGCAGCAGCAGGAGGGCGATGTCCGCGGTGGCGTCGGTCAGCACATCCGGCGTGTTGGTGACGGTCAGGCCGCGGGCGCGCGCCGCCTCAAGGTCGATGTGGTCGGTCCCGACCGAGAAGGTCGCCAGAACCCGAACGCTCTGCGGCAGGGCGGCGATGGCGGCGGCGTCCAGCCGGTCGCCGGCACAGCAAAGCACGGCATCCGCCCCGACCTCCGCGGCGCGGGCGGCGATCTCCGCCCCGCTGAAGGCGCGGTCCTCCGGATTGAGCACGGTCCGGTAATCGCGCGACGCCCGCGCCTCCACCGCGTCCGGAAGGCGGCGGGTCAGCAGCAGCACCGGGCGGGCAGCGGAGCGGCCGGAGGAGCTGGAGGCGGGACTGTCCGACTGCGTCACGGGCTGCACCTCGGCAGGGCTTGTCATTCCGGCGGTTCCCTTCCATTGATAGGACATTCGGGTGGCGGGCCTTTCGGACCGCGGCAAAAACACCCATACTCCACCAAGAGCCGTCAATCACCTGTGGATCCCGTCTTGCTCGACCGTCTTTCCGCCCTTCCGGCAACCGTTGGCGCGGTCTTCGCAGCCGCCGTTTCCGCCGGTGCGCTTTTCGCGGCCTCCCCAGCCCTGGCACAGCCGGCCGCGACCTCGCTGGCGGCGGTGGCGGCCAAGATCCAGCCCCATCGGGCGATCTACGCCATGTCGCTGGGGTCGGCGCGCAACGGATCGAAGGTCAGCGACGTCCGCGGCCGCATGATGTTCGAATGGGCCGACGCCTGCGACGGCTGGACGACGGAACAGCGTTTCCAGCTGCGCTTCGTCTACAGCGAGGGCGAGGACATGGCGATGAACACCAACTACACGACGTGGGAGGCGAAGAACGGTCTGCGCTACCGCTTCAACGTCCGCAAGCTGGTGAACGGCGAGGTCGACGAAGAGGTGCGGGGCGAGGCGAACCTGAGCGAAGGCGGCGCCGGCAGCGCCCAGTTCACCAAGCCCGATCCGCAGGAAATGGAGCTGCCGGCCGGCACCATGTTCCCGACTGCCCACACGCTGGCGATCCTGGACCATGCCGACCGCAAGGAGCCCTTTTTCACCCGTACCATCTTCGACGGGTCCGATGCGGAGGGTCCGACCGAGGTATCGACCGTCGTCGGCAAGCCCGGCACGCCGAAGGATTCGGCCAAGGATCCGTTGCTGAAGGTGGGCAAGGCCTGGCCGGTCCGCATGGCCTTCTTCCCGGTGCAAAGCGATTCGGCCCAGCCGGAATATGAGATGAGCCTGCATTTGCTGGAAAACGGCATTGCCGAGTCCATGCAGATCGACTACGGCGACTTCACCGTCAACGCCGTGCTGGAAAAGATCGAGGCTCTGCCCAAATCGGGCTGCTGAGTGAGTCGCGGACAGGCCGGACGCCCGTGACATTTCATCGGGGTTTTACCGGCCTGTGGGATAGTGGACGGTTTCCCTGTTGATCGGGACTTGTTGCTGGGTTTAACTGTCGGTTGAATTTTGCGCAACAGGCCGGCGCCTTCATGGGTGACCGGCCGTCCGAGGGTTTTCCGTCATGAGCAAGAAGCATGTCCAGATCGGGCAGGTTTTCCAACCGGTCGGCACCGCCGGCGTCCGCGGTTGGCGGGTGACGGCAACGGTCAACCTGCTGGGCATCCCCCACGCCCGCGTCGTCAGCACCGAGGACGAAGGCGTGTCGAAGACCCTGAGCTGCTCGGTCCTCGCCGATACCAGCCATTACCGCATGATCGCCTCCGCCCCGGCGGATGGGATGGCCGCGTAAGAAACTTATCGGTCGAGGACTTCGCCCGTCCCACGGCGCAGCGTAGGGACGGGGAAACGTCGTATAGCCTAGTCCTCCCCGCGCCGCTCGCGCAGCTTGGCCCAATACTCCAGCCGTTTGCGCAGGTCGCGCTCGAAACCACGCTCCACCGGTTGGTAGAACTCGCGCCGAGCCATTCCCTCCGGAAAATAATTCTGGCCGGAGAAGCCTTCCGCCGTGTCGTGGTCGTACTCGTATCCCTTGCCGTAGCCGATGGTCTTCATCAGCTTGGTCGGCGCATTCAGGATATGCTTGGGCGGCATCAACGAGCCGGTTTCCTTCGCCGCCCGCACCGACGCCTTGTAGGCGGTATAGCCGGCATTCGACTTCGGCGCCGTTCCCAGATAGATGACCAGTTGCGCCAGAGCCAGTTCGCCCTCCGGGCTGCCCAGCCGCTCATAGGCCTCCCACGCCGCGGTCGCCTGCGTCAGGGCGTTGGGATCGGCGAGACCGACATCCTCCACCGCGAAGCGGGTCAGCCGCCGCGCGATGTAGCGCGGGTCCTCGCCACCGTCCAGCATGCGGCTGTACCAGTAGAGGGCAGCATCGGTGTCCGACCCGCGCAGCGACTTGTGCAGGGCGCTGATGAGGTTGTAGTGCCCTTCCTGCGACTTGTCGTAGAGCGGGGCACGGCGCTGGATGGTGGCGGCGAGCGCATTGGTGTCGAGCAGCGTATCGCCCGGCAGCGCGAACAGCTCCTCGCACAGGTTCAGGCAGAAACGGCCGTCGCCATCGGCCATCGCCTTCACCGCGGCGCGCGCATCGGCGTCCAGCGGCAGGGGCCGACCCATCTCCGCCTCGGCCCGCGACAGCAGCTTCTCCAGCGCGGTGTCGTCCAGCCGGTTGAGCACGAACACCTGCGCCCGCGACAGCAAGGCGGCGTTCAGTTCGAAGGAGGGATTCTCGGTGGTGGCGCCGACCAGAGTGACGGTGCCGTCCTCGACGAAGGGCAGGAAACCGTCCTGCTGTGATCGGTTGAACCGGTGGATCTCGTCGATGAACAGCAAGGTCCCCTGCCCCGCCACCCGGCGGGCGCGGGCGGCGTCGAAGACCTTGCGCAGATCTGCGACACCGGAGAAGACCGCCGACAGTGGCTCGAAATGCAGATCGGTGCTGTGGGCCAGCAGGCGGGCGATGGTGGTCTTGCCGCAGCCGGGAGGCCCCCACAGGATCATGGAGGCCAGCCGCCGCGCCGCCACCATGCGGCCCAGCGGGCCGTCGGGCTTCAGCAGATGGTCCTGACCGACGACCTCGTCCAGCGTGCGCGGTCGCAGCCGGTCGGCAAGCGGGCGGGGAGCCGCCGCCGAGAACAGCCCGGCATCTCCGCCCGACTCGCCGCGTTTTGCCATGACCGTCGCCTCAGCGCACCGAGGTGCAGCGCTGGTAGCACTGCTTCAGCTGATAGCTGCAGTTGTCGGTCGGGCTGAAGGGAGTCGAGTCGGTGCGGTCGATGCCGCCCTGGTTGCGGGCCGCAACCGAGTCCATGCAGGAATTGTGGCTGCGTTCGCACTGGGCCTGGCAGGACGCACCGGAGCCGGTGCCGCCATCGATCCGCAGCGACTGGTCGTCGGCGCCGGCGCGCGGGGTGGACGGCCCCGGGACAACAGTGACGGTAGGCGCCGGGCCGGAGGCGGGGCGTGAGGCCGGATCGGCGCAAGCCGACAGACCGAGCAGGGCCACGGCCACAAGCGGGGCAACGAGACGGACCGGACGAAACATAGCCACGACGGCTCCTATTGTTCTTGTTGTGGGAATGGCCTTTGGCATGACGGAATGCCACACCCCTCTGGACCAGCCCCCATTCGGTCCCCACTATGCCGATAACCGTAGCAAGAAGGGAATGACTGAAATGACACCGGAATCGGACGGCAGATCGCCGCACAGGCAGCCGCGTCACCGGTCGTGGCGGCTGTTGCTGGCGCTGCTCGTCCTTGGCCTCGTCATGCTGGCCTCGCGCGCGCTGTCTCTGCCAAATGTCGGCATGGGCGAGATGATCGTGCCGCTGTTGGGCGGCCTGTTCGTGGCGGTCGCCATCGTGCTGATCGTGCGCCGCGACCGTGCCGACCGGGCCGCCCTGCCGCCGTCCCGGCGCGACCGCCAGGACCAGGGCATGCCGGACTGAGCTGGGTTTCCTCTCCGGTCAGACGAACTTGAAGCTGAGGAGGCCGCCGACCACCACGACCAGAAGGACGGTGGCCACCAGCATCAGCCGCTTTTCGATGATGTGCTGAACCTGCGGACCGTAGAAGTGCAGTAGGATGGCGATCATGTAGAATCGGGAAAAGCGCGCGACGATGGAACAGAGGATGAAGACCGTCAGGTCGAGATGGGCGAAGCCGGCGGTGATCGTCAGCAGCTTGTAGGGAATCGGTGTGACTCCCTTCAGGATCAGGAACCAGGGGCCGAATTCGGCGAACATCTCCTGGAAATGCTGGAACGACTCCTGCGCGTTGTAGAAGTCGATGATCATCCGCCCGACGCTCTCGAACAGATAGAAGCCCAACGCATAGCCCAGCATCCCGCCCAGCAGCGACGCGAAGGCGCAGATGTTGGTGTAGAACCACAGCCTCTTCGGCTTCTCCAGGCACATCGGCACCAGCATCACGTCCGGCGGCAATGGGAAGAAGGAGCTTTCGGCGAAGGAAATGGCCGACATCCACCAGACGGCATCGTCGCGGGCGGACAGGCGCTGGAGGCGTGTGTAAAGAGAACGCAACATTTGACCGGCCACAAATGAGAAAACCCCTCCTCCGGCGAACCGGAGGAAGGGTCTAATATATCACCGATATCGGCGGTTCCGTCCTGTGCGATACGGGGCCCTGGGACCCGATGCCGCACCGGATGGAAACCGGCGCGATTGCCGGCGATGTTACTCGGCGGTCTCGCCCTCGGCGGCCTCGGCGGCCTCCTGGGTCGGGCCGGAGTTCTGGCCCTTGGCGGAGACGTCGCGCTCGACCAGCTCGAACACCGCCATGTCGGCGGCGTCGCCGTAGCGGAAGCCGGCCTTCAGGACGCGGCTGTAGCCACCCTGGCGGTCCTTGTAACGGTCGGCCAGCACGGTGAACAGCTTGGTCACCGTCTCGTTGTCGCGCAGCTGGGCGAACGCCAGACGACGGTTGGCCAAGCCACCCTTCTTGCCGAGCGTGATCAGCTTGTCGACGATCGGACGCAGGTCCTTCGCCTTCGGCAGGGTGGTGGTGATCTGCTCGTGCTTGATCACCGCGTTTGCCATGTTCGAGAACATGGCCTTGCGGTGGCTGCTGGTCTTGCTGAACTTACGTCCCGAAACGCCGTGACGCATGGCGGTCCTCCTTCATGGCATGGCCCCCCTCGGGGAGCCGATCGTGTACCCCGCCGCCCAGTCATAGCGCTGGTACGGCCGTGGGGTCGGGCCGTGGTGGCCCTGGGAAATGCGCCCCTCCCGCCCGAAGGCGGAAGGAGCGCGGCAAAAACCGAGATGCTTAGTACGGCTCTTCCAGACGCTTGGCCAGCTCTTCGATGTTCTCGGGCGGCCAGTTCGGGATTTCCATACCGAGGTGCAGGCCCATCTGGGACAGCACTTCCTTGATCTCGTTCAGCGACTTGCGGCCGAAGTTCGGGGTGCGGAGCATTTCCGCCTCCGTCTTCTGCACCAGATCGCCGATGTAGACGATGTTGTCGTTCTTGAGGCAGTTGGCCGAACGGACCGACAGTTCCAGCTCGTCCACCTTGCGGAGCAGGTTCTTGTTGAACGGAACCTCCTCGTGCTTCTCCTCGGAGACGGCGTGCGTCGGCTCCTCGAAGTTGATGAACAGCTGCAGCTGGTCCTGCAGGATGCGGGCGGCGAGAGCCACCGCGTCGTCCGGCTTGACCGAACCGTTGGTCTCCACCGTCATCGACAGGCGGTCATAGTCGGTGACCTGCCCGACGCGGGCATTGTCGACCTTGTAGGACACCTTGCGGACCGGGGAGAACAGGGCGTCGATCGGAATCAGGCCGATGGGCGCGTCTTCCGGACGGTTCTGGCTGGCCGGGACATAGCCCTTGCCGGTCTCGACCGTCAGTTCCATGTTCAGCCGCGCGCCGTTGTCCAGCGTGCAGATGACCAGCTCCGGATCCATGACCTGGATGTCGGGACCGGTCTCGATCATGCCGGCCTTGACCTCGCCCGGGCCTTCGGCACGCAGGCGCATGCGCTTCGGGCCGTCGCCGCCCATGCGCAGACCCATCGTCTTGATGTTCAGGACGATGTCGGTCACGTCCTCGCGGACGCCGGGGATGGACGAGAACTCGTGCAGCACGCCGTCGATGTGGATCGAGGTGACGGCGGCACCCTGCAGCGAGGAGAGCAGGATGCGGCGCAGCGCGTTTCCGAGCGTCAGACCGAAGCCGCGTTCCAGCGGTTCGGCGACCACGGTCGCGAAGCGGTCGGCGTCGTCACCGGGCTGGATGTCCAGCTTGCTCGGCTTAATCAGTTCCTGCCAGTTCTTCTGAAGCACGGATCGACCTCAAGATGCCATCGGGTGAACACGAACCCGCGGGGCCCGAACCATTCCCATGCTGAGGGGGCCGCGATGGCTGCGGCCCCCTGTCCCGGAATGGCTGGTCCCCGCGGGTGCGGAAACGGTACCAGGTCGGATCGCAGAAAATCGAAATCGATTTGAAGCGTGAATCCGACCGTCAGCTACAGATCAGACGCGACGCTTCTTCGGCGGGCGAACGCCGTTGTGCGGGATCGGCGTGACGTCGCGGATCGACGTGATCTGGAAGCCGATCGACTGCAGGGCGCGCAGGGCGGACTCACGCCCCGAACCCGGACCCTTCACTTCGACTTCCAGGGTCTTCATGCCGTGCTCCTGGGCCTTGCGGCCGGCGTCCTCGGCAGCAACCTGGGCGGCGTAGGGCGTCGACTTGCGCGAACCCTTGAAGCCCATGGTGCCCGACGACGACCAGGCAATGGTGTTGCCCTGCGCGTCGGTGATGGTGATCATCGTGTTGTTGAACGAGGCGTTCACATGAGCGACGCCGGCGGTGATGTTCTTGCGCTCGCGACGACGCAGGCGCTGAGAAGCGGCGGAGGGCTTGGCCATTTTGCGTTCGTCCTCTTACTTCTTCTTGCCGGCGATCGGCTTGGCCGGACCCTTGCGGGTGCGGGCGTTCGTGTGGGTGCGCTGGCCGCGGACCGGCAGGCCCTTGCGGTGACGCAGGCCACGGTAGCAGCCCAGGTCCATCAGACGCTTGATGTTCATGGCGACTTCGCGACGAAGATCGCCCTCGACGCGGTAGTCGGCGTCGATGGTCTCGCGGATCTTCAGGACTTCGTCGTCCGTCAGCTCGTTCACGCGACGCTCGGCCGGGATTTCCAGCTTCGCGCAGATTTCCTTGGCCTTGAAGGGGCCGATGCCATGGATGTAGGTCAACCCGATCTCCACGCGCTTCTGCGCGGGGATGTTGACGCCAGCAATACGCGCCACGCTACTCTCCTCAGTCTCGATATCTCAACGGCAGCCCGTCGGGCCGCCTACACACCGAGCAAATCCCGCCCGACACAAGACCGGGTCCGGGAACGCACAATGTTTCCCGCCACCCCTGCAGGGCAGCGAGAGGGTGGCACTATAGGAAAACCCTGGATCTTGTCAAGACCGATTGCCGACCCTGTCCTGACCGCCCCTCATTCGGCCGGAACCGGCACCCGAACGGCCGCCGAAACCGGCTTTTGATCGCCTCCGGCATCGCCGGCAGGCCCATCGCTGTCCGCAGACTCGTGGACGGCGGCATCGGCGACCGCAACCGGCCGCGGCGGCGCACGGCCAGCATTCAGCAGGGCGCGGTCGCGCAGCACCTGCGGCAGGTCCAGACTCAGCTTCAATTCGATGTTGCGCCAGATCTGACGCAGGCGCTGGACGTGCAAATCCTCGCCGATGGACTGCACCACCGATTCGAGATTGTCCATCGTGATGCCTCGCTCGGCCAGCAGCACCCCACCCTTCCCGTCCGTCTTGGGACAGTTCAACGCCTGGACCAACCGCGGCCGCGACTCCGGCCGGCTCATGAAACGCTCGACATCGAAGATGGTGCGGATGTTGATGACGCGCAGCGCCTCGATCTGGTCGAGGTCAAGCGCCAGAATCAACTGCGCCTGGGCCACCCAGTCCATCGTCTCGTAGATGCCGTAAGGCGTTTCGACGAACAGCAGGATCGGGTTGGCGGTGGCGAGATTCTGCACGTCCTCGATCTCGAACTCTGCCAGCCGGAACTTGATGGCCGAGTCGATGCCCAGGATCATGTCGATGGGATATTCGCGGATGAAGCTCTGGGCACGCGGATCGATCCGTCGGATTTGCAGCTGCGGCACCCGGCTCAGCAGGGTCTGCATCCCAAGCTTGGGAAAGAAACCAACCAAAAAGGCGACCAGCAGCTCCGGCACGCGGTCGCCCACCGCTTGCTCCGGCACCATCTGCGCCAAGTCCATATAGCCGTGATGCAGCGTGACCGCGGTGACGCAGGCCAGAATGATGTGTCCCGTCACCCGCAGGAAGGAGATCGGCGACAGATCGTAATTGGAAATGCGGCGGATCAGATAGTCGATCGACCAGACATAGGCGCCGAAGAAGGAGAAGGACAGCACCGCAACGGTCTGGAGCTGGTAGTGCACCATATCGATGCGCGTGACGCCATCGACTCCATACAAGGTCATGCCGCTGAACAGGGGCTGGAAATGGTCCAGCCGGTCCTTGCCCAGCAGCATCCCGCTGGAGGTCAGGAAACCGCTGAAGGACACCATGATGAAGACAAGAACCGGAAAGAAATATGCCCGCCATTCCGACGGTTGCGTGTAATCCGGCCCTTGTGGCAGTGCCCGGTACTTATAGGCGGCGAATTCGAAGGAAGGGATCAGCTGGTCATGATCCTGCCCTTCGATGCGAAAGACCGATTCGAGATCGGTTATGATCTTCTGGCGCACATTTTTAATGTTGCTGCGGCCAATGAAGATCGTCAGAGGCAGGATGAAGGACAGGCAGAGCAGGCCGATCGCGCTCAGCACCCGCAACTCGCCGATCATCTGAATCGCATGGTCGAACATCCCGCCCCGCTCCCGACGACACATCCATAAAGGACGCGTGGTCATGACACAGCAACCGACCGACGGTCGCGACGGCAGAGGTTATACCTCTATCGCGAGATTTTCAGGATAGTTTTACGCGCGAAAATCGGCAGGCTGTCGGGAGCCTCGGCAATTAGCCTAGAGATCGGTTCCCGCCCGACGATTGCGAATCGCATCTGCCTGCGCCCGTACCCGGGTCAGATGCGGGTTGATCTTCAACGCCGCATCGAAGGCACGCAAAGCCGGCTTCTCGTCGCCCAATGACAGATACACCAACCCCAGTTCCACCAGTGCCCCGAAATGTCGGGGTTCCAGCGACAGCGCGCGATGCAGATCCAACATGGCGCCGCGGTAGTCGCCCAGCATGTAATGGGTGGCGGCGCGCTTGTTCCAGCCCTCCGCATAGGACGGATCGCGGGCGACCACGGCATCGAAGGCACGCAGAGCCGAATCGAAATCGTCGCCGTTGAGGCTGTTCACGCCGGCCCGCATGTCGCGCACCATCACCGGGTCGGGGTGATCCAGCCAGAAGTCCCAGATATGCTCCTCCACCGATTCGGCGTAGGCCGCGTCGGTGGTGGTGTTCAAAGCCTGGAAAAGACTGTCGAGACGCATGTTCCCCTGCCCCGCCCCAGCCGGCACCCCGAGGGTCAGCGTCAAAAGCACAGTCAAGGAAAAGAAGCGTCGAATCGTCATGCTACAAATTTGGGCACGGATTCGACGAACTGCCAACTATTTTTTGGTTGCAAAACGATAATGAATTGGTCATTGGCCGCCGTCCCGGCGCCTTAGGCCGCCGACCTATGTCCCTTATGCCGTCGGTGCAGGCAACCCGAAGGTCCGGAACGCAGGACCCTATGCCCCTGTTTCCATGCCCCGCCTCACCTCCCTGAAACGGCGAACGGCCGGCGGATCGCTCCGCCGGCCGTTTGCTTTACCGGATGTCACCGGATCGTCAGCCCCGAATATTCGGAGCGGGCAATCAGGCGGCCTTGTTGCGGCCGGCCACGATTTCGTCGGTGACGTTGCGCGGCACCGGCTCGTAGTGGCTGAACTCCATCGTGTAGGACGCACGGCCCGAGGTCATGCCGCGCAGCTGGCCGATGTAGCCGAACATTTCGTTCAGCGGGACATTGGCCTCGACGGCGATGTTCGAACCACGCTCCAGCTGGCCCAGGACGGTGCCGCGACGACGGTTCACGTCGCCGATGACATCACCCAGATAGTCGTCGGGCGTGACGATCTCGACCTTCATCACCGGCTCGAGCAGGATCGGGCCGGCCTTCGGCAGAGCCTCGCGGAAGCAGGCCTTGGCGGCGATTTCGAACGTCAGGGCGTTCGAGTCGACGTCGTGGTACTTGCCGTCCACCAGACGAGCGCGGAAATCGACCGTCGGATAGCCGGCGAGCACGCCGTCTTCCTTCTGCATCTCCAGGCCCTTCTTGACCGACGGGACGTATTCGCGCGGAACCGTGCCGCCGACGGTCTCGTCGAGGAACTCGAAGCCCTCGCCCCGCTCGCGCGGCTCGAAGATGATCTTCACCTCGGCGAACTGGCCCGAACCGCCAGTCTGCTTCTTGTGGGTGTAGGTGTATTCGATCGGCTTGGTGATGGCCTCGCGGTAGGCGACCTGGGGCTTGCCCATGTTGCCTTCCACGTTGAACTCCGTGCGCATACGGTCGAGCGTCACTTCCAGGTGCAGCTCGCCCATGCCGCGCAGGATGGTCTGGCCGGTTTCACGGTCGGTCTCCAGGCGGAGCGACGGATCGGCGCGGACCATCTTGCCGAGCGCGATCGAGAACTTCTCCTGCTCGCCCTTGGTCTTCGGCTCGACCGAGACGCTGATGACGGGGTCGGGGAAGCGCATGCGCTCCAGAATCACCGGCGCGGAGGCGTCGCAGAGCGTGTCACCGGTCTCGGTCTCCTGCAGGGAGACGAGCGCGATGATGTCGCCGGCGCGGGCTTCCTCGATCGGGTTGGCGTCCTTCGCGTACATCTCGACCATGCGGCCGATCTTTTCGCGCTTGCCGCGGGTCGAGTTCAGGATCGACATGCCCTTGGTCAGCACGCCCGAATAGACGCGGACGAAGGTCATCGAGCCGTAGGTGTCGTTCAGCACCTTGAAGGCCAGCGCCGAGAAGGGCGCGTCGTCGGAGCTGAGACGCTCGCCGTTCGGGTTGCCGTCCTCGTCCACCGTCTTGATCGCCTCGACGTCGGTCGGGGCCGGCAGCAGGTCGACGACCGCATCCAGAACCTGGCAAACGCCCTTGTTCTTGTAGGACGAGCCGCAGAGCACGGGCGTGAAGGCACCGGTGATGGTGCCCTTGCGCAGGCAGGCGCGCAGCACGTCGGCCGACGGCTCCTCACCGGACTCCAGATAGGCTTCCATCGCCGCGTCGTCCTGCTCGAGCGCAGTGTCGACCAGCTCAGCGCGAAGCGACGGGATGCTGGCGATGTTGTCGAGGTCTTCCTTGACGGTCAGGTTGAGCTTGCTCGCGAGATCGTCGGTGATCTCCCAGATCTCCCACTTGGCGTCCTTGTCGTCGGAGAACCAGACATAGGCCTTCATCTCGACCAGATCGACCATGCCGCGGAAGTTGTCTTCCGAGCCCAGCGGAACCTGGATGCACACCGGACGCGCATTCAGGCGGGTCTTGATCATGCCGACGCAACGCTGGAAGTTCGCGCCCGAACGGTCCATCTTGTTGACGTAGCAGATGCGCGGAACGTTGTAGTTGTCCGCCAGACGCCAGTTGGTCTCTGACTGCGGCTCCACGCCGGCGACGCCGTCGAACACCACCACGGCACCGTCGAGCACGCGCAGCGAGCGGTTCACCTCGATGGTGAAGTCCACGTGGCCCGGGGTGTCGATGACGTTGATCTTCTTCTCGCGCCAGAAGGTCGAAACCGCGGCCGACTGAATGGTGATGCCGCGCTTCTGCTCCTGCTCCATGTAGTCGGTCGTCGTCGACGTCTTCAGATCCTTCGTCTCGTGGACGTCGATGATCGTGTGCTTGCGACCGGTGTAGTACAGAATGCGTTCGGTGGTCGTCGTCTTGCCCGCGTCGACGTGGGCGATGATGCCGATGTTCCGAATGTCAGACAGTGGCGTTTGGCGCGGCATGTTGCGGTTCCATTGCAGTAACGCGACAACCGAAGCGCGACCGTCAGGGGTCGTCCGCTTCGGCGGCAGAGGTTGGTCGGGGTTTTACGGGCGATCTGTTAAGGCGTCATTAACATTCCGTAAACCGACAAGCAATTTGTCGGAATATTGAAGCGCGCGGCCCTCACAGCGTTCGGGCCACGCCGGCACACCCCAACCGAGGCTGCCGGGTCGCCCCGTTTCCGCCGCCTTATTTAGCAGCGGTGACCTGAATTTCAACGAGATACTGAGGTGCGGCCAGCTTGGCTTCCACCGTGGCGCGGGCGGGCGGATTGGCCGGATCGACCCAGGCGTCCCAGGCCTTGTTCATCGCGCCGAAGCTGGCGATGTCGGCCAGATAGATCGTGGTCGACAGGAGCTTGCTCTTGTCGCTGCCCGCTTCCGCCAGCAGGGCATCGATCTGGGCCAGGATCTGGATGGTCTGACGCTCGACGTCGGGCGTCGGCTCGTCGGCGACCTGACCGGCGAGATAGACCGTGTCCTTATGGACGACCATCTGGCTCATGCGCGGTCCGGTGTGGAAGCGCTGGATCGACATGACGGAAAGACTCCGGGTTCCGGGGGGCTGAAAAAGATGCGGGTACGTCTATGCCATTCGGGGCCGCGCGCGAAGAAAAAAATGAGCATCGGCCGCTCAGGGCTGCCCCGCAGCGCCATCCTTCGCCAAAAGTGCGGCGAAGCGCGCGGACGGGACCGCGAAGTTGCGCACTGCCGGTGCATTCCCGGCGGCGACGCCGACTCCGGCGACCGCCCACCCGCCGCCATTCGCCCCGATGCCATTCGCCCCGGCCCCCTCCGCCATCCGCACCAGCAGCGGCCCGCCGCTGGTCCCGCGCGTGGCGTCGCAGTCGTGTACCAGCAGTCCACCGCCTTGCCCCAGCAGATGGCAAGCGCTGTCGGCCATCAGGATCTGTGCCCGGTCCTGGCTGTAGCCGCCGAGCATCAGTGGCGTCCCGGGCCGCAACGGTGTCACGCTGACGGGAAGAATCGGTACGGACTCCGGTGCCGGTTCCGCCAGGGTCAGCACGGCCCAGTCGCCCACGAGCATGGGCGGTGTCGCCGCCGGATCGTACTCCGGCTCGGTCGCCACCCGCGCCACCGTGACATGGCGGGTGTAGTCGCCCCGGTCATAGCCGAAGAGGACGTGCAGCGACGATGGCTGGAAGAAGCGCCGGGTGCGCGGATTGAACAGGCAATGGCCGGCGGTCACCACCGTGCGCCGGCCGACAAGAGCCCCCGTGCAGCGCCCGGCCAGATTGGTCTGCACCCGCACCACGCTGCGCCAGGGATCGGCCGTCGCATCGACCGGCGCCCGCCGGTCGACCGGCCCCACTCCGGGCAGCAGAGGCCGTTCCGCGTGGACGGCGGATGAACAGGCCAAATTCATCAGAGCGAAGATGACCGCGACAAGCGCGCCATACCGATGGGCATGCCGACCGCGCGCATGTTCTTGCTCCGTTTCTATCAATCCCGTATCCTCCGGCGCATGGCGACGCTGATCATCACCGAGAAATCCAGCCAGGCGAAGGACCTGCGCGCGGCCCTGGGGGACCGCTATGGCCGCATCCTGCCGGCCGAAGGCCATCTGTTGCGGCTTGCCGAGCCCGACGAGGTCGATCCCGCCTGGAAGCGCTGGTCGCCGACCCTGCTGAAGCCGGACGGTCTCTATCCGACCCGGCCCGACCAGGGCGGCAACAAGGCGGCGAAGCTGCAGGCGATCACCGCGGCGCTGCGCGCCTGCGACGAGGTGATTCTCGCCACCGACTGCGACCGCGAGGGGCAACTGATCGGCCAGGAGATCCTGGAGCATGTCGGCTATCGGGGCAAGGTGCGGCGCGCGCTTTTCACAGCCCAGGACCCAAAGACACTGCGCGACGCCTTCGCCACGCTGAAGCCGAACGACACCATGCGGCCGCTCTACGAGGCTGCGGTGGCGCGTCAGCAGGCGGACCAGATCTACAACCTGTCGCTGACCCGCACGGCGACCAAGACACTGCTGGCCCCCGGCACCCGCGGTGTCATCGGTATCGGCCGGGTGAAGACTCCGACGCTGGCCATCGTCTGCCTGCGCGAGTTGGAAATCCGCAACTTCAAGCCTGAGGATTATTTCGAAGTGGTGGCCACCGCCAGCGTGGCGGAGGGCAGCTTCCAGATGCGCCACGCCCCGGCGCCGAAGGACCGCATCAAGGTCCGTGCCGCCGCCGAAGCCATCGCCCGTGCCGCCGACAACCACCGCGGCCCGCTGACCGTGACGGTGGAGGAAAAGCGGCAGGCGCCGCCGAAGCTCTACGACCTGCCGTCGCTGCAGAAGACCTGCGGCCAGCGCTGGGGCTGGACCGCTGACCGTACGCTGGCGGTGGCGCAGGAACTGTATGACGGCGAAGGCAAGAAACTCATCACCTATCCCCGGGCCGAGGCACGGTACCTGTCGGAGAACCAGATCGCAGACGCACCGGCCATCGTCGGGGCGCTGACCAGGTTGCGCGGCTTTGCGCATCTGGACATTTCCAAACCGGTGATCCGCAAGGGCAAGTCCGGCCATTTCTGCGACAAGGCGCTGGAAGGCGTGTCGCACCATGCGGTGATCCCCAACGTCAATGTGCTGGACGATCTTGAATCGCGGCTCGTCCGGCTGAGCGACGACGAAAAGCGGCTGTTCGCTCTGATCTGCCGGTCCTACCTCGCGGCGGTGATGCCGGATTACGAATACCGCCAGACCGGCGTGACCATGCCGGTCCCGGTGGACGGGAAGCCGGTCGCCTTTCGTGCCGTTGGCCGCATCCCGCTGAAGTTGGGCTGGAAGGCCGCCTTCGGCTCCGCCGAGTCCGATGGCAAGCCGGAGGAGGAGACCGAACAGACCCTGCCGCCGCTGACCGATGGCGAACAGGCCACCCTGAGCGATCCCAGGGTGGAGGCCAAGCGCACCCAGGCGCCGCCGCGCTACAACGAAGGCACTTTGGTCGATGCCATGCAGAACGCGTGGCGGTTCGTCGAGGATCCGGCTCTGCGCGACCGGCTGAAGGAGGCCAAGGGAATCGGCACTCCGGCCACCCGTGCCGAGGTGATCAAGGGGCTGCGCAAACAAACCCTGCTGGGTGCGGACGGCAAATGGCTGGTGCCGACCCCGGCCGGCCTGCATTTGTTCGAGACCCTGCGCGCCGCCGCCCCGACCCTGGTCGATCCCGGCACCACCGCGCTGTGGGAAATGAAGCTGGACGAGGTGGTGACCGGCCGCGCCGATTTTCGCCGGGTGATCGACGCCATCGCCAGCGAGGCCGACCGGTTGATCGGCGCGCTGGTTGGACAACGCGGCACAGCGCTCGACCTCGGCCTCCCCGCCCCCAAAGCGCGCTTCGCCCGCCGGGGGACCAAGGGGCGTGGCTTCACGTCACGAGACCCCGCAGGCGGGGGTGGCGCTTCCTCAGCTGGCGAGTTCGCGAAGCCAGTACGCCGACGGACCCGGAAAGCCGTTTCTTCCTCCGCCTCATCCGCCGGCGAAGAGCCTGCGGTTCCGAAGCCGCGCCGCACCCGCAAGAAGGCGATCGGCGATGCGCCGGCGGTTACGGCGGTCGCGGAAGCCATGCCAGCCACCGAAGCACCCAGTCCCGGCTCTCCAGCCCCGGACTCCCGGAGACGGCGAGAGCCGACCGAGCGCATGGTTGCCTTTGCTCGCAGTCTGGCGGACCGGAAGGGCATCGCCCTTCCCGAGCCTTGTCTGCGTGACTTCGACCAATGCCGCAGCTTTCTGGACCAGTATGCCCGCTGACGTCTCGCCAACGGCACAGCCATGAGCCGTTGGCGAGACGTCAACCGCACCTATTTCCAACTCATGTAATCGCCGGCCGTGCAGCCGAACGGAGCGCGGTCCTGACCGAATCTTTTCTTTAACTGATCGCATCCCCAGCGATTCAGGGGCGCCGGCATGAGGTTGTTCACGTCCATGCCGGGCGACTGGAACTGGGTGGGCGAACTGGTCACGTACCAGAGCCAGAATCCAAGCACGCCGACGACGATCAGAAACAGCATGCCGGAGAACGCCAGGAGCCGCCTCCGGATCGACACCGTCTTCCTGGGCTCTTCAATCAACAAAGGAGCGCTCCGGCCGTCCTCCCGCTGATTGACGAAGGGCGCCAGCGCGGTGGCCCGTTCCTCGTCGGTGAGATCGATTCGCTGCAAACGATCGTCCAGAAGCACCGGCAGAGCCGTGTCGCCATGCCTCACCGCCAATCCCACCGCCTTGCCGTTGGCCTCGCCGATGACGAAAGGCTCCTCTCCGCTTCCCATGCGGGTATAGGCCGACCGGCCCGTCCTGTCGTCGGCGATCTTGTCGTTGTAGGTGATGGACAGGATGTTGCGCTTGCGGTCGAACGCGGTGATTTCCACGGGGACAGGCGTCAGCCCGGCCGGAAGGCGTAATTGCCGCCTGACGCGCCAGATCCTCAGGCCCCAAAACAGCATCGCCAAGCTGGAGCCGCCCAACAGCAGGACGAACACCGTCAAGGTGATGATCCGGTTCCACAGCTTGTCGAGGGCCAACGTCATCGTGGCCAATTCAGGGTGATCGGCCGAGATCACCAGCCCGGTTTCGTAATCGCCGAAATGCAAATCGACGAACATAACCTCGACATCCGTGCTGTAGCTCCGCCCGTTGTAGCGGTAAACGAGCTGCGCCTCGCAGTCGGTGAAGATGGCCTTGCGCGTCTTGCACCGTCCGTTCCGCACATCCCCATCGTCGAGCACCAGAGGATTTTGGCTGATCTGGAAGTCACGGACCACACCGGGGCCTTCCCACACGAGCAGGAATATGGCCAAGGCCAACACAATGGGCGTCGACCAGAAATAGACGCGCGGGGTGGAAACCACATCACGCGCCAGCCCCAAGGGGCGGTTGGGAAGAGCAAGCGCAGGCACGGGAACATCGCCTTTCGAGTTGAGGGCCGACGCTCTCGACAAGATCCAGGTTGATGGCAAGGGTCTCGTCGAGAGCGTTTCTCCGGCAATCCGTGCCCAAAACGCATTCGGGTATCGGCAGTTCCATCGGACGGGTGGTCAGCCGCCGTCGATATCCGTTCGGGAGTGAACTGAACCGCGCCGGGTTTTTCGGAGGCTCCATTTCTTGAGAAGATGGAGTGATCATGACGAAGCAGAAATCAGCGAAATACGCCCCTGAAGTCCGCGAGCGCGCGGTTCGGATGGTGTTCGAGCATGAGGGGGATCACGCCTCGCAGTGGGCGATGATCGGCTTGATCGCGTTCAAGATCGGCTGCACGGCGGAGACGCCGCGGGGCTGGGTCCGGCAGGCCGAGCGCGACCAGGGCAAGCGGCCCGGCCCGACGACGGACGAGCAGGAACGGATCAAGGCGCTGGAGCGCGAGGTCCGGGAACTGCTCAGGCAAACGAGATCCTGCGTAAGGCGTCGGCGTATTTCGCCCAGGCGGAGCTCGACCGCCCGTTTCGGAAATGATCGTCTTCATCGACGCACACCGCGCCGTCCACGGGGTCGAGCCGATCTGCAAGGTGCTGCCGATCGTCCCGTCAACCTACCGCGCCCATGCCGCCCGGCGGGCCGATCCGTGCAAGCCGCCGGCCCGCTCGCGAAGCGACGCGGAGCTGAGTTTGGCTATCCGACGGGTCTGGGATGCAAACTTCCGGGTCTATGGGGTCCGGAAAGTCTGGCGGCAGCTGCGACGGGAAGGCAGCGATGTGGCGCGCTGCACAGTGGCCCGGCTGATGAAGCACATGGGTCCGAAGGGGGTGACACGCGGCAAGGCGATGCGCACCACGATCAGCGACCGGGCGATGCCATGCCCCGCCGACCGGGTGAACCGCCAGTTCCAGGCACTGCGTCCGAATGCCTTGTGGGTGGCCGATTTCACGTACGTTGCCACGTGGCAGGGCTTCGCCTGCGTCGCCTTCGTCATCGACACCATCGCCCGCAAGATCGCGGGCTGGCGGGTGTCGCCCACCGCCCGCGCCGGCTTCGTTCCGGATGCCCTGGAGCAGGCGCTTTACGACCGCCGACCAGTTAAGGGTGGCGGTCTCATTCACCACTCGGATCGTGGGGCGCAGTATGTTGCTATTCGGTACACGGAACGCCTCACCGAGGCCGGCGTCGAACCGTCGGTCGGCAGCGTCGGCGACAGCTACGACAACGCCTTGGCCGGGACGATCAACGGCCTCTACAAGACCGAGGTGATTCGGCGCCGCGGACCCTGGCGCACACTGGAGGCCGTCGAGTTCGGCACCCTGGAATGGGTCGACTGGTTCAACCACCGACGTCTACTCGAAGCCATCGGCAACATTCCCCCCGCCGAGGCCGAAGCGCGCCACCATGCCCAAGCCGAAAATGTCGCCATCGCGGCGTGACTCAACAAAACCAGCCTCCGGGAAACCCGGCGCGGTTCAGTTTCCGGATCCGACAAAGCGCCCAGCTGTTCGTAGCAGCTGGGCGCTCATCGTTTCGGCAAGGGAATCAGGCTGCTGTACAGTTGGTCGGCCGCCGCGGCAAAGGCGTTACAGCCGTCACGCGCCCCAGCTGCTTCGCCCGCTGCTCGCACCGCTCAGCGTCATTCAGCAGCATGGCGGCCGTAGCAACGGAGCCATCTAGAATGGCGCGGTGGGCGTCCTCCCGATCACCATGAGCACGGTCGCGGAGCTGCTGCTGCGTCAGATGATCGATCTGAGGCAGGTGGATCGAGTCCGACGACTGACCGAAAGCGTCAACGGTAGCGAACGCAGTCCGGAGTGCGACACTGCCTCGTTGGTGGCCGGCGCCTTCGAGCGATGACGACTCCGCCGACGCAAGCCCCCAGAGCCGCCCCAGATCGAACAGCGTCCGACATCCCGTCTTGCGCATAACCTGGGCGCGGTGGCACTCGACGGTCTTGGGACTGATGGCTAAATCGCCAGCAATCGCTTTGGTCGATTGGTTGCGGGCAATGCGATGCAATACCTCCGTTTCACGCGGCGAGAGTTTTGCTATGCACGCAGCCGCTTGGACGCTGTCGGCGATTGCGGTCGCGTGACACTGTTCCTGGCCGGGCATCTCGGCACTTAGGGTGCAAGTATCCTTGCCACCGCCCAATGCGGCGGTATGCTCTTTGTTGATCATCTTCGCTTCCTAGGGCTCGGTGATCAGTTCGATGATCCGGACGGGACGCCCGCCTGCTGCAACAGGCGGGCGCTTTCCGGTCAGGCAGCCAAGGTCAGTGGATCTTCCGATCCTTCCCCAGGCTCCTGGGGCCGACGCCAGCAGTCGGCGCCAGCCACCATGCTGTCGGCGCGATAGTCGGCCGACATCTCGTATGGCGTGAGGCTGCGGGTCAGCTCGTAAGCCGCAACATAGTCCGCTGTGCCATAGACGCCCGGCCGGTGGTCGATGATGCCACCGAATGCGGCCATGCAGTCGTCGTGATACTTCTTCGGACGGCACATGTGAGCGTGCCACGCCTTGTCGACCAGCTTCGACGGGACCAGGGTGACATCCGGATGAGCGGTGATGGTTTCGAGGAATTGGCGATACATCTCCGTCGCGCGGATCGCGTCGTTCTGCTCCAAGCCGTCACGGACGAGATCGGATACGATCACGTCAAGGTTGAGCGCCTTCAAGGCATTGATGTTCATGCTTAAATTGCCCTTTTACTGATTGCCGCGCGACCGGGCGGCTCCGGTAATCGCCCCCAGAACAGCCACCCAGCGGGCAAGGCCGGTCTGTCCACGGTTGGCGAGTTCACCACGATCAAGCTTCTTGAGGATCGATTTAACGTGCAGGCGTCCAGTCGCCTGCGACTTGTCAAGTTCTTTGGCAACGTCATCGTTCGTCATGCCATTGCCAATTCGCGCCGCGAGTTCTGCTTCGGCCTGGGTCAGTCCATAATCCTGGCGCAGAACACCCGATACGGCGGCAATGTCCATGCGGGCTGGCGCAATGACAAGCACGGCCGTGTTGGACCTTGCCGCCCCTGCCGATATTGACGCCGTGTGCACCTGCCCAGGAATCGCCCCCCTAAATCCAATCGTCATGGACGGATTTGGCAATTTTTCCAGGCAGGCCAAGGCAATCAGGCGCCCCAATGCGGCGGACTCTTCGGGGGATGCGCAGGTTACTCGCCCCAACTCGTCCAACCGCAAGCCATCACAACGCATCAGCAGATCTGACATCGCTTCGTTTCGATGGCGAATTTTGCGATCTGGGCCTACCACGGCGACACCGAAGGCCAAGCAATCCAGCGCCGCTGCTTTCTGCGCAGCCTCTTCCCGTTGCCGAATCGCTTCCATCAAACCAAGAGTGGGAGATTGGCTGCAAAAAAGATGTTCTAGCCCTGCCTTTTCCGGCTCAATTCTTAGCTGGGCATTAAGACCATTCGGCAGGCGCAAGTGGGAGCACAGCAGATTGGCGGGGTACCTCCGAACAAACTCCAATCTTTCGCCGCGCCTCCTCATATTGGTATAGGCAACACTCTCTTCCGGATCCTTTGGTCCAGCCACCCCTATACTTTCCCCGTACTCCCAAGATTTGCGAAGCATGCTCTCAAAGGTTTGAGGAACGGAGAAATCAAAAAATGAATAGAGCTTTCGAATCACGCCATTGGCGAAGATTAGCCGGTCCTCTGCATCGTATATTGCGAGCGTAGCATCATAGCGTGATGCCGTGACGGCAAGGTCGACGAAGGGTTGCGGGATGTCCCATGCGAGCGGCGGTTCTTGCATAGCGGTAATTTTGTTTCTCTCGTCTGAGCTAGCATCGACAGTACCAGTGCGCTTTTTGCGGCAACATAGCCCACGCGGGATAAACTCAGCTGTGGATCGGCATAGCTATCTCAACGCGCCCCTGACAAACCATTGATATCCAATAGTTCTATCGCCTATGGGGGCCAATCGTTGAAATTCATAGAGACGAAGTAATTTAACCTTCTATCGTCACGACACCTCACGCTACTGCATACATATTTATGCGCGAGCTACGATAGTTTCTTTCGAAGATAAGGATATCGTAACAATCTATCCAGCTTGGGTGGCGACTCGGGTACGCCTTGAGCGCCCATTCGTGATGGAGGTGACATAGATCGCCGCCGCGATAATGATGACGGCCCCAACAGCCGCATTGAGGCCCGGAACCTCGCCGAACAGCAAATAGCCGGCCGCCAGCGCCACCGGCACTTCGATCAGGGTGACCGGCATCAGGACGGCTGGGCTGGCGTGCTTATAGCCGCGGACCGTCGACCACTGCGCGCAGGCCGACAGCAGCCCGATACCAACCAGCCAAGGTAGATCGCCGACCGGCGGCTCGACCATGACCGTAGATGCCGGCACCGCGACGATGGCGCTGATGAGGACGGCGGAGACCGCGACCACTACGGAGGCCGGGTTCGTCTTGGCAAGCCGCCGCATCGCGATCTGGCTCCCCGCCCCAGCGAAGGCAGCAACCACCAAGGAACCGACTGCCCAATCCCAATGCGGGGTACCGATCGACATCAGGCGGGGCCAAAGAGCCACCAGGGCACCGACGATGCCGATCCCGGCGGCGATCCAGACCCGCAGGTCCGCCCGCTCCCCTAGGAAGACACGCTGCATCGGGATGACCAGCAGGACGCGCGAATACATGAAGGCCGTCACCAGGGCGACCGGAAGTACTGGCGAACTGTAGGCGTGGACCAGGGCCATGAGGGACACTGCCCCCACTCCTGCCCGGATCAGATGCCCTTTGGGGTCTTGAAGCTGCCGCAGATGCAGGAAGGCCCGCCACGCCACCACGGCCAGGATGATCCCGCCAGCCGAGCGAAACAGGGCCATCTCCAGGGCTGGGAGCTTTGTGGAGAGATGCTTGACGAGGAGGTTGGCCGACATGAAGCTGAGGGCGGATGCCAGTGTCCAGAGGGCGCCTTTGGCTGCGTCAACCATGGTCGGAGTCCTTGGTCTCTTCGGTCGGCGGCAAAGGCCGCCATTCGTCCAGGCCGTAGGCCAGAGCTGCGCAGGCCAGCCCGATGTGTCGCGAGATCACGACAGGCCGTCCGTCGTCCTTCCGGTGCCCCAACTCGTACACCTCGACGGTGCTCCGCGAGACGCCGAGCGCTTCAGCCGCCTCGCGAACCGATAGCCCCACCTGCGCCCTCCAGGCCTTGAACTCGTCGGCGGTCATGCTAACCTCTCGCTTCAGGAGGTGACGCGCTTCCCTTTATCTGGGAGGTGGTGCCGGTTTGCCGGTCCCTCCCTTCGGCCTCCAGCCCTTTTCCCTGGCGTCCAGTTCAATCTCGGCGGTCAACCTCTCTTGAACCTGACCTTCGGGAAGAGGCCCTTCCACCACTCCAGAATGTTCACTGCGCGTCACCTCCTCTCGGTTTTGTGCCGACACCAGTGCCGTCCACAAAACCACCATGTCGTTCTCAGGACGACATAGCGAGAGAAAATGTCGTCCTGAGAACGACATGTGTGGGAAATGCCTCCGGTGCATCAGATCCGTTGAGCGTTTCGCGGAAATATCGCACGGCCATCACCCTCAAGGCACTGGTCGGCGGTGAGCCACCGCGACCTCTGTCAACCTCCGATACCAGGGCGGCGACGGTCATGCTGCGCCGCCGCGCCACCTCCTCCAGCGCCCTCCAGAACTCGGCCTCCTGCGAACGCTGGTTCTGCGGTCATCGATGACGAAGTTTCGGCAGAGCATCGGTGTTCCCTCTCACATGAAGCTCTCCCGGCCGTAGGCATGTCGGCGCGTTGCATCTGTGAAGCGCTTCACCCGGACTGTTGGTGCTGATGCGACTGGTTGCCGCATCCGCGACAAATGACGGATTGACCCTTCCGCAAAACTCGGGTTTCGCACAAAAGAACGTATGAAGAACGAATCCCCACCCAAGGCTCCATCCCACTGCTGCCCACTCTCCGCCTCCGCGATCTGCTCCGACAGGCAGTGGAGGCAGTGCGTCTGTGTCACCGATGCGGCCATGAGCAGGAGATCGACGGCGCGGAGTTAATGGGGTGCTTGGGGGCAGATGCCTTCGTGAAAAACGCCATCAACAAGATGGCCTGCGCCCTATGCGCCCATACCGCAGAGGCATCGTGGAAATCCGCCCTTCCTCTGTCGCGCTTCAGCGCCAGGGTTGGCGACCTGATGGCAATGCGCAGCCAGCTTACCGCGACCTGCGGGGCCTGCCGGCGACATTGGGAGATCGACGTGGTCGACGCCATGGTGGGTGCGGCCGGACCGTGGGTTACGGCCGAAGAGCTGCTTGGCCGGTTAAAAGGTCACAGCTTGAGCCATCAGCATGTGGCGTGCTGAAAGATACCGGCGAGGGCGTCGGGTACAAGGGACCTTGGCCCTGGCCGGGCAAGGCGTTGTAAGTGCCGCCTTGCCCGGAGCGCACCCCTTTAAGCCCCGCCGCCGATCTCCCGCGCCGCCTGATCCGCATGCATGATGATGTCGCGCGCTGCCGGCGGCACCATGTAGGCGGTCGCCGACGAGAAGGCGGTCACACCGTAGGCCAGCACATCGTCCGGGATGTCGATACCTGCATACTGGCGCAGCGCTGCGCCGGTGTATGCGGCCACGACACCAGCGAGGCCAGAGGCCCAGACCTTGCGGGCCGGGATCAGGGAAGCCATTCGGAAAGCCATAATGATTGCCCCTCCTTGTGAGCATGAAAAAGCCGCCCGGCGAAGTGCAGGGCGGCGAGGTAAGGTCGGAGTAAGGGAAAGCCGCCCTGTGAAGGGCGGCCTTCCCCAGGGATCAGGCCGAGAAAAGGTCGTAGGTGATATTCACCCCGCCACCGCCAACGGCGTTGGCATAAAACCATAGCCCATCACCCGCCGGCACTTCGATTGACCGGGGAGTGACTGCGCACGAGTACTGAGAGGCAATATAGCTGAAGGGTATCGCCATGTTGTTTGCTCCGCCAATGGGAGCTGTCTTTCCCACGCAGAGGTAGCACCCCCCATTTCCATAGACTTGGATGGTAGCCGTCCTGATAATGGCCCCCGCAACATTCGCCGTCGGGCTGATGATTTGCAGCGGTGTGTTGCTCGCCACGCCGCTGTTGAGAAAAATCTGCCCCGTCTTTACGCTATCCATGGATTCCTCCTTAGCGATATTGAAAATAGGATTATAGGCCTGTAAATTAGGAATAGTTTTCTTTTTTGCCTTGAATTCAGAGATTTCCTTAGGTCAGGAAGACGCTTCAGGCGTGCGGATGATGGCTGCCCATGAAGGTGGCATGTACCGATATCGTGCTCAGACTCGAGTCCGTTTGCCAAAGTCGTTGATGAGGTCTGCCACCTCACGGATGCTTGTCGCGATCGCCCGCACGGTGTCGACAAACCGGCGGTCGGCACGGCTCAGCGTGGTCGGGTCACTCGTCAGCAGGCGGGCCGCGCGGCGGCTGGATGGCACCCGCCACGACGGCAGGGGAGCATCGGGTCGCTCAGACTCAGCCATTCGCCGCCGTTTGGCCCAGCGGCGCACGATGTCATAGCCGCCCTCGAACCGCTGCTCGACAAGGGCGCGCCAGATGGCGGCGGCGTTGCGCCGTCCACTGAGCCATGCAGCCTCGGCGAAGAACGGTAGCGGTCCAGCAGGCTCGGCCCCGGAAACCGTCGATATGGAGCGGCTTCGCCGGCACGAAGCCACCGGCGCACCGCGTTGCGGGCTACCCAGGTCCGGCGGACGATCTCCTTGATCGGGAGTTACTGCATGTGCAACTGCGCGACCATGCGGTAGCGCACCTGCCGCCGGGCGTCGGCATTGCTGGGTGACGGTTTCATGGCGTCCGGTGGGATGGCGCATGCGGACGGGCGAACACCGGAGCCGTGCAGCTTCGCGCAGTTCAGCGTGGTGGCGGTCCAGGAAGGAGCGCAGGGCGTCCGACGCGTTGCCGAGCAGATGCCACCGATCCGCCACCTGCACGGCGCCCGGCGCGCCGGTGCGGATGGCTTCGGCATAGGGGCCGGATCGATCACGGCTGACCAGCGCGACGGTCGGGTGTCGCTTCAGCCGCGCGCGCAGAGGAGCGGCGGAGCGATCCGGCAGCAGGTGGGTCACCCGGCCGCGTTCCAGGTCGCACGCGATGGTTCCGTAGCGCCGGCTGCGGCGCCATGCCCAGTCGTCGACACCAATCACCCGCGGAGGCGGACACGGTGGTGGCGGCAGTTTGCGGATAAGGCGCAGGATGGTATCGCCGCTCACCAGCATGGCCAGCTTCGACGCCAACCACCCCCCGGCTCACCGCCCAGCACCCAGGCCAATCTGGGCTTGAGCCAACGCCAGCCGCCCCGTCCGCCGCTCCTTGCGGGCAATCTCGGGCAGCAGCTCGGCAAAGATACGCGATCCACAGTGCCGACAACGGAATCGACGAACCTGAACCCGCAGAACGACCTGACGTCCCTGCCACGGCAAGTCAGCGATGGTGCGCCAATAGTGGTTGTGAACGTGGTCCGATCCCGTTCCGCAGGTCGGACAGGTTGCCACCGTTCCAATCGTTCGGGCGGTGACGACGATGCGTTCCTGCTCAATCGTATCCGCCGTCGCCTGAAGGCCGGCTGGCACCAGCGGCAGGGCGTGATCCGAGATCTGCATCATGTGAATCTCCTCGCTTCACATGTGCACCAACAGCTACGAGCCGTCCGTCTCGGCACCGAATGCGCGGATGAACCCCTATCTCAAGCCGATTGACAGGATTGAAGCCCGTTGCGTCCGCTCAGTATTATTACAATCTCTCTGATGAAAATTCGCGCCGCGCTGAAGATGCGATTGCAACCGCGCCGACCTCCGGCAAGGCCAATGCCATCCAGATAGAAATATCGGACCCTACTGTGTGTAATCACACCCGAGGGTGCCTAGCGCTTCGGCGCCACCCCAACCCCCACCAAGGTCGCGTTTCGCGTGGAGTTCGGACAGGAGGTTTTAGAGCGGATAGCGGCTCTCTGGCGCAAGGCCGCACCGCCTGTCACCTAGATACGGCAAAGGCCCCTTGGAGGGGCCATGGAATTACCGCTAAGTCACTGAAAAGATTGGTGGGCGATGAGGGGATCGAACCCCCGACATCCTCGGTGTAAACGAGGCGCTCTACCGCTGAGCTAATCGCCCGAATTGGACAAGCCTTCGCACTCAAAGACAAGCCGGCCGGGTGGATGCCCGGCCGGCCGCACTATGCCCTGAGCGGGCCAAAAACTTCAAGCGTTGATAAGCGCTTAGTTCAAGGCGTCCTTCAGGGTCTTGCCGGCCTTGAACTTCGGCTGCTTGGACGCCGGGATGTCGATCTTCTCGCCGGTGCGCGGGTTGCGGCCTTCGGTCGCGGGACGCTCAGCGACTGCGAAGGTGCCGAAGCCGACCAGACGGACCTCATCACCGTTCTTCAAGGATTCGGCAATGCTGTCGAACACGGCGTCGACGGCCTTCGTGGCGTCGGTCTTGGACAAACCGGACGCTTCGGCAACATGCGCCACGAGATCGTTCTTGTTCACGCAATCCCCCTTCGAAATTCAGCAAATACTGAAAGACAAAAGCCGCCCCAGGACTTTTCGTCCACGACTTTTTGGAAGCAAAGGATAAGCACAGCGCTTGCCGCCCGTCAATTCCCGACGGGCGGCAAAGCGGCTCTTGTCCCAAAAGTCACGCCATCGGGCGGCGGTCACGATCCTATCGCGACCGCCGGTCCCGGATCAGTGACGCAGACCCTCGCCGTCGGCACCCTTTTCCTGGGCCTTCGCCGTGGCCGCATCGACCTCCGGCTCGGTCCACTCGATGGGCTCCAGCGGACGGACGAGCGCATTGCGCAACACCTCGTCCACCGTGCCGACGGGCATGATTTCCAACCCGCGCTTCACGTTGTCCGGAATGTCGGCCAGATCCTTCTCGTTGTCCTTCGGGATCAGCACATGCTTGATGCCGCCGCGCAAAGCGGCCAACAGCTTCTCCTTCAGGCCGCCGATCGGCAGCACCCGGCCGCGCAGCGTGATCTCGCCGGTCATCGCCACGTCCTTGCGCACCGGAATGCCGGTCAGCACCGAGACGATGGAGGTGGCCATGGCGACACCGGCCGACGGGCCGTCCTTCGGCGTGGCGCCTTCGGGAACGTGGACGTGGATGTCCTTCTTCTCGAACAGCGTCGGCTTGATGCCGAAGGCGGTGGCGCGCGACTTGACGTAGCTCTCGGCCGCCTGGACCGATTCCTTCATCACGTCGCCGAGCTTGCCGGTGGTGGTGACGCGGCCCTTGCCGGGCAGGCCGACGGCCTCGATCGACAGCAGTTCGCCGCCGACTTCGGTCCAGGCCAGACCGGTGGTGACGCCCACCAGATCCTCCAGCTCCGCCTCGCCATAGTGGAAGCGGCGGACGCCGGCATACTTGTCGAGGTTGCGGCGGGTGACCGCCACCTTGGCGTTGCCGCCCGACTTGAGCAGGATCTCCTTCACCGCCTTGCGGCAGAGATTGGCGATCTCGCGCTCCAGCGAACGGACGCCGGCTTCCCGCGTGTAGTAGCGGACCAGATCGCGCAGCGCGTCGTCGGAGATGGTGAACTCGCCCTTCTTCAGGCCGTTCGCCTCAATCTGCTTCTCGATCAGGTGGCGCTTGGAGATCTCGACCTTCTCGTCCTCGGTGTAACCGGCGACGCGGATGATCTCCATGCGGTCCAGCAGCGGCTGCGGCATACGCATCGTGTTGGCCGTGCAGACGAACATCACATCGGACAGATCGTAATCGACCTCCAGGTAATGGTCGTTGAAGGTGCCGTTCTGCTCCGGATCCAGAACCTCCAGCAGGGCGGACGACGGGTCACCGCGCCAGTCGGCGCCGAGCTTGTCGATCTCGTCCAGAAGGAAGAGCGGGTTGGAGGACTTGGCCTTCTTCATGCCCTGGATGACCTTGCCGGGCATCGAGCCGATATAGGTGCGGCGGTGGCCGCGAACCTCGGCCTCGTCACGGACGCCGCCCAGCGACATGCGGACGAAGTTGCGCCCCGTCGACTTGGCGATGGACTTGCCGAGCGAGGTCTTGCCCACGCCGGGCGGGCCGACGAGGCAGAGGATCGGGCCCTTCACCTTGTTCATGCGGTTCTGGACGGCAAGATACTCAAGGATGCGCTCCTTGACCTTCTCCAGACCGTAATGGTCGGCGTCCAGCACCTTCTGGGCCAGCTTCAGGTCGCGCTTCACCTTTGTGCGCTTCTTCCACGGAATGGACAGCATCCAATCCAGGTAGTTGCGGACCACGGTGGCTTCCGCCGACATCGGGCTCATCGACCGCAGCTTCTTCAGCTCGGCGAGCGCCTTTTCGCGGGCTTCCTTGGAGAAGCGGGTCTTGTTGATCTTCTCTTCCAGCTCCGCCGACTCGTCGCGACCGTCCTCGGTCTCGCCGAGTTCCTTCTGGATCGCCTTCAGCTGCTCGTTCAGATAGTACTCGCGCTGGGTCTTCTCCATCTGCCGCTTGACGCGGTTGCGGATGCGCTTTTCCACCTGAAGGACGCCGATCTCGCCTTCCATGAAGGCATAGACCCGCTCCAGACGCTCCGAGACGGTGGCGCATTCCAGCAGCTGCTGCTTTTCCGGAATCTTCAGCGCCAGATGCGACGCGACCGTGTCGGCCAGCTTGCCGGCTTCCTCGATCTGGTTGATCGAGACCAGCACCTCGGGCGGGATCTTCTTGTTCAGCTTGATGTACTGCTCGAACTGGGAGACGACGGCGCGGCTCAGCGCCTCCAGCTCCTGGTTCTCACCGGTCTTTTCCTCGACCAGCTCGGCCTGGGCCTGGAAGAACTCCTCATTGTCGGCGAACTTGGTGATGGCGGCGCGCTGGCCGCCTTCCACCAGCACCTTGACGGTCCCGTCCGGCAGCTTGAGCAGCTGCAACACGGTGCCGACGGTGCCGACGCTGTAGATGTCGGCCGGAGTCGGATCGTCCTGCGCGGCGTTCTTCTGGGTGACGAGCAGGATCTGCTTGTCATCCTTCATCACGTCTTCCAACGCGCGCACGGACTTCTCGCGCCCGACGAACAGCGGCACGATCATGTGGGGGAACACCACGATGTCGCGCAGCGGCAGGACCGGGTAGAGGGCACCACGGGAGAGTTCGATCATGGGCAGGGCCTCAATGAATGGATCGCCGCCAGCCCGGAATGGGCCTGACACAGCCCCCGCCTCGGATCGAGCGCGGAGATCGCCTACGGCACCCGACTAACGTGGCACACGGCCCTGCGGCCTTCAAGGGGCTGACAACCCCCAAGGGCGGTTTCCAAGCCGCAACCCGGCAGGAAACCGCCGCCAACCACCCCGTTTTCGTTCCGTCAGGCGGTTTTGAGACTGCTCACATAGCCATCGACGGTGCTCCGCAGGGCTCCTGCCTCCTCCGACAGGCCGCGCGAGGCCGTCAGCAGTTCCGCCGAGGCGATCCGCGTGCTTTCCGCAGTCCCGGCGACCTGCCCGATGCTGCCGGACACCTCGACCGTCCCCTGGGCGGCAGCGTGGATGTTGCGGGCGATTTCCCGCGTCGCGGCGTTCTGTTCCTCGACAGCGGCGGCGACGGCCGACGCCGCCTCGCTGATCGCGACCACCGTGCGGCTGATCGCATCGATGGCGGACACCGCGCTGCCGCTGACCTCGCGGATTTCGCTGACGCGGACCTGGATGTCGTCGGTCGCCTTCGCCGTCTGGCCGGCGAGGTTCTTCACTTCGCTCGCCACGACGGCGAAGCCCTTGCCGGCCTCCCCCGCCCGTGCCGCTTCGATGGTGGCGTTCAGCGCCAGCAGATTGGTCTGGGAGGCGATGGAGCTGATCATATCCACCACCGACCCGATCCCCGCCGCCCGTTCGGCCAGGGTGGCGACGATGCCGGCGGTGCTGCCCGCCTCGCGCACCGCATCCTGGGCGATCTTCGAAGCGTCGTCGATACGCCGGCCGATCTCGCCGATGGAGGCCTGCAGCTCTTCCGCTGCGGCCGCCACCGTCTGGATGTTGCCGTTGGCAAGCTCCGATGCCGATGCGACGGAAGAGGAGAGCGACGAGACGTTCTGCGCGTTGGCCGTGACCCGTTCCGAATTGCCGCGCACCGATTGGGCGGTGGAGGATAGATGGGTGGCGATGCCGTCCAATTGGGACACGAAGCGCTGGGTCACCTGCTCGAACTCGTGGCGGCGGCGGTCGCGCTCCTCCCGCTCGGATTGGCGCTGCGAATCCGCTGCGTCTGCTTCACGGGCGCCCGTCTGCAGGACATCGATGGCACCTGCCATCTCGCCGATCTCGTCAGTGCGCCCGGCATGGGGCACGGTGAGATCGCGCCGGCCGCCAGCGATGGCGCCGATCACGCCGGCAAGCTCGACGATGGGACGAGAGGCCCGGCGGTTGATTGCGATGGCAGCACCGATCAGGGCCGCAAAACCGGCAACCATCACTCCGATCGCCAGCAGCATGCGGCGGAATGCGGTGGCATAATGATCGGAAGACATCTCACGGCCGACGGTTATGCCGGCGTCACGAATCGCCAGAAGGTCCTGGAGCAGGGGCGAAGCCGAGCGGCGCCATTCCGCGCCATCGATGTCATAGGGCTTGCCGGCACGCGATGCCGCCAGAACCCGGGTCTTGAAGGCGCCGAAGCCCTGGATATAGCCCTTGCGGGCGGTCTCCAGCGCCGTGCGCAGCAACGTCTCCATCTCGCCGGCGACGATGTCGTCCTCGACCGAACTCCAGTTGGCCATGATCCGCCCTTCCAGCGTCATCGCCTCGGCCTCGGCCTCCGGAGCCATCGGCTTTCCCGTCCCCAGGGCGCGGAGATAGAGCACCGACTGCTGGCCGCCCTGCTCGCGCAGAGCCGCAGCCCGGATGGCAATGTCGACGCGGTCGCCCACCGCCGCATCGATGTCGTTGAGACGGTGATTGAGCCGGTTCGTCGTTACTGCGATCTGCTCGGCCACCTTGACCATACCGGCGAAGAACTGAGCCGAAGCGTCGGCCGGACGGGCGGACGGCTCCTTCGCCAGCCAACCGTCCGTCATGCTGCGGACGTCCGACAGCCGTTGCGGCAGCACTGCACTTTCCGAATTGGCCCGGGCGTCCGCCAACACCTTGATGGCAGCGAGATAAGTGGAAAGCGCCGTGTCCGCCTGGGATCGCGCCTTCGACAGCGAAGCCCGGGTGGCGTCATCGAGGCTCTTCCCCGAGGTCAGCGGCAGGTTGACCACGCCACGTTCCAGCGCCATCGCCTCGCTCACCGCGGTGGCGGCGCCCACCACATCGACGATGCCACGTGCTTCGACGGCCCGGCCGGCGGACGCACTTTCCTGCACAGCAAGCCACGTCGCGGGAACAGCCGAAACCATCCCAACGCATGTCAGGCATACATAAAGGAAATTCCGAATTTTCATTGCTCGCCCACCGCAATTTTCTTGTTCACGCGGTCGGAATCGCCGAAACACGAGCCGGAGCGGCGTTGCTGTTCTTGCGCTTCCAAACTTTCAGCCTAATGCTATCAGTGGATATTTTCCGATTCATTAATTCTTCGGGTATGCAATCTGGCAGACTACGGTTGAACGTCCTGACTATTATTTCGAATACCCGCGAGCATGCCTCGCCCGACTTCGCGCAGCGCAAAGAAAAAGGGGCGCCGAAGCGCCCCCATTGATCGCCATATCAATTCTTCGTCGAACTAGGCGCCCGGCGCTTCGCTGCGCCGTTCCGCATGGACGTAGAGCGGCTTGGCCCGCCCTTCGACCACTTCCTTGTTGACCAGGATGCTTTCGATGCCCGTCAAGCCCGGCAGATCGAACATAGGATCGAGAAGGATGGCTTCCATGATCGACCGCAGACCGCGGGCGCCGGTCTTGCGGGCAATCGCCTTGTGGGCGATGGCGCGCATGGCGTCCTCGGAGAATTCGAGATGGACGTCTTCCATCTCGAACAGACGCTGGTACTGCTTGACCAGGGCGTTCTTCGGCTTGCTGAGGATCTCGACCAGCGCCGCCTCGTCCAGATCGGACAGGGTGGCCAGGACCGGCAGGCGGCCGATGAACTCGGGGATCAGGCCGAACTTCAGCAGATCCTCGGGCTCGACCTCGTGCAGGATCTCGCCGGTGGCACGCTCGTCGGCCGAACGCACGTCGGCGCCGAAGCCGATGCTGGTGCCCTTGCCGCGCTGGGCGATGATCTTGTCCAGGCCGGCGAAGGCGCCGCCGCAGATGAACAGGATGTTGCTGGTGTCGACCTGCAGGAATTCCTGCTGCGGATGCTTGCGCCCGCCCTGCGGCGGCACGGAGGCGACGGTACCCTCCATGATCTTCAGCAGGGCCTGCTGCACGCCCTCACCCGACACGTCGCGGGTGATCGACGGATTGTCGGACTTGCGGCTGATCTTGTCGACCTCGTCGATGTAGACGATGCCGCGCTGCGCCCGCTCGACATTGTAGTCGGCAGCCTGGAGCAGCTTGAGGATGATGTTCTCGACGTCCTCGCCGACGTAACCGGCCTCGGTCAGCGTCGTCGCGTCGGCCATGGTGAAGGGAACGTCGATGATGCGGGCCAGGGTCTGGGCCAGCAGCGTCTTGCCGCAGCCTGTCGGGCCGATCAGCAGGATGTTCGACTTCGCCAGTTCGACGTCGTTATGCTTCGTCCCGTGGGCGAGGCGCTTGTAGTGGTTGTGGACCGCCACCGACAGCACGCGCTTGGCGTAGGACTGTCCGATGACGTAATCGTCGAGCACCGCATGAATGTCGCGCGGAGTCGGAACCCCATCGCGGGACTTCACGAGGGTCGTCTTGTTCTCCTCGCGAATGATGTCCATGCACAGTTCGACGCATTCATCGCAGATGAACACCGTCGGACCGGCAATCAGCTTGCGGACCTCGTGCTGGCTCTTGCCGCAGAAGGAGCAGTAGAGCGTATTCTTCGAATCGCCGCTGCTGGACTTGCTCATCGGTACTCCGTCATCTCGCGGGAGGCGTGGCCCCTGGGGCCATGCCCGTTCGCGGCGCCCCCCGACGCCGGTCCTACTCAGGTTATCGCGGACGGCGTCCGCGATAAGGTCATGCGCCGTTTTGGCGACGCATCACGATCCGCATAGCCGGGTCCCTTGCGGGACTCTCCCCATTCGGGACCGGTTCCTTGCGGGACCGGTCCATGACCGGATCGTGTCACTGCCATTCAACAACAGCGTCACGACCCGATCAACCCTTTGTTGGGAGGGCCGAGGACCCGCTGCTCACGAATGGTGGTCGACGCCCGGGCGCTTCTCCACCACCTCGTCGATCAGACCGAAGGCCTTCGCCTCTTCCGGCGACATGAACTTGTCGCGCTCCATGGCGGACTCGATGGTGTCGAGATCCTGCCCGGTGTGCTTGACGTAGATGTCGTTCAGACGCGAACGCAGTTTCAGGATTTCCTGGGCCTGGATTTCGATGTCCGAGGCCTGGCCCTGGGCGCCGCCCGACGGCTGATGGATCATGATGCGGCTGTTGGGCAGCGAGAAGCGCTTGCCCGGCGCGCCGGCGGCCAGCAGAAGCGAGCCCATCGAGGCGGCCTGCCCCATGCACACCGTCGACACCTGCGGACGGATGTACTGCATGGTGTCGTAGATGGCGAGGCCGGCCGAGACGTAGCCGCCCGGCGAATTGATGTAGATCGCGATGTCCTTGTTCGGGTTCTCCGACTCAAGGAACAGCAGCTGCGAGCAGATCAGGCTGGCGACGGCGTCGTTCACTCCGCCGATCAGGAAGATGATCCGCTCCTTCAGCAGGCGCGAATAGATGTCGTACGCGCGCTCGCCCCGGTTGGTCTGTTCGATGACCATCGGGACCAGAGCATTCATCTTCGGCTCGAAGTCGTACATGTGTTCTTCCCTGCCCCCGCAGTTGGCTGAACCGGTGATCGTTGCCGGCACGGAACCACATATAGGAACCTTTGGGGGCGGATGGTAGTCCGCCCCCACTCCTTTTGGGGAGTTAGGCGGCGGCAGACTCGTTGCCGGCCTCGTCCTCGTCCTTCGTCAGCTCTTCGACGCTGACGGTCTTCTCGGTGACCTTGGCCTGATCGAGGATGTGGTCGACGACCTTGTCCTCGAAGATCGGGGCGCGGAGGTTCTCGAGCGCCTGCTGGTTCTGCTTGAAGAACTCGAACACCTGACGCTCCTGACCGGGGAAGCGGCGGGCTTCGTTGATCAGGGCGCGGTTCACCTCGTCCTGGGTGACCTGGATGTTGTTGCGGCGGCCGACTTCCGACAGCAGCAGACCCAGGCGGACGCGGCGCTCGGCGATCGAGCGGTACTCGGCCTTCAGATCGTCCTCGGACTTGTCGGCGTCCTCGCCGGCGGTGCCGTTCTTCAGCTCTTCCTGCAGGCGGGCCCAGATGCCCTCGAACTCGATGTCGACCATGCCGGCCGGCACCTCGAAGGAATGGGCCTCGGCCAGCTTGTCGAGCAGCTGGCGCTTCACGCGCAGGCGCGACAGGCCGTCATACTCGCCCTTGATGCGGTCGCGGATCGCTTCGCGCATCTTCTCCAGGCTCTCCATGCCGAACTCCTTGGCGAGTTCGTCATTGACCTCGGCCGGGACGTTCTTGCGCAGCTCCTTCACGTCGACCTCGAAGACGGTCGCAGCGCCCTTCAGGCGCTCGTGCGGGTAGTCTTCCGGGAAGGTGACGTTGACGGTGCGGTGCTCGCCGGCCTTGACGCCGACCAGCTGCTCCTCGAAGCCCGGAACGAAACGGCCGGCACCCAGCTCCAGCGGGTAGTCCTTGCCGTCCATGCCTTCCAGCGCCTCGCCGTCGACCGTGCCGGCGAAGTCGATCACGGCGATGTCGCCGGTCTCGGCAGCGCGGTCCTCGGTGACCGGGGCCTGGGTGGAGTGGGCGGACGCCAAGCGGGTGACAGCCTCGGTGACCGCCTCTTCGCTCACCTCGGCGACCGGCTTCTCCAGCTCCAGGCCGGTGAAGTCGCCCGGCTCGACGTCCGGCAGCAGCTCGACCGCCATCTTGTAGGTGAGGTCGCCGCCGTCCTCGTACTTCTCGACCTCGATCTTCGGCTGCAGGGCGACGCGCAGGCCGCGCTCGCTCAGCGCCTGGCGCGAGCTGTCGGAGATGGCGTCCTCCAGCACCTCGGACAGCACGCCGCCGAAATAGCGCTGCTTGATGACGGTGACCGGCACCTTGCCCGGACGGAAGCCCGGCAGCTGGACCGTACGGCGCAGCTCTTCCAGCTTGCCGTTCACCTTCTCTTCGATGTCCTTGGCGGAGATGACGACCTGAAATTCGCGCTTGAGGCCGTCGGTGCTGGTCTCGGTGATGTTCATCGGAACGAAAGCCTATCTCGTTGTTCCGGCCCGGCGGCGCCCGTCCGGGCGGCCCGAATCCGTGTTGTCCATGCGGTCCAAGGTGTTGCCATGGTGCGGGCGAAGGGACTTGAACCCATACGACCGAAGTCACTGGAACCTAAATCCAGCGCGTCTACCAATTCCGCCACGCCCGCGTTCATGGCAAAGGCAGCCGCGACGGGTGCGCAAACACCCGCCGGACCGCCGGCGAAGTTCGGTCTATAGCACAGCGCGTCGGAAGCAAACAGGCAAATTGGACCCGCTCAAGAGAGTGATGCCCCGTCTGTTCGCGTCAGCCGCCCGCCTTCCCCAGCGAGCGCACGGCAGACGAGGTGATGATGCGCCCTTCGCCGGTATAGGCCTCGTGGTTGGCGTCGATCTCGCCCAGCCGGTAGCGATAGTTGATCATCATCCCAAGCGACTGTTTCAGCCCCTTGCCCGACCTGTCGGCCAGCCAGTTCAGCCGCTCCATCCGGGCGCCGTTGGTCAGGTGGAAATGCGCCACCGGATCGAGCGCGCGGGCGCGTCCATGCCCCTTCGCCTCCTGCACCGTGGTCAGGTAATGGACGCCCATCCGCATCAGCGGGCCGCGCAGGCGCTTTTGCAACTCCTCGTCTTCAGCCCAGCCGGGAACGGCGAGTGCGCGGGCAAGCAGTGGCGAATCGTCGATTCCGCCATCCGTTGATGCGTCCGCATCGGCCCCCCGGTCGAGTTCGGCCAACCGTTCGGCGATGCGCTCCGCTTCCGGATTGGTCAGCAGGGCATCGCCATCCCGATCCAGCGCGCGGTCGAACCAGCGCCGGAACCCCGGAATGGGCGACAGGGTGGCATAGCACTTGATGTTCGGGAACTCGGTCGCCAGCCCGTCGACCACGCGCTTGATCAGGAAATTGCCGAAGCTGATGCCGGCCAGCCCGACCTGCGCGTTGGAGATCGAATAGAAGATGGCGCTGTCGGCGCTCTTCGGATCGCAGACCGGAGCCGTCGGGTCGAGCAGCGCCTGCACGTTGTCCGACATGCCCTGGACCAGAGCGACCTCGACGAAGATCAGCGGCTCGTGCGGCATGCGCGGGTGGAAAAAGGCGAAGCAACGCCGGTCCGAATCGAGCCGGTCCTTCAGGTCCTGCCAGCCGCTGATCTCATGCACCGCCTCGTACTTGATCAGCTTTTCCAGCAGCGAGGCCGGGCTGTCCCAGGTGATGCGGTGCATCTCCAGGAAGCCGACGTCGAACCAGGCGCGCAGCAGATTCTTGAGGTCGTCTTCCAATGCCTGCAGCAACGGTTCGCCGCGCGCCATCTCCATCAGTTCGGCGCGCAGATCGACCAGAAACTTAACCCCTTCCGGCAAGGCGTTGAACTGAGTCAGCAGCCGCAGGCGCGGCGGCTCCAGCGCACGGCGCAGGGACCGTTCGGCATGGCCGCGGGCCACCGGATCGGGCGCCGTCTGGAAAGTCGCCATCGCGTCCATCACCGCATCGCGGTCGACGTCGAAGTCGCGCGCGAGCATCAGAAGGAAATTGCGCCGCCCTTGCGGATCCAGCGCCAGATAGGTACGGCCGAGCTGGGCGGCGCGGGCGCGGGCGGAAACCTCGCCGCCACGCGAGTCCAGGCAGGCCTCGATCTGCTCCTTCAGACGCTCGGCGTCCTCCTTGGGCAGGTGGGTGCGCGGCGGCGCGCCTACGGCGCCGCGGGCAGAGGCCGCGATCTCGCGCCAGCGGGTGCGCAGGTTGTCCAGCGCCCGGTCGAGGAAATTGGGCTGCGCGGCCTGGGATGGCGGCACAGGCTCCAGGATTGTGGTGTCAGGTGCGTCGCTCATGCTCTGGAGTCTGGCCCCACCCGAGCCATGCCGCAAGGGGGCGCGCGGACGCCGTCGTCAGGGGTACCGCCAACGTCGTCTTCAAGGTCAGACTTGGCGGAAGTTACTCCTGCGCTTTCAATGCCTTCAGCACGCCGGGCAACGCCCCTGCCAGATCGTCGGAGATCAGGCCGGGACCGAGCGCGCGTCCGGCCTCGCCATGGAGCCAGACGGCGGTGCAGGCGGCCTCGAACCCGTCCATACCCTGTGCCAGAAGTCCGAGCACGATGCCGGCCAGCACATCGCCTGTCCCGGCGGTCGCCAGATCGGGCGGTGCGTTGGCATTGACCACGGCACGGCCATCCGGGGCGGCGACCACTGTGTCGGCGCCCTTCAGCACGACCACAGCGCCGGAACGCGCGGCGGCGGCGCGCACCCGCGACAGCTTGTCGCCGTCCATGCCCACGGAATCGCCGAACAGCCGGGCGAATTCCCCTTCATGCGGGGTGAGGACACAGCGATGGTCGAGCCGGTCGAGCAGTTCGTCGGCCGACTCGGCAAAGCTGGTCAGCGCGTCGGCATCCAGCACGCAGGCCCGGCGGGCCTCCAGCGCGGCCATCACCGCGGCGCGGGTCTGCGCACCCCTGCCCGCCCCCGGCCCGATCAGAACCGCGTTCCTGCGCGGGTCCTGCAGCAGGCGAGCAAAAGCGCCTGCATCCTCCAGCGGATCGACGATCACGCTGGCGCAGCCGGCGGCATAGACCGGAAAGGCCTCCGGCGGGCAGGCGATGGTGACCAGCCCCGCCCCGGCGCGAAGAGCGGCGACCGAGGCCAGCCGCGCCGCACCCGTCATCCGCGCGCCGCCCAACACCACGGCATGGCCGCGCGCATATTTGTGGCCGTCCAGTGCGGGCCAGGGAAAGCGGTGGCGCCACAGCGAAGGCTCGTTGACCGCAGTCTGCGGAGCGATGCTGTCCAACACCCGATCCGGAATCCCTATGTCGGCGACCACCACCTCGCCGCACAGGGTGCGTCCAGGCAGCAGCACATGGCCGGGCTTGCGGCGGAAGAAGGTGACGGTCAATGCCGCCTGGGGTGCGGCGCCCAGCACACGGCCGCTATCGCCATGCAGACCGCTCGGCACGTCGACGGCGACGACGGTGCGGCCCTCCATCGCTTCGACGATGGCGCGGGCGATGCCTTCGAGCGGCCGGGTCAGGCCGGCGCCGAACAGAGCATCGATGACCAGGGGGTTGCCCTTCAGGATATAGGGGTCGGCCGCCTCGATCGGGCCGGGCCAGCGCTCCGCAGCCACCGCGGCATCGCCGGTCAGGGCCGAGCGCGTGCCGAGCAGCGCCAGCCGCACCGGCCAACCGGCCTCCAGCAGCAGCCGTGCGATGACGAAGCCGTCGCCGCCATTGTTGCCGGGGCCGCAGAGCACGGCGGTGGGGTGCGGCGCCCAGCGCTCGCACACCGCCCGGGCCACGGCGGCGCCGGCGGCCTCCATCAGGGCCGGGCCGGGCACTCCGGCGGCAATCGTCAGCTGGTCGGCCCGATACATCTCCGCGACGGACAGAAGCTCATCCATCCCCCACTCTCCCCACCCCTGGCCGATCCTGGCTTGCCTTGCCGTTTCCTGGGCGGGCGAAGATACGCACGCCCGCTCTACCCGTAGGCGATGTCTTCACCCGGGGAAAATCACGCTGACATGCACAAACGTCCGCGACGGCGGTTAAGCCGTGCGGACGTTTATAGAACAGAATTCTTCCAAGACGCGAAGAAGAAGATGGGGCGATGGATGGGACTCGAACCCACGACCGCTCGGACCACAACCGAGAGCTCTACCAACTGAGCTACCACCGCCGCCGTCAGCGTTTCCGCCGTCGGGAGCCGCGTTATGCTCCACCGCGGCTGGCCGGTCAAGCGCCTTTTTCACGAAAAGCGAAAAAACTTCTTTCGGAGCTGAATGGCACCCCTTTCGCCCGTCCGAAGCGGCCTTCTAACGCCCATCGGCGAGGAGAGCTTGCGCCATTTGCACAAATATTGTTCACTTCGCTGAATCCTTCGGCAGCACCCTGCCCCATCGGACGGCATCCGACCGTCTTATGACCAGCGTCGATGCCGCCGGACCGGATCAGCCGAATGTGGCACGCTCCATGCTTACCGTCGTCGCTGTCGGCAGTGCCGTGGACGGTGCCTGCCGGCGTTGGCACCTCGTACACGAGAGACCCATGAAGAAGATCGAAGCCATCATCAAGCCGTTCAAGCTCGACGAGGTGAAGGAAGCCCTTCACGAAGTCGGGATCAAGGGGATCACCGTCACCGAAGCCAAGGGCTTCGGCCGCCAGAAGGGCCACACGGAGCTTTACCGCGGCGCGGAATACGTCGTGGACTTCCTGCCGAAGGTGAAGATCGAAGTGGTGATGGAAGACTCCCTGGTGGAACGGGCGATCGAGGCGATCCAGCAGGCCGCGCATACCGGCCGCATCGGCGACGGCAAGATCTTCGTCACGCCCGTGGAGGAAGTTGTCCGCATCCGCACCGGTGAGAAGGGTGCCGACGCGATCTGATCGCGCGACGCCTTCGCCTCGACCGCTCCGACCGGCCTCCCTCCGTCCAGCATCCGCCAACATGCGCCGATTTCCCCTCCCCCTCCTGCCGGCCCCGGCCGCACACCTCGCCGAACGGCCGATGGCCGCCTATGGCGAACGTGCGACTTTTTGGGTTGGCGCGTTGTGCGGGGAAGAAAGGCGTGAGATAACGTCCGCCGCGAGCGCCGCCCTCCGCCGCCAAAGCCCCGTAGGGGCTTCGACTGCGGCTTGACGCAGCGGGATCCAACCCTCTTAAAGCGTGGAAAAAGAGACATGTCCGACATCAGCAAGGTCTTCGACCTGATCAAGGAACACGACGTCAAGTACGTGGACCTGCGCTTCACCGACCCGCGCGGCAAGCTGCACCACACCGCTCAGCACGTCTCGACCATCGACGAGGACGTGTTCGAAGACGGCATCATGTTCGACGGTTCCTCGATCGCCGGCTGGAAGGGCATCGAAGAGTCGGACATGATCCTGAAGCTGGACCCGACGACGGCCATCATGGATCCGTTCGCCGCCCAGCCGACGCTGAACATCCTCTGCGACGTCTATGATCCGGGCACCGGCGGCGCCTACGCCCGCTGCCCGCGCGGCATCGCCAAGGCCGCCGAGAAGTACACCGCTTCGGCCGGCATCGGCGACACCGTCTTCTTCGGTCCGGAAGCCGAGTTCTTCGTGTTCGACGACGTGAAGTACTCCGTCGACATGAACAAGGTGTCGTACGAGTTCGCCTCGGACGAGGGTTCCTATTCGTCGGGCAAGGATTACGAGGACGGCAACCTGGGCCACCGCCCGGGCACCAAGGGCGGCTATTTCCCGGTTGCTCCGGTCGACAGCTGCAACGACCTGCGCGCCGAGATGCTGAGCGTCCTGGCCGAGATGGGCGTTCCGGTCGAGAAGCACCACCACGAGGTGGCCGCCGCCCAGCATGAGCTGGGCATCAAGTTCGACACGCTGGTCCGCACCGGCGACAACATGCAGTACTACAAGTACGTGGTGCACAATGTCGCCCACGCCTACGGCAAGTCGGCCACCTTCATGCCGAAGCCGGTGTTCGGCGACAACGGTTCGGGCATGCACTGCCACCAGTCGATCTGGAAGGACGGCCAGCCGCTGTTCGCCGGCAACCAGTATGCCGACCTGTCGGAGCTGGCGCTGTACTACATCGGCGGCATCATCAAGCACGCCAAGGCGCTGAACGCCTTCACCAACCCGTCGACCAACAGCTACAAGCGCCTGGTTCCGGGCTATGAGGCTCCGGTCCTGCTGGCCTACTCGGCCCGCAACCGTTCGGCCTCCTGCCGCATCCCGTACGTCGCCTCGCCGAAGGGCAAGCGCGTCGAGGTCCGCTTCCCGGATCCGTCGGCCAACCCGTACCTGGCCTTCGCCGCCATGCTGATGGCCGGCCTGGACGGCATCCAGAACAAGATCCATCCGGGCGACGCGATGGACAAGAACCTGTACGACCTGCCGCCGGAAGAGCTGGCCAAGGTCCCGACCGTCTGCGGCTCGCTGCGCGAAGCCCTGAACTCGCTCCGCGAGGACAACGAGTTCCTGCGCAAGGGCGATGTCTTCTCGGCCGACATGATCGAGGGCTACATCGACCTCCGCACGGAAGAGATGATGGCCTTCGAGACCATGCCGCACCCGATCGAGTACAAGATGTACTACTCGGTCTGATGTTTCATCGCGGCGTCCGGCAACGGGCGCCGCAGTCGGTCACGCATCATTCGAAAGCCGCTCCCGGTTCGCGCCGGGGGCGGTTTTCTTTTTTGGCCTGTTCGATCCAGAGGCCGACGTCCGGCGGTGCGCATCCCCTGCGCTCAGCGCAGTCCGCCTTGGCACAGGCGCAGGCGGGGAACAGGCAGCCGTCGCCGTTCAGGTCGGTCGCCCGCACTGCGAGGTCGTAGCGTACGCCACGCATGATGGCCGGACCGGCAGTGCTGTAGCGCTCGTAATGCTCCACGACATGGCGGACGCGGGTGAGCAGTTCGCGCCGTTGATCGTGTCCCGGATCCATGCTTACGCCCCCAATCGCCATGAGTGCCGACATTCATAGGGACGCCAGAAAGCATGCTCCTGTTCCACCATCCAAGCGCAGTACGGCGCATGGACGAGGATAGGGGTCAGGAATGATGCGCCGGCCCGGCTGTTGCCACTGCAGTGATCAAGTTGGATGACCAAAACGGGAGAGCATGATGGATCGCGATAAACTGCGCCGCGTTGCCAAAGCGCTGGGCGACGTCCGCCTTTACGAAAAGCATCACACCGGCGAACTCATCACCATGCGCCTGCGCGACTCCCTGGCCGACAACCCGGGTTATGACGAGGAAGAGGTGGATAGGAAACTGCTGGAACTGGCGCGAGTGGCGCTGGAGGCTGCGGACTAGCCGGGCCGGGGGTGACGATGCGGCGAATGGCCTGTTGGTGGGGATGAAACGAGCCAACAGAGGGAGCAAGACGCCATGGCCGAGGACAGGACATCCGATATGCCACAGAATGACCGGTCCGGCAGCGACCGTCCGGCGACCAAGCCGATTCCGGTCAAGCCGGCGGTCGAGCCGATGAGCGACAAGGATGAAGCGCCGCCGGGCACGCCGGGGACGGGCGAGAATATCGATCCGAAGACCGGCGAGACCTATGTTCAGGGCATCGGCGGAGCGTAAAAGCACGCCCGCCGCATCCAGCACCAAACGAAAAGGGCCGGCTCGCAGGAGCCGGCCCTTTCGCTGTCAAGACGCCCGCGTCACGCCACGAAGGGCGGAACAGCGGTAAAGTTAGCGGCCTTCTCGACGACCTGACCGACGCGCAGCAGCGTCTCCTCGTCGAAGGGGCGGCCGATCAGCTGGAGGCCGAGCGGCAGGCCATCGGCGCCAAGACCCGCCGGGACCGACATGGCCGGCAGCCCGGCGAGGTTGATCGGAACGGTGAAGACGTCGTTCAGGTACATCTGCACCGGATCGTCCATCTTCTCGCCGATGGCGAAGGGCGTGCTGGGAGCGGTCGGCGTCAGGATGACGTCGCAGCTCTTGAACGCCTCGTCGAAGTCCCACTTGATGCGCGTGCGCACCTGACGGGCCTTGTTGTAATAGGCGTCGTAATAGCCGGCCGACAGCACATAGGTGCCGATCAGAATGCGGCGCTGCACTTCCTTGCCGAAGCCGGCGCCGCGGGTGTTCTCGTACATCTCCTTGAGGTTGCCGCCCTCGACCCGCAGGCCGTAGCGCACGCCGTCATAGCGCGCGAGGTTGGACGACGCCTCGGCCGGCGCAATGATGTAATAGGCGGCCAGCGCGTACTTGGTGTGCGGCAGGCTGACCTCGACCGGCTCGGCGCCGGCCTCCTTCAGCCAGGCGATGCCCTGGTCCCACAGTGCGGCGATCTCGGACGACAGGCCCTCCACCCGGTATTCCTTGGGAATGCCGACGCGCAGGCCGCGGATGTCGCCGGTCAGAGCGGCGCGGAAATCCGGCACCGGCATATCGACCGAGGTGGAATCCTTCGGATCGAACCCGCACATGGAGCGCAGCATGATCGCCGCATCCTCGACCGTGCGGGTCATCGGCCCGGCCTGATCCAGCGAAGAGGCGTAGGCGACGATGCCCCAGCGCGAGCAGCGGCCGTAGGTCGGCTTGATGCCGACGGTGCCGGTGTAGCCGGCCGGCTGGCGGATCGAGCCGCCGGTGTCGGTGCCGGTGGCGCCCAGAGCGGCGCGCGCGGCAATGACAGCGGCGGACCCGCCCGACGACCCGCCGGCGACGATCTTCTTCTCCCACGCGCCCGGTGCGCCGGAGCTCCACGGGCTGACCGTCTCGCCCTGGTGGGCGGTGATGGTAGCGGAGCCCATGGCGAACTCGTCCAGGTTCACCTTGCCCAGCATGACGGCGCCGTCGCGCCACAGCTGGGAGGTCACCGTGGACTCATACTCGGGCTTGAAGCCGTCCAGGATGTGGCTGCCGGCGGTGGTGGCCACACCCTTGGTGCAGAACAGATCCTTCACCGCGATGGGCAGGCCGTCCATCGGAGCCGCTTCGCCCTTGGCGCGGCGCTCGTCACTGGCCTTGGCCATCGACAGGGCGGCGTCCGGGGTCTCGGTGATGAAGATGTTGAAGGGACGCACGGCCTCGACCGCGCGCACATGCGCCTCGGCCAGCTCGACCGCGGTGAACTCCTTCTTGGCGAGGCCGTCCAGGGCCCCGGCCATCGTCAGATGCGTGAGCGCCGTCATCACTCGACCACCTTGGGCACGACAAAGAAGCCTTCGGCCGTTTCCGGACCGTTCGACAGGACCTGCGCGGCGTAACCGCCGTCGGTGACCGCATCCTTGCGGCGGCGCAGCTTCTGCGCGGCGACGCTGGTCATCGGCGGCACGTCCTTCGTGTCGACCTCGTTGAGCTGTTCCACGAAGGTCAGAATCTGGCTCAGTTCCCCAGCCAGGGATTCCAGTTCCTCGTCCGGCACCTTGATGCGGGCCAGATGCGCGATCTTGGCCACCGTGGCCTTGTCGAGCGACATGCCTCTACTCTCTTCCAAAACATTGGAAATCGGCCGCGAAGCTAGCACCCGCCGGCTTCATCCGCAACGATTGCGGCCATTCCGCCGCTCAGAAGGCGCCGGCATCGCCTTTCGCAAGCCCGGCGGACAGCGCCAGCGGGCATCCGCAGGACGGGCATTGCGTGCGCTGCAACGCCTCCACCACCCGCGCGTCGGGAAGACGGACGCCCAGCGTCTTCTCCACCGCGGCGATCTGGCGCTTGTGGTCGGCGCTGGCGCCGCAGGCGGCATCCAGCATCGCGCCGTAATCGGAACTGGACTGCGCGGTGATCGCCTTCGCCCCACCGGCACCAAACAGCCCGGCACCGCCCGCGACGAGTCCGGCCAGCACCGCACGCCGGCTCGCATCCGCGCCCATTCTGCTCATCCGTCCGCTCCGTCGATGGTTCGGGCCGCCCAACCGGGGCCACGCGTCCACAGGCGACCGACTATACGCCCCGCGCCCCGGCCTGCCAGCGGCCGATTCATTAAATATTCGGAAGGTCAGGCGGCGATGGGAGCGGTCGAGCACCAGCTGGCGTGGTCCAGGCGCAGCTTGAACAGCGCGATCGGCTGGCCCGAGGGCGTCACCCGCGTCTCCAGCGCGATGGGCGCCATGCCCAGCTTGGCATAGAGCAGCAGGGCCGGCGTGTTGGTGTTGAAGCAGTAGAGCGTCAGTTCGGGCAGGCCATGATGGTCGAAGGCGCGGTTTATCATCGTCCGCACCAGATATTCGGCGATGCCGTGCCGGCGCAGGGCCGGATCTACGCTGACGTTGCCGATGCTGGCGGTGCGGCCATCCTCGAAGGTGGCGTAGTTGGCATAGCCGACCACACGCTCCTGCCCGTTCTCCACCAGGGTGACGACGGTGGGATCGCGGCGGATGCCCAGAGTCGCCCGGACCTGATCCGGGGTCAGCGGCCAGACCGCCCGCGGGAACAGGAAATACAGTTCCTCGGCCGTGCGGGGAAAACCGCAGATCGTGGGGATGTCGGCGTCGGCAAGCGGCCGGTGCGACAAGCGGGTATGGGAGATGTGGCTGCTCATACTTAGAAGAGTAAGTATCTTTAACAACAACTCAAGCGATCTTGCGGTGACGCGGCTGCGGCCCTATGGTCGGACAATGATCCACACTCTCTCCGAACTCGCGGCCCGGCTGGGCAAAAACCAACGATTGCTTGGCCTTGACGTCGGCACCAAGACCGTCGGGCTGGCGGTGGCCGATCCTGGACTGATCGTCGCATCCCCCATCGGCACGCTGAAACGCACCAAATTCACCCAGGATGCGCGTGAGCTGGGCAAGACCATCCGCGATTACAGCATCGGCGGACTGGTGGTCGGATTGCCGCTGAACATGGATGGGACGGAAGGCCCGCGCGCCGAGTCGGTGCGCGCCTTCGCCAATAACTTGCTGGAGCGCTCCGACCTGCTGGGCTGGGAGGCGGAGATCGCTTTCTGGGACGAGCGGCTGTCCACCTCCGCCGTCGAACGCTTCATGATCGGCGAGGCCGACATGACCCGAAAGCGCCGCGACGAGGTGGTGGACAAGATGGCCGCCGCCTACATCCTGCAGGGCGCACTCGACATGCTGGCGAACCAGCGCCGCCTCGCCGACGAAGCGGATGAGGACGAGCGGGACGACGAAGACTACGACGACAGGGACTGACAGCGTCCCGGCGGCAGTCCGGTCAGGCCTGGCGTTCGGGCTCAAGCAGTGCGGCACGATGCAGCAGCTTGGACGGGTCGATGCCCTGCACCAACAGCAGGGCGCTTGCCTTGACGAGAGCGGCCGTCGTGCCGGGGGCTAGCGCCAGCGCGCGGCAGTAACAGCCCTCCGCCAGATCGGCATGTCCGGTGGCGGCCAGCGTCTCCGCCGCCGCCAGCAGTCCGTCCATCGCCATGGCGAGATCGCCATCGAGGTTCAGCGCTCCGGCGAATGCCTGAACCGCCCCCGGCAGATCGCCCTGACTTTCCAACACCAGCCCGTAGGTGGCCCACCAGACGGCCACGCCGGGGCGGGCGGTGATTGCCTGGACAATCAGGTCCTGGGCCTCGGCCCAGCGACCGGCCTGCGCGGCGATCAGGCCCTGGCGATAGATGCTTTCGGCCCGATCCGGCGTCATCGTCCTGCTTTCTCTCTTACGACTCGCTGCGGCCGAGCTGGTCCATCAGTTCGCGCCACTCACGCTTGGACAGGCCGCTGGCCTCCTGGGTCACCGGCTCGCCGGCCAGCAGGCGCTTCACTACATCCAGTCCGGTGCGCGACAGGTGGGCGCCGCCCATGCGGTATTCGGTGAAGGATTCGTAGACGGCCGGGACCCAGCGCTTCACCACATCCAGCATTGCGTCGGCATAGACGCGGATCTCGTACTGGGCATGGCTGTCGGCGCGCAGGGACAGGAAGTGCAGAAGGTTGTGGAGATCGACCTTCCAATACCATTGCGTGTAATAATTCAGCGACAGGTTCATCCGCGCCAGTTCGCGCGCCAGCCCCTGGCGGGAGGGATCGATGACCGAACCGTCCTCGCGGTGGTTCAGCATCTCCTCATAATGGCTGTAGGCGCGTTCGGAATCCTCGCGCAGCAGCCGCATGACGTTGGCCGCCTCCTCGCCCTCCAGCACGTCGCCGCGGCCCTGGCGGTTGACCACGGCCTGGGCGCCGAGCTGTTCCGGCGCCGGCACGTAAAACTCGCGGTCGAGGATGGAGTAGCGCGCCGAATATTCGTTCACGTTCGCGGTGCGGTGGCGAATCCACTGGCGGGCGACGAAGATCGGCAGCTTCACATGGAACTTGATCTCGCACATCTCGAACGGGGTCGAGTGGCGGTGGCGCATCAGATATTTGATGAGGCCGGAATCCTCGCTGACCTTCTTGGTGCCCTTGCCATAGGACACGCGCGCCGCCTGCACGACCGCCGCATCGTCGCCCATATAGTCGATGACGCGGACGAAGCCGTGGTCCAGCACCTCCAGCGGCTGATAGAGGATGTCCTCCAGGGCCGGAACGGTGGCGCGGCGGGTGGTGGCGGTGACGGCGCGCAGGCGATCGATTTCGTCGCGCTGCTCGGGCGTGATCGGCATGGTGACTCCGGGGCTGCAACGGCCGGACTCTTAAGCAGTGTGGCACGACGGTGCAAGGTGCCTTTCTGACACCCGATCCCCCCGCGTCACCGCAACGCATTTGGCGATCATGCACACAGCCCCTTCCCTTGCCGGTCGGGAGTGCCTATATTCGCCTCGTCGGTTCGCCGACTATGGCGATAAACGCCTTGTGGAATAAGCGTTGTGGACCCGGGGGCGGTACCCGGCGCCTCCACCAACCATACACCGGACTCGTTGACCGGGGTCGTTGGGGGCGAAACAGGATCGACACGCGTAGTAAAGGCATGGTTTTCGCTCGGCATGGTTCCGCCGTTATCGGGCCGTTGCAATAGTTGCCAACGACAACGTTGCTCAGGCTCGCCTCGCTGCCTAACGGCGGCTGGTAGCCTAAACCTAATCCCCGAGGGTTAGCGCCTAAGGGTGGGGCCGTGGGCCGCCTAGCAACAGAAGGCCCACACCTCTCTTCCCGGCGTTTCGTACCGGCCTTTGCCGCAGCGGGCCGCCAGACCGACCGCGTTACCAGGGACCCGCCCAAGCATGCCGAAAGAGCAGCTCCGCTATGACCGCATGGTCGAGACCGCGTTGCGCGGCGTTGTCCGCGACGCGCTGACCGAGGTTGCCGAGCGCGGCTTGCCGGGCAATCACCATTTCTACCTGACCTTCCGCACCGGTTTCCCCGGCGTGGACATCCCGGATTACCTGTCCTCCCAGTATCCGAACGAGATGACCATCGTCCTCCAGTTCCAGTATTACGGGCTGGACGTGACGGACGATCATTTCGAGGTCACGCTGAGCTTCAACAACGTGCATGAGCGGCTGGTGATTCCGTTCGCCGCCATCACCACCTTCGCCGACCCGTCGGTGAATTTCGCCCTCCAGTTCCAGCCGCTGGCCGCTGCCGAATCGGCGGAGGTCGCTACCATGCCGCCCCGTGCCGCCGCCGAGCGTGCGGAGGAGAAAGCGGAGGAAAGCGCTCCCGTCGAAGAGCCGAAGCGTGGCGAGGTCGTGGCCCTGGACGCCTTCCGCAAGAAGTAATCTCCCGAACAGATGCCCGCCCAGCCTCCCAGTGAGTATGTCGCGACACTCTGCGAGATGCTGGCGCCGCTGGGCGACGTGCGTGTGCGCCGCATGTTCGGCGGCTACGGCCTGTCCATCGACGGGCTGACCTTCGCGCTGATCGCCGACGACATCCTGTACGTCAAGGCGGATGATGTGAACCGCGCGGCGTTCGCGGAGATGGGCCTGGAGCCCTTCCGGCCGATGCCGGACAAACCCACCACCCTGTCCTACTACCCGCCGCCCGACTCGGCGTTCGATGACCGCGACGAGCTGCTGCCCTGGGCCCGCTCGGGGTTCGAGGCGGCATTGCGGGCCGCGGCGAAGAAGGCCTCAAAGACCAAGCGGACCTGAAGCGCCCTCCCCCGCCCCGGGAGAGGGCATATCGCCCTCAGATGTTTTCGGCCATATGGACCGTCGCGTTGCTCGCCTGGGCGCCGGCGGTGCGCTGGCGCATCTGGCGGGCGAAACGCAAGGGGTTGGGAAGGAAGTTCAGCATCGAGCCGAGCTTGCCGACCGACGAGGTCGCCTTGCCCACCGCCATCACGTCGGCGAGGCGGCGGTCGATGAAGGCACGGGTTTCGGCATGGTCGTCCGACTTGTCGTCCAGCCAATAGAAGGTGGAGGAGCTGACCACCGCCGCCAGCAGCGCCCGCTTGGTATAGTGGTTGTAGTCGGTCGAGCTGTCGCCGGCGGCGAACCACATGGCGTCGACCGTGCGGTAGAGCAACCGCAGGCCGAGCGTCACGTTCTGCGGCATGGCCAGATAGGACAGCTGCCGGCGCTTGGCCTCACGGTAGGGCTCCAGCACCTCGAAATAGGTGCGGACGGCCAGCGAGATGCGCTCGCGCACCTTCATCTCGGCCAACGGCTGGGCCTCCAGCCGGTCGAGCATCTGGCGGTCGGCCCAGTCGGCGAAATGCTCCACCGCATCGGTGACGCCGCCGGGGAAGGCGCGCAGCAGCGCCGACGGCTCATGCCCCGCCATCTGGGTGCCGTCGCGCAGGGACTGCAGGCTCCAGCCGTCGAAAACGACGTTGGGCAGGCTCGCCACCAGGATCTCGTCGCGAAGCGTGTCGATGCTCATAGCCAACTCTCCCTGCGCAGGCCCTCAGGTCCGGGACCGCGCGTCGGTGTCACGAGTCGCCGCGGTCAGCGCGGCGTTGAGGTGATGCATTTCCTCGGTGCAGACCAGGAGCTGCAGATCGTCCATGCGATCAAGATAGAGCACGCCGTCCAGGTGGTCGACCTCGTGCTGGACGACGCGGGCATGGAAACCCGACGCTTCCCGCTCGATCCTGGCACCGTCGAGACCATAGCCCCGGTAGCGGATGCGCTTGTAACGCGGCACCAGCCCGCGCAGGCCTGGAATTGACAGGCAGCCTTCCCAGCCCAAAACCTTTTCGTCGGTCAGCGGTTCGATCACCGGATTGACCAGCACGGTGTTGGCCACCTCCTCCCCCTCGCCACGGTCGGCGGGGACGCGGAAGACGATGATCCGGCGCGGCTCGGAGATCTGCGGAGCGGCGAGGCCGACTCCGGGCGCGTCCAGCATGGTGGCGATCATGTCTGCCGCAAGCCGGGCGACTGCCGGATCGGTTGGGTCGGCGATGGGCTCCGCGATCTTGCGGAGTACGGGATTGCCCATCCGGGCGATTGGAAGCACTGGCATGCCGCTATATCTGGAGTGTGGAGATGGCCGGGGCAACCGTTTCCTGTGGTTCCCACAGGGTTTATGGCCGTGCTTATGCTCGCCGACCGAAGACTCCCCTTCACAAAGGCGGTGGAGCGTGCTACACACTGCGCCCACACAAGGGGTGCGCCCGCCGCGCATGCCTATTTGTTGCCTTGGCGCAACATGCTTCACTTGGAAGGGTGACGGTTAACGTGCAAGTTCTGGTCCGAGATAACAACGTCGATCAGGCCCTCCGCGCGCTCAAGAAGAAGATGCAGCGCGAGGGCATTTTCCGTGAAATGAAGCTCCGCCGTAACTACGAGAAGCCCTCGGAGAAGCGTGCGCGTGAGAAGGCTGAAGCGGTGCGTCGCACCCGCAAGCTGCTCCGCAAGCGGATGGAACGCGAGGGCTACTAATCGCCAGTCGCGCCTAGCGACTGCGAAGGGCGCGTGTGATGCGCGCCCAAGACCCCTTGTGTCTTGCACCCGACCGTCCCGCGAACCTCGCGTGGGCGGTTTTGGTGTATCTGCGCCATTTTTCTTGGTTCGACTGTGCGTCGGCCAAGCGTATTGAATGGTCAGCGAGCTGGACCGCCCCCCTTCGGCCCGTTGCATCCTGCCTTGGAAAGGCCCGATCATGAGCGCTTCCAACCTCACCGCCCGTCATTCGGTCCCGGCGCTGCGCGCCCGCAAGGGGGGCGAACCCATTGTCTGCCTGACCGCCTACACCGCCCCGGTCGCCCGCCTGCTCGACCCGCACGTCGACATCCTGCTGGTCGGCGATTCGCTGGGCATGGTGGTCTATGGGCTGGACAGCACGCTGCCGGTGACGCTCGACATGATGATCGCCCACGGCGCCGCCGTGGTGCGGGCGTCGGAGCGCGCCTGCGTCGTCGTCGACCTGCCCTTCGGCAGCTATCAGGAGAGCAAGGAGACGGCCTTCCGCGCCTCTGCCCGCGTGATGGCCGAGACCGGCGCCCAGGCGGTCAAGCTGGAGGGCGGCATCGAGATGGCCGAGACGGTCGCCTTCCTGACCGCCCGTGGCATCCCGGTGATGGGGCATGTCGGGTTGACGCCGCAGTCCGTGAACACGCTGGGCGGCTACAAGGCGGTCGGCCGCGACGCCGAGGCGGCGGAGCGGATCGTCGCAGACGCCCGCGCCATTTCCGAGGCCGGTGCCTTCACCCTGGTCATCGAAGGCACGATGGAGTCGCTGGCCCGCCGCATCACCGAGGAGGTGGCGATCCCCACCATCGGCATCGGCGGCTCGCCGGCCTGCGACGGTCAGGTCCTGGTCACCGACGACATGCTGGGCCTGTTCGGCGCCTTCCAGCCGAAATTCGTCAAGCGCTACGCCAACCTGGGTGAGACGGTCAGCGAGGCCGCCGCGACCTACGCGGCCGAGGTGCGCGCCCGCGCCTTTCCCGGACCGGAACATTGCTTCGGCATGAAGAAGGCGGCGGCGGTTTAACTCCCCCTACTTCGTTCTTTCTCCGTTCCTGGCGATCCGGTACAGTCCGGCCGCCATGGATGCATCCCCCCCTGCCTTGATCCCGCCCAACGTCGCCGCGTGGTTCCGGTCGCGCGGCTGGGCTCCCCATCCGCATCAGGTCGCGATGGTGGAGGCAGCCGAGCGGGGCGAAAGCGCTCTGCTGATCGCGCCAACCGGCGGCGGCAAGACGCTGGCCGGCTTCCTCCCCTCGCTGATCGAGCTGGCGGAACGGCCGCGCGAGGGGCTGCATACCCTCTACATCTCGCCGCTGAAGGCGCTGGCGGTCGACATCCAGCGCAATCTGGAACAGCCGATCGCCGAGATGCGGCTGCCGATCCGGGCGGAGAACCGCACCGGCGACACGCCGGAGGCCAAGCGCCGGCGTCAGCGCACCCATCCGCCGCACATGCTGATGACGACGCCGGAAAGCTTGGCGCTGCTGCTGTCCTATACCGATGCCGACAAGCTGTTCCGCACTCTCCGCTGCGTCATCATCGACGAGTTGCATGCGCTGGCAGGATCCAAGCGCGGCGACCTGCTGGCGCTCGGACTGGCCCGGCTGTCGCGGCTCGCCCCCGCCGCCCGCCGCGTCGGGCTGTCCGCCACGGTGGCGGAACCGGAACGGCTGCTGGCCTGGCTGTCGCGCCGCGGCCGGCATGACGGCAGCGATTCCGACGATGTGCGCCTCGTGCTGGGCCGCAGCGGCGCCCAGGCGGAGGTCGAGATCCTGACCTCGCAGGAACGGGTGCCGTGGGCCGGCCACATGGCGATGCACGCCATGAAGGAGATCTACGAGCGGGTCCGCCGCCAGCGCACCACCCTGCTGTTCGTCAACACCCGCGCCCAGGCCGAACTGGTGTTCCAGGCGCTGTGGCGGGTCAACGACGACAATCTGCCCATCGCGCTGCATCACGGCTCGCTGGCGGTGGAGCAGCGCCGCAAGGTCGAGGGCGCCATGGCCCGCGGCGAGCTGCGGGCGGTGGTCGCAACTTCCTCGCTCGATCTCGGGATCGACTGGGCGGCGGTCGATCTCGTGGTGCAGATCGGCGCGCCGAAGGGGTCGAGCCGGCTGGTCCAGCGCATCGGCCGCGCCAACCATCGGCTGGACGAGCCGAGCCGCGCCCTGCTGGTCCCTGCCAACCGCTTCGAGGTTCTGGAATGCCGCGCCGCGCTGGAGGCGGTGCACGATCACACGCTGGACGGCGAGGCACCACGGCCGGGCGGGCTGGACGTGCTATCCCAGCATCTGCTCGGCATGGCCTGCGCCGCCCCTTTCCTGCCGGACGAGCTGTATGAGGAGGTGGTCTCCGCCGCCCCCTATGCCGCGATGACGCGCGACGAGTTCGACGACGTGCTGGATTTCGTCACCACCGGCGGCTACGCGCTCGGCGCTTATGACCGCTTCCAGCGCCTGAAGCTGCGCGAGGACGGCCGGATGGCAGTGGCCGGTCCTGCGGTCGCACGCCAGTACCGGATGAATGTCGGCACCATCACGCAGGAAGCGCTGCTGCGCGTCCGCCTGAACCGCGGTCCGGTGCTGGGCGAGGTCGAGGAGTATTTCATCCAGGGCCTGACGCCCGGTGACACCTTTCTCTTCGCCGGCCAGCTGTTGAAATTCCTCGGCGTGCGCGAGATGGAGGCCCAGGTCGCCAAGGGCGGCACCGGCGATCCGAAGGTTCCCGCCTATGCCGGCGGGCGGTTGCCGCTGTCCACCCATCTGGCCGAACGCGTGCGCGCCATGCTGGCCGATCCGCGCCAGTGGGACGGCTTGCCGGAGGATGTGCAGGAATGGCTGCGGCTGCAACGCTACCGTTCGGTCCTGCCCAACCGCGACGGGCTGCTGGTCGAAACCTTCCCCAAGGCCGGAAAGCAGTTCCTCGTTGCCTACGCTTTCGAGGGACGCAATGCCCACCAGACGCTGGGCATGCTGCTGACCCGGCGGATGGAACGCTTCGGGCTGGGGCCGCTGGGCTTCGTCGCCACCGACTATGTGCTGGCGATTTGGTCGCTCCGTTCGCCAACGGATATGGACGCGCTGTTCGACCAGGACATGCTGGGCGACGATCTGGAAGCCTGGATGGACGAATCGTCGATGCTGCGGCGGACCTTCCGCAATGTGGCGCTGATCGCCGGGGTGATCGACCGCCGCCATCCGGGGCAGGAGAAGACCGGCCGGCAGGTCACCTTCTCCTCCGACCTGATCTATGACGTGCTGCGCAAGCACGACCCCGGCCACGTGCTGCTGCGGGCGACGCGGGCCGATGCCGCCGGCGGGCTGACCGACATCCGCCGCCTGTCCGATTTCCTGGCGCGGGTGCGTGGGCGCATCACCCACAAGGATCTCGACCGCATCTCGCCCCTCGCCGTGCCGGTCATCCTGGAAATAGGCCGCGAGCGGGTGGACGGCAGCGCCACCGACGAGCTGCTCGCCGCCGCCGAGGCCGAACTGCTGGCCGAGGCGATGCCGGAACTGGCGCCTGCCAAACCCGCCGCCGCCAAACGCGCCAAGCCGGACCAGGGCCGGCTGATCCTGTGATGAACATTCCCTTCACGATGACCATGGCCGAAACCGCCGGCTGTGCGGCGCTGACGCTGTGCGGCGCCGATCTGCTGGCCGACCCGTCGGGCGCGCTGCTCTGGCCGGCGGAGAGCATCCTCGCCGTCGCCGACCTGCATCTGGAAAAGGGGTCTGCCTTCGCCGCACGCGGCCGGATGCTGCCGCCTTACGACACGCGGGCGACGCTGGACCGTCTGGCCGGGCTGATCGCCATGACGAGGCCGGCGCGCGTGCTGTGCCTGGGCGACAGCTTCCACGACCGTCGGGCGGCGGAGCGGATGGACGCGGCGGATGTCGCGCGGCTGCGCGCCCTGACCGACGCCGTTGCCGACTGGGTGTGGATCACCGGCAACCACGATCCGGAACCGCCGCAGGGCTTCGGCGGCCGGGTGGTGGAAGAGCTGTCCATCGGCCCGCTGACCTTCCGGCACGAGGCCGAGCCGGGGGCGGTCGGCGAGCTGTCTGGCCACCTGCATCCGGCCGCCGCGGTGGCGCTGGCCGGGCGGCGGGTGCGCGAGCGCTGCTTCGCCCATGACGGCGCCAAGCTGATCCTGCCGGCCTTCGGCAGCTTCACCGGCGGGCTGAACGTGCTGGACGCCGCCTTCGACGGGCTGCTGGCGCCGGGGTTCGAGGTGCTGATGACGGCGCGCGGCCGGGTCTACCGCTTCCCCTGCGCCCGTTTGTCGCCGGACCGCGCGCGCTGACTCCACCGAATGATCTGGCCGAAGCGTGAGCGCAGCCTATATCGGGTGGTCCGGAGACGTCCAACCGAGCGCTGTGCATGTCCGCCTCTCCCATCATCGTCTGGTTCCGCAACGACCTGCGGCTTGCCGACAACCCGGCGCTGACCGCCGCCGCCCAGGCCTCGGCCGAGCGCGGCGCGCCGGTCATCCCGCTCTACATCCTGGAAGAGAAGACCGGCGACCCCTGGCCGCCGGGCGGGGCGCACCGCTGGTGGCTGCACGGCAGCCTGGAGCGGCTCGCCACCTGCTGCGCCCGCCACGGCTCACCATTGGTGCTGCGCCGGGGCGAGCCGGGGGCGGTGCTGGATAAGCTGATTGCGGAAACCGGTGCGGAGTGCGTGCTGTGGAACCGCCGCTACGCCCCCGCCCAGACCGCCCGCGACGCGGCCATCAAGGAACGGCTGAAAGCGCGCGGTGTCGATGCCCGCAGCTTCAACGCCGGTCTGCTGGCCGAACCCTGGACCGTCAAGAACAAGAGCGGCGGCCCGTTCAAGGTCTTCACCCCCTTTTGGCGGCATCTGTCGGCCACACTGGACCCACCGCTGCCGACCCGCGCGCCCACCGAGCTCAAGGCACCGAAATCCGCGCCGACCAGCGACGCGCTCGAAAGCTGGGACCTGCTGCCGACAAAGCCCGATTGGGCCGCCGGCCTGCGCAAGCGCTGGGTGCCGGGAGAGACGGCCGCGCGCTCGCGGCTGGCCGATTTCCTCGACGGGCCGGTCGGGGCCTATGGGACCGAGCGCGACCGGCCGGACCATCCCGGCACCTCCGCCCTGTCACCCTATCTGGCCTTCGGGGAGATCGGGCCACAGCAGATCTGGCACGCCGCCCGCCATGCCGCCGACGCACGGCCGGAACTGGCGCCCGGAGTCGAGGTCTTCCTGCGCGAGATCGGCTGGCGCGAGTTCCAGCATCACCTGTTGCACCATGCGCCGGAGCTTCCCGACAGCCCGCTCGACCGCCGCTTCGCCGACTTCCCCTGGCGCGAGGACGCGGCCGGCCTGCGGGCCTGGCAGCGCGGGCGTACCGGCTATCCCATCGTGGATGCCGGCATGCGCCAGCTGTGGGAAACCGGCTGGATGCATAACCGGGTGCGGATGATCGTCGCCTCCTTCCTGATCAAGGATCTGCTGCTGCCCTGGCAGGAGGGGGAGCGCTGGTTCTGGGATACGCTGGTCGACGGCGATCTCGCCCAGAATGCCGGCAACTGGCAGTGGGTGGCCGGCTGCGGGGCCGACGCCGCTCCCTTCTTCCGCGTCTTCAACCCGGTCCTGCAGGGCGAGAAGTTCGACCCCCAGGGCGATTACGTCCGCCGCTACGTGCCCGAACTCGACCGGCTGCCGCCGCGTTGGATCCATCAGCCCTGGGCGGCACCCACCGAAGTTCTGCGGCAGGCCGGCGTCAAGCTGGGCGACGATTACCCGCGCCCGATCCTCGACCATGCCGTTGCGCGCGACCGGGCGCTGGCGCTCTACAACGAGCGCAAGGGCAAGGCGGAGACGGAGGACTGACGGCCAATCTTCATCGAACGGTCACCGGCACGCCCGCAAACGGTCATGCCGTGCCGCTATCGTACCAATTGCGGCCCGGTGCGGCCGCCCTGCCCGTCCCAAATGGGTCAGCGAGAAGGACGGCGACCCCTGCCCCGCGGTCGTGCCACGTCCCGGCTCTTGAAAAAGACGGCCCCAAGAAAAACAATCGCCACTCGGCAAGGCGGTCCCTCCCCCGGGGCCGCCTTTTCCCTTGGCCGGGTTGCAACGGCCGACAGAGTGTTATAAAGTAACACACATGTCCGCGCTCCATGACCACACCCACTGCATCGCCGATGCCCTGACCCGTGCCGACGCACTGTGCGCCGAGCGGGGGGCACGGCTGACCGCCCTGCGCCGCCGCGTGCTGGAGCTGGTATGGTCCAGCCACCGGCCGCGCGGCGCCTATGCGATCCTGGAGGATCTCAGCCAGCAGGAGGGCAAGGCGGCGGCACCGCTGACCGTCTACCGCGCGCTGGAGTTCCTGGTCGAACAAGGGCTGGTCCACCGCATCGAATCGCTGAACGCCTATGTCGGCTGCGCCGCGCCGGGGGATGTCCATTCCGGACAGTTCCTGGTGTGCGAGGCCTGCGGCGACGCCGCCGAGATCGACGATCCGGGTGTCGGCGCCGCCATCGACGCCGCGGCGGCCGGGCGCGGCTTCCGTGTCCAGCGCCCCACCGTCGAGGTGCGCGGCCTGTGCAAATCCTGTCAGGAGAATCCCCGTTGAGCGCTCCCGCCGCCCCTCCCGCCCGTCTTCCCGTCTCGGTGCTGACCGGCTTCCTCGGCAGCGGCAAGACCACGCTGCTCCAGGCGCTGCTGCGCAACCCGGCCATGGCCCGCACCGCCATCGTCATCAACGAGTTCGGCGAGGTCGGGCTCGACCATCTCCTGGTCGCCAAGGCGTCGGAGAACATGGTGCTGATGGACAGCGGCTGCCTGTGCTGCACCATCCGCGGCGATCTGGTCGACACGCTGCGCGACCTTTTCCTGAAGCGGGTAAAGGGCGAGATCCCCGATTTCGACCGGGTTGTGGTTGAGACGACCGGCCTCGCCGACCCGGCGCCGATCATCCACACCCTGATGTCGGACCCGCTGCTTGCCGCCCGCTTCCGCCTGGACGGCGTCATCGCCACGGTCGATGCGGCGCACGGCTCGCTCCAGCTCGACCGCCAGCCGGAAAGCGTGAAGCAGGCCGCCGTCGCCGACCGCATCGTGCTGACCAAGACCGACGTCGCCACCCCGGCGGCGACCGTCGCCCTGATGCAGCGCCTTGCCGCCATCAACCCGGCCGCCCCGGTCATCCCCGCCGCCCATGGCGACATCGATCCGGCCAAGCTGTTCGATGCCGGTCTCTACAATCCGGAGACCAAGAGCCCCGACGTGGCCCGCTGGCTGCGCGAGGAGGCCTATCGCGACGAGCAGGCCAAGGCGCACGAGCATCACGCGCACGACCACGCACATGAGCATCATCACCATGGGCACGATCACCACGATCACGACCATGGCGACCATTGCGGTCCCGACTGCGGCCATGAGCATCATCACCACGATGCCAACCGCCATGACGACCACATCCGCGCTTTCTGCATGGTGATCGACCGGCCGATTCCCTGGAATGGCTTCGTCGATTTCATGGAGGCGCTGATCGCCCAGGCCGGCGAGAACCTGCTGCGGGTGAAAGGGTTGCTGAACGTTCAGGAAAGCGAGCTGCCCGTGGTCGTCCATGGCGTCCAGCACATGTTCCACCCCCCGGTCCGCCTGGAGGATTGGCCCAGCGACGACCACCGCACCAAGCTGGTCTTCATCACCCGCGACGTCGGCCAGACGGTGATCGAGCCGCTGTTCAACGGGCTGGTCTGGGGCGAAGGGAAAGAAGGCTAAGGCCGAAGGCGGGGCGCCACACCCGCCGCATGTGTGGCGCCCGCCCCCTTTTCTACCGCCCCACCACCCGGCGCAACGGGCTGTCACCGGCAGCCCACACGCCACGGTCCACCGCCTTCGCTCCGTCGAACACCAGCCAGCTCTGCCGCCCATAATGCGGCAGCGGCCGGACCAAAGCGCGCAGCGCCTCGGCATCGGCGCCCGACACCACCAGCGCCGTCCGCCCGTCCGCCCCACGCGACACCCACACCCTGGCACTGCCGCGCCCGGCCAGTTCCGCCGGCACCGGCGCCAGACCACGCCGCGCCAACTCCCGCGCCACTGCCGCGTCGGTCCCCACCAGCAGCACCGTCGCAGCCTTGTCGACGCCCGCCCTCCCGGCACCATCCATCAACCGCCCGGCCAAGCCCCGGGCAGCCTCCGCCGCGTCACCATCCGCAGCGATCACCCGCTCGGCACCCGGCTGCAAGGTGACGTCGCGCAGAATCGGCGGCGCCTCCCCCGGCGCCAGACGGCGGAACAGGTCGAAATCGGGATCGACCGACACAGCCCTCACCGCCGCCCCGGCGGGCACCCGAAGCGTTGCCTGCCGGCCGTCGAGGCGGACGCTATGGTTCTCCACCCCGGCCGCCGTCTCCAGCCGCACCGGCACCGCCAGGGCATAGGGTTCGTCGGCTTCTTGCCGCAGGGTCAGCAGCACGCCGTCGCCATCGGCGCGGGCGTCCGACAGGATCAGCATCGGCGCACCCCACCGGTCCACCCACTGGCTGAACAGCCCGCCGAGGTCGCGGCCGGACGCCGACTCGAAAGACCGGCGCAGGTCGGACCAGCTGGCATTGCGAAGGGCAAAGCCGCTCCAGAATTTCCGGATGCCGGCGTCGAAGGCGTCGTGGCCGATCTCCGTCTCCAGCATGTGGAACAGCATCGCAGCTTTGCCGTAGCCGACGATCTGCGAGGCATCGTGCGTCTTGGACAGGAAATCGGTCAGCGGGCGGTCGCGCTCGCCCGGCAGGGCGGCATAGTCGCGCAGCCAGTCCAGCCGCATCGCCCTCGCCACGTCGCCGCCGCGCGCCTGGGCCGCCGCATAGTCGGCCATGTAGGTGGTCAGCCCCTCCGCCCAATTGCCGCCCTCGCCCACCCGGACGCCGTTGCCCCACCAGTTGTGCATGATCTCGTGGGTCAGCGACTGGCTGCGGATGAAGGGCAGCGGCAGCACCGCCCGGCCGATGGCGGTCAGGCCGGGGAAGCCCAGCCCGACCGGCGGCGGAACCGAGACGATGCTGAAGCCGTCGAAGGGATAGGCACCGATGCGCGCGGCCCCGGCCGTGATCGCCTGCTCCGACAGGCTGAGATAGCCGTCGGCCAGCCCCGCCTGCTCCGGATGGCGGTAAAGCCGCAGGCGCAAGGGTCCGGCCGGCCGCTCCTCCACCGTCCAGGCCCCGGCGAAGACGGAGGGTTCCTCGACGCTGCGATCCTCCGCGAACACGGCGCGATAGCTGCCGGTCTCACGCTCCTCCTCCACCAGCCGGCCGGTGGCGACCGCGACATAGGGCGCCGGCACCCGCACCGACAGGCGCCAGCTCGGCGGCTCGTCGGCGGCGGAGGCAGGATCGGGCAGCCAGCCGCCCAACCCCGGCAGGAAGGCGCCCTCGCCATCCAGCGCCAGAGCGGTGCCGGCGGCAAAACCCGGCAGCCGCCCACCATAGCGGATGGTCACCGCCTCCGCCCCCTCCGGCACCACCAGCCGCAGGCGGTCGCCGCGCCGCTCCATCGGAACCGGTCTGTCGCCGGCCCGCGCCTCCTGCACCGTCAGAGCCGGGTCCAGCCGCAGGGACTGCGCTCCGGCCGGCAGGGTCAGCCGGTCCACCGCCTCCATCCGACCGGCGGCGGGATCGAGCGTCAGGTCGATGTCGTGATGCAGCGGAGCGGCACCGGCCGGGGCGACCACGCCCAAGGACAGCATCGCTCCCGCGAAGGCCAGAGCCGGAATGCGCAGCTTCGTCATGCCCATCAAGATGGTCGCCCGGACAGCGGAGCGCCAGCGCGGCGTCACGCCGCCCAGATGCTGTCCAGGATACCGTTCGCCTTGCTTCGTGACAGCCGGATCAACCCGGAAAACCGCGCACCCGGTCATACAGCTTCGACAGCCGGGCGTCGCAGATGCCAAGCTCCTTCAAATGCTCGACCGTGTTGGCGAGGTAATCGATGTTGGGGCCGCGCTGGCCGCAGCAGTCGGCGATGCGGCAGACGACCGAAGCCTCGTCCAGGCCCCGGCAATATTGCGGATGGCTGCGGTCGACGATGAAGCAGCAGGCGCTCACTGATTCCGGTTCTTTCGCTGCCGCGTTTCCGCTGTCGCGCAGCCGCACACTCAGCATCCGCGGCAGATAGACCCGATTGTCCATCTCCCGCTCCCATAAATAATCCAGCGTGGTCGGCACGTCCGCCGCCGCCACCCGGAAGACGATGCCGCGGCAGGAGCCGCCGCGGTCCAGCCCCAGCACCAGCCCCGGCCGCTCCGGCGTCCCGCGGTAGCGGTGGGAGGCGACGCAGAAGCTGCGGTGGTATCCCGGCAGGGTCGCCGCATGCCGCTCCACGAAGGGGAAACCGGGGTTCCACATCAGCGAGCCATAGCCGAAGACCCACAGGTCGGTGCCGGGCTCGACGGCGATATCGTGCGTCCAGGCGGGATGCGGAAGGGGTGCGTCGGGGGCCATGGAGAGTCGCTGGGGAAAATTCGCAGGGGAAAACGGAACCGAATCGGCAGCCACCGAGCCTAGCATGCGGGTTCGGGGGTCGCTATAACGGTACGGAGACGGAACGGACATGTCACCGATGCAACCCAACGCCCTTTCCCCCAAGCCGCGCCGCCTGCTGACCGGCCGCCGGATCGCGACCATCCTCGTGCTGATGATGGTGCTGCTGCCGGCCGTCGCCTATTCGCTGTGGTGGTGGCAGGCGGCCCGCACCGTGCGCGACGGGCTGGAGAACTGGGTTGCCGATCAGCGCGCCAACGGCGCGGTGGTGGAGCATGGCGGACTGAGCGTCCATGGTTTTCCCTTCACCCTGCGGGCGGAGCTGGACAAGCCCCACCTCGCCACGCGCGGCGCCGAGTGGCAGGGCGCGCGGCTGGTGGCGGAAGCCGCACCCTGGAACCCCACCCGCATCGCGCTGACCTTTCCCGGCGAACATCGCCTGTCCGTCGTCCAGCCCGGCCAGCCGCCGGTCGACATCCTGGCCCCGAATGGTGGAAACGGCGACCTGACCATGCGGATGTCGGGCACGCTGGAACGGCTCGCCCTGCGCTTCACCGGCCTGACCGCGCAGGTCGCGGGCCAGACGGTGCCGGTCGCCGCGCTGGACATCGGCGCCGCCCAGCCGGAGCAGCCGCCGGCCGAGCGCGGCATCGCCGGCCTGACCCTGACGCTGACCGCCGACGGGTTGACCCTGCCCGACGGCATGCCGGCGAACCTGGGCCGCGAGGTGAAGCGGACCGAGCTGACCCTCCGCGTCATGGGGACCCCGCCGCGACCGGAGCCGGCCAGCCTGTCGGCCTGGAGCCGCGACGGCGGCACCGTCGAGGTCGACCGGCTGGCGCTCGACTGGGGGCCGCTAGCCGCAGTGCTGTCGGGCACGCTGGCGCTGGACGCCCAATTGCAGCCGCAGGCCGCGCTGACCGCGGAAATCCGTGGCGCCCCTGCCGTTCTCGACGCGGTGAAGCCGATGCTGCGCCCGAACGAGGCGGCCATCGCCAGGACCGTGCTGACCATGCTGGCCCGTCCGACCGGCCCGAATGGCGAGCCGGTGGTCACCGCCCCGGTCACCGTGCAGGACCGCTCCCTGTTCGTCGGACCGCTGCGCGTCGCCGCCCTGCCCAGGGTCGTCTGGTGACAAAAACGGGGCAGCACCCTGTCGGAACGGCGGAAATGCAACACCTGCCGGCGCGCATGACGATTCCGTGACCGGCGCATCTTGTTTCACACGACGCATCGGGTCAAATTGACGCAGTCCTTGTCGCGGCTGCCATGGTGCGTCGGTCGATGTGTCGGTTTCTTGCCTATTGCGGCGAGCCCGTGTTCCTGGAAACGCTGGTCTGCACGCCGTGTCATTCCCTGATCGAACAGTCGATGCACGCCGCGGAGGCGAAGACCGAGACCAACGGCGACGGTTTCGGCGTCGGCTGGTACAGCGAGCGGACCGAGCCAGGCCGCTATTGCGAAATCCGCCCGGCCTGGTCGGACGAGAATCTGCAATCGATCTGCAGCCATGTCCGCTCCCACCTGTTCTTCGCCCATGTGCGGGCGGCGACCGGCACCGCGGTCAGCCGGGCCAACTGCCACCCCTTCAAGGCCGGGCGTTTCCTGTTCATGCACAACGGACAGGTCGGTGACTGGCCGCGACTGCGCCGCCGGGTCGAGGCGATGATCCCGGACGAGCTGTACAGCACCCGCACCGGCACCACCGACAGCGAGGCGATCTTCCTCGCGGCGCTCGGCCAGGGGTTGGAGCGGGATTCGGTCGGCGCCTTCCAGCGCGTGCTGCACACCATCCGCGATGAGATGCGGGCACTGGACATCACCGCCCCCCTGCGCTTCACCGCAACCTGGACCGACGGCGAGCGGGTGTGGGCCGTGCGCTGGGCGTCCGACGACAGGCCGCCGAGCCTCTATTGGCGCCGCGGCGAGAATGGTCTGGTCGTGGTGTCGGAACCGGTCGATTCCCAGCGCGACCAGTGGCGTCCGGTGCCGCCCAGCGGCGGGCTGGTGGCGCGTGTCGGCGCCGCGCCGGAGATGTTCACCTTTCATTGAACTGGGGGATATGGAGCCGGCTTACAGCAGCCGGTCCTTCGGCAGCAGGATCGTGACCGCCGTGCCGCGGCCCGACACGCTGTCCAGCTCCACCCCGCCGCCATGCAGCTCGGCGAAGCGCCGCACGATGGGCAGGCCCAGCCCGACCCCTTCATGCTGGCGCACCAGCGAGCGTTCGGCCTGGGTGAAGGGGTTGAAGATGCGTCCCATCAGTTCGGTGGGGATGCCCGGTCCGTCGTCGCGCACGGTCAGACCGACGAACTCGCCGCGATCCTCCACCGCCACCCCGACATGACCGCCGGACTGGGTGAATTTCACCGCATTGTCCAGCAGGTTCAGCACCATCTCGCGCAGCCGCCGGCGGTCGATGCGCATGCGGAAGGACGGACAGGGCTGGACGGTCAGCGACAGCTGCTTGCCCGCCGCCTTCGGCGCCAGCATGTCGGCACAGCCGGCCAGCAGCTGCGGGATGTTGACGTCGCTTTCCTGGATCTCGATGGAGCCGGTGGAGCCGCGCGTATAGTCGAGGATGTTGTTGACCATGGTCAGCAGCGACCGGCCGCTTTCCTCGATCAGCTTCACATATTCCAGGTAATCGGGATGGCCCAGCTTGCCCATCCCCTCGGCCGCCAGCACGTCGGCGAAGCCGATGATCGAGTTCAGCGGGGTGCGCAGCTCGTGGCTCATCACCGCCAGGAAGTCCAGCTTGGCGCGGTCGGCCTTGCGCGCCGCCTCCAGCGCGTCGGACAGCTCCGCGGTGCGCTCGGTCACCCGGTGTTCAAGCTCGCGGTTCTGCTCGGCTGCACGGCGGTAGAGCTTGCGGATCTCCACCATGTTGCGGACCCGGTGCAGCAGTTCCCAGGCGATGAAGGGCTTCGTCAGGAAATCGTTGGCGCCCAGTTCCAGCGACTTGCGCCGGGTTTCCTGATCGGTCTGGGCGGTCAGCACCAGGATCGGCACGTAATCGCCGTCGAAGACCGGCTTCAGGCGCTCCATCAGGTCGAAGCCGCTCATGTGCGGCATGCGGATGTCGATCAACAGCAGGTCGAACGGCTCGGCCACGCAGAGGTCCGGCACCTTGCGCGGGTCGGTCTCGCCGCGGACCCGGCTGTAGCCGTCATGACTGAGGATTTCCCGCAGGAGTTCTACGTTGGACGGATTGTCGTCCACGATCAGGATGCTTGCATCCGTGACCTGCTGGGCGAGCGCCGGGTCGATCTGGCTCCTGTTCATTGGAGCATGCACCTTTGAACCGTCCGCGTAGGCAATCAATTTTGCCTCTGAACGGATCGAATGCAATGGAAATGAGCGGAGACCTGTACGAGCCCGCGGCTCAGGACCTCTTTTCCCATCCGCCGCGGTCGGTCTGCTGCCAATAGGTCAGGCTGTGGCCGGCCGCCCTGCAGGATTTCCAGCGCTGGCGGGCGGCCAGAACCGCCTCCTCGTCGTTGCCGTCGAACAGGTCGCACACGAGGTCGTAGCCATCCATCCGGTCGCTGACGCAGCCGTCCACCGTGACCAGCACGGTGGCGTTGTTCGGATTCTCGTCGGTGTCGGTCAGCCACACCGGCTGGCGCTCGGCGAAGCCGTCGCGCGCAGCCCCGTGCGGCAGGAAGGAGCCGGGATCGTAGGTCCACAGATGCTGGTTCAGCATGTCCACCCGCTCGGCCGAGCCGGCGAGCACGACGGCGCGCCAGTTCCGCTCAAGAACCTTCTCCAGGATCTTGGGCAGCGCCTGTTCCATCGTGCGCCGTTGCAGGTGGTAGAAGCGGACTTCGGTCATGGCCCCTTCACGCACGCATCAAGCCCTTGCCATCAGGCTTCGTGGAAGTCGGCCACGAAGCGGTCGAGCAGCCGCACGCCGAAGGCCGACGCCCCCTTCGGAACCGTGGCGCCGTCCTTCTTCGCCCAGGCCACGCCGGCGATGTCGATGTGCGCCCACGGCGTGTCGTTGACGAAGCGCTTCAGGAACTGCGCACCGACGATGCTGCCGGCTCCGCCGCCCGAGCCGGTGTTCTTCATGTCGGCCGCCGGCGACTCGATCTCCTTGTCATAGGCGTCGCCCATCGGCATGCGCCAAACCGGCTGGCCCACCTTCAGGCCGGCGGCCGTCAGGTTCATGGCAAGGTCGTCGTCGTTGCAGAACAGGCCGGCATGCTCGTGGCCCAGCGCCACGATGATGGCGCCGGTCAGGGTGGCGAGGTCGACCATCAGCTTGGGCTTGTAGACATCCTGCGCGTACCACAGGCAGTCGGCCAGCACCAGGCGGCCTTCGGCGTCGGTGTTGATGACCTCGATGGTCTGGCCCGACGCCGAGGTGACGATGTCGCCCGGACGCTGGGCGGTGCCGGACGGCATGTTCTCCACCAGCCCGACGATGCCGACGGCGTTGACCTTCGCCTTGCGGGCGGCCAGCGCGTACATGGTGCCGATCACGGTGGCGGAGCCGCCCATGTCCCACTTCATGTCTTCCATGCCGGCCGCACCCTTGATCGAGATGCCGCCGCTGTCGAAGGTCACGCCCTTGCCGATGAAGGCGACCGGACGCTTGTCGTCGGCCTCCGGGTTGCCGTTCCAGCGCATGACGACCACGTGCGGCTCGCAGGCGCTGCCCTGGGCGACGCCCAGCAGGGCGCCCATGCCGAGCTTGCGCAGCTTCTTCTGGTCGAGGATCTCGACCTCGACGCCGAACTGCTCCAGCTCCTTCGTCTTCTCGGCAAGGCTTTCCGGATAGATGACGTTGGCCGGCTCCGACACTAGGTCGCGGGTGAAGCGGATGGCGTCGGCCAGCGTGTCCAGCTTCTTGAAGGCCGACTTTGCCGCACCGTCGTCCTCGACCAGCAGCGTCAGCTTGCGCAGGCTGGGCTTCGGCTCCTTCTTGTCGGACTTTCTGTCGTTGGTGCGGTACTTGTCGAACTTGTAGCTGCGCAGCTGCGCGCCGAAGGCGATCTCGGCCGCGGCGGATGCCGGCGACAGGGCGGTGCCCTCCGGCAATTCGACCAGCAGCGCCGCCTCCTCGGCGGCCTTGTCCAGCTGCACGGCGATGGCGCCGCCGGCGGACTGCAGGACCAGATCGGTCAGGTCGGCGCCCTTGCCGATGCCGACCAGCAGGATGCGGTCGAGCTCGGTCCCGGCCGGGGCGAGCAGCGTCAGCGTCTCGTCCTTCTTGCCATTGAAGCGGGCGGCGGCCATGGCGCGGGCCAGCGCCCCGCCGGTCTTCTGGTCCAGCTCGCGCCCGATCGGGCCGAGGCTGCGGTCGGCGGCGACGGTCACGGCGAGCACGCCGGAGGCCGGCAGGGACAGCTTGGCGAAGGAGAACTTCATCTGGTCCTCTTGAGGGGTTGGGCGAACGCGCCCGGATTGTCTCAACGGCGGAAAGCCTACCCCACCGATAAGGAGCGCGCCACCCCGGCTGTCAAGGGTGGGGAGGGGAGACGCCCCCTCCCCCGTCGCTCACGCATCGATGGCCTTGCCCAGCTCGACCGGATCGACCTCGCCCTGCTCGATGCCGACGTCCGAAACGCTCTCCTCCGACACCGTTTCCTCGGCGCGGCGTTCCAGCACGGCGGCGAAGAAGCCGTCGGTGTCGTGGCGGGCGGGCGTCAGGCGCAGGTACGGACCGTCGACCGGCGGCGGCGCGCCGGCCTCCTCCTCCGCCCACACCTCGGCGACCGGCTTCACGATAAAGTCATGATGGGTCTGCAGGAAGGCTTCGACCTGCGCCTCGTTCTCGTCATGCAGCATGGAGCAGGTGGCGTAAACCAGCCGCCCGCCCGGCTTCACCAGACGCGCCGCACTGTCGAGGATGTTGGCCTGGAGCGGCAGCAACTGCTCCAGCCCCGGACCCAGCTGGCGCCAGCGGGCATCCGGATTGCGGCGCCAGGTGCCGGTGCCGGAGCACGGCGCATCGACCAGCACGCGGTCGAACTTGCGCTTGTGGCGCTTCACCCAGGGATCGCGCTCGCTGGTCAGCGGATGCGCCTCGATGTTGTGCAGGCCGGCGCGGCGGAACCGCTCGGCGGCGCGCTTCAGGCGCTTGTCCAGCACGTCGCAGGCGACGACCCGGCCCTTGTTCTTCATCAGCGCGGCCACGGCCAGCGTCTTGCCGCCGGCCCCGGCGCAGAAATCCACCACCTGATGGCCGGGCTTCGGCGCGACGGCCAGCGCCACCAGCTGCGAGCCTTCGTCCTGGATCTCGACCAGACCGTCCTTGAAGGCGTCGACGCTGCCCAGCGGCGGACGGCCCTTCACCCGCAGGCCGAGCGGCGACCATTGCGTAGTCTCCGCCGTGATCTGCGCCTTGGCCAGCGCCTTGATGGCACTCTGCTGGTTCGCCTTCAGCGGGTTGATGCGCAGGTCGAGCGGAGCCGCCTCCAGCAGCTTTTCCATCTCCACCCCGAAACGGTCGCCGAGCGAGGCGCGCATCGGCCCTTCCGCCCAGTCCGGGCATTCCACCCGCACCGTCTCCGGCATGTCGGGATGGTCCATCGTGTGGCTTTCCAGCGCGCGGACCATCGCCAGCTCGTCGTCGGTCAGGCGGGCCGGGGCGAACTTGCCGCCGCTGAACATCTCCAGCACCACGCCGGCGTTGCGGCTCTCTTCCAGCAGCAGATAGGCCAGGACGCGGGCGCGCGGGGTGGCGCGCTCGTAGCCGCCGCGCTCGATCCACCAGCCGAGCCGGGCATGGCGGCGCAGGATCGCGTAGGCCATCTGGGCGATGGCGGTGCGGTCCTTCGAGCCGATGTAGCGGCGGTTGCGGAAATAGGCGCTCATCACCGCGTCGGCGGGGCGAGGGGTCTCGTCGATCTCGGTCAGCAGATCGATGACCGCCTGGAGGCGGGCGGCGGGTGTCATGGCGTCTTGTCCCTTGGGGTGTCACATGGCGGCGAACAGAACCGGCCGCCCGCATGTTCCCCCCTTGCGGGTCGGGGACGGGATGCAAATCGCGGACGGTCCTTCACGTATGGGCTGTCGATACCGCGTTTGCCGCGTTCTGTCACGTCCTGCCGCCGCGCGGCAGCTCCGCTTGTCCTCCGAACAGCTCTGCCGCGCCCATGCCCGTGACAAGCGGACGCGACCTATCCGAAAGTGCAGGTTGGGGATTGACGACTCGGGGTAACCACCGGCACAAACAATCGGGTGATGTGACCTTGTCGTGACCGGACCGCCAGGGCGGGAGACCGGCCGGAGGTCTTCGACGGACAGATCGGATGCTGGTGGCGGAGTGCGCGATGGCGGCTGCGGCTGGGTTGGTGTGTGCGCGTGACGTGAAGATTACCGTTGGGCGCTGCCTGCGCATGGCGCTGACGGGAGGGCTGCTGGCGACGCTGGCGGCCTGCGCCGGCACCGCACCGACGGTCGAAGGGCAGCGGCGGACCGCCCAGCGCCCGACCTGGGATCAGGTCTCGCCCGACTTCCGCCAGCTTGCCGGCTGGATCGACGACGACCACGCCCAGGCGGTCCCGGCGGTTCAGCGGACCTGCGGCTGGGTGAAGAACCAGCCGCCGGGCAAGCCGATGGGGCCGTTGCGCGCCGCCGGCACCACCGACGACTGGCGCGCCATCTGCGCCGCCGCCCGCGACCTGCCCCCCGGCGACAGCGAGGCGGCCCGCCGCTTCTTCGAGACCTTCTTCACCCCGCGCGATGTCAGCAACGGTGAGAACGGCCTGTTCACCGGCTATTACGAGATCGAGCTGCGCGGCAGCTGGACGCCGACCGAGCGCTACAACGTCCCGCTCTACCGCATGCCGTCGCGCGGCAAGAACGGCCTGCCCAGCCGCGCCCGCATCGAGAACGGCGCCCTGAGGGGCAAGGGTCTGGAACTGATGTGGGTGGACGACCCGGTCGACGCCTTCTTCCTGGAAATCCAGGGATCGGGCCGGGCGGTCATGGCGGACGGGTCGGTGGTCGGCATCCATTACGCCGGCCAGAACGGTCACAGCTATTACCCGATCGGCCGCCATATCATCGACATCGGCGACGCCACACCGGAACAGATGTCCTTGCAGACGATCCGGCGCTGGCTGAAGGACCATCCGGCCGAGGCCCAGCGGGTGATGAACCTCAACCCCTCCTACGTCTTCTTCAAGGTGAAGCCCGAGGTCGGCGCCCGCGGTGCCCGCAACATGGAGCTGACCCCCGGCCGCAGCCTTGCCGTGGATGCCGAGCATATTCCGCTGGGCGTGCCGCTTTGGCTGGAAGTGCGCGATGCCCCGGTTCCGGGCGGCGCCATCAACCGGCTGGTGGTGGCGCAGGACACCGGCGGCGCCATCAAGGGTCCCGTGCGCGGCGACCTGTTCTGGGGCCACGGCCCGCAGGCGGAGGAAGGGGCCGGCGTGATGAAGGCGCGCGGCCACTACACCATGCTGGCTCCGCGCGCCCTGTCGGTCCAGACCGCACAGCGGAAATGACCGCGGAGAACCGCATCCGGCTGGAGCGCATGACCGCCCTGCCCGACCGCAAGGGCGCGCTGGCGGCATTGGAGGAGATCTTCTTCGCCTCCACCACCCGGACGGAGTTCGCCTCCGCTGCCGAGCGTGCCACCTTCCTCGCCACCTGGACCGGCTGGTTCGTGGATGAGGCACCGCGGGACGTCTGGATGGCGGTGACGGCCGGTGGACAGGTCGTCGGCTATCTCACCGGCTGCAAGGACAGCGCCGGCTCGGTCGAACTGGCCAGGCGCATCCCGAAATACGAGGCCTTCGCCGACCATTTCGCCGCCTACCCCGCCCATTTCCACGTGAATGTCCGGCCGGGCTGGCGGGAGCATGGGCTGGGGCGGCGACTGGTCGACCGCTTCGCCGAGGATTGCCGGGGCGATGGCCTGCCCGGGGTACATCTGGTCACCGCCGTCTTCGCCCGCAATGCCGAGTTCTATCGGCGTGCCGGCTTCATCGACGCCTGCCAGCGCGGCCCCCTGCTCTTCCTCGGCCGCCGCCTGAATACCTGACTTCGACGGCGCTGCTGTGCTAGGCAGGGGCATCTCCCTGCCGGAAAGCCCGTTGCCATGACCCGCCCGCCCCTGCTGATCGAAAGCCCGCAGAACCCGCAGTTCAAGCTGTGGGAATCGGCGCTGGAAAGCCGCGGGCTGAAGAAGAACGGCAAGTTCCTGCTGGCCGGCCTGAAGACCGTTCCGGAGGCGCTGCGCCAGCACCCCGACCGGTTCGAACGGCTGCTGTTCACCGACCCGGCGCAGATATCCTCCTGGCGCCTGCCGCCGGGGGTGGAGCCGGTGCAGTTGGCGCCGGCCCTGTTCCGGATGCTGGACGTGTCGGGCACCGGCTTCCCGCTGCTGGTCGGCGCCGTGCCGAAGATGCCGGCCATCGATTTGTCGCAGCAGCCGCAGGGGCTGGAACTGCTGTGCGCACTTGGCGATCCCAGCAATCTCGGCGCGCTGCTGCGCAGCGCCGCCGCCTTCGGCGTGTCGCGGATCGTCCTGCTGGAAGGGGCGGCGCATCCCTTCCACCCCAAATGCCTGCGCGCGGCGTCGAACGCGCAGTTCACGCTGACGCTGCTGCGCGGGCCGCGCTGGACCGCGGTGAACGAAGCGGCCGGGCCGCTCTACGCCCTGGACGGCGGCGGCGAGGATCTGACCCGCTTCGACTGGCCGGCGGACATGCGGCTGATCCTGGGCGAGGAAGGCCAGGGCGTACCGGCGGATTGCCCCGCGACACGGCTGTCGGTGCCGACCACCGGGACGGTGGAGTCGCTGAACGCCACCGTGGCAGTCAGCGTGGCCCTGTTCGCGCGCTATGCGGCGGTCAAGGGGTAAGCGGAGACCAGGCGACAGGAGCCGCCCTAACCCATCACCGATGCCAGCACCTGCACCACCTGATCCGACCCATAGGGCTTCTTAAGCACCGGCACGTCGGCGAACCGCTCCGGCAGCACGGCGCTCTCGCCATACCCCGTCGCGAACACGAAGGGGATGCCCAGCTCCCGCAGCCGTTCGGCGACAGCGACCGACGTCTCGTTGCCCAGATTGATGTCCAGCACGCCGACCACCGGCGGGTCCTCGTCGATCAGGCGCAGGGCGTGGCGGACGCTGGCGGCAGTGTTGACGCGGCTGGCGTTGAAGCTGAGCAGCACGTCCTCCGTCGCCATGGCGATGATCATGTTGTCCTCCAGCAGCATCACCGGGCCGCCGATAGAGAAATCGGCCGGCGGAACCGGCAGGCCGCGCCGGTTGCCGCTGGGCAGACTGTCGGCGATGGTGACGAACCGCGCCGGGATCATGAAGCGGGCGCGCAGGCCGGACAGGGCATAGGTCACCTCCGCCTCGCCCTGAAGATCGTGGGGAACCGAGCGCTCGATCACCGTTGTGCCGAAGCCGGTGCGCGACGGCGCCCGCACCGGCGGGCCGCCATTCTCCTGCCAGTCGATCAGCAGCCGCCCGCCCCCGTCGATCGACCAGTCGGCCTCGACCCAGCCGCTGCTGTCGCTGAGTGCGCCGTATTTGGCCGAATTGGTGGTCAGCTCATGCACCACCAGCGCGAAGACGGAGAAGGCCTGCGGCGCCAGCAGCACCTCCGGCCCGGTCAGCCGCACCCGTTCGCTCTTGGCCGACAGATAGGCGCCGATCTCCGCCACGATCAGAGCCCGCAGCGAGGCCGGCCCCCAATTGTCGGCGGTGATCTGGTCATGGGCACGGGCCAGCGCCTCGATGCGGCCGGCGACGATGCCGGCGAACTGCTGCACCGTCTCCGCCCCGGATTCGCTCTGCCGCACCAGGGCACGGACGAGGCTGAGGATGTTGCGGACACGGTGGTTCAGTTCGGCGATCAGCAGTTCCTGCCGCTCGGTCGCCTCCTTGCGGGTGCGGCCGGCGACGTCGGCCAGCCGCAACACCACCTCCAGCAGGGTCACCCGCAGCGATTCGGCGTTGCGCTCGTCCAGCTCGGTCCAGGGCTTGGACCGGCCATGCACCGTCTCCTTCCAAGCCTCGAAGCTCTTGCGCGGGGTCAGGCGCGGACCGTTGGGGCCATACTGCGCCGGTTTGTTCGGATCGCCGCCCCAGGTGACGGTGCGGACAAGTTCCTTGCGGAAAAAGACCAGATAGTCGCGCGGCGTGCGCGACACTGGAATCGCCAGCAGGCCACAGGCCCGCTCGATAAAGTCACGCGCAGGCGGATGCACCGTTCCGAGATGATCGGTCAGATAAATCTTGCTGGGCGGCGTCCGGTGCAGGAAGCGCATGACGCCGAGCGTCTCCTCCCGCGTCGGCGTCTCGCCTTCCATATGCAGCTGGCCGTCGATGCAGCAGGCGAAGCCGTCGCAGTCGATCAGCGACCGCAGCTCGGTCGCGAAGGTGACGAGACTGTCCAGCGGCGATTCGCTGTCGGCCAGCATCGACATGATGCGGATATGGGCGCGGCGGGCCTGCGCCTCCTGCTGGCTTTCCTGTTCGCGCTCGCGTCCCTCCAGCAGCAGCGAGACCATCTGCCCGAACAGCTCGGCGGTGGTCCGGCGCTCGAAGGAGAGCGAGCGGGCATGGCGGTGGTGGCAGGCGAACAGGCCCCACAGCTTGCCGTGCCGCAGGATCGACACCGACAGCGAGGCGTTCACCCCCATGTTGCGCAGATATTCGACATGGATCAGCGAGACGCTGCGCAGCAGGCTGAGCGACAGGTCCAGCGGCTGCCCCATCGGATCGACGGCCGGCACCACCGGAACCGGCGGCGCGTTGACGTCGGAAATGCAACGCAGCCAGCTGCGTTCATACAGGCGCCGGGCCTGCTGAGGGATGTCGGAAGCGGGATAGCGCTGGCCGAGGAAGCTGCCGATGCCATGCACCGCCGACTCCGCAATCACTTCTCCCGCTCCATCGGCGGCGAAGCGGTAGACCATCACCCGGTCGAAGCCGGTCAGCGCCCGCATCTGGCGCGCCGCCTCGCGGCAGAAGGCATCGAAGCCGCGGGTGTTCTGGACCCGCGCGATCATCGAGCGCAGCAGAGATCCCGAATCCTGCGGCCCCTCGCCCTCGCTCGGCTCCGCTTCGATGACGATGGTGGAGCCCGACAAATGGACCGCCACGTCGCAGACCGGCGCAACCTCCGACAGGTGAACGTTGAAGGCACGCTCGACACTGCCGTTGATGTGGGCGACCTGCAACCGGCCGCGGATCGTGTGCAATGCCTCGCCAGCGATGAAGCCGTGCAGGGGATGCCCCAACAGATCGTCTGGCTCCACCCCCAGCCAGCGCCCGATGTTGGCGGAGACATGGACGATGATCCAATCGGCCGTGACGGCGATCAGGAAACCGGTCGGTTGGATAAGGCCCAGCTGGTGGATGGGCTCCCGGTCGCAATCGGTGAGGTCGACAGACCCCGCAGGAACCGGGCCACTCATCGAACGAAGACTTCGGACAAACACGACCTCTGGCGGAAGCTGGACCGGCGTCGTTTGTCACGCGCAGCCAAGGGAATTCACCAACAATTTAGGCAGGAGTCTGGAACGCTGCAACGCTCCAAAATGGCTATTCCTATGCTCTCATTAAGGCTCGTTAACTTAACATAGGATAAGATTTGGAACCTGCTTGCGGATGATAATGACTTCCAGGCTTCGGAAGACCCGGCAACGCTTCCGCTTCGGCGGATCCTTTCCTCAACTGGAAATAAGCATTTGTCGCTGAAGACCGGCGGCAGCCACAAATTTCCGCAAGGCGCCCTTTCATCTTCGGCGGGCTGCCCGAAAGTCGGTCATGACGCAGGGTAACGGCCGTTACATGACCATCGGGGTGCACTATGACAATCCTTTCCTCCGCCGACGATTCCATTGCATCCGACGAGTGCATCCGCATCCGCGAAGTCACACTGCTGTCCGACGACTGGTATGTTCTGAAGAAGACCGTCTTCGACTATCGCCGCCGTGACGGCAGCTGGCAAACCCTAAGCCGTGAGACATATGACCGCGGCAACGGCGCGGCCCTGCTGCTCTACGATCCGACCCGCGGTACCGTGCTGCTGACCCGGCAGTTCCGCTTCCCGGCTTACGTCAACGGCCATCCGGAACCGCTGCTTGAGGTGTGTGCCGGCCTGCTCGACCACCGCAGCCCAGAGGACGCGATCCGGGCCGAGGCCGCCGAGGAACTGGGCGTGACCGTCCAGGCACCGCGCCGGGTGTTCGACGCCTTCATGAGCCCCGGCTCGGTGACGGAACGGCTGGCTTTCTTCGTCGCCGAATACCGCGCCGCCGACCGCAGCGAAGGGGGCGGACTAGCAGAGGAGGGCGAGGACATCGAGGTGGTCGAGTTGACCTTCGCCGATGCGCTTGCCATGGTCGGCAGCGGGGCGATCCTGGACGGCAAGACCATCATGCTGTTGCAGTATGCCGCCCTGCACGGCCTGCTGCTGCGGTGACGGCGTCCGCCCGCCCCGCCGGACCGGGCGATTCGGACGGGGATTGGATGATCGACGACGCGGGTTTGGGCAGTGGGCATCTGGACTGGGAGGACATCCGAGCCTTCCTGGCCACGGCACGTTGCGGAAGCCTGACCGGTGCAGCCCAACGGCTAGGATTGAGCCCGCCGACCCTGGGCCGCCGGCTGAAGCGTCTGGAAGACGCGGTGGGCGGTCCACTGTTCGACCGGCTGCCAAACCGGCTGGAGTTGACGGCGCTCGGCCGCTCCGTGCTGGACAGCGCCGCGGCCATGGGCGACGCCGCCGCGGCCTTCGCCCGCAATGCCGACCGGCTGGCCGCGACCGCGCAGCCTGTGCGGGTGACGGCGACAACCTCCGTCTCCGCCTTCCTCACCCTGCATCTGGCCGAGCTTCTGGCAGAATCCGGTGCCGACCTGACCATCCTCAGCACCCGCAACACCCTGAACCTGGCCCAGCGCGAGGCCGACATCGCCTTGCGCATGGACCGGGTGCCGGCCGAAGGCGATCTGGTCACCCGCCGGCTGGGAGGCTTCGCCTTCACCCTCTATGCGATGCGGGGACTGCGCGACGACTGGTCCGGACGCTGGGACGGCGTGCCGGTGGTCGGGCTGCCGGAAACCCGGCGGCGGCCGTCGCAATCGGGGTGGGTGGACGACATCGTCCGCGACCGCGGCGCCCGCATCGTCGCCCGGCTCAGCGAACTGCCGATGCGGCTCGACTCCGCCCGGCGCGGGATGGGGATGACGCTGCTTCCCTGCGTGCTGGGCGATGCCGAGCCGGCACTGGTCCGCGTCGTCGATCCGCCGGCTGCGCTCAGCGAGGACGTCCATCTGCTGGTCCACCGCGACCGTCGCGACGCGCCGGCCGTGGCTGCGGTGGTCGATGCCCTGCTGCGGCTGTTTCGCCGTCATGCCCAGGCGCTGGCCGGGGAGTGACACTCCTTTTCAGAGCATGCGCTCCGGGTGTCAGCCGCGACCGGCGATCAGGCTGTCGGCCGCCGCGCGGGCCTCGGCGGTGACGGTGGCGCCGGACAGCATGCGGGCGATCTCCTCGCGCCGTTCGTCGCCGTCCAGTTCGGCGACGCCGGTGGTGACCTGCTCGCCCTTCTGCGACTTCTGCACTTTCAGATGGACGGCGCCGCGCGCCGCGACCTGCGGACTGTGGGTGACGACCAGCACCTGCAGGCCATGGCCCAGCGTTTCCAGCCGCTCGCCCACCGCGGCGGCGACGGCGCCGCCGATACCGGTATCCACTTCGTCGAACACCAAGGTGCCGACGGTGGAGGTCTGGGCCAGCACCACCTTCAACGCCAGCATGAAGCGCGCCAACTCACCGCCCGATGCGATCTTGTTCAGCGCCCCCGGCGGCGAGCCGGGGTTGGTGGCGACCTGGAAAGCGACACGGTCGATGCCCGCAGCACTCCATTCCGACTCGTCGACCGGCTCGACCAGCGTGCGGAACTTTGCCTTTTCCATCTTCAGCGGCGCCAGTTCGGCGGCGACCGCCACATCGAGACGGCCGGCGGCCTCGCGGCGGGCGGCGCCCAGCGCTTCGGCGGCCTTGTGGAAGACGGCGCGGGCCTGTTCGGCCTCCTTCGCCAGCTTGGCCAGCAGGTCGCCCTGATCCTCGATCAGCAGCAGGCGCCCCGCCATCTCCTCGCGCAAGGCTGCAAGCGCATCGACATCGACGCCATGCTTGCGGGCGGCGGCGCGCAGCGCGAAAAGCCGCTCCTCCAGCTTTTCCAGCGCCCGCGGGTCCATGTCGACACTGCTGGAGACGGCCTGGAGGGCGGCGATCGCCTCTCCCGCCTCGGTCGCGGCACGGTCGAGGGCGGCGATCACCGGGTCCAGCGTGCCGCCGGCCCTGTCGGCGATGCGGCTGAGCGTGCGGATGGCCGAGGACAGGGCACGTTCGACGCCGCGGTCGCCCGACAGCTCGGCATAGGCGGCGTTCATGCCGTCGACCAGCTTCTCGCGATGCATCAGCACCGCGCGGGTCTCCGACAGTTCCTCCTCCTCGCCGGCCTTGGGGGCGAGGGCGTCCAGTTCGGCCACGGCGTGGCGGAGATATTCCTCTTCGGAACGGGCGCGGGCGATATCGGCGGCGGCGGAATGGCGCGCGTCCTCCACCTGCCTCCAGGCACGGTGAGCCGCGGCGACCTGCGCCGCCTGGGCGGACAGGCCCGCATAGGCGTCGAGCACGCCGCGGTGGGTCTGCGGGTTCAGAAGGCCGTGGGTATCGAACTGCCCATGGACCTCGACCAGCTCGGTTCCCAGCGTCTTCAACAGGCCGACGCCGACCGGCTGGTCGTTGACCCAGGCGCGGCTGCGCCCGTCGGTGTTGACGGTGCGGCGGATGACCAGTGTCTGGTAGCCGGCCGCACCATCGCCGGAATCGGCGTCGAGACCCTGTTCCTTCAGAATGGCGAAGGCCGGGTGGTCGCCCGAAAGCTCGAACTCCGCGGTGACGGCGGCCTGATCGGCGCCGTGACGGACCAGACCCGAATCCGCACGCGCGCCGAGGGCAAGCCCCAGCGCGTCGAGCAGGATCGACTTGCCGGCACCGGTCTCGCCGGTCAGGGCGCACAGGCCCTTGCGGAAGGACAGGCTCAGCCGCTCGATCAGGACGACATCCCTGATCGTCAGCGACACGAGCATGGAGCGTCCTAGAACAGGGAGTTCCAGGCTCGATTGAGCCAGGACTTCTCGTTTCGCTCGGGACGCAGGTTGGCGTCCACCAGCAGTGCGTAGCTGTCCGTGTACCATTCGCTGCCGGGGAAGTTGTGGCCGAGCACGGCCGCGGCGGCCTTCGCCTCGTCGGTCACGCCCAGCGCCAGATAGCACTCCACCAGCCGGTGCAGCGCCTCAGGCACATGGGACGTGGTCTGATAGTTTTCAACGACGGCGCGGAACCGGTTGATCGCGGCGGTATATTGATGCTGACGCAGGTAGAAGCGCCCGACCTCCATCTCCTTGCCGGCAAGGTGATCGTTGGTCAGGTCGATCTTCAACTTGGCGTCGCGGGCATATTTGCTGTCGGGGAAGCGGCGGACCACCTCCTGCAGGGCATCGAGCGCCCGGCGCGTCATCCGCTGGTCGCGGCGCACGTCGGTGATCTGCTCGTAGTAGCACAGCGCCCGCATGTAATAGGCGTAGTCGACGTCCGGGCTGCCCGGGTGAAGCTGGATGAAGCGGTCGAGCGCCAGGATGGCGTCGTCGTACTTCAGATCCTGATACTGGGCATAGGCGGCAAGAAGCTGCGCCTTGCTGGCCGCATCCGCATAGGGATGCTGTCGCTCCACCTCGTCGTAGAGCTTCGCGGCCTTCTTGTAGGACTCCTCGCGCATTGCCGCGTCGGCTTCCGACATGAGCTGGTCGGCCGGGCGCTCGACATACGCATCCTCCTTGGTGGAGGAGCAGGCAGACAGGGCGGCGGACAGGAGGATGGCCGTCAGCGGCAGGCGGTACGGGCGAGGAAGCATCGTCGTCTTGGGCGCTTTCGAAGTTGCCCCTGTATAGCACGCCGGGGTAAGGGCGCCGCAAGCGGTAACGCGGGGGTGGGCGATATGCCCCTCCCCGCCCGCGGCAAAAAATGGATCGAAGGTGCTTCAGCCGAACAGCGCGTCGATGTCGGCCTGGCTGATGTTGCCGCTCTCGGGGGTGGCTTCGGCCGGGCCGTGCAGATCCAGGTTCTCGTCCTTCTTGGTGACGGACGGCGGCAGCGGCATCGCCTCGAACTCGCGCCTGTTCCACAGGCCCATCATGGCATCGACGCGCTCCTCGATGAAGGACATGGCGCGGACGACCTTGGTGATGCGCTGGCCGGTCAGATCCTGGAAGTTGCAGGCCTCGTAGATGCGGACGATCACGTCGACCATGTCGTTGACGCGGTCGTTGTGATAGCCCTCCGGCAGGGACGACTTCAGCTCCGACACCACCTCTTCCAGCTCTTCGGCGCAGGCCATGATGGTGTTGGTCGCGGCCTCCGTCGCGGAAACGACTGCGCTCAACTCCTGGCTGGCCTGCTGGAACTTGTCGTCACCGGCCAGCGGGTGGCGAATGGCGGCCATTTCCACCTTGGTCGCCTTGATCCGGCCGGAAATGTCGGCGATTTCCACCTGGATCTGGTCGATCTGCGCCGCATCCATGGTCAGGAAGCGGTCCAGCTTGGCACCCAGGTCGCCGATGGCGCGCAACACCTCGGTGTTGTCGGCCTGAACCACCTGCGTCGGTGCCGGAAGCGCCGCCGCGGCGGCGCCATCTTCGATCAATGCCTGGAACGGGTGCCCGGATTTGCGGGCTTTCTGAAGCTCGGCCATGAAGGGCTTGGTCATCTGCTTCATCCTCGGTCCCGCCTCTCGGAAACGGCCGCCTTGTGGCCTGTGGTGGTGGATGTCTGGTCGCGTGTCGGCTTCTGCGCTCTGATCGGCTGACCGTGCCCCATCCGGCCATCGGCGGGCTGGGGCGGTCAATCCGGGAAAACCCATGAGGTTTGGTCGGCTCGGCTTCGTCGGCTTCGGTTCTGTCGGCTCGGGTCGCCGGCTTGGGGCCGGACCTCAGCCGAACAGGGCGTCGATGGCCGCCTGATCCAGCGGGACCGGAGGCTCCGCCGCTGCGGGCGGCGGTGGCGGCGGTGCGGGCTTGGAAGCGGCCTTGGCCTTCGGTGCTGCGCCCGGCGGCTTCGGAACCGGCTTCTTCGCAGGAGCGGGCGCGTCGAACATGCTGTCGATGTCGGACTGGCTCGCCACCGCAGGGGCGGCGGCCGGCGCCGGGGCATCGAACATGCTGTCGATGTCCGCTTGGCTGGCCTTGACCGGGGTTGCCGCAGGAACAGGCGCGTCGAACATGCTGTCGATGTCGGCCTGGCTCGACTGGACCGGAGCAGGGGCCGGCGGCGGCGGCGGCGGTGCAGCCGGTGCGGCCGGAACCGGACTGTCGAACATGCTGTCGACATCGGCCTGGCTGACGCCATGGCCATCCAGCTGCGGACCGTTCAGCAGATGGGCATCCGGACGGGTGTCCGTCTGCTCCTCCTTGACCATGATGCCGGCCAGCCCGTCCTCGCCCCAGATGCTGATCATGGCCATGACACGCTGCTCGATGTAGCGAAGCGCGTTGACGACCTTGCTGGTGCGCTGACCGGTCAGGTCCTGGAAGGAGCAGGCGGTGAAGATGTCGTTCACCTGGGTGTCGATATCGCTGCAGATCGACGGATCGGCGCCGCCCGCCCGCAGTTTGCCCGACAAATCCATCAGCCGCTCGGCGGCGTTCAGGATCTCGAAGGACGCACGCTCCGTCGAGATGACGATGGCGTCCAGTTCATTGGTGGCCGACAGGATCTTGTCGCCCGAGCCGTCGGGGGGACGCAGCGCCGCCACTTCCCGCCTCGCCTGCTCGATCGAGGCGGCCATTTCCATCAGCTCGCGGCGCAGGACGCCGACATGCTTGCCGGCCTCCACCGCCTCGTTCTGCCGGCCCCAGGAGTCGCGGAACTCCTGGAGCATGGCGCGCACTTCCTCCGTCGCGGCCCCGAGGGACCGCCGGTGGAGCCGCCGCAGAAAGGCCCTGCCCTTCGCCGATCGGGCAATGGCGTCCTCGATCTGCTCGAACTCTTCATCGGACAGCTGCGGAAGCTGCTCCAAACCGGTCCACTCCCCAAACTGGTTCCGCCGGCCACCCCGCTGACCCGGGCGACCGAACCGGGCGCGGGACGGCAGGTGCCGTCCTTGCTACCCCCACATGGCAAACCCGAAGATCAGCCGCCGATGACGGCCTGGATCTTCTGCTTCAGCGTGTCGGCGTTGAAGGGCTTGACGATGTAGTTGTTCACGCCGGCCTGCTTGGCGGCGATGACGTTCTCGGTCTTGCTCTCGGCGGTGACCATGATGAAGGGCGTCGCCGCCAGCTTCGCGTCCGCGCGGATTTCCTTCAGGAGCTGCAAGCCGGTCATCGGCTCCATGTTCCAGTCGGAGATGATGAGGCCGAACTTGCTCTCACGCAGCTTCGCCAGCGCCGACACGCCGTCGCCGGCCTCGTCGATGTCGGTGTAGCCGATCTGGGTCAACAGGTTCCGCACGATGCGCCGCATGGTGGCGTAATCATCGACGACGAGGATCTTCATCTAGACGTCTCCGCAATAATCCGTTGCCGGTGTCTGACCGGCCGTTACGCCCACCCGGCGCGGGGGCTGCGCCGTAATCCGGGAAGTGATGCCGACTGTAGTGCCCTAACTGCCGCCAAAAGTCATCCCCTTGGGTCACACTGAAGCAGCTGGGTAAAGAACGTGTTACCACGAGCGGCAACATCTTGCGGAATCAGGGGCGCCCCCAGCCTCCGGCCGACAATTGATACAGCCGCCAGCTTCGTTCACAGGGGTGCGGTCGCCTGCTCCAGCCAGCGGCGGGCCGCATCGTCGAGCAGCGGCGACAGCGACTCGCGCACCCGTGCATGATAGGCGTCGATCCAGGCGGCCTCCGCCTCGCTCAGCAGCGCCCGCGCGATCAGGGCGCGGTCGATCGGCACCAGGGTCAGCGGCTCGAACTCCAGCATCGGGCGCTCGGCACCGGCCAGTTCGCCCGCCAGCTCTTCCACCGGCTGGACGACGATCAGGTTCTCGATGCGGATGCCGTAGGCGCCGGTCTTGTAATAGCCGGGCTCGTTGGACAGGATCATGCCCGGCTGCAAAGCGACGGTGTTGCCGACCTTCGACACCCGTTGCGGCCCCTCATGCACCGACAGGAAGCTGCCGACGCCATGGCCGGTGCCGTGGTCGTAGTCCAGCCCCGCCTGCCACAGCGGCAGCCGCGCCAGCACATCCAGTTGCGAGCCGGTGGTGCCGCGCGGGAACCGCGCGGTGGACAGGGCGATGTGCCCCTTCAGCACGCGGGTGAAGCGGTCGCGCATCTCCGCCGCCGTCGCCGGGTCCGGCTCGCCGACCGCCAGCGTGCGGGTGACGTCGGTGGTGCCGTCCAGATACTGGGCGCCGCTGTCGAGCAGGAACAGGCTTCCCGGCTCCAGCCGGCGGTCAGTCTCCGGCGTCACCCGGTAATGGACGATGGCGCCGTTCGGACCTGCCCCGGCGATGGTGTCGAAACTGACGCCGCGGAAGCGCTCATTCTCCCGCCGGCAGGCCAGCAGCCGCTCAACCACCGCCAGCTCGGTCAGACGGCCGGTCGGCGCCTCTTGCGAGAACCAGTGCAGGAAGCGGACGAGGGCGGCGCCGTCGCGGACATGGGCGGCCCGGGTACCGGCCAGTTCCGCCGCGTTCTTGCAGGCCTTGGGCAAGGCGCAGGGGTCGCCGTCGCGCTCCACCCTGGCGCCGGCCAGATGCAGCCGGTCGACGATCCAGGCCGAGGTGCAGGTCGGATCGGCCAGCACGCGGGCGGAACCGCGGGCGACCGCGTCGAGCCCCGGGCCGAACTCCTCGACCGGCCGCACCCGCACCCGATTGCCCAGATGGGCGCGGGTCTGCGGCGCCAGCTTGCGTGGGTCCAGGAACAGCTCAACCGACGCATCGGCCGACAGTATGGCGAAGGACAGCGGCAGCGGCGTGCAGGGCACGTCGGCGCCGCGGATGTTCAGCAGCCAAGCGATGCTGTCCGGCTGGGTCAGCACGGCGGCGGCGATGCCCTTCTGCCCAAGCTCGTCGGCCAGCCGGGCCCGCTTGTCGGCGGAGCTTTCACCGGCGAAAGCCTCATCCTGCGGCACCACGGGGGTGAGCGGCGCCGGCGGCTGGCCCTGCCACACCGAATCGAGCGGGTTGTCCTCGCACGCCACCAGCAGGATGCCGGCGCGCTCCAGGGCAGGGCGGGTCTTCTCCACCCAGCCGATGGTGTGCAGCCAGGGATCGAAGCCGAAGCGTCCGCCTTCGGGCAGCGCAGCAACGATCCAGTCGGCCAGCGGATCCTCGATCAGATGCCTGTACTCGTACAGGTCGGCCGGCACCTCGCTGCGGACCTGGAGGGTATAGCGGCCATCGACGAAAATCGCGGCACGGTCTGTCGTCACCACCGCATTGCCGGCCGATCCGGTGAAGCCGGTCAGCCAGCCCAGCCGCTGGGCGCGCGGCGGCACATATTCGCCCTGATGCTCGTCCCCGCGCGGCACGATGAAGCCGTCGAGGTCACGGCGCTTCAGCGCGGCGCGCAGATCGGTCAGCCGCTGCGCCGGGCCGGGACTGGCCGTCGGCGCCTCGGCGGCAAGCTGCGCCTTCAGCGCCTGGAGCTGATCGGCCAGGGCCGGCGGGAGGTTTTCGCCAACCAGGACGGTCCAGGCGGCGGGCTCCTCCCCCTCCGGCGCCGCCAGCACGCCGGCCAGCAGCGCGCGGACATCGGCGGGAGACCGGCCGGTCCCGGCCTCGGTCAGCAGGGTGGCAAGGGCGTCGTCGCCACGATAGGCAGCGGAGGGAATCGCGCTGGGCACGGAACCTGTTCCTCGGAAGAGTGAATCCTGTGGACACAGGCTAGGCACCCCGCCGGCCCTGCGCAAGCGGCGGGGTGATGGTTATGCCGGTTGGGGTGGGCCAGGTGGGGTGGAGGCGTGGTTCCGATCCCCTGCCCGATCCGTCACACCGGCAGCCCGGCGTCGTCCGGCAGCCCGAGACGCGCCAGCACGCGCTTGCGGGCCTCGCCGCGCTCGACATCGGAAATGTGCAGCAGCCCGCCGATGCGCCGCAGCAGGCTCGATTCCAGATCGTTCAGCACGCCGTCGGCGTAGGCGACCTCCCACAGCATCTCGATGATCCAGAGGCGGTGGCCGGGCGGGCAGCGGTCCATGATGACGCTGACGTAGCGGAGATAGGGCGAGACGTCCTCGGTGTCGAACACCGCGGCGGAGAGCAGGTCCTGCGCCTCGTCCTCGCTCAGTTTGAAATGGCGGCGGACGACCGACAGGATGCGCTCGCGCTCTGCCTCGGAGATGGTGTCGTCGGTACGCGCGGCCTCGACCATCAGGGCGGCGGCGGCGGCCTGCAGGGCGTCCTCGCCCGGCTCGGCGCCGTCATGCTCGCCCGTGAACAAGGACCGGATGCGGTTCAGCATGGTGGCTCCCCAGAAACGTGTCGGAACATCGTCCCTAGGGGAAGTCGCATCACGGCCCTTTGGTTTCAACGCTTCACCACAAGAGTGGTCCATTCCCCAACCGGGATGCGCGCGACCAAGCGCAGGCCCTGGTTGCGGTGGGCCTGGATGACGTGGCGTTCCTGCCGGTTCAGCAGGCCGGCCAGCACGGCATAGCCGCCCTTCTTCAGGTGGCGGCGCAGTTGCGGCGCCATGCGCGACAGCGGACGGGCCAGGATGTTGGCGGTGATCAGGGTATAGGGCTTGTGCCGTCCGACGATCGGGGTGTGATAGCCATCGCCGCCCTGGGCACGGATCATGGTCTTCTGACCGTTCAGCGCCGCGTTGATGCGGGTGACGCGCACCGCCTCCGGATCGATGTCGACGGCGGTCACCGGCACGCGCCAGCGCTTTGCCACCGCCAGCGCCAGGATGCCCGAACCGCAGCCCATGTCGAGCGCGCCGCGTTTCCCGCCGCGCGGCAGCTTCAGGTGGCGCGACAGCCGGTCGAGCGCCTGGAGGCAGCCGTTGGTCGAGCCATGCTCGCCGGTGCCGAAGGCGGTGGCGGCATCGACCAGCAGCGGGATGCTGCCGGCCGGCACGATGCCTTCATGGTGGGAGCCGTGGACGAAGAAGCGACCGGCGCGAATCGGCGGGAAGCCCTGGTAGCTGTGCGACACCCAGTCGATCGGCGGCAGGTTCTCAATGGCCAGCCGCGGCTCCTCGATGCCCAGGGCCTTGGCCAGCACGGCGACGCGCGACTGCAGCCGCGCCTCGTCCGGGGCGCCGTACAGGGTCGCCTCGACCAGCCAGTTGCCGCCTTCCTCCAGTTCGAAGGTCGACACCGCATCGGCATGGTCGCCCACCGCCTCGGCAAAGGCGGGCGCATGGGCTTCGGGAACGACCAGCGCGATGCGCCAGAGCGGGGTTTGCGACATGACAGGGGCTTTCCGACGACGACGCGAGAACAGAAGCGGCGTTTTTAGCATCAAGCCGGAAAGAGACCAAGGATTCCGGAACCGGTCACGTTTCGAGGAAAACCCTTAGCGGCCGTCCTTCTAACGCCCTGCCAGCCGGTCGGCGATGTCATGCATGCCCTGGGCGCGCAGGACCGACTGGCGGTGGCGCAGCAAACGGCGCTCCAGCGCCTTTTCCATGGCTGCCCCGCCGAGCGTCGCGCCGTCCGCCCCCTTCAACCGGGCGGCGAGGTCATGGGTCAGCACCGCTTCCACCTTGGCGTCACGGCGGTCGAGCGGCTGGTCGCCGGCGATGCTCTGGCGCAGGCGTTCCAGCAGGACAGCCCGGCTCTGCGGCAAGCGCCCTTCCAGCGCAAGACGGCAGACCCGGCGCAGCGAGGGCGCAATCGGCGCCAGGGCCGGCGCCAACGCCGGATCGGGATCGCGGTCGAACAGGGCGTCGGCAAGGGTGCCGAGCCCGGCATGCAGGCTCGGCTGCGCGCCCAGCAGTTCCTTGACCGTGTCGGCGGACCCCATGATGTCGGCGATTACACCGTCGAGCAGGAACAGATGCCGTGGCTCGACATCGTCGCCGATCAACGCCAGCAGTATGTCCAGCTTCCCGACGAGCGGTCCGCCGGCTTCCAGATGCTGGGACAGCAGAACGAGGAACAGCGCGTCATGGCCATCCGGCCCGACCGCTTCGTCAATGGCGTTGCTGGTGCCCGGCAGGTCGGCGGCGTCGAAACGCGGCAGCCGGCGCCGTTCTGCCAGGGCGTCGCGGGCGGCCCCGCTGACCGCCTCCACCAGCTGGCGCAGCTCGCGGGCACGGGCGGCGTGGGACACGCCATGGACATCGGCATGGTGACGGGCGGCGGCATGGATGGCGGCACCCAGCAGCGCCCCCTGCTCCTCCAGCCGGCGGAACAGCGGCCAGGAATGCAACAATTCGGTCGGGGTGATGCGCTGGGCGTCCAGATAGGGGCGCAGCAGCCGGCCGATCACCACCCGGCTTTCGAACCCGCACAGGTCGTCCGGCGTGCGGCAGAAAGGCGCCCCCTCCGCGGTGCCGCCCAGGGTCAGGCCCTTGCGCTGGGTCTGGGGAACCGTCTTGTGCAGGATCACCGTTTCCAGCGACAGGCCGGCGACGGTGCGGAACTTCACCACCTTCGCCTCTTCCACGCCCGTCGCCGCCAGTTGCGAGCGGGCGGCCGACAGCGCAGCCTCCTGGTCGGTATAGGCCCCCTCGATGCGCCAACGGCCTTCGCGGCGGCTTTGAACCTCGTAACTGACGCTGCCCGTTCCGAACACGGTGGTTGGCCTCCGCCTCCGTTGCACCGCTGCGATCTTGGGCGGCTGCAGCGGCTGCGGCTGTGACGGCCGTCACAGTGCGGCAAGCCGTCCCATGCCGCGTTCCGGCATAGCCCACCTTGCCGGCGGGCGCAGCTTAGGATCAGCCCGCCTTGTCGGCGGGCAATCCCTCACTCAGCCCGCCTTGTCGGCAGGCACGACGAAGCTGTCCATCACCTTCTTGCTGCCGGAATGGTCGAAGTCGATCTCCAGCTTGTCTTCCGACACGCCGACCACGGTGCCGTAGCCGAATTTCTGGTGGAAGACCCGCGCTCCCTTGGCGAAGGGCGCATCCGGCCGCTGCCGCGGCGCCACGGCATAGGCGCCCTCGTCCAGCGTGATCGTCTTGGGTGCCGGCGCCTGACGGGAGGAGCCGCGGAACTGGAACCCGCCGGCCCCATACCCCCCTGCCCCGCCGCCGAAGCCTCCGCCCGCACCGCCGCCGAAACCCCCACGGCCGCCGCCGCTGCCGGCGAACAGACCGTTGGCGGCCTCGGCCTCCACATTGTCCTGCGGGATCTCGTCGACGAAGCGGGACGGGACGGCGCTGACCCAGTTGCCGTAGAGCCGGCGGTTGGCGGCATGGCTGACATAGGCGCGGCGGCGGGCACGGGTCAGGCCGACATAGGCCAGCCGCCGCTCCTCCTCCAGCCCTGCGATGCCGGTCTCGTCCAGCGCGCGCTGGTTGGGGAACACGCCCTCCTCCCAGCCCGGCAGGAAGACATGGTCGAACTCCAGCCCCTTGGCGCCGTGCAGGGTCATGACCGTGACCTGCTCGATCCCGGCAGCCTCAGCGTTCTCCATCACCAGCGCGACATGTTCGAGGAACCCCGGAAGATTCTCGAACTCCGCCATGGCGGTGATCAGTTCCTTGAGGTTTTCCAGCCGGCCGGGAGCCTCCGGGGTCTTGTCCTCCTGCCACATGCGGGTGTAGCCGGACTCGTCCAGGACGGTGCGGGCAAGCTCGGTGTGCGGCACCGTCGCCATCAGCGTCCGCCAGCGGAAGATATCCTGCAACAGCCCGCGCAGGGTGGCGCGCAGCTTCGGCTTCAGCTCGTCGGTTTCGGTAAGCGCCCAGCCGGCCTCGGTCAGCGACAGCCCGCGCGCCCGGGCGGCGGTGTAGAGGCTCTGCATCGCCGCCGGCCCGACGCCGCGCTTGGGCAGATTGACGATGCGCTCGAAGGCCAGATCGTCGTCGCCGGAGTTGACCACGCGGAAATACGCCAGCGCATCGCGGATTTCCTGCCGCTCGTAGAAGCGCGGGCCGCCCAGCACCTTGTAAGGCAGGCCGAGCGTGATGAAGCGCTCTTCGAACTCGCGGGTCTGGAAGCCGGCGCGGACCAGCACGGCGATCTGCGCCAGGGAGGTGCCCTTGCGCTGGAGAGTCTCGATCTCCTCGCCGACCCAGCGCGCCTCCTCCTCGCCGTCCCACACCGCCTTGACCTTGACCGGCTCGCCGCCGTCGGCCTCGGTCCACAGTGTCTTGCCCAGCCGCCCCTGGTTGTTGGCGATCAGCCCGCTGGCCGCGGCCAGGATATGGCCGGTGGAGCGGTAGTTCTGCTCCAGCTTGATGATGGTGGCACCGGGGAAATCGGTCTCGAAGCGCAGGATGTTGCCGATTTCTGCACCACGCCAGGCGTAGATCGACTGGTCCTCGTCACCGACGCAGCAGATGTTCTTGTGCGCCTGCGACAGGATGCGCAGCCACAGATACTGCGCGACGTTGGTATCCTGATACTCGTCGACCAGCAGATACTTGAACTTGCGATGATACTCGGCCAGCACATCCGGATGGTTCTGGAAGATGGCGAGGTTGTGCAGCAGCAGATCGCCGAAATCGCAGGCGTTCAGCGTGCGCAGACGCTCCTGATAGGCGCGGTAGATCGCCACCACACGGCCGCCCGCCACGTCGCCGCCGTCGGCATCGCCGAGCCGGTCGGGGGTCAGGCCGCGGTCCTTCCAGCGCTCGATGGCGCCCAGCACCTGACGCGGCGGCCACTTCTTGGAATCGATGTTCTCGGCTTGCAGCAACTGCTTGATCAGGCGGACCTGATCGTCGGTGTCGAGGATGGTGAAGTTCGACTTCAGCCCGACCAGTTCGGCATGGCGGCGCAGGATGCGGGCGGCCAGGGCGTGGAAGGTGCCGAGCCACCATCCCTCCGGCTCGATCCCCATCAGATGGCCGACGCGCTCGCGCATCTCGCGGGCGGCCTTGTTGGTGAAGGTCACCGCCAGAACCTGGAAGGCGGCGGCGCGGCGCGTCATCAGCAGATGGGCGAGCCGGGTGGTCAGCACCCGCGTCTTGCCGGTGCCGGCGCCGGCCAGCACCAGGACCGGTCCGTCCAGAGCCTCCACCGCCGCCCGCTGTGTCGGGTTGAGCCCGTCCAGATAGGCGAAGCGCTGCGCGGCCGCCGGAAATCCCGAGGCGGGACCGGCGGCGGGAGCGGCGTGGCTCAACGGATCATCATCATAAGCGTCTGACATGGCGTCCCGGCCTGGGGATGGACAAAAAGCGGCTCAAGCGTGCGAAGGCTCTCTCGCGGCTGGAACGTATACAGCACAGAACGCCCCCGCACGACCCCCGTGAATGGCGGCATACCCCGCCCGGCGACACGAGGCGGCACGGCTACGCTTATGCCTATTGGCGGGCTTCAGGGATATAGGACTCCAACCATCGGGCGATGACATAGTTCTGCCCGACCAATACCGCTCTCTGTGGAAGTCACACAGCACTATCGTTCAGTGTCATGACGAAGTTACGGCGCCATCGTTAACGATTTGCCTTTTTCTGTCACAGACAGTTATTCCACCTGACCAGGGCAAGCCGCATTATGTCCTCTTCTTGTCTTATGCGGGCTTACGGCATATGCCCATTGCTCGACGCGAAATTTACCTAAGCGAAATTTTGCGCGGCGCAAATCGGGGGTATCTATGGATCACAACGAGGCACCCCCGAACCCTGAGGTGGGACGGACCGGACGCAGGAGCGGAAGGTCGGGGATGCCTCCGAAGCGCCACCCGGCGCCACTTCGATCGGAACGGAACAAAAGGCGGGCTGAGACCATGGATGCCATCAACGTTTTCCTCATCGATGCCAACAAGCTTTTCCGTGAGGGCATGAAGCGTCTGTTCGAAGGCACCCCCTTCAACGTCGTCGGCGAGGCCGGCAGCCTGCGCGAGGGTCTGTCGGCTCTCGGCACCGGCCAGAACCCGGACCTGATCCTCATCGACCTGCCGAGCGGCGCCGACGAGGAAGTCGAAGCGATGCGCAGCCTGCGCGAGGCTCACCCGTCGATCCGGATCGTCATTCTGACCAACGATCTGGAAACCCGCCGCCTTTCGGCCGCGCTGGGCGCCGGCGCCGGCGGCTACCTGCTGAAGGACATCGCCTGCGAGGCGCTGATGCAGTCGCTGAAGCTGGTGATGATGGGCGAGAAGGTGTTCCCGACCCACTTGGCCGAGCTGCTGGTCAGCGGTCGCACCGAGGATATGGGCGCCGAACTGCCGACCCGCCGCAAGGGCCTGTCGCAGCGTGAGGTGCAGATCCTGCGCTGCCTGCTGAACGGCAACAGCAACAAGATGATCGCCAACCATCTGAGCATCACGGAAGCCACCGTGAAGGTTCACCTCAAGAGCCTGCTCCGCAAGATCAACGCCTCCAACCGCACCCAGGCCGCCATCTGGGCGCTGAACAACGGCATCGGCGATCAGGCTGCCGAAGCCGGCGTCGCCGCCACCGTCTGATCCACGTCCGATCCGACAGATCGGCACACCGCTCTGCCTAAAGGCTCCGCCCGCCTTCCGTCCTGGCCGTCCGTCCCTCCCATCCGGGACAGATGGCCAGCGGAGCGGAGCGTTGCCTTTTGCAGCGCTTTTGCGTTTCCGGGAAGCCTCTGGCCGAGCCGACAGCGGGTGCGGACCGCAGGCATAGAGGAAGCGGTCTAAGACCAAAAGCGAACTACAGCGTGAGAATGGACATGCCTATGTGAACTGCGGGCCGATGACGCCATCCCGGTGTGAGATCGCCGCAACCTTCTGGAAATGCCTGCGATGAACGTGCTGATCGCCGACGATCACCTGCTGTTCCGAGACGGTCTGCGCCGACTGCTGGCGCAATTCGAACCCGACATGACGTTTTTCGAGGCCAGCACCTATGACGAGGTGCGTGACCTGTGCGACGGCACCAGACCTTTCGACCTGATCCTGCTCGATCTCGGAATGCCCGGCTGGACCGGCTTCTCGGCCCTTGGCGACATCCATGCCAACCTGCCGAAGGCGCTTCTGGTTGTGGTCTCGGGCTCGGAAAAGCGGTCCGACCTGCTGGCGGCTCTTGAAAACGGCGCTGCGGGCTATATTCCGAAATCCTCAAGCGCCAAGGTTCTGCTCGGCGCCCTGCAGCTGGTGCTCGCCGGCGGCATCTATCTTCCCGAACAGGCCATCCGTGGCGCCGACCGTGTCGAGCAGGCACATGGCGGCTATGGCGGCCACGGTTCCGCCGAAACGATGGATGACAATGCCGGGATGGGCAATGCCAGCAGCGACCAGTTGACGCCGCGTCAGCGCGATGTCCTCGCCCGTCTGCGCGACGGCAAATCGAACAAGCAGATCGCCCATGAACTGGGACTGACGGAAGGCACGGTGAAGGTCCATGTCACCGCCATCCTGCGGCATCTCGGCGTCCGCAACCGCACCCAGGCAGCCCTGACCGCACAGAGCCTGTAAGGCCCGCCCTACCGCTGCGCCCGCTCCACGGCGGAGACCAGCGCCAGCAGGGCGCCGCGCAGCTCGGTCGCATGGGTGCGCGGGCGGATGGCGGCGGCGTCGGACACCGCGACAACCGTCAGGGTGCGGCAGCCAGTCAGCCCGCTTTCAAGCCGCGTGAACAGTCCGGCCGGGTCGCTGCCCTGCATCAGGGTCACCGGCAACCGCACCGCCGGCAGTTCGGATTCGAGGTCCCCGAGATCGCCTGTCAGCAGTCTCGGCAGTGGCCGGCCGAAGCAGGCGGCCAGCGCGTTCCAGCGCCGGCGCATCGGCGATTCGGCGCCGACATCGTCGACGATCATCACGCCGCCGACCTGTTCCGGAAAATCCAGCGCCGCGGCGATGGCGAGCGGCGCCGTCACCGCACCGGCGACCAGAACCGGTCGGCGCCCGCCGCGCTCCACCAGCAGAGGGCCGAGCACCGGCGAGAGCATCGCCGCCCCGGCGGCTGCCGGTACGGTCAGCCATTCCTGGCCTGCCGGAACACGGTCCAGCAGGCGCCACCACGCTCCCTTGCCGGGATGAAGGAAGATCACCCGCCGCCCGGATGGATCGCCGGCGCGGTCGGCCGTGCGGTCGCCGGCCCAGGCGGCCCCCACCCCGTCGGCGGTCAGACCGTTCACCGGACAGCGGGCGGTGTCTGCCCGTCCGGCGCGGACGGTGGAGGGCTGGGTGTGAAAGAACACGGTCGGGTCCCCGATGGTGGCGTTCAACGATGGGACCGTCCCACCGCCGAACCCAACCGTAACGATGCCGAACCGAAATCGTCCCGTTCGATAAATCGGGCAAAACCCTGAAAAGGGGCCAAAACCCCACCCCGCCCGCAAAAGGTTTCAGCCGCCGTCGAAACACGACAAAAGCAAAGCAAATTCCACGACTTGCCGGCTGGCTCCGGGCTCTTTTCGGCCACAGGCAACCTGCCGGCGTTTCACAGGCAATCAACCGGCTGAGGAAAGCGACAAAGACAAACCATCAAAACAACCGGTCAATGCAGCGTCACCTCCTCGCCTTCGGGGTCAGGGGCGACCGCCAGGGGGCGACGCAGTTCGCCTGCCAGGCTGCGCCATTCCGGCGCCCCACCCAGCTGTTGCAGCAACTGTGCGGTGAAGGCGAAGACCGCGGTTTCGAGCGGCCCGTTGTCCTCCGCATGGGCATTGACGGTCAGGCAGGATTCCGCTGCGCTCTCGAAAATAGCGGCGGCGGCACTGGCGCCCGGTCCGGGGTCCGGCAGCGGGACGGCCTGCGGCTTCTCCCCACTGACGCGCAGGCGCGAGAGGTTGTCGGCCAGCAGGCGGGTTCGGATGGCGTTGTCGACGGCGGCGGCCATGGTGTAGCCGGCCTCTTCCTCGACGGTGGCGCGCAGGATGCGCAGACCCGCAATAAGACCGCGGACCACATCGCCATTGCCGCCGCGCTTGGCCGCGGCCGCGACGGCGGTGCCGAGGATGGCGGCGACCACCGGAGAGAGCGATTCTCCCTCGCCCGGCATGTTCGGCGCGTCGGCGCCGGTTTCGGTGTTCAAAGCCTCGTTCATGCGGCCTCCGATCCGTGTGATCCGGAAGGCGGCCCCCCGGCGATGCTGCCGGCCCAGGGCCCGTCCGGATGCGTCGTCATGATGCCTGATTCGGATCTGTGGACCGTACGGATCCGGTTCAAGGCATGGATTGCATGAAGCTCCCCCTCTTTCGCGCCACCGGACGGGGTGCCCCATCTTCGTAAGTGGTGCGATCTGTAAGGCCCACCTCTAGGCGCGCCGCAAGACCGTCCCCACATCTGCGGCGAAAGGGAGGATTACGTGTCATGCCTCTGCTCAGTCTTCTCCTCAATCTGCTGTGGTTGGTCACGGGCGGCATCTGGATGGCGCTCGGCTGGTTGCTGGCCGCGGTCCTGATGGCCTTGTCCATCGTCGGCCTGCCCTGGGCCAGGTCCGCCCTGACCATTGCCCATTACACCCTGCTCCCCTTTGGACAAACCGCCGTGCGCCGGGATGAGTTCCGCGGGCGCGAAGACATGGGCACCGGCGCGCTCGGCTTCATCGGCAATGTCGTGTGGTTCGTGCTGGCCGGCTGGTGGCTGGCGCTCGGCCATCTGGTCGCGGCGGTGGGACTCGCCATCACCATCATCGGCCTGCCCTTCGCCTGGGCGCATCTGAAGCTTGCGCTGCTGGCACTGTGGCCGGTCGGAACCGAGATCGTGCCGACGGACGGCGTCGGACGGCGGGTGCCCGGCCGCATCTGATCCCCACCTGCGGCATTTCCGACAATTTTATCGAAACGGCCGGCCGGCCGCCTTGGAACGCGCAAGAGTCGCACGCCTCCCCCGTACTGCCTCTTGTGAGGCTATCCGTTGGAGAGTGCCATGTCGGTATCCATGGTGAGTTCGTCGGCCGTCGGCCAGACCTATCAGCGGCCGCAGGGGCCGGGTAAAGAAATCCGCGAGGGCATCGACAGCCTGAAGAAGGCGGTGGAGTCCGGCGACATGACCGCCGTCCAGTCCGCCTACGACTCCCTGTCGAAGCTGCAGTCCGACAAGCAAGGCAGCACCGGATCGGGCAGCGGGTCAAGCACCAGCGCCAGCACCGGCAAGGACCCGCTGTCGAAGTTGCTGTCCAGCGTGGGTGAGGCGCTGAAGAGCGGCGACATCGGCCAGGTCCAGCAGGCGATGTCCAAGAACGGCCCTCCCAGCGGCGGTCCGGGCGGTGCCGGTGGTCCCGGTGGAGGTCCGGGCGGAGCCGGCGGTCCGCCGCCGAACGGTCCGCCGCCGGGCGACGAGGGTGGATCGGACGAGCTGCGCAGCACCGTCGGCAGCCTCGCCCAGTCCCTGCAGTCCGGCGACGTGTCGGGCGCCCAGGATTCGCTGTCGGCGCTGTCGGACATGCTCAAGAGCGCCGCCGACAGCGACAGCGACAGCGGGGACGACAGCAGCTCCACCGACTTCCTGGGCACCCTGAAGAAGAACCTCAGCAGCCTGAGCAGTTCGCTCAACTCCGGCGACATCTCCGGCGCGCAGAGTTTGTTCGCCAGCCTGACGCCGCGCGGTTCGCAGGGCGTCGACATCACCGCCTGACCGGCGGGGTCACGACAGGGCGGCGGCGGGCTCCGGTTCCGTCGCCTGCCCTGCCTTTTCCCGTGCCTTCATCGCCTTCAGCATGACCGAGGCCCGCCAGAACCCCAGCCCGGCCCCATCGACGAAATGCACATGACGGTCGGCCGTCACGTCGCCGACCAGACAGGTGACTGTGGTCGCGTCGGCCCGCGCGGTGCCGTAACGGATGGAACCGGCCTGCGCCGCCTGGGCCAACAGCGTCTCGATCGCATCCGCTTCCCCTTCCGTCACGTCCAGCACCAGCCGCGGCCCGCCGGCCGATTTGCGGAAATCGGTGCGCTCCGCCATATGGCGGCGGTAGCGCTGCGGATCGAAATTGCCCAGCGACAGGCCCAGCCTCAGCAGCAGGACCAGCAGTCCAGACCCGGCCAACGCATTGCCCACGCGCCGGATGCGCGTACCCGGACCGGCGCCATCCCGGCCGCCACGCGCCTCCATCAGCAGGGAGCGCCAATCCGGCGGCCAGCGCGCCTGCAACCTTTCCCCAAGCCCCAGTGGAGCGGCCCCGGCGGTGGGCACGATTGCCTCGATGGCACTCTGGACGCGGGCAAGCTCCAGCAACCCCGCGGCACCGGGATCGACCGCATCGACGATCACGCACAGCACGGTTCCGCGCCTCGGCGGCACCGGGTTCCAGCGGCAGGATACCGACTCCAGACCCGGCAACGGCCCCTGCTGCGGCGGCAGGCGCCAGCGCGCATCCTCCTTCACCCAGGCGTCGGCCGCCACCACCCCGGCGCCAAGGAACAGACCGAAGCTGTTGCCGTTGCCGATATCGTGCAGCGCCGCCATCACCTCCAGCCCGCGGTCGAGCAGCGCCTGCACCGGCACCAGCCCGACGCGAAGCGGCACGTCCATCACCTCCGCCGACCAGTGGGCGAGCGCGGACAGCGCCGCCCGCGCCCCGTCCTCCCGCCCGGGCGGCACCGCGGCAATGGCACCGTCGCCGCCGAACTGGCAGGCTGCCGGGTCCTGCCCAATCCGCACCGCGTCGGACAGCACGGCAACCACCCCGGCGGCGACGAAATTCACGTCGCGATGGCGTCCCTGCGTGGCAAGCTGCGTGCTGCCGGTGACATCGGCCACCGCCAGCGACCAACCGCCGTCGAGCGCCGCATAGCGCCGGGGATCCGATGCCTCCGCGGCGAAATCGCTGATCACCGGCAACAGTGGCATGGCGGCCCCCCCCAAACAGGCCGCAGCGGGCCGAGGTCGAAGTCTAGCATGACCGCGACCGGAGCGGCAGGGAGGGGAAACCCCGAAAGTCACGGCCCCGTCGGGGAGACCGGCATCGCCAATGTATGGCGCGGGCACGAAAATTACCGGACCGTAACGAATGCTTACGTCATTAACTGTTGTTAAACGATGTGCCCCCAAAACTGTCTGAATATGTCGGTATGGTTTCAGGGTTTCGGAACAAGAGGACGTCGCTCTTCATGTCTTGGCTGTCGAAATTCTCTGGTGGCAACAAGGAGCCGGGCGGTGCGAAGTCCGCAGCCGAGCCGCGCAAGGAGCGCCCCTCCACCCTGCCGAAGATCGTCATCGACCATCACGAATATGTGCCGGAGGAGTTCGTCATCGGCTCCTTCCGCATCCGCCCCTATGACGGCGACCTGATCGCCAAGCAGAAGTTCGATTTCCGCCTGCAGTTCGACATCGGCGGCGATCCGGTGGACGTGTCCTGCATGGGCCTCGTGGTCAAGCTGACCGAGGAAGCCGGCCTCGTCGCCCGCTACCAGCCGCCGCAGCCCTTCTACGAACGCAAGCTGGTCGACTACATGAAGGCCCTGAAGGGTCTGTAGAGCATGCGTTGCCGCCCGAAGATGGTGGTGTCTGCGGTCGGCAGCCCCTATATCTATGGGCATGCCGATCCGTCTTCTTCCTGAAACGCTCGTCAACCGCATCGCCGCCGGCGAGGTGGTCGAACGTCCCGCCGCCGCCGTGAAGGAACTGGTGGAGAACGCCATCGACGCCGGGGCCACCCGGATCGACGTGGTGGCGCGCGATGGCGGCAAGTCGCTGATCGCCGTCACCGACGACGGCTGCGGCATGACGCCGGACGAGCTGGTGCTGGCGGTCGAACGCCATGCCACCTCCAAGCTGCCGGGCGACGATCTGCTCGACATCCGCTCTCTCGGTTTCCGGGGGGAGGCGCTGCCGTCCATCGGCGCCGTCAGCTGCCTGACCATCACCAGCCGCGCCCGCGACGCCGACAGTGCCTGGAGCCTGACGGTGGACGCCGGCGCCAAGGGCCGGCCGCAGCCGGCGGCCCTGGCCCAGGGCACGCGGATCGAGGTGCGCGACCTGTTCGCCGCCGTGCCGGCCCGGCTGAAATTCCTCAAGGCGTCCCGCACCGAATACGACCACATCGCCGATTGCCTGGAACGGCTGGCGATGGCCCATCCCGGCGTCGCTTTCACCCTTTCCGACGGCGGGCGCGGCGGCCTGCGGCTGAGCGCGGCCCAGGGCGACCTGCTTGACGCGCGGCTGACCCGGCTGGGCGCCCTGATGGGCCGCGATTTCCAGGAAAACGCCGTCCCGGTAACGGCGGTGCGAGAGGGCGTGTCGCTGGCCGGCTGGATCGGCCTGCCGACCCTGCACCGCCCGACCGCCAAGCATCAGCATCTGTTCGTCAACGGCCGCCCGGTGCGCGACAAGCTGATGGTGGGTGCCGTGCGCGCCGCCTATGCCGACTTCCTGCCGCGCGACCGCCACCCGATGCTGGCGCTGTTCCTCGACATCGACCCGCAGGAGGTCGACGTGAACGTCCACCCGGCCAAGGCCGAGGTGCGCTTCCGCGACCAGGGACTGGTGCGCGGCCTGATCGTCGGCTCGCTGAAACACGCGCTGGCCGAGGCCGGTCACCGCGCGTCGACCACCGTCGGCCTTGCCACGCTGGGCGCCCTGCGGCCGGAACAATCCGGCGGCACCGACAGCGGTTTCACCCCCTCCCCCCTGCCCTACGGCCGGTCCGGCGGCGGGTCGGGCGGGAGCGCAGGGAGCGGTTGGGGCGGGTCCTACACGCCCACCTCCGTGCCGCGCGGCCTGGCGGAGCGCTCCGCCGCCTTCCAGGCGCCGGCGCAGACGGGATTGCCGCCATTGCAGGGCCGCCTCAGCGGCTTCGGCAACGGCTTCGCCCCGGCGGCCCGCCCGCCGGAATACCGCGCCCCCGACCCGACCGCCCACAAGCCCGAGCCGCCGCCCGACAGCCACCCGCTGGGGGCGGCGCGGGCACAGGTGCACACCACATACATCGTGGCGCAGACCCGCGAGGGCATCGTCATCGTCGACCAGCACGCCGCCCATGAACGGCTGGTCTATGAGCGGATGAAGACCGCCCTGCTGGAAGGCGGGGTGAAGCGCCAGGCCCTGCTGATCCCCGAACTGATCGAGCTGGACGAACCGTCCGCCAACCGCCTGCTGGCCCGCAGCACCGAACTGGCCGAACTCGGTCTGGTGATCGAGGGCTTCGGTCACGGCTGCGTCATGGTGCGCGAGGTCCCGGCCCTGCTCGGGCAGTCCGACGTGAAGAACCTGATCCGCGACCTTGCCGAGGAACTGTCCGAACTGGGCGACGCCCTGTCGCTGAAGGAGCGGCTGGAAGAGGTCTGCGCGACGATGGCGTGCCACGGTTCCGTCCGCGCCGGCCGCACGCTGAGCGTCGACGAAATGAACGCCCTGCTGCGCCAGATGGAGGCGACTCCGCACAGCGGGCAGTGCAACCACGGGCGTCCGACCTATGTGGAGCTGAAGCTGGCGGATATCGAGCGGCTGTTCGGGCGGCGGTAGACCGGCAGTTCCGCTGCCGGTCCGCGGTTGCCGGGACTCACCCCTTCAGGATCACCGCGATCATGATGGCGGCAAAGCTGACGATGGCGACCGAGCCGACGATGATGCTGGCCAGCATCTGCGCCGAGATGTAGGAGCCCGCGACAGTCCCGGCGATCCGCGCCATCCCCTCGCGGCCACCCTTCGGCATGGTAGCCCCAGGATGTCCGCAGGATGGGCAGGACGGGGCTTCGGTGGAGATCGTGTGGCCGCAGGCGGCGCAGGGGATCAGAGCCATTCCGTTCCTTCCCATGTCTTGTCTTGCCGGGCTGGTTTTGCCCTTGTCGAAGACATGGGAGGGAAATGGAAGATTGCAGCCCCCTGCTCCGGACAACCTACCGGAGAGATACCCCGGCCGCGCTCAGTACCCCACCGTGAAGCGCTTGCGCTCGTTCTTCGGCGTCTCGATCTCGTCGACCAGCGCCACGGCGAAGTCTTCGTAGGAAATCCAGCTGCGGCCGCTCTCGTCCGCCAGCAGCCCGTCGGTCCCCAGCCGGAACTTGCCCGTCCGTTCGCCCAGCACGAACTCGGCCGACGGCGACAGGAAGGTCCAGTTCAGGGCCGGTTCGGCCCTCAGCCGGTCGAGGAATTCGGCGCCCTTGGTGGCCTCCGCCTTGTAGACCTCGGGGAATTCCGGCAGGTCGAGCACGCGCACGCCGGGCGCCACCTCCAGGCTGCCGGCGCCGCCGACCACCAGATAGCGCGGCACGCCGGAGGTCTTCACCGCGCCGATCAGGCTGTCGGCATCGCCCATCAGGAACATCACGGCGCTGACCACCACGTCATGGCCGGCCAGCAGCGGGGCGAGCGTTCCCGCGTCGTTGGCATCGCCGGCCTTGACGGTCAGGCCGGGGGCGGCGGCGACCTTGGCCGGATCGCGGACGATGGCGGTGACGCTGTGGCCGCGGCGGAGCAGTTCGGCCTGGATGCGGCTGCCGGCGCGTCCGGCGGCACCGATGATGGCGACGTTCATGATGGTCGTTTCCTGACTAGGTTTCCAATGGTAACTTGATGCCGCTTTGGAAATCTGGTGTAAAGAAGGCACCTTTTCGTGACATGGTCACTCACATGTAACCGCCGGCCTGGGAGTGGACGCGGATGGACAGAACCCTGCTGGGGCTGGGCGGCAAACGGCCGTCGGAGGTGGACCAGTTGCCCGACGCCTATGCCTCCGCCTGCCCGACGCGGCAGGCGCTGGACCGCATCGCCGACAAATGGACGGTGCTGATCCTGGGATTGCTGGAAAGCGGGCCGATGCGCTTCAACCAACTGCGCCGCGAGATCGAGGGCATCTCGCAGAAGATGCTGTCGCAGACCCTGAAAAGCCTGGAGCGCGACGGGCTGGTCAGCCGCAGGGCCTTCGCCACCGTGCCGGTCACCGTCGAGTATTCGATCACGCCGCTGGGCGCCACGCTGGCCGAAACGCTGGTGCCGCTGCGGATGTGGGCCGAGACCCACATCGCGCAGATGCTGGAAGCCCGCGCTGCCTATGACAGGAGTGAGGACACCGCTCCGGTCCGGCTGGACGTCGCCTAAATATCCTCGCCGGGCTTGCCGTCCGACTCCGTCCGCCGCAGCAGATAGTCCAGCCCGCCGACCCGGAACCAGCGATAGCCGTAAGCCTCCATCACCAGATGGTGGCGGCCCTTGGCGTCGGGCTCGCTGTGGTCTTCCGACAGCAGGTTGACCAGCCGGCAGCCCTCGCCATGGCCGTCCACGTCCAGCACGATCTCGCAGGGCTTGTCCGACAGGTTGTGCAGGACGACCACCCCGTTGTTGCGCCAGTCGTAGCGCAGGGCCAGCACTTCCTGCCGGCAGGTCTTCAGGATTTGGAAGTCGCCCCAGCCGATTTCCGGACACTCCTTGCGCATGCGGATGATGCGCTCGGTCCAGTTCAGCAGCGATTGCGGGTCGCGGCGCTGGATGGCGGCGTTGATCCGCTCATAGCCGAAGACACCACCGCTGATCACCGGACTTTCCGGCGCGTCGGACTTGGTGAAGCCGCCATGCGGTTCGTCCGACCATTGCATCGGTGTGCGGGCGCATTCGCGTTCGGGCAGCGACAGGTCGTCGCCCATGCCGATCTCGTCGCCATAGCGGATGACCGGCGTCCCCGGCAGGGTGAACATCAGGCTGTAGGCCAGCTCGATCCGCCGCCGGTCGGCGTTCAGCATCGGCGCCAGCCGCCGCCGGATGCCGCGGTCATAGAGCTGCATCGATTTGTCCGGACCGAAGGCGGCGAACACCGCCTGCCGCTGCTCCTCGGTCAGCCGGCCCAGATCCAGTTCGTCATGGTTGCGCAGGAATGTGCCCCATTGGGCGGTGGCCGGCCGCGGCTTCGTCACCTCCAGCGCCTTGGCGAGCGGCCCGGTATCGGCGGTGGCCAGCGCATGGAACAGATGCTGGTTGACCTGGAAATTGAACATCATGTGGCAACGGTCGCCGTCGCTGCCGAAATAGTGCAGATCGTCCTCCGGCAGGATGTTGGCCTCCGCCAGCAGCATGGCGTCGCCGCGCCGCCACTGCACGAATTCGCGAAAGCTGCGCAGCATGCCGAACTGTTCCTTCGGCGTGGTGACGTCCGCCCCCTTCTCCGCGATGATGAAGGGCACGGCGTCCATGCGGAAGCCGGCGACACCGAGCTGGATCCAGAAGCCCATGATCTTCAGCAACTCGGCATGAACCTCCGGATTGGCGGTGTTCAGGTCGGGCTGGAATTTGTAGAAACGATGGAAATACCAGGCCTTGGCTTCCCGGTCATAGGTCCAGGTCGATTTCTGCACACCGGGAAAGACCATGCCCTTGTCGGCATTCTCCGGCTTCTTGTCCGACCAGACATACCAGTCGCGATACTTGCTGTCGGGATCGCTGCGGGCGGCTTTGAACCAGGGATGTTCGTCCGAGGTGTGGTTGATCACCAGATCGATGATCACCCGGATGCCGCGCTGTTCGCAGGCGTGGGTGAACTCGACGAAGTCGCCCAGCGTGCCGTAGCGCGGATCGACGTTGTAATAGTCGGCGACGTCATAGCCGTCGTCCTTCAACGGCGAGGTCTGGAACGGGCCCAGCCACAGGCAGGTCACACCCAGCCCGTGCAGATAGTCCAGCCGGCGCAGGAGTCCCTGGAAATCGCCGACGCCGTCGCCGTTGGCGTCCATGAAGGTCGACAGCGACAGATTGTAGATCACCGCATTCTTGTACCAGAGGTCCCGGATCATGGCCGCTCCATCGCGATGCCCTGTCCCCGGCCCGATGCGGGGAGGACAGGCGGGGAACAGCGGCAAGGCCAGTTTGGTTGCGGGGCAAACCGCTCACCGGCGGTAGACGCGCCTGCGGCAAAGTTGCAGGTCAGGCATCCGGCATCTGGCATGCAAAACTTTTTGCGGTGGCATGCCAGTTTGCTTATGTTGCAGCACAGCATGACTGAACCGTCACCATGGGCACCCGCTGCCCGTGGAGGATGCCGTTCGGCCTCATGCGCTGTTGCTTCTGTCACCCTTGTTCCTGTCGATGCCCCTCCCCTCCCGATAAGGACGTTACCGCCATGATCGAGACCCAGGCCCTTCTGTTCCTCGCGCTGACCGGCATGATCGGCCACGCCGTCTACATGGCCAGCGGCCGCGGCGGCTTCACCGTCATCGAGCCGGAGAAGGACGAGACGGAAGAAGAGCCGGGCATCCTGTTCTCCTCCGACCGCTTCCAGCAGGCCGCCCACAACGAAGGCAAGTCGGACGGCAACTCCGGCAAGGCCAAGGATCGTCCCTTCTGGATCGAATGAACGATGCGGACCGGGGCGCTCCCGCGCATCCCGGCCCGCATCCGTCAGTCAGTCTTCCGAGCGAAGCCCCCCGACTGCGCCTTACCCGTTGGCGGTGCCGGCGGCGACCCCGACCGGGACGGCGCGGGTGGTGTCACCCTGTTCGGCACGCCGCGCCAGCTCCTCGTTGCGGGCATGGTGCCGGGCCAGCATCGGCTTCAGGACCAGCAGCGCACAGGCCGCGGCGGTCAGATCCATGGTGGCGGTCACGTACAGAACGGTGGCCCAGGTGCCGGTGGCTTCCATCAGCAGGTTGCCCAGCGGGACCAGCAGGGCGGCGACACCCTTGGCGCAGTACAGGACGCCGTAGATCTTGCCGGCATGCTTGGTGCCGAAGGTGTCGGCCGAGGTGGCGCTGAACAGGCTGTACACTTCGCCCCAGGCCAGGAAGACCATGCCGCTGAGGATCAGGAACATCATCGGGTCGTGGCCGAAGCGGCTCAGCATGATGATGCCGACACCTTCCAGGGTGAAGGCGACGAACATGGTCGCCTCACGGCCGATGTGATCCGAGATGAAGCCGAACAGCGGACGCGAGATGCCGTTCATCACGCGGTCGAGCATCAGGGCGAAGGGCAGAGCCGCCATGGTGAGGCCGAACACGCTGACCGGGGCTTCCTTCACGCCCAGATCGTGGGCGATGACGCCCAGCTGGGCCACGGCCATCAGGCCGCCGGTGACGGTGCCGATGAACATCGCCCACATGACCCAGAACACCGGGGTGCGGATCGCTTCGCCCAGCGTGTAGTCGCGGCGGGTCTGCGCAACCTTGGTCGAAGCCTTGACCTGCTCCTTCTGCGGCATGCGCAGGAACAGCGCGGCGCAGATGATGATGGCGCCCTGCACCAGGCCGAACCAGAAGAAGGCCGCCTGATAGCCGCTGTTGTGGATCATCGCCGAGATCGGCAGGATGGTCAGGGCCGAGCCGGCGCCATAGCCGCCCGCCGTCAGGCCGACCGCCAGACCGCGCTTTTCCGGGAACCACTTCAGCGCGTTGTTGACGCAGGTGGCGTAGACGCAGCCGACGCCGATGCCGCCGATGGCCGAACCGACATACAGCATGCTGAGCGAGCCGGCGTAGCTGTCGATGATCCAGGACAGGCCGGTGAAGAAGCCGCCGGCGGCGACGATCACGCGGGGGCCGTACTTGTCGATGAAGTAACCCTCGATCGGCGTCAGCCACGTCTGCACGACGACGAAGATGGTGAAGGCGGTCTGGATCGATGCGCGCGTCCAGCCATGGGTCGCCTGGATTTCCGGGACGAACAGCGTCCAGGCGTACTGGATGTTGGCCGCGGCCACCATGCAGACGATGCCGACGACGATCTGCGTCCAGCGGACCGCATCGGTCACCGGCGCCGCGGATTCCGCCGCCGGTTGTGAATTCATATGAGCCATCGTGCCTCCCTTGAACTTGCCTGAGCCGGTGACACGGCCCCTCTCCCGGGGACCGGCCCACCAATCACGATTGCGGAATGACCCGGACGGACCGCTCTTGCTGACGGTTCCTTTCCGGAACTCGGCGCGGATGCCGACAATCGCTCGGAGCTCGATTGTCCCGATTTAGGAATGCCAGATATGTAATCTGGTATGCCAAAACCGGGGACAAAAAGACACCGACGGACGGATCGACGCCGTAGGCATACGGACTGAACAAGTAAAACTTACCTTACACACCCCATCCGGCGAGCGGTCCACACCGGTTCTATTATCGGATCAGCCGATAGGTCGCGTGTTCTGTAAAAAGAAGCCGTGCCGGTACCTGCACGGCCCCCTCGAACGAGGGTGTGCAGTCTTAGGAGATAGATAGATGCCGCCGTTTCCATAGAGGAACCGCATCGGCGACACATAATGTTTTGCTCGGATTGTTTTGAAACTCAACAATCCGTTTCGTCTTTCCGCATGATGGAAAAACACGGGCGCGAGCCTTGGAACGCCAGCGATGCGTCCCCATCGGCGGGTGGCCGCGCCCGGCAAAAAATGGAACTCAGGGGGATTTAAAGGACTGATCCGCAACGCCAAGGGCAGGGCAAGCGGGAGACGCCCAAGCGGTCAGGCCAAGTGGCGGACCGTCAGAAAAGCAACGCGGGTGTCGCCATAGCGGCGGTCTTCGACCACCGAAAAACCGTCGGGGAGCGGCAGGGGGTCGCGGTCGGCAACCTCAACCACGGCGAGCGCGCCGTCGGCCAGCCAGCCGGTGCGCAGCAGACCCTCCAGCGCACGCGGCGCCAGCCCCTGGCCATAGGGCGGGTCGAGGAAGGCCAGCATGCAGGCACGCGGAGCCGGCGGCGGCTTTGCCGCATCGGCGCGCAGAATCCGGGCGTTCTCCGTCTCGCGAAGCGCCTCGACATTGGCGCGCACGGCATCGAGCGCCGGCTTGCCCATGTCGAGGAAGCCGCACCAGGAGGCACCGCGCGACAGGGCTTCGAGCCCCAGCGCACCGGTGCCGCAAAAGGCGTCGACGACCGCGGCGCCCTCGAACTCGGGCGCCCAGTCGGCGTGGGCCAGGATGTTGAAAATGGCTTGCCGGGTGCGGTCGGTGGTGGGGCGGGTATCGCGCCCGCCCGGCGCCACCAGACTGCGGCCGCGGTGCTTACCGCCGACGATCCGCACGCGGGCGCTCCGTCCGTCCGCCAGCCCCGCCGCCGGATCGTTCACCGCCGCCGGCCTTCGGCCCGCCCCGCGGTGCCGGACCGGCACCCTTGGGTCCGGCACCCTTCGGACCACCCGGCTTGAAGCCGGGAGCCTTGCCGTCGCGCGTCCGATCCTCACGCGACTTGCCCGGGGCACCGCCGGAGCCGCTGCCCAGCGACAGGGTGCCGCGGGCGGCCCCGCTGCGCCGCGCCGGCTTGGCCTCTTCGGTGCGGGCGGCTTCGGCCTCATGCCGCTTCGTGGCGGACCGCGGCGCCCGCTTCGGCGGCGCCTTGGCGTCGGCATTCGCCGCACCGGGTTTGGAGGACGCGGCCTTCGGGGCGGACTTCCCCGCCGCTTCAGCCCTCGCCTTGGCACGCTGCTTGGTGCCCGACTCGGCAGGCTCCGCCCCTTCGGGAGTGCCGAAGAAGGGGGCGATCTGCTCGCGGACGACGCGCTTCGGCACCTCCTCGACGGCGCCCTCCTCCAGCTTGCCGAGCTGGAAGGGACCGTAGGCGACGCGGATCAGCCGGTTGACCTGGAGCCCCAGCGACTCCATCACCTTGCGGATCTCGCGGTTCTTGCCTTCCTTCAGGCTGACGGTCAGCCAGGCGTTGCGGCCCTGGATGCGGTCGAGCGCGGCCTCGATCGGGCCGTACTTGACGCCTTCGATGGTCGGCCCCTTTTCAAGCGCCGCCAACTGCTTCTCGTCCACCTCGCCGAAGACGCGCACGCGGTAGCGGCGGGTCCAGCCGGTGGCCGGCAGTTCGAGGAAGCGGGCCAGCTCACCGTCATTGGTCAGCAGCAGCAGCCCCTCGGTCGTCAGGTCGAGACGGCCGATGGAGACCACGCGCGGCAGATCGGGCGGCAGGCGGTCGAAGACGGTCTCTCGCCCCTTCTCGTCGCGGGCGGTGGTGACCAGCCCCGACGGCTTGTGATAGCGCCACAGGCGGGCGGGCTCCGGCTCCGGAATGACCTTGCCGTCGACCTGCACGATATCGCCGGGCCGCACCACGCAGGCGGGACTGTCGAGCACGCGGCTGTTGACCGCGACGCGGCCCTCGGCGATCCAGCGTTCGGCGTCGCGGCGCGAGCATAGGCCGGCGCGCGCCAGTCGCTTGGCGATGCGTTCACCGCCATTGTTGGCGGAATCGGATTTCTTGACGGTATCGGAGCGGTCCATGGCCGGACCATAGGGCCTGGACGCGCCGCCCGCAACACTGGTCCAGCGCCCAGACACCGGAATCCGGTTGACGCGCCCGGCGGGGGGTTGGCACCCTGCCCGGCCATGCCGTCCCCCCGCTTCATGGACCTCGCCTTCGCCGCCGCCGAGGCCGCCGCCGCACGCGGCGAGGTGCCGGTGGGCGCCGTCGTCGTCGATCCGGCCACCGGTTCCGTCCTCGCCGTCGCCGGCAACCGGACGGAAGAGCTGTTCGACCCCTCCGCCCATGCCGAACTGCTGGCGATCCGGGCGGCCTGCGCGGAGCGCGGCCAGCCCCGCCTGCCCGGCTGCGACCTGTATGTGACGCTGGAACCCTGCGCGCTCTGCGCCGCCGCGATCAGCTTCGCCCGCCTCCGGCGGATCTATTATGGCGCCTACGACCCGAAGGGCGGCGCGGTCGACCATGGTCCGCGCTTCTTCACGCAGCCGACCTGCCACCATGCGCCCGAGGTCTACAGCGGCATCGGCGAAACGCGGTCCGGGGCCCTGCTGCGGGACTTCTTCCGCCAGCGCCGTTGACCAGGCCGCGGGACGGTTCCCTCACGGCCGTCCGGCACGGCAGTAACGTAACATTGTTTCCAGGGTCCAGAAATATAAAACCCGCAAGTTATCAACAAACGAACTCGGCTCCGACCTTTGGAAACCGGATGATAAAATCAGTACTCCATACAACCGCGGAAAGTCTATGCATAAAGACAGTATACTCTTTTAAGTGTTTGTTTAACGAATCTACCCCAGTGATGGGCTGGTAGCCTTCAGCCATCAGGAGTTTGGGATGTTGTCGTTCCGCAAGCCGCAGGACAATCAAGCGGCCGAAGAGTTGGCCCTGCTGGGCCGCCATGCGGGAGTCGGGCTCTGGGATGCGGTGATCCACGGCGGCGATCCGATGCACGCGCAAAGCCAGTGGCATTGGTCGCCCGAATTCCGCCGTCTTGTGGGCTTCGGCCATGACGATAAGGCCGGCTTCCCCGACAAGGTCGGTTCCTGGGCCGACCGCCTGCATCCGGACGACGCCAAGCCGACCTTCGATGCCTTCATGGCCTGCCTGAACGACCGCAGCGGCCGCACCGGCTATGACGTGAACTACCGGCTGAAGGTGAAGGACGGCAGCTACCGCTGGTTCCGCGCCATCGGCGGCGTCGCCCGCGACAGCAGCGGTCTGGCCCTGCGCGCCTGCGGCTCGCTGATCGACATCGATGCCGAGCGCCGGGAGCTGGAGCGGGCCAAGCTGCTCGACCGCCACGCGGGGGTCGGGCTGTGGGATGCGATCTTCCACAACGCCGATCCGATGCATGCGCAGAGCCGCTGGCACTGGTCGCCGGAATTCCGCCGCCTCGCCGGTTTCGACCGCGATGACAAGGCCGGCTTCCCCGACGGCGTCAATTCCTGGGCCGACCGGCTGCACCCGGACGATGCCAAGCCGACCTTCGACGCCTTCATGGCCTGCCTGAACGACCGCAGCGGCCGCACCGGTTACGACGTCGATTACCGGCTGAAGCTGAAGAACGGCACCTATCGTTGGTTCCGCGCCATCGGCGGCGTCGCCCGCGACGGCAACGGCCTGGCGCTGCGTGCCTGCGGCTCGCTGATCGACATCGACGCGCAGAAGCAGGCCGAACTGCGGCAGGCGGAGATCGACGCGGAGCGCCGCCACAGCGTCGCCACCCTCGCCGAGTCGCTGGACCGCGAGGTCGGCACCGCCGCCGACCGTGCCACCGCCAATGCCCAGACCGTCGCCGCCGCGACGGAGGAGCTGTCGGCCTCGATCTCCGACATCAGCAACCGCGCCAACGAGGCGTCGGGCGCCTCGCTGAAGGCATCGGAGGAGGCGACCCGCACCAACGCCGCGGTGGAAGCCCTGGTCACCTCGGCCGAACGCATCGGCGCCATCACCAAGCTGATCAACAGCATCGCCTCGCAGACCAACCTGCTGGCGCTCAACGCCACCATCGAGGCCGCCCGCGCCGGCGAGGCGGGCCGCGGCTTCGCCGTGGTGGCGAACGAGGTGAAGTCGCTGGCCCAGCAGAGCGGCAGCGCCGCCGACGACATCGCCGCACAGATCGCGTCGGTCCAGCAGGAGGCTCTGCACGCGGTCGACGCCATCCGCCGCATCGGCACGATCGTCACCGACGTCCAGCAGATCTCCACCACCATCGCCGCCGCCGTGTCGCAGCAGGAATCGGCGACCAAGGAGATCGCCCACAGCGTCACCCGCGTGGTCCGCGACATCGAGGTGGTGTCGCAGAACATCGCCTCCACGTCGGAGCGGCTGCGGGCGTAAAGGGAAAAGTCCCTGGAGGAAAAGAAAAGGGGGCGCATCGCTGCGCCCCCCGATTTCCTGTCCGATAGCAGAGCTTACCGTCCCACCGCCCGCCAGCCGATGTCGCGGCGGCAGAAGCCGCCCGGCCAGTCCAGCGCGTCCACCGCCTTGTAGGCCGCCGTCTGCGCCTCCGCCACCGTCGGCGCCAGCGCGGTCACGCCCAGCACCCGGCCGCCGACCGACAGCACCCGGCCGTCCTCGGCCCGCCTGGTGCCGGCATGGAACACGGTCACGCCGTCCTCGGCACCAGCCTTGTCCAGCCCGCGGATCTCGGTGTTCTTGGCATAGTCGCCGGGGTAGCCGTTGGCAGCCATCACCACGCACAGCGCGGTCCGGTCGTGCCAGCGCAGGTCGATGCTGTCCAGCACCCCGTCGGCTGCGGCCACCAGCGCCGCCAGCGCGTCGGACTTCAGCCGCATCATCAGCGTCTGGCATTCCGGGTCGCCGAAGCGGACGTTGAACTCCAGCGTCTTCGGCACCGGGCCGTCCGCCGTCTGCATGATCATCAGGCCGGCGAACAGCACGCCCTTGAAGGGCTTGCCTTCCGCCGCCATGCCCTTGACCGTCGGCAGGATGATCTCGCGCATCACGCGGTCCTGCAGGTCGGGGGTCAGCACCGGGGCCGGGGAATAGGCGCCCATGCCGCCGGTGTTGGGGCCGGTGTCGCCGTCGCCGACCGCCTTGTGATCCTGGGCCGAGGCCAGCGGCAGCGCGTTCTCGCCGTCGCACAGCGCGAAGAAGCTGACCTCCTCGCCGTCCAGGAACTCCTCCACCACCACCTCGGCACCGGCGGCGCCGAAACGGCCGCCGACCAGCGCGTCGTCGATGGCCTCGAAGGCCTCCTGCTCGGTGCGGGCGACGGTGACGCCCTTGCCGGCGGCCAGGCCGTCGGCCTTCACCACGATGGGGGCGCCATGCTTGCGGACATAGGCCTTGGCGGCTTCGGGATCCTTGAAGCGCTCGTAGAAGGCGGTGGGCACCCCGTATTTCGCCAGGATGTCCTTCATGAAGCCCTTGGAGCCCTCGAGCTCCGCCGCCGCAGCACTCGGCCCGAAGGCCTTGACGCCCAGCGCGGTCAGCCTGTCCACCAGACCCAGCACCAGCGGGCCTTCCGGGCCGACGACGACGAAGTCGATGGCGTTGTCCTGGACGAAGCGCACCAGCGCGTCGACATCCTCCGACCCGATGGCGACCAGCGTGGCGACATCGGCGATGCCGGCATTGCCCGGTGCGCAATAGAGCGCATCGCACAGCGGCGAATTGGAAATGGCCCAGCAGAGCGCGTGCTCACGACCGCCCGATCCGACGACGAGGACTTTCATGGGGTGGCGCTCCTTCCGCCTTGTTGCGATCTGCGCGCCTTGTATCATGGCGGCGCCCCAACTCAAGAGCGCCATGACGTCCGAAAACGCCCCCCTCATCGCCCCGGAACCGCGTCCCGGCTCCAACCTTCCGGAATTCACCGTCGGCGACCTCGCCCGCCGGCTGAAACGCAGCATCGAAGAAGAGTTCGGCTTCGTCCGCGTCCGCGGCGAGATCAGCCAGCCGAAGAAGCACAGCTCCGGCCACTGCTACATGCGCCTGAAGGATGACACCGCGGTGATCGAGGCGGTGTGCTGGCGCGGCACCATGGCGAAGCTGGCCATCCGGCCGGAGGAAGGGCTGGAGGTCATCGTCACCGGGCGCATGACCACCTATCCCGGCCGCTCGCAGTACCAGCTGATCGTCGAGTCGATGGAGCTGGCCGGCGAAGGCGCGCTGCTGAAGATGCTGGAGGAGCGCAAGCGCCGTTTGGCGGCGGAGGGGCTGTTCGATCCCGAGCGCAAGAAGCGCATCCCCTTCCTGCCCGACGTGATCGGCGTCGTCACCTCCCCCACCGGTGCCGTCATCCGCGACATCCTGCACCGGCTGAACGACCGTTTCCCCCGCCATGTCCTGCTGTGGCCGGTCGCCGTCCAGGGCGAGCGCGCGGCGGCCGAGGTGACGGCGGCCATCGAGGGCTTCAACCGCATCCAGCCGGGGTGTCGCGTTCCGCGGCCCGACCTCATCATCGTCGCGCGCGGCGGCGGCTCGTTGGAAGACCTCATGGCTTTCAACGAGGAGAACGTCGTCCGTGCCGCAGCAAGCAGCGCCATCCCGCTGATCTCCGCCGTCGGCCACGAGACCGACACCACGCTGATCGACTTCGCGTCGGACCTGCGCGCGCCAACCCCGACCGCCGCCGCGGAAATGGCGGTGCCGGTGCGCGGCGAGCTGCTGGCCCAAATCCTCGACGACGAGCGCCGCCTGCTGGCCTGCGCGTCGCGCGCCGTGGAGGATCGCCGCAACCGGGTGGAGGGGCTGGCCCGCGGCCTCGGCGATCCCCGCGCCCTGCTGGAGGGCCATGCCCAGCGGCTGGACGACCGGGCGGAGCGCCTGAACCTTGCAGCGATGGCCCTGCTGGAACGGCGCCGCACCCGCGTCGGCGAACTGGCCGCGAAGTTGCGCCACCCGCGCGAGAAGCTGGCCCAGGCCGGGCAGAGACTGGCGTCGGAAAGCCGCGCCCTCGATTCGGCGCTGCGCCATGCGGTGACCACCGCCGGCGGGCGGTTCGACCGGGTCGCCGGCCGGCTGTCGCTGACCCCGGCGCGGGTGAAGCTGGCCGACGGCGAACGCCGCGTCGCCGACCTGACGCCACGCCTCGACCGCAGCTATGGCAAGGGGATTGCCGACAAGGCGGCGTCTCTGGCATCGCTCGGACAACTGCTGGAAAGCTACAGCTACAAGGGCGTGCTGGCCCGTGGCTTCGCCCTGGTCGAGGATCGCGACGGCCGCCCGGTCACCTGCGCCGATCAGGCCACGCCGGGTCTGGCCGTCAATATCGTCTTCGCCGACGATGCCAAGGTTGCAGCAACCGTCGACGGCGGCGTGCCCGAGGCGGAGAGGAAGCCCGAGGCGCAGGCGGAACCCAAGCCGGAGAAGAGGGCGGCACCGCGCAAGCCTCGGCCGGTGCCGTTACAGGGCAGCCTGTTCTGAGACCGCACGGCCGGGGTTGGAGTGGGACGGAGCGGAGCCGGCTATGGGCCGGCCAGTTCGTCGAGCCGTTGCCGCGCGAACCGCAACGGCACGCTCCAATCCTTGGGCGCCCGTTGTCGGCATAGTGTGACGGTCGGATACCAGGGGGTGTCCGTCCGGTCGCGCTGCCAACGCCAATCGGCGGCGAAGGGCAGCAATGCACAGGTCGGACGCCCCAGCGCCCCGGCCAGATGCACGGTGACATTGTCGATGCAGACCACAAGGTCGACGGCGGCAACCGCCGCGGCCAACCCGTCCAGATCGCCCCAGGGATCGAGACCGGCCGGCACTTCGATGTCGATGCCCTCCGCCTTCAAGGCGGCGATCTCCTGCCCCCAGTCGCCATATTGCAGCACCAGGAGGCGGACGCCGGGTCGGTGAAGCGTTTGCGCCATCACGCGCAGCGGAATGTTGCGACTGTGCCCATGCTTTGGGTTGCTCGTGTGCCAGGCAATGCCGACCGCCAGCATGCCGGCCGGAACCGCCGCGCGAAAGCCAGAAACCCTGGCCGGATCGGCCAGCAGGTAAGGCGCAGCGGAGCGCGGGGCGCCCCCCGCATCCGCCAGCAGGCACGGCAGGCTGCCCGCCGGGATTTGTGCGGCGACAGGCGTTGCAACCGGAGCGCCCGTCGGGTCGACAGCGTCCAGCTGCGTCAGGCTTGGATGGGGGGGCCAGCTACGCGCGACCACCTCGACATCCGGTAAAGAACGCGCGAGCAGGGGAACCAGCCGCGGTTCGCATTCCAACAGGCAGCGAACTCCTCCCTGGACGAGTAGCGGCAGCAGGCCGGCGAACTGGATTTCGTCCCCAATCCCCTGTTCGCCCCAGATGAGCAGCCGGTTCCGGCCCAATGGCTGCCCCGTCCAGGCCGGCTGCGGGAACCGCCCGGCGACGAGCCGCCAGGGCGGCACGGTCCAGCGGTCTTCCCACGCCGCCCATCCCTCTTCGAAACGGCCGAGCGTCAGCAGCGCCAAGGCGCGGAGCAGCCGGGCATCCTCAAGTTGGGGAGCGATCGCCAGCGCCGCCTGCACATGGGCCAAGGCGTCCTCCGGATGGCCCGCGAGCAGCAATGCGTCGCCCAGATTGTTGTGGATGCCCGCCCCGTCCGGCTGCAGCGCCGCCGCCCGGCGTTGGCCGGCAAGCGCGGTTTCGAGATCGCCCTGCCCCTTCAGGACATTCGAACGGTTGTTCCACAGCTCCGCCGCCGATGGATCGACCGCAAGGCCGGACTCGTAGGCCCGGCGCGCCTCCGTCAGTCGTCCAGCCTCCATGTGCAGCCTGCCGACCCCGTTCCAGATGCCGTGATGCAGCGGATCGAGAACCAAGGCGCGCCGGAGCGTCGATGCCGCCTCGCCGTCAGCAGCCTGCCCGTCCGCTTGCAGGAGATGCTCCCCCAACAGCCGCAGCGTCTCGGCGGCGCTGGGGACCAGCAGCAGGGCGATGCGGCGCTCCGCGGCCGCCGCGGCCGACTGCCCGTCGGCGGCCAGCGCCACGGCAAGGTTGCAGCGCAGCTCGACGGCCAGCGGTAGCAGCCGGACCGCAGTCCGGAGTCCCTGCGCGGCCCTGCCGGGACAGCCGGCCTTCAGGGACCGAATCGCAAAATCATTGAGCTGGACGACCCTGTCGGGATCGAGGGTGGCGGCACGGATCATCGAGTCCAGCGCCTCGCCCGGCCGGCCCAGCGCCTCGAGCAGGCCGGCGAGGTTGGCATGGAAATCCGGCTGCGCCCCATCGCCGGCGATTGCCTGCCGGATCAGATCGCACCCCTCCTCCAGCCTGCCGCTCTGCCCCAGAAGGATGCCCCGCAGGTGGAGCGCCATGACATGGCCGGGAACCGCGTCCAGGATCTGGCGATAGATGGCATCCGCCTCGTCGAGGCGACGGTCCTGATGAAGGTCGAAGGCGATGAGCAGAGCTTCCTGAACCGTCGCCATGACCACTCCATCCTTCCCCCGTCCCCAAGACGCCAGTCCGGCAAGCGTCAGACCGTCCCGGCAAAGCTCCAGCGCAGGGTCTCGCCGCTGCGGAAGGGCAGGACGGCGTCGCCCTCGCTGACCAGGATGACGTCGGGGGCGACCGACGGACGCCGCTCCAGCGCCACCCGCTCCTCGCTGACCGGCAGGTTGTAGAAACGCGGACCGTTCATGCTGGCGAAGGCCTCAAGCCTGTCGAGCGCGCCGGCTTCGTCGAACGCCTCGGCATAGAGTTCCAGCGCGTTGGCGGCGGTGAAGCAGCCGGCGCAGCCGCAGGCGGCCTCCTTCGCCGTCACCGTGTGCGGGGCGGTGTCGGTGCCCAGGAAAAACGGTCCCTCGCCGGAGATCGCCGCCTCGACCAGCGCCACCCGGTGGGTTTCGCGCTTGGCGATCGGCAGGCAGTAGAGGTGCGGGCGGATGCCGCCCTGGAAGATGTGGCTGCGGTTGATCAGCAGATGGTGAGCGGTGATGGTGGCGCCGATCCGGCCGCTGGCGGCATGGGCCCGGACGAACTGCACGGCGTCGGCCGTCGTCACATGTTCCAGCACGACGCGCAGGGTCGGATGACGTTCCAGCAGCGAAGCCAGGATGGTGTCGATGAAAACCGCCTCGCGGTCGAAGATGTCGACCGACTGGTCGGTGACCTCGCCATGGATCAGCAGCGGCATGCCGATGTCCGCCATGCGCTCCAGCACCGGGGCGATGCGGGCGATGTCGGTGACGCCATGGGCGCTGTTGGTGGTGGCGTTGGCGGGGTAGAGCTTGGCAGCGGCGAAAACCCCGTCCTTGAAGCCCTGCGCCAGATCGTCGGCGTCGGTGCCGTCGGTCAGGTAGGCGGTCATCAGCGGGGTGAAGGAGACACCGTCCGGCAGGGCCGCCAGGATGCGCTCGCGGTAGGCCACGGCATCGGCGGCGGTCGCCACCGGCGGCTTCAGGTTCGGCATCACGATGGCGCGGCCGAACTGGCGGGCGGTGAAGGGCAGAACCGCCTTCAGCATGGCGCCGTCGCGCAGATGGACATGCCAGTCGTCGGGACGGCGGATGACAAGGCGTTCGTTCGGCATGGATCGGGTCCCGGCGCTGGTGTCGAGGGGCGGTGAGCTTGGACGACGTTCTATCGCCATCGCCGCGCCATCTCAACAGAGGCGGTCCCCAGAGGCGGTCCCCAGAGTCGAAACACGGACCCGAAACAGAAAGAGAAGCCGCCAGCCCCCCGCCGGCCGGCGTTGGCGGGGGGCTGGCCGTCATGGGATGACTTTACTGGACGGTGGTCGAGGTCTTCAGGCCGAGGATGCCGTCGATCTTCGCGGCCTGCTCGGCGGTCACCGGCTTGCCGCCGATGCCGGCGAGCTGCTGCCGGGCGTCGGCCACCGCCTTGTCGCGGGCGGCGCTGTCCTTCAGCGCATGGGCGGCCAGCATCTGCTCGTGGTACTTGCCGAGCTGGACGGGCAGCTGGTCGGTCGGCTTGGCGCCCAGTTCCTTGGCGACGGCGTCGGCCTGGGTCTTGGTCACTTCGGCCTTCGGGGTGGCCGCGACCTGCTCATGCTTGGTCTTGCCCGCATCGACCTTGCCGGCATCCGCCTTGGTGGCGTCGGCTTTGACGGCATCGGTCTTCTGGGCGTCGGTCTTGGTGGCCTCGCTCTTGGTGACAGCCTTCTGATCGGCCTTCTGGTCGAGCTTCGGAGCCGTCGTGGTGGAGTCGGTCGTCGCGGCGGGGGCCGGCGTGGCCGGAGCGGCCGGCGCGACCGTTGCCGCACCCGCGCTCAGCACGGGAGCCGTCGCCATCAGGGCAACAAACGCAAAGGTCGAAACGGACGAGCGGATACGCGACCCAAAGACGGTGCCGGACATTTGGTTTCTCCATTTCGGTGAGCGATCCTCGTTGCGGGATCGTGCTTAGATGAACGCGGCCCCGCTGCCCTTCATTCCACGCCCTTCCAAAAAATTTTCAGCATGGCCCGAAAATTTTTCCCCGGCTTTTTGGGCGCAGGTGACGGGGCCGGCGAAAGGGGCTAGAAAACCCACGCTTTTCCTATCCAAGCGCGGACCTTCTCCGATGAGCCTGATCACGCCCCGCACCCCGCCCGGAACGATGGAGCTGCTGCCGCGCCAGCAGGTGGCCTTCCAGCGCATGCTGGACACCATCCGACGCGGCTACGAGCGGTTCGGCTTCGTCCCCGTCGAAACCCCGGTGTTCGAGACGGTGGACACGCTGCTGACCAAGTCGGGCGGCGAGACGGAGAAGCAGGTCTATTTCGTCCAGTCGACCGGCGCCATCCAGCAGGGCAACAAGCCGGAGCTGGCGCTGCGCTTCGACCTGACGGTGCCGCTCGCCCGCTATGTGGCGGAGCATGAGCGCGACCTCGCCTTCCCCTTCCGCCGCTACCAGATCCAGCGGGTCTACCGCGGCGAGCGGGCGCAACGCGGGCGCTTCCGCGAATTCTACCAGTGCGACATCGACGTGATCGGCAAGGACAGCCTGTCCGCCCATTACGACGCCGAGATCCCGGCGGTCATCCACCATGTCTTCACCGAGCTGAATTTCGGCGGCTTCACCATCAACGTGAACAACCGCAAGATCCTGCTGGGCCTGCTCGACGGTCTGGGCGTCGCCGACGCCGACACCCGCGTGCTGGTGCTGCGCGAGATCGACAAGCTCGACAAGATCGGCAAGGACAAGGTCCGCGCGAGCCTGCTGGGCCTCGGCGTGACCGAGCACGCCGCCGACACCATCCTGTCGCTGATCGACATGAAGGGCACCAACGCCGAGACGCTGGCGGCACTCGGCGCGCTCGACATCGAGACCGCCATCTTCCGCGAAGGCGTGGGCGAGCTGACCACCGTCATCGAGGGCCTCAAGGCCTTCCAGGTGCCGGAGGGCACGGTGCGCATCAACCTCGCCATCGCGCGCGGCCTCGATTACTACACCGGCACCGTCTACGAGACCTTCCTGAACGACCATCCCGGCATCGGCTCGGTCTGCTCCGGCGGGCGTTACGAGAATCTCGCCAGCCACTACACCAAGTCGAAGCTGCCGGGCGTCGGCATCTCAATCGGCGCCACCCGCCTGTTCTACCAGCTGATGGAGGCCGGCATCATCAAGGACGCCACCCCCACCGCCCAGGTGCTGGTGACGCAGATGGACCCGGCCCTGTCCGCAGATTATTTCCGCATGGCCAGCGAGCTGCGCGCCGCCGGCATCAACACGGAAATCCAGCTGGACGGCGGCAAGATCGCCAAGCAGATGAAATATGCCGACCGCGCCGGCATCCCCGTCGTCCTGCTCATGGGCTCCGACGAGAAGGCCCGCGGCACCGCGACCCTGAAGCATCTGGTCAAGGGCGAGCAGGTCGAGGTCCCGCTGACGGAGCTGGCAACCCGCGCGAAGGCATTGCTGGAGGGGTAAGAAGCACCCCCTTAAACCCCCATTAACCATAATTCGCCTATCGTTCCGACCTACACCGGCCGTGTGGGTCGGACGACAGGGGGTGCGCATCCGAGATGGCAAAGGGGTGGATGCAGGTCGGGCGCTGGACACGGCGGGCGGTGATCGGGGTCGCGCTGGCGACCACCGTGGCCGCCGCCGGCTATGCCGGCTGGCAGGAGATGCAGACCTCGCGCCTCCAGGCCCGGCTGCTCTCCGGCGTCGCCCAGTCGATGACCGTCTCCTTGCGCGAAGGCCCCAACCCGCAGGCGCGCTATCCCAAGCATGGGCCGTACAACGAGCGGCTCGGTTACACCGCCCTGCCCGGCCAGATCGACGCGCTGACCCGTGACGTCTACGCAATCGAGCGGCAGGCGGTTCTGTCCCCGGCGCTCGACCGCTTCATGGCCGGCGGCGGCTTTCCGATCTATCGCGAGAAGACCCAGGCCGGGCTGACCTTGCTCGACCGCAACGGCGCGGTCATGTACTCGGCGCGCTATCCCGAACGGGTGTTCGACGGTTTCGACGATGTGCCGAAGCTGGTCGCCGACACGCTGCTGTTCATCGAGAACCGCGAACTTCTGGACGAAGACCAGCCTCGCCGCAACCCGGCGGTGGAATGGGACCGTTTCGGCGCCGCGGTGGCCATGCTCCCCTTGCAGATGATCCGGCCGGGCCAGCGCTCCCCCGGCGGCTCGACGCTCGCCACCCAGATCGAGAAATACCGCCATTCGCCCGATGGCCAGACCGTCGGCAGTGTCGAGAAGCTGCGCCAGATGACCTCGGCCAGCGTCCGCGCCTACAGCGACGGCGAGGACACAACGCTGGCCCGCCGCCGCATCCTGGTCGATTACCTGAACTCCACCCCGCTGACCGCGCGCTCGGGCTTCGGCGAGGTGAACGGGCTGGGCGACGGGCTGTGGGCCTGGTTCGGCACCGACCTCACCATCGCCAAGCGCGTCCTCAGCGATTCCGCAGACGATGCGCGCGCCCTGAAGCTGAAGGCGCTGGCCTACAAGCAGGTGCTGGCCCTGCTGCTGGCCCAGCGCCGGCCGTCCCATTACCTGATCCAGGACCGCGCCGCCCTCGACCGGCTGGCCGACGCCCATCTGCGCGCCCTGGCCCTGGCCCGCGTGATCGATCCCGCCCTGCGCGACGCGGCACTCGCCACCCCGCTGGTCTTCCGCGAGGAGGCGCCAACCAGCCCCGCCACCTCCTATGTCGAGCAGAAGGCGACCAACGCAATCCGCGCCCGGCTGCTCGGCATGCTCGGCGTCTCCAACTTCTACGCGCTCGACCGGCTCGACCTGACCGCGCAATCCACCCTGGACGCCGAAACCCAGGCCCGCGTGGTGGAGGTGCTGGGCCGGCTGAACGACCCTGACTATGCCCGCTCGCTCGGGCTGACCGGCGAACGGCTGCTCGACGCCCGCAATAACGACCTGTCGAAGCTGGTCTATTCGATCACCCTCTACGAGCGCGGCCCCGAGGCCAATTACCTGCGCGTCCAGGCCGACAACCTCGACCAGCCGCTGGACATCAACGACGGGGCGAAGCTGGACCTCGGCTCCACCGCCAAGCTGCGCACGCTGGCGACATATCTGCAGATCGTGGCGGAACTGCACAGCCGTTACGCCCATCTGCCGAAGGAGCTGCTGGGAGATGTCGAGGACGAGGCGTCAGACAACCTGACGCGCTGGGCGACCTCCTGGCTGGCCGCGGCGCCCGACCGCCGGCTGCCGGTCATGCTGGATGCGGCGATGGAGCGGCGCTATTCCGCCAGCCCCGGCGAAGTGTTCTTCACCGGCGGCGGCCAGCACAGCTTCGTCAACTTCAACAAGGACGACAACGGCCGCATCCTGACGGTGCAGGAGGCACTGCGGAACAGCGTCAACCTGCCTTTCATCCGGCTGATGCGCGACGTCGTCCAGTTCTACATGGACGAAGGGGCGGACGACGGCGCCGACATCCTGCGCACCCCCGACCATCCGGCCCGGCAGGCCTATCTCGCCCGCTTCGCCGACCGCGAGGGCACCGACTTCCTCAACCGCTTCTACAACGATTACCGCAAGCGCACCCCTGACGAGGCGCTGGCCCGGCTGGCGACCCGCTCGCGCCCGGTGCCGCACCGGCTGGCGGTGATCTTCCGCACCGTGCGGCCCAAGGCCGGGCTGGCGGAGTTTTCCAGCTTCCTGCGTGGCCGGCTGCCGGGAAAGGCGCTGTCCGACACCGAGCTGTCGGCGCTCTATTCCAAATACGGGCCGGACCGCTTTCCGCTGAACGATCTGGGCTATCTCGCCCGCGTCCATCCGCTGGAGCTGTGGCTGGTCGCCTACCTCCAGCAGCGTCCCGACGCCAAGCGGGCCGAGGTGTTGGCCGCCAGCGCCGACGAACGCCAGGAGAGTTATCGCTGGCTGTTTAAGAAGGGCATGGCCGCCCAGAACACCCGCATCCGCATCGGGCTGGAGGAAGAGGCATTCCAGCGCATCACCGCGCAGTGGCGCAGCGTCGGCTATCCGTTCGAAACGCTGGTGCCGTCGCTGGCGACCGCCATCGGCAGCTCGGCCGACCGGCCGGCGGCGCTGGCGGAACTGATGGGGCTGATCCTGAACGACGGGGTACGCCAGCCGACGGTGAAGATCCGCTCGCTGCATTTCGCCGCCGGCACGCCCTACGAGGCGAAGCTGGGGCTGGGGCCCTTGCAGGGCGAGCGCGTGCTGCGGCCGGAGGTGTGCGCCACGCTGCGCCGCGCCCTGATGGACGTGGCGCAGAACGGCACCGCCAAGCGGGTCTGGGGCTCCTTCAAGGATCCCACCGGCGCGCCGATCCCGATGGGCGGCAAGACCGGCACCGGCGACCACCGGCTCGACCGCTGGGGTCCGGGCGGCGTGCTGATCGAATCGAAGGCGGTCAACCGCACCGCCACCTTCGTCTTCTACATCGGCGACCGCTTCTTCGGCACCATGACCGCCTTCGTGCATGGGCCGGAGGCCGACAACTACCGCTTCACCAGCGCCCTGCCCGCCCAACTGCTGAAGAGCCTCGCCCCGGCGCTCCAGCCGCTGATCGATCAGGGCACCACCCGCACCGCCGACACGCGCCCGACCCCGACGGGGCTGTGAGGTCGGGGCCGTCCCGAACGGTTGCAATTCGAAAAGTATCTTCCGTAAAAATATACATCGCCCGCAGGCAACAGTCTTTCGCATGCATTGCGGTGGGGTCTGCGCCGTCCCGTAGGGGCCCACCCCATCCGGCTGGCCGGAATGCCGTCTGTGGTCCTGAACCCGCTTACGGAGGCTCCCGCCGATGGCGCCACGGTTACCGCTGCATACCCATCATATGGGCCTGAGCCCGGTCGAGTCTCCCGATCTTTCCGCGGCACGGGGCCTTCAGGGCGGCCCCGGCGCTCCGATGGACCATCGGCTCCAGCTCCGCATCCTCAACCGCGATTCCCATGCCCGCCGCCATGCCCGCTCCGCGCACGACCCCACGCAGGACCAGGTTGCGGCGGCGCCGGCTGCCGACGAAGAGGTGCCGGTCATCGCCCGCGTCGCGTCGCCTGACGACTGGGCCGCCCTGCCGGGCGTGAAATCCGCCAGCACCATCGGCAAGGCGGCAGACGGGTCGTGGATCGTCACCGGCCGCCTGCATGCCGATCAGGTCGAGGCGGTTCACGCCCATGCCGTGGTGCTCAGCCTCAAGGCGGCGCAGCCGACCCATTCCGCGCTGAACGCAACCATTTCCGAAATGGGGCTGGGCACCCTCGCGGTGCCTGGACTCCCCGAGCCCACGGTGCCGGGCCTGCTGCCGCCCTGGGTCCAGCATGCGCACCGGGATGGCGAAGGCGTCATCATCGGCGTGGTCGATTTCGGCTGCGACTACGTGCACCGGAACTTCCGGCAGGCCGATGGGCGCACGCGCCTGCTGGCGCTGTGGGACCAGTCCGGCACGCCCAATTCGCTCTTCCCCTATGGCGCGCTCTACACGCCCGCGCAGATCGACGCGGCGCTGGCCACCGACGATCCCTATGAGGCCCTCGGCTACGCCCCCGCCAAGGACGACCCCGCCAAGCCCCAGGAGAACGGCACCCACGGCACCCATGTCATGGACATCGCCGCAGGCAACGGCTTGGGATCCAAGCAGCCGGGCGTGGCGCCGAAGGCGTCGCTGATCTTCGTCGATGCAAAGCTTCCCACTCCGGTCAACTCGCCCGACCAGCTGAACCACACGCTGGGCAGCACCGTCCAGCTGCTGGAGGCGGTCAACTACATCTTCAACGCCGCCGGCAACCGGCCCTGCGTGGTCAATCTCAGCCTGGGCACCAACGGCGGCCCGCATGACGGCACCTCCCTGGTGGAGCAGGGGCTGGATGCCATGGTCAACGCGGCTCCCTATCGGGCCGTGGTGATCGCCGCCGGCAATTCCCAGCAGAGCGGAACCCACACCAGCGGCACCGTCCCGGCCGGCGGCGAATGTTCCATCGGCCTGGGCATCCCCGCACTCGGCATCGCCGGCTACGAGACCATCTCCGCCGGGGGCGAGGTGGAGCTGTGGTATCCCGGCCGGCGGCGCCTGTCGGTGACGCTGGTCGCGCCCGACGGCACCGTGATCGGCACGGTCGATCCGAACGGCTCGCTGCCCTATGGCGTTCCTGGCAAACCGCCGGCGGTCTTCATCGTCAACCGGCTGGACGACCCCAACAACCACGACAACGTGATCGGCATCTGGATCGCCATGGGGGCGCCGAAGGGGGAATGGACCATCCGGCTCCGGGCGTTGGACGACGGCCCAGTCGACTATCACGCCTGGATCGAGCGGTTCGATGCCGGTCAGGCGCAGTTTGCCCAGCCGGTCGCCTCGCACATGCTGGGCTCGATCTCGACCGGCCATTCGACGATCATCGTCGGGTCGCACGATGCCCATTCCACCGGCACGCCGATCTCCTTCTTCTCCAGCGCCGGCCCGACCCGCGACGGGCGGCAGAAGCCGGACCTCTCCGCCCCCGGACACCGCGTCAAGGCGGCGTGGTCGCGCACGGTGACCGGCGTGGTCGAGAAGTACGGAACCAGCATGGCCGCCCCGGCGGTGACCGGACTGATCGCGCTGATCTATGCCCGGTCGATCCGCAAGGGCCTGCCGATGGACACGGCGATTCTGCGCGAGCGCCTGATCCGCACGGTCCATCGCGACCCGCCCGATGGAGCGGACTGGGATCCGCAGCACGGTCACGGCCGGGCGTCCGCCGCGGCCATCCTGGAGGATTCCGACTACGACTCCGCCCGCAACCCGGACTTCGACGAGTGGTATGCAGCACAGGGCGGGGGCATGGCCAAGGCCTGAACCTTCGGAACGCGACGATGGGCCCCCATCGCCCGCATGCTTGCCTTGACGGGGGGTGGGGCCCATCATCCCCGGACGCGGAGGGCGGACCTTTTCCTGTCGCCCTTCGCCCCTCCCCATGGATGGCCGGCATGCCGATTGACCTCGCCTCGCTCAGGAAGCTGGAAAGCCCCTCCCCGTCGATGCTGGCCCAGCCGCTGGACGACGCCCAGCGTGTCGCGGTGATCGTCCGGCTGCATGCAAACGCCACCGCACCCGACTGTCTGGCCTGCGGCAGGCCGATAGCCCCGGGCATCGTCACCGCCGAGATCGCCGCGGCCGACCTCGCCGGGCTGGAGGCCGATCCGGCCGTGCGCTCCATCGCCCTGTCGCGCCCGCTCCAATCTTCTTGACGCCAGCCGTCTTGACGATAGTTTCACCCGCTCCGCCCCGCCGTGGCAGACTGACGGCGACGGATGGGAAGAGGGTGGGGATGGAACGGTGAACAGCCGGCGGCGCGATGTTTCAAACGTTCCATTCCGCGCGGACCTTGACGTGCCTCGCCATTTGCCGTATGCACGCCGCGCACGCGTCGGCACCCCTGGAGGCCGGCGCCCTTTTCGTTTTGGAGCATCGTCATGACCAAGATCATTCCGCTCGGCGCTGAGACGCGCGAACGGGCCGGCAAGGGGACCGCCCGCCAGACCCGCCGTGACGGCCGTATTCCGGCTGTCATCTACGGTGGTAAGCAGGCTCCTGTCACCATTTCGCTCGAGAAGTTCGAGTTCACCCGCGTCCTGCATCAGCCGGGCTTCTTCACGCACCTGTTCGACGTCACCGTCGACGGCACCGCCCATCGCGTCCTGCCGCGCGACGTGCAGTTCCACCCGGTGACCGACGTCCCGCTGCATGTCGACTTCCTGCGCGTTTCGTCCGACACCCGCATCAACGTGCAGGTTCCGGTCGAGTTCGCCGACCAGGACAAGTCGGCCGGCCTGAAGCGCGGCGGTGTGCTGAACATCGTCCGCCACGAGCTGGAGCTGAGCTGCCCGGCCGACAACATCCCCGAGCACATCACCATCTCGTGCGAAGGCTTCGATGTTGGCGACTCGATCCACATCTCCGCGGTCAAGCTGCCGGAGGGTGTGACCTCGACGATCACCGACCGCGATTTCACCATCGCGACCATCGTTGCGCCGTCGGGCCTGAAGTCGGAAGAGGGCGCCGCTGCCTGATCGGGAGCGTTCGACCTTTGATGATGGTTACGGTGGGGGGCTTCGGCCCCCCGCTTCGTTTGTGGAGCCTGGGTTCCGGATAAAGGGTGAGGGACATGCTGCTTCTGGTCGGACTGGGCAACCCCGGCAACGAGTATGCCCGCAACCGCCATAACATCGGCTTCATGGCGGTGGAGACCATCGCCCAGCGCCACCGCTTCACCCCGTGGAAGAAGCGGTTCCAGGGCCAGACCGCCGAGGGCACCGTCGCCGGCGACAAGGTGCTGGCGCTGGAGCCCGCCACTTTCATGAACCTGTCCGGCCAGTCTGTGGTGGCCGCTCTCCAGTTCTACAAGCTGAAGCCCGAGAACGTCGTCGTCATCCATGACGAGCTGGACCTTCCCCCCGGCAGGATCCGGGTGAAGAAGGGCGGCGGCCATGGCGGCCACAACGGCCTGCGCTCCATCGACGCGCATATCGGTAAGGAGTACTGGCGCATCCGGCTGGGCATCGGCCATCCCGGCAACAAGGATCTGGTCAGCGGCTATGTGCTGCACGACTTCGCCAAGGCCGACCAGGGCTGGATCGACCCGTTGCTGGACGCCGTCTCCGACAATCTGCCGCTGATCGTGGACGGCCAGCCGGAGCTGTTCATGAACAAGGTGACGGTGGCGACGCAGGGCAGATAGGCCCCTGCCGGGCCTTGCCGGTTCCGGCATTCCCCCACTTCGCGTTTGCGCTTTGGTCCCCATCGTAGGATAAAGCGCGTCAATTCCAGCATTTCCGACGGCGAGCACCCAACCATGGGCTTCAATTGCGGCATCGTCGGCCTGCCGAACGTCGGCAAGTCGACCCTTTTCAACGCCCTGACCGCCACCCAGGCGGCCGAGGCGGCGAATTTCCCCTTCTGCACCAAGGAGCCGAACGTCGGCCGCGTCAGCGTCCCCGACCCGCGGCAGGACAAGCTGGCCGAGATCGCCAAGTCGCAGAAGGTCATCCCGACCCAATTGGAGTTCGTGGACATCGCCGGCCTGATCCGCGGGGCGTCGAAGGGTGAAGGGCTGGGCAACCAGTTCCTCGCCAACATCCGCGAGGTGGACGCCATCGTCCATGTGCTGCGCTGCTTCGAGGACGACGACATCACCCATGTCGAGGGCAATGTCGATCCGCTGCGCGATGCCGAGGTGGTCGAGACCGAGCTGATGCTCGCCGACATGGAAAGCCTTGAGCGCCAGCTGACCAGCCTGCAGAAGAAGGCCAAGGGCGGCGACAAGGACAGCAAGATCAAGGCCGACCTGATGGAGCGCGCCCTGAAGGTGCTGCAGGACGGCAAGCCCGCCCGCGTGGTCGAGGTCTCCGAGGAGGAGAAGCCGGTGTTCAAGCAGTTCATGCTGCTGACCTCCAAGCCGGTGCTCTATGTCTGCAACGTCGAAGAGGCGTCCGCCGCCACCGGCAACAGCTTCTCGGCCAAGGTCGCCGAGAAGGCAAAGGCCGAGAACGCCGAGGTCGTCGTCATCTCCGCCGCCATCGAGTCCGAGGTCGCCCAGCTGTCCGACCCGGCCGAGAAGGCCGAGTTCCTGGAATCGATGGGGCTGGAGGAAACCGGCCTGAACAAGCTGATCCGCGCCGGCTTCAAGCTCTTGGACCTGATCACCTTCTTCACCGTCGGTCCGAAGGAGACGCGGGCCTGGACCGTGCGCCGCCACGCCAAGGCTCCGGAAGCCGCCGGCGTCATCCACACCGATTTCGAACGCGGCTTCATCCGCGCCGAAACCATCGACTACACCAGCTACGTCACGCTCGGCGGCGAGCAGGGGGCGAAGGACGCCGGCAAGATGCGCCAGGAAGGCAAGGAGTATGTCGTCCAGGACGGCGACATCTTCCACTTCCGCTTCAACGTCTGAGGCTTGCTGACCGGGGGGAACGGGGAAGTCATCGCCCCCTTCCCCCTACGCTGTCACCCAACTGTCATATTGTCGTAACAATCCGCGCACCCTACCCTTCAGTTGGGGGTGCTGCCTGACCGTATCCCCGATCCGACAGAGGGGGTGCGATGCAGGCGACACGGGTGCTGCTGGAACTCGCCGGAAATGTCGTGCTGCTCCTGTGGGGGCTGCACATGGTGCAGAGCGGGCTGACCCGCGCGCTGGGCGGCGACCTGCGCCGCATCCTGGGGGCCGGGCTACGCAACCGCTGGACCGCCTTCCTGTCCGGCATGGGCATCACCATGCTGCTGCAAAGCAGCACCGCCACCGGCCTGATGGCGACCGGCTTCACCGCCACCGGGCTGGTGTCGCTGATGCCGGCGCTGGCGGTGATGCTGGGAGCCAATGTCGGTTCCACCCTGATCGTCCAGATCCTCGCCTTCGACGTCGCCCATGTGGCGCCGGTCCTGCTGCTCGGCGGCTTCATCGCCTTTCGCCGCGGGGCGCGGACGCGCAGCCGCGACCTGGGCCGCGTCGCCATCGGGCTGGGCCTGATGCTGCTGTCGCTGCACCTGCTGCTGGCGACCATCGCCCCGGCCGAGAACGCACCGATGCTGCGGCGGATGCTGGCGATGCTTACCGCCGATCCGGTGGTGGCGGTGATGCTGGCGGCACTGCTGTCCTGGGCCGCTCATTCCAGCGTCGCGGCGATACTGCTGATCGCCTCGCTGGCCGGCGGCGGGGTTATCGGGCCGGAGGCTGCAATCGCCATGGTCGCCGGCGCCAATCTGGGCAGCGCTGTCAACCCGGTGATCGAGGGGCCGGGCGGCGACGGCCGCAACCCGGCGGCCCGGCGGCTGCCGGTCGGCAACCTGATCAACCGCCTCGTCGGCTGCCTCATCGTCGTGCCGCTGCTGGGGCCGATCACCGCCGGCCTGCAAACGGTGTCGCCGGACGCGACGCGGCTGGCCGCCAATTTCCATCTTGCCTTCAATCTGGCGATGGCCGGGCTGTTCATCGGCCCGCTGCCCTGGTTCGCACGGTTCCTGACCCGCATGTTCCCGGAGCGGGTGGCGGTCGCCGATCCGGCGATGCCGCTCTATCTCGACCGCAGCGCGCTGCGCATTCCCCACCTTGCCATCGCCAATGCGGCACGCGAGGCGCTGCGCATGGCCGACACGGTGGACAGCATGCTGCGTGGTGCCTTGGACGTGATCCAGACCGACGACCGCAAGCGGGTGCAGGAGATCCGCCGGATGGACGATGTGCTGGACAAGCTGCACGAGGCGATCAAAGGCTACCTCACCCAGATCAATGTCGAGGATCTGGACGAAAACGACGCCAGCCGGATGTCGGACGTTCTCACCTTTACCATCAACCTCGAGCATGTCGGCGACATCGTCGACTGCAATCTGATGGAAACGGCCTCGAAGAAGATCCGGCGCAAGCTGCGCTTCTCCATCGAAGGGGCGGGAGAGATCGCCGCCATGCTGGAACGGCTGAGCGAGACCCAGCGGCTGGCCGCCGCCGTCTTCGTGTCGCGCGATGTCCGCTCCGCCCGCGCGCTGATCCATGAAAAGGAGGTGATCCGCGATCTGGAGACCAGCGCCACCGAGACGCATTTCGCCCGCCTGCGGGCCGGCCGCAAGGAAAGCGTGGAGACCAGCGCCCTCCACCTCGACATCCTGCGCGACCTGCGCCGGATCAACGCCCATCTGGTTGCCGCCGCGTACCCGGTACTCGATCAATCGGGTGAGCTTCTGCCCAGTCGTCTCAAACGGGGAGCAGCTCGGGCGTAAGTGTTCACGTCCTGTCGGGGAGTAGCGCCGCTTCGGCTTCGACCTTTTCTTGTCACCAGCGCAGCAAAGTTAACACTTTCGTAACCATATAAAATTCGTCAAGCTCTTTCGCGACATGGTTAACAAATCCCTCCTGTGGTTGTTATGGCAGCGAACCCCAGGGTGGTTTTGAAGAGCCTAGGCATGGCTGTCGAGAGGGAGCGGACGGTGGCGAACACGCACGCGACGTCGAACGGACCCGCGAACGGACCCGGCACACAGGGAATATCCGACGCCGGATTCGCAGCGCGGGTGCGCGACGCCATCGACCGGCAGGAGCTGTCCCTGGTCTTTCAGCCCCAGGCCGATGTCATCACCAACCGCCTGACCGGGTTCGAGGCCCTGTCGCGCTGGCGCCTGTCCGACGGCACCATGCTGCCCCCCGATGTGTTCGTGCCGATGGCCGAGCAGGGGGAGGCGATCCACCTGCTCGGCGAATGGACCCTGCGGACGGCCTGTGTCGCAGCGGCCGGCTGGCTGAGCGCCGGCTATCCCGACATTCCGGTGTCGGTCAACCTGTCAGCGCGGCAGCTCGACGATCCGGGGCTGGTGCTGAAAGTGCTGGGCATTCTGGCGGAAACCGGCCTGCCCGCCGCCAACCTGAAGCTGGAGCTGACCGAAACCAGTATGTTCAGCCAGACCGCCGAAGCGCGCGAGGCGCTGCTGCGCTTGCGGGGCGCCGGGATCAGGCTGGTGCTGGACGATTTCGGCACCGGCTGGTCCTCGCTGGCGACCCTGCGCCGGGTGCCGGTGGAGGCGCTGAAGATCGACAAGCAGTTCGTCCAGGCGATGGTGGAGGATCGTGACGCCGCCGCCATCGTCCAGGCGGTGGTCGCGCTGGCCCATGCACTGGAGCTGGGCGTGGTGGCGGAGGGGGTGGAGACGCCGGAACAGCGGCTCTACCTGCAGGCCTACCGCTGCGACGTCCTGCAGGGCTATTGGCTGTCGCGCCCGCTGTCCGCCGACGGGGTGGACGACTTCCTCGCCGAGCGCAGCGTGATCGTACGTCCTATCGGGTCGGGGGGCTCTGCCGCTGGGCCGCAGACATCAGGATGACCCGCCGGGTCTCATCCCACTCCGTCAGTTCTCCGGCCTCATCGGCGGTTGCCCAGCAGGCCTCCAGCGCATCGTCGGCGCAGAGCGGTTCGCCATCCGCACTCTCCGCCGCAACCTCGACAAGTGTGTAATGGTAGTGGACACGCCCCTCGGCATCGGGGGTGATGGCGTCCACCACGGTGACGATCCCGGTCGGCACCACCTCCAGCCCGGTCTCCTCCCGCACCTCGCGCACCGCGGTCTCGAACACCGTCTCGCCGACCGACTGCGCCCCGCCCGGCAGGCTCCACTGCCCCATCCGCGGCGCCTTGCCCCGCCGGATCAGCAGCACCTTGTCACCGCGCCAGACGACGGCCCCGACGCCAACCCAGGGGCGGTCGGGATATTCGCGGCTGGAACGGTCGGGCGGAGTGGCGGACATGAACGGCTCCTTATCGATGTCTTGACCCGAGGGTAGCGCGGTCCGACACTGGTGCACCAGACGCGAAGATGCAGTGCCGCGTCCTGCCGGCGCACACCCGACCCGACCGAATGGCCGCCCCATGAAGCTCAACGAGATCCGCACCTTCATCGCCGTTGCCGATGCGCAGTCGGTGCAGGAGGCCGGCAACCGGCTGGGGCTGACGCAGTCCGCCGTGTCGCGGCTGATCCAGCGGCTGGAGGCGGAGCTTGGCGTCGTGCTGTTCGACCGGCAGACCAAGCCGCTGGCCCTGACCCGCGACGGAGAACTGGCACTGGCCCATGCAAGGCGTATCCTGGCGGCGGCCAGCGACTTCGCCGACGCTTTCGCCGGATCGGCCGAACCGCGCGGGCTGCTGCGGCTCGGCATGGCCCATGTGCTGACCGCGCTGGCCACCGGACGGCCGCTGGACGAGCTGCGCGCCGGCTTCCCCGGACTGACCCTGCGGCTGCATTCGGATTGGAGCAACCCCCTGATCGAGCAGGTCCGCGCCGGCACGCTGGACGGCGCGGTGATCCTGCTGTGCGAGGGGCAGGCGCCCCCCGACGACCTGCCGGTCCGCCGGATCGGCACCGAACCGGTCAACATCATCGCCTCCCCCGATGACGCCTCCAGCGATCTCGCCGCAATGAACCAGCGCGGCTGGGTGCTGCAGCCGAACGGCTGCCGCTACCGCGAGGCGTTGCAACAGGCGCTGGCGCCGCTCGGCTTGCAGCCGAACGTGACGGTGGAGGCCTACGACCAAAGCCTGCTGGTGTCGCTGGTGACGCGTGGGGTTGGCTTCGGTCTGGCGCCGATGGGGCTGATCGCGCCGATTCCCGAGGCGGCGGCGGTACGCCCTCTCGACCTTCCCAACTTCCGGATGTCGGTGACGATCTGGCTGATCCAGTCGCGGACGGCCGGACGCATCGCCTCGGTGTTCGACCGGCTGGAGAAGGCGCTCCGGCGTGAACTGGCGGCCGGGCGCCTGCCCGACTGCGCAGTATCCAAGCACGCGATGGACGGGCGCCCGCTCCTGCATTCCGCTGCGGAATGACCCGATTGCCGATTATGAATTTGCCGAACTGTTGAGGCCCGCCTATCGTCGCAGGCAGAGCAGTTTCACAACACCGGCGCGCGGCGATACTCCGCAGAGGCGCCCGGATCCGGGAGGATGCCTTGACCACCGTTACACCTGCACCGGCGCCTTCCTGGAGGACGCCCGCACTCGTCGTCGTCTGCGGCTGCCTGATCTCGATGCTGGCCTTCGGACCACGGTCCAGCATGGGCCTCTTCATCGGCCCGCTTTCGGAAACCCGTGGCTGGGGCCGCGACGTCTTCGCGCTGGCGATGGCGATCCAGAACATCCTGTGGGGCGCCGGCGGCCCCTTTGCCGGAGCGCTGACCGACCGCTACGGTCCGGCCCCGGTGCTGGCGGGCGGCGGGCTGCTCTACGCAGCCGGCCTGGCGCTGATGCCTTATGCCACCACCAGCGTCGAGCTGTACCTGACCGCCGGCGTGCTGATCGGCCTCGGCCTGTCCGGCGCCTCCTTCGGCATCATCATCGCCGGCTTCACCCGGCTGCTGCCGCCGGAACAGCGCAGCTGGTCGGTCGGCATCGCCACCGCCGCCGGATCGATGGGGCAGTTCCTGTTCGCGCCGATGGGTCAGGCCTTCATTGCCGGCTTCGGCTGGCAGACCGCCCTGCTGCTGCTGGCCGCCTCGATGATCGCGGTGCCGCTGCTGGCCGGCGTCTTCCCCGGCCCGAAGGGCATGACGGCGAGCGGCACCCCGGCGGTGACCGGCGCCAACATCGGTTACATCGCGGCAGTGCGTCAGGCCTTCCAGCACCGCAGCTATGTGCTGCTTGTCGCCGGCTTCTTCGTCTGCGGCTTCCAGCTGGCCTTCATCACCACCCACCTGCCGCCCTACCTGACCGCCGCCGGCATCAGCCCGACGCTGGCCGCCTGGGCGCTGGCTCTGATCGGCCTGTTCAACGTCGTCGGCTCCTATGCCTCCGGAATCCTGGCAGGCAAGGTCAGCAAGCGTTACCTGCTGTGCGCCAATTATTTCTCGCGCGGCATCGCGACGGCGATTTTCATCCTGCTGCCTATCTCGTCGGTGACCGTGATCGCCTATGCCGCGGTGATGGGCCTGCTCTGGCTGTCCACCGTGCCGCCGACCTCCGGCCTCGTCGCGCTGATGTTCGGCACCCGCTACATGGGTACGCTCTACGGCTTCGCCTTCTTCAGCCATCAGGTCGGCGGCTTCCTGGGCGTTTGGCTGGGCGGCGTGCTGTATGAGCGGACGGGGTCCTATGACGTCGTCTGGTGGCTGGGCGTGGCGCTGGCCATGTTCGCGACCATCGTCCATTGGCCGATTGCCGAGAAGCCCGCCCCGTCTCTGGCAGCGGCCGAGGCAAAGGCGTAAGATAGACACCCATGAGCGACAGCCCTGCCCCTTCCCCTGCTGCATTTCCCATCGGCCATGGCCTTGCCGCGGCGCTGCTGGGCGGCATCCTGCTGGTCTGGGCCGGGCTGATGGGACTGTCGCTGCAACGCGCCGCGCTGCCCGACACGACCGACGGCATGATGCTGGCGGTCTTCTCCCCCGGCACCAGCGATGCCGAGGCGATGGCGGCAGTGGTGCGGGCCGGGGGAGAGCCGGTGCGGTCCACCTGGCTCGGATTCGCCTGGGTTGCCCGCGGCGTTGAACCCGGTTTTGTCGGCCGGCTGAAGGCCGAAGGCGCGTTGGCGGCCTTCGGCGAGCTTCCGGTCGGCCCGACGCTGGGCGGCTGCACAGCCACCCCGGTCGATACGGCCAGGATTGCCGCGACCCGCTTGCAATAGCCTCCTCTTTCCGCCCTGTGGGCAGCTTGGGCCTCACCAACGGTGGACGCGCGTGCCTTGCGGTGTCATAGTGCGGCCCGCATTCGACCAGCCCCGTTTCCGCGGGGCCAGACTCCGGAATTCGTGAGCGACGATGAGCGAGCCGATCTCCCTGTTCACCAAACTGGCGAACATTCACATCCGTTACGTCACGTGGCGTCGGGGCGCCAAGGTCGGCAGCGACCGCTTCGGCAACGTCTATTACCGCAACAAGGACACCAAGCCCGGTACGCGCGAGCGCCGCTGGGTCCTGTATGCCGGTGAGCCCGACGCCTCCAAGATCCCGCCGGAATGGCACGGGTGGCTGCACCACACCACCAAGGAGCCGCTGCCCGAGGGGTCGAGCGCCTACCACAAGCCGTGGCAGAAGGAACATCTGCCCAACATGTCGGGTTCGGTCCAGGCCTACCGTCCGCCCGGCCATGTGCTGGCCGGTGGGCAGCGTGTGCCGGCCACCGGCGATTACGAGCCCTGGACTCCGAGCTGATCCATACCGGGACTGACCGTCAGGTCCGAACGGAAAGCGGAACGGAAAGCCCGGCCCCATGCGGGCCGGGTTTCGATTCGGGAATTCGCAGCAGGATAGCTCTATGCGCCGGAATGTGATTGAGACCGTGCTTGGCGGCGTCGTGCTCGCCGTGGCCGCCGTATTCCTTGCCTTCGCCTACAAAAGTGCGGACCTGCGCAAGGTGCAGGGCTATGACGTCACCGCCAACTTCAACAGCATCACCGGCCTGCAGAGCGGCGCCGACGTGCGCATCAGCGGCGTGAAGGTCGGCACGGTCACCGGGCTGACGCTCGACCCCACCACCTACCAGGCGGTGGTCCACCTGTCGGTCGACAATTCTGTGAAACTGCCGAAGGACACCGCGGCGGTCATCGCCTCGGAAAGCCTGCTGGGCGGCAAGTTCCTGTCGCTGGAGCCGGGCGGCGATCCCGACGCCATCAAGCCGAACGGCAAGATCGAATTCACGCAGAGCACGCCGGGCCTGGAACAGCTGCTTGGTCAGGTCATCTTCTCCCTGCAGAGCATGAGCAAGTCGGGCGATCAGGCCAACGGCCAGCAGGGCCAGGCCCCCGGACAGGCCCCGGCACAGCCGCCGAAGCTGTGATTTCCAACCGGCTGTGACTCCCAAGCCAGAGCGTGGCCGGAACCGACGGCCGCGCCCAAGCGTTCCTTCTCCAGTCCGGATGGCCATAGCCGCCGGATCAAGAAGCAGGAGGAACGCGATGCGTCTGTTCCATTTGGCCGTCCTTTGCCTGACTCTGGCGACCGCCGCCTGCGGCGCCGACATGGAAGAGAAGTCGGCCACCGGCGGACTTGGCGGGGCCGCGGCGGGCGCCGTGGTCGGCGGACCGGTGGGTGCCGCGGTCGGACCGGCTGCGGGTGCCGGGGCCGGTGCGGCGACCCAGAAAATAGAAGACCGCAACGCCACGCAGAGCGGGTCCGGCGCCACATACAGTGCACCGGCGTCGCGCAGCACCGTCACGCGCTGACCCGCAATTTCCGCACAATGCAGCCCGGCGTTCCCACCACTGGACCCCGCCACTAGACGGTGACCCTGCTTCCGGGATAGAAGGCGGAGCGCCCCGGCAGAGTTCCCGCTGACAGGCTGGGTCTTGCCGTGGGGTGCCGTCCGCAATTACGGAAGCGATCCGACGTGACGAGACTTTCCAATGTTCTCCGGCCCAACCTTCTCCGGCCGGCCGCCAGCCTGATGTGCGCCGCGGTCCTGCTGGCATCCGTGGCCGTTCAGGCCGCTCCGGTGCCGAGCCAGATGATCGAACGGCCGGCGGCCAAGCTGCAATGGCTGGACAAGGTGACCGCCCGCACCTCCACCTTCACCATGAAGGTCGGGGAGACCAAGGCGATGAGCAGCTTGCGCATCACCCTGCGCGCCTGCCGCGAAAATCCGCCGATCGAGACGCCGGAATCTGCCGCTTTCCTGGAAGTGACGGAGATCAAGCCCGGCGAGCAGGCGGAACAGGTCTTCAGCGGATGGATGTTCGCCTCCAGCCCCGCCCTCTCGGCGATGGAGAACCCGATCTACGACGTGTGGGTTCTGGGCTGCGAACAATGAGGAGGTGGGGAGGTCCGGGGCGATAGCCCTCCTCCCCCGCTCTCCTTTGCTCGACCCTGCTTACTCGGCCACCGCCGCGATGGGATTGCCCAGCGCCTTGTCCAGATAGTCGTCCACCTGGGTCGCAAGATCGTCGGTGCGGTTGACGAAGAAATGGCTGGCGCCTGGAACGACGCGGTGGTCGATCCGGATGTCCTTCTGGTGCGACAGCTTGGTCACCAGCTTGGTCACCGCGGCCTGGGGCACCACCTCGTCCTTGTCGCCATGGATGATCAGGCCCGAGGACGGGCACGGCGCCAGGAACGAGAAGTCGAACAGGTTGGCCGGCGGAGAGACCGACACGAAGCCGTCGATCTCCGGACGGCGCATCAGCAGTTGCATGCCGATCCAGGCACCGAACGACACGCCGCCGATCCAGCAGAGCGGAGCATTGGGGTTGTAGGTCTGCAGCCAATCCAGCGCCGCCGCCGCATCGGCCAACTCGCCCTCCCCCTTGTCATAGGTGCCCTGGCTGCGCCCGACACCGCGGAAATTGAAGCGGAGCGCCGAATAGCCGCGCTTGGTGAAGGACTGAAACAGGGTGAAGACCACCTTGTTGTTCATCGTCCCATTGTGCTGCGGGTGCGGGTGCAACAGCAGAGCGACCGGGGCGTTCGGCTGCTTGCCGTGGGTGTAACGGCCTTCCAGGCGACCGGCGGGACCGTTGAAGAGCACTTCAGGCATGGGAACGACGTTCCTGACGCGGACAAAGGGTTGTTGGAACCACCGCGACGACCGGCCGGATTTTCATCCGGCAAACCGCCCCGGCGCACGGGCCGTCCGGCCCGTCACGGATTTTCCCGTCTTGGAGTGGGGTTTTCCGCACACAATTCTTGACCGTTTTGCTTGGTCATCATATATGCGTCGTAACGTCCTCCGGGACAACCCGCCTGACCCGCCCGATCGGCTCCAGCGCTAGCCGGACCCATCGATAAGTCCGGGTCCCCGCCGGCCGGAGCCATTGAGGGTCCGAACCGGAAGGTCCTGAACCGCAAGGGTCCGACAGGCCGAAACCGGGCACGGGCGGCCGATGAGAGCGGCGGACTATACCACGGCGGGTGATGGCGTGTTCAAGCATCTTCGCGAAGAGATCGATGGGATCATGGCGCGCGACCCCGCCGCGCGGTCCCGGCTTGAGGTCGCCCTCTGCTACCCCGGCTTGCACGCCATCGTTCTCCACCGCATCGCCCGGCGCGCCCGCGACGCCGGCTGGCACACCACCGCCCGCCTGATCTCGCAGATCGCCCGGTCGTTGACCGGCATCGAAATCCATCCCGGCGCCACCATCGGCCGCCGCTTCTTCATCGACCACGGCATGGGTGTCGTGATCGGCGAGACGGCGGAGATCGGCGACGACGTCATGCTCTATCATGGGGTGACGCTGGGCGGTACCTCGCTCAATCCCGGCAAGCGCCACCCGACGCTGGGCGACGGAGTGATCGTCGGCGCCGGCGCCAAGATCCTGGGCGCCATCACCATCGGCCGCGGGGCGCGCATCGGCGCCAATGCGGTGGTGGTGGCCGACGTGCCGGCAGACACCGCGGTGGTCGGCATCCCGGCCAAGCCGGTGGTGGCGCGCGACCGCGCCGAAACCCGCAAATTCATGCCTTACGGCACCCCTTGCGGCGACATCCCCGACCCGGTTGCTCGCGCGCTGACCGGCCTGCTCGACCAGATGACGGCGCTGCAGGCCCGTGTCGGCGAGCTGGAAGCGGATCGTCAGCCGACTGCCCTCCCCCGTTCAACACCCACACCGCCAGAGACGGTGGCGTCCCACGCAAACGGGATGCACGAAGCGCAAGGAGAATCGCGATGAGACTCAGCACCAAGGGACGCTATGCCGTGATGGCGATGGTCGATCTGGCCGCCACCAGTCAGGGCAGCCCGGTCGCGCTGGCCGACATCGCGGAGCGGCAGGAGATTTCCCTGTCCTACCTGGAGCAGCTGTTCGCCAAGCTGCGCAAGGGCGGTCTGGTCAAGAGCGTGCGCGGCCCCGGCGGCGGCTATCTGCTTGCCCATCCGGCCGATGCGACCCGGGTGTCCGACATCATCCTGGCGGTGGACGAGCCGATCCGCACCACCCGCTGCGCCAATGGCACGCCGCAGGGCTGCCGCACCAACCGTTCGCGCTGCCTGACCCACGATTTGTGGGAAGAGCTGGGCAACCAGATTCATATGTATCTCAGCTCGGTCACCGTCGCCGATGTGGTGGAGCGGCGGATCATCGGCACCAGCGGCCTGAACCTGCTGCGCCCGGCCCCGGCAGCCGACAGCGCCGCCGCTGCCGAGTGATGCAGCCGAAAGAGATTGGCCTTTCCACGTTGAGCGCTTCCGAAAAGTGACTTCCCCGCCCGTTGCCCCGTTCCGGCGGACCGGTGTCTATCTCGACCACAATGCCACCGCTCCGCTGAAGCCGGAGGTCAAGGCGGCGATGGGTCAGGCGATGGATTTGGTCGGCAACCCGTCTTCTGTCCACGCCTTCGGCCGCAGCGCCCGCCGGGCGGTGGAGGAGGCACGTGCCGCCGTGGCCGCGCTGGTGGGTGCGAAGCCGGCACAGGTCCTGTTCACCGGCAGCGGAACGGAAGCGAACAACTTCGCGCTCCGCGGCTTCCCCGGCCGCCGCCCGCTGACCTCCGCCATCGAGCATGAATCGGTGTTGGCCGCCCAACCAGAGGCGGAGCGCTTCGGCGTGGACCGCGACGGGGTCGCCGACCTGGACGATCTGGAACGCAGGCTGGCCGCTGCGGACCATCCGGCGCTGGTCTCCCTGATGCTGGTCAACAACGAGACCGGGGTGATCCAGCCGGTGGCCGACGTCGCCCGGATCGCCCGCGCCCATGGCGCGCTGGTCCATTGCGACGCGGTACAGGCGGCCGGGCGGATGCCGCTGTCCCTGCGCGACCTCGGCGTCGACCTGATGACGCTGTCGGCCCACAAGCTGGGCGGACCGACCGGGGTCGGCGCCCTCATTTTGGCCGAAGGGCTCGAACCCGACGCCTTGATCCGCGGCGGCGGGCAGGAACGGCGCAAGCGGGCCGGGACCGAGAACCTGCTGGGCATCGTCGGCTTCGGCGCCGCGGCCCGGCTGGCGCTGGACGGGCTGGCCGATGCTGCCGGCCTTGCCTCGCTGCGTGATCGGATGGAACGGGAGGCACTGGCCGCCACCCCGCATGTCCGGGTGATGGGGGCCGGTGCGGCACGGGTGGCCAACACCAGCTGCCTGATGCTGGCCGGCCTGCCCGGCGAAACCCAGGTTATGACGCTGGACCTCGCCGGCGTGGCGGTCAGCGCCGGATCAGCCTGCTCCAGCGGCAAAGTGAAGCCGTCCCATGTGCTGGCGGCAATGGGCGAGGATGACCGGTCCGCCGCCAGCGCCATCCGGATCAGCCTGGGCTGGACCAGTGATGATGAGGCGGTGGACCGCTTTCTGACCGCCTGGACCGCGATGGCGCGACGAAGCGCGCCCGCGGATGGCTGATCCCGCTTGCTACCCGCCATGGCTGCGCGACCATCTGTCCCCCGCCAGGAAAGCCCGCATTCGCGCATTGCGCCGGATGCAGCTTATCGGTATGACCCCGCGGAAGGCCTGCCGGACGGCAGTCTTCGTAGCGGCGGCAGTTTCATGTCGGGTAAACCATCCCATCGGCCGAGCCTTTCGGCGTTTTGACGGACTGTGCGCATGACCAGCTCCAAATCCGGCCCGCCCAAATCAGGTCCGCCCGGCAGCAGCAGCGGCGGTATTTCCGGCACCATCGCCGGCGATCTGGAGCCTTGCGGCACCTGTGGCCGCTCGGTTGCACCACGTGCCCTGTTCTGCCATGCCTGCGGTGCGGCACAGCCGCCGCGACCGCTCGATCCCTTCACCCGGCTGGGGCTGGAGCGTCGCTTCGACATCGATCTTGAACAGCTGTCGAAGCAGCATGCCGGCTTCACCCGCGCCATGGACCCGGAACGCTTCGCAGCCCGCGGCCCACGCCAGCAGGCCAACGCCAAGGCCCAGGCCGACGCTCTGCACGAAGCCTACGAGGTGCTGCGCGATCCCATCCGCCGCGCCCATGCGCTGCTGGACCTGATCGGAGGCACGCCGGCCATCGGTGACGAGGATGGCGACGAGGAGATCGCCGACCTCGCAGCCCGGTTGGCCCGCGCCGACGACGTGCTGGAGCTGGACCGCATCGGGCTGGATCTGAACCAGCGGGTCGAGGCCTGCATCAAGTATCTCGCCCCCGCCTTCCGCAAGGCGCAGACGGCAGCAGCCCCCGACATCCCGCCGGTCTCCGACGGTGCCGCCCGCATCCTGGCCCGGCTGGAACGGCTGGAGGCATTGGCCGCCGAGGTCCGGAGCCGCCGGGCCGCGCGGACGCCGCCTCGGCCGTGATTCACATTTTTCTTACAATCGCGCTTTAAATCGCTAGGCAACCGTAAAAGAACGAGGACCCCATGCCCAAGATGACCTTCATCGAGACCGACGGCACCCGCCGCGAGGTGGACGCCCCGCTCGGCCTGTCCGTGCTGGAGATCGCGCACAAGAACAGCCTGGACCTGGAAGGCGCCTGCGAGGGCTCGCTGGCCTGCTCCACCTGCCATGTCGTGATCGAGCCGGAGTGGTTCGATGTCCTGCCGGATGCGCAGGAGGATGAGGAGGACATGCTGGACCTCGCCTTCGGCCTGACCAAGACTTCGCGCCTGGGCTGCCAGATCATCATGACCGAAGAGCTGGACGGCTTGGTCGTCCGCCTGCCGGGCGGCAGCAACAACGCGATGAAGTGATCGTTCAGGGGAAGCCTGTTCCGGCCGCCGGGACGGTGTCGCGCGTTGCGGCACCCGGCGGCCTCTTTCCCGGCATTGCTCCCCTGATCTGTATTCCCGCCTTTTCCGGGCGCCTGCCCGCCTTATATAGGGCGCCATGAACTCCCTCGGTCTTTCCAAACGCCCCCAGGATACCCGCGTCGTCGTCGCGATGTCCGGCGGGGTGGATTCCTCCGTCACCGCCGCCATGCTGCGGGAGGAGGGCTATGACGTCGTCGGCATCACGCTGCAGCTTTACGACCACGGCCTTGCCCTGCAGAAGCCGGGCGCCTGCTGTGCCGGCCAGGACATATATGACGCCCGTCAGGTCGCCGACCGCATCGGCATCCCGCATTACGTCCTGGATTACGAGGGCCGCTTCAGCCAGGACGTGATGGACGATTTCGCCGACAGCTATCTGCGCGGCGAGACGCCGATCCCGTGCGTGCGCTGCAACCAGCGCGTCAAGTTCCGTGACCTGCTGAACACCGCGCGCGACCTGGGTGCCGAGGCGCTCGCCACCGGCCATTACGTCCGCCGCATCGCCGGCCCGCAGGGCGCCGAGTTGCATCGCGCCGTCGATCACGGCAAGGACCAGAGCTATTTCCTGTTCGCCACCACACGCGAACAGCTGGAATTCCTGCGCTTTCCCCTCGGTGGCCTCACCAAGCCGGAGACCCGCGCGCTGGCCGAACGCCACGGCCTGGAGGTGGCTGCCAAGCCCGACAGCCAGGACATCTGCTTCGTCCCCAACGGCAACTATGCCGAGGTGGTGGCGAAGCTGCGCCCAGGCTCCGTCGAACCCGGCGACATCGTCCATGTCGACGGCCGCGTTCTCGGCCGCCACAAGGGCGTCGTTCACTACACAGTCGGCCAGCGCAAGGGGCTGGGCATCGGCGGCATCCGCGGCCAGGAGGAGGAGGCGCTCTATGTCGTCCGCCTGGAACCTGCCCGCCGCCGCGTCGTCGTCGGTCCGCGCCGCGACCTCGCCCGCTCACTGGTGATGGTGCGCGATGTGAACTGGCTGGGCCAGGATATCGGCTCCGATCTCGCCCATGGCTCCGGCATCGAGGTTTCGGTGAAGCTCCGCTCCGCCCAGCCGGCGACCCCTGCCCTCTGGCGCGCCGGGCCTGACGGCACGGCGCGGGTCGAGCTTCTGGAGCCCCAGCACGGCATCGCTCCGGGCCAGGCCTGCGTCGTCTACCAGGGCGACCGCGTGCTGGGCGGCGGCTGGATTTCCGCCACCGCGGGCGGCGTGGGCGAGGAAGCGGCCAAGCTTGTGGGAGCGGGGGAAACGGCAGCCTGAATCAGGGGGTTATGCGACTTTCCGCCGGTCGGCCCAAAAAAATCGCACCCCCTGAGAATTCCGCGTTGACAGGCCAAGCCGCCCTATCCTATATAGCGGCTCCCGGCGGCAACGACGGGACACGATGGTAGCCACGGCGGCGGAAACGCCAGCAACGGCGAACACGATGGCAGCGTAGCTCAGTGGTAGAGCAGGGGAATCATAATCCCTTGGTCGGGGGTTCAAATCCCTCCGCTGCTACCATCACGGAAAACCCCCTGATTTCCGGAAGGACGTCAGGGGGTTTTTCTTTATCCGTTCTCGGCTTTACGCTGCGCAGACTGCGGATCGGCCAATGCGGAGACGTGGCGACGGCCCCTACCCCGTCATCGACTTCGGCAGCGCGATCTGCGGCTCGACCTCCACCCGGTTGCGGCCGGCGTTCTTGGCGCGGTAAAGGGCAGCATCTGCGCGCGCCAGCAGGGGCTCGATGCCGGTGTCGCCGCCGGTCAGCCAGCTCAGCCCCAAGCTGACGGTCAGGAACAGCTCTCCACCGTCCTCCCGCCTCACCGGCTGGACGGCAATCGCCTGTCGCAGGCGCTGGGCGGCGGCAAAGGCGTTCACGGGCGGGGTTTCCGGCATCACCACGGCGAACTCCTCACCACCCAGACGGCCGATCAGGTCGCAAGCGCGCAGGGCTTCCTTGCAGGCGCGTACCGTGCTGCGGATCGCCTCGTCGCCGGTGGCATGGCCATAGCTGTCGTTGACCCGCTTGAAATGGTCGATGTCCAGCATCACCACCGACAGCGGGCGCTCGTATCGTCGCGAGCGGGTAAACTCTTCAGCCCCCCTCTCCAGGAAACGGCGGCGGTTCATGGCCCCTGTCAGGGCGTCGGTGGTCGCCAGCCGCTCCAGGTCGCGCTGCATCGCCACGACGCGCGAGGCCGCCAGCAGGCGGGCTGCCGTCCACTTCCAGTCCAGGGGCTTGCGCAGGAATTCGTCGGCGCCGGCCTCCACCAGCTCGTGGAACTGGTCGGTCATGCTGCCCGGGATCATCAGGATCAAATAAAGATGGCGAAGCCCCTGCGCCGTGCGCAGGTGCCAGCACAGCTCCAGCCCGGTCATGTCGGCCAGACGGATGTCGGCCATCACCACGTCGAACCGCTCATTCGCCACCGCCTCGATGGCGGCGGCCCCGTTGTTGACCACGCTGGTGGCGTAGCCGAGCTTGTTCAGCTCATACACCATCATGGTCAGGTGGCGCGGTGAATCGTCGACGATCAGAATCCGCAAATCGAAAGCTCCCGGCGATCCCTGCCCGTTTATGGAGCATGCGGCCATACTTGTGCAAATGTCCTTAACGTCATGCCATGGCAGGATAACCAAAAGCAAAGGTCATACGCCGGTATGCCGGGTTGGTGGGTGGGGCCCGGCGGACGGGACGATCTGATGCTTTTGCACATGTTGCCTATCGGGTCGGACGCTTGATACTGTCCCTCACAAATATGTTCGCGGGGCAAGCGGACGATTGAGTGCGGGAGGCACGACCATGGACAGCGCGCGCGCGGCCCACATCGATGAACTCGTCCGTGTCTCCACCGGCAGCGTGCCCACCGGTTTGCGGTCTGCCCGTGACCCGATCATCGAGAACTCCTGGCGCCGCTGCGTCGCCGACCACAAGCTGGACCCCACCGTCGGGCGGGAGCCCCACATCCTGCCGCAGGAACGGCTGCGCGAGCATCGCGACGCGATGGACGAGTTCCTGCGCATGGCCCGCTTCGGGCTGGAGGCGCTGTACCGGCAGGTCGCCGGCATGGGCTATGTCCTGCTGCTGACCGACAGCAACGGCGTCACGGTGGACTTCATCGGCGACCCGACCTTCGACAACCATCTGCGCCGGGCCGGCCTGTATCTCGGCTCCGACTGGAACGAGGGGCATGCCGGAACCTGTGCGGTCGGCACCTGCATCGCCACCGCCCAGGCGCTGACCGTGCACCAGACCGACCATTTCGATGCGACCCACATCCCGCTGACCTGCACCGCCGCCCCCGTCTTCGACAGCGGCGGCGAGTTGGCCGCCGTGCTGGACATCTCCGCCCTGCACTCGCCGGAACCGAAGATCAGCCAGTATCTGGCGCTGCAGATGGTGCGCGCCTATGTCCACAAGATCGAAACCGCCAACCTCTACAACAACTTCCGCCGCGACTGGGTGCTGAAGCTGTCGGCCTCGCAGGAGTTCGCGGAGGTCGACCCCGACTTCGTCCTGGCGCTGGACGCCGCCGGGCGGGTTGTCGGATTCAACCACAGGGCCCATGATCTGCTGGCGGAAGATGGGACGTCGCCGCTCGGCCGCTCCTTCGCCGAACTGTTCGACTGCGAGGTCGACGATCTGGTCCATTTCGTCCGCTCGCTCCCGACCGAACAGCGCACGCTGCGCCTGCGCCGCACCGGCCTGCCGCTGTTCGCCCAAGCGATGCCGCCACCCGCCGTGTCGCTGCCGCGCAGCCATGCGCCGGATCACGCCGGCGATCCCTTGCCGGAACCGCTGCGCGTGGTGTCCGGCGGCGATCCGGCATTGAAGGCGGTGCTGGCGCGGGCGGCCAAGCTGGTCAACACCCGCATGAGTCTGCTGATCCACGGCGAGACCGGCACCGGCAAGGAGCATCTCGCCAAGGCCCTGCACAAGGCCAGCATCCGCCGCAACAAGCCCTTCGTCGCCGTCAATTGCGCCGCCCTGCCGGAGAACCTGATCGAGAGCGAGCTGTTCGGCTACGAACCCGGCTCCTTCACCGGGGCGACGGCGCGCGGCAAAAAGGGGCTGATCCTGGAGGCCGACGGCGGCACCCTCTTCCTGGACGAGATCGGCGACATGCCGCTGTCGTCGCAGACCCGGCTGCTGCGTGTGCTGGCCGAGCGCGAGGTGACACCGATCGGCCGGACCAAGGCGGTGTCGGTGGATGTCCGCGTCATCGGCGCCACCCACCGCGATCTGGTGGAACTGGTCAAGGCCGGGAAATTTCGGGACGACTTGTACTTTCGTCTCAACGGCGCGGTGTTCACCGTGCCGCCCCTGCGCCAGCGCGGCGACCTGGATTGGCTGATCGAACGGCTGCTGGCGGAGCGGGCAGAGCGTGACGGCATCGCCTATCGCCTGACCCCGGCGGCGCTGGCCGCCCTGCGCGGCCATGGCTGGCCGGGCAATGTGCGGGAACTGGTGAATGCACTGGACTATGCCTGCGCGGTCAGCGATGGCGGGCTGATCGACTTGGGCGACATCCCGGAGCCGGTGCAGCACAGCGGCCTGTTCCGGGCTTGGCCGGAGGAGGTTGCGCGGACGGTGGCGACGGAAGAGGACCCGGCCACCCGGCTGCGCGAGACGCTGCGGCGGCATCATTGGAATATTTCGGCGACGGCACGCGCGATGGGGGTCGACCGTTCGACCGTCCATCGGCAGATGCACCGCTTCGGCATCGTGGCACCGCACCGGGCGGAGTGAAGGGGCGCGGCGAAAGCCTGCCTCGCCCGCCCCCTCTCGAACGCTTCCTCGAACGCTCCCCTTACCCGGCGGCCCCGAACCCACCGCCGCCCGGTGTCTCAACCACAAGGGCATCGCCCGGCCGCATCGCGGCGCTGTCCTGCGAGGCCAGTTCCTGCACGCTGCCGTCGGTGCGCTGCACCCAGGTCCGGCCAACGGCGCCGTCGGCACCGCCCTTCAGGCCGAAGGGAGCGATCTTGCGGTGGTTGGCAAGGATGGCGGCGGTCATCGGCTCCAGGAAGCGCAGGCGTCGGATTACGCCGTCGCCGCCGCGCCAGCGCCCTGCCCCGCCGGACCCGCGGCGAATGCGGAAGCTCTCCACCAGAACCGGGAAGCGCCATTCCAGCACCTCCGGATCGGTCAGGCGCGAGTTGGTCATGTGGGTCTGCACGGCGTCGGTGCCGTTGAAGCCGTTGCCGGCGCCCGACCCGCCGCAGACCGTCTCGTAATACTGGTGCCACTCGTTGCCGAAGGTGGTGTTGTTCATCGTCCCCTGGGCCGAGGCCATCACGCCCAGCGCACCGAACAGGGCGTCGACGATGCACTGGCTGGTTTCCACATTGCCGGCGACAACCGCGGCGGGCGGATTGGGCGACAGCATGGAGCCCGGCGGGATGACGATCTCGATGGGGCGCAGGCAGCCCTCGTTCATCGGGATCTCGTCGTCCACCAGACAGCGGAAGACATAGAGCACCGCAGCCCGGCAGACCGCCGACGGGGCATTGAAATTGTTGGTCAGCTGGGTGCTGGTGCCGGAGAAATCGACGATGGCCGAGCGCGCGGCATGGTCGATCGACACCCGCAGCTTGATGACCGCGCCGTTGTCCAGCGTCACCGCGAAGTCGCCGTCACTCAGCACGCCGATGGCGCGGCGGACCTGCTCCTCGGCATTGTCCTGGACGTGCCGCATATAGGCGATGACGGTTGACAGGCCGTGCAGGCGGACGACGCGGTGCAGTTCGCGGGTGCCCTGCTCGTTTGCGGCGACCTGCGCCTTGAGGTCGCCGATGTTCTGCACCGGGTTGCGCGCCGGATGCGGGCCGGAGCGCAGAAGTTCCACCATCTCCTGCTCACGGAACTGCCCGCTCTCCACCAGCGGCACGCAGTCCAGCAGCACGCCCTCGTCGGCGATGGTCCTGCTGTCCGGCGGCATCGAGCCGGGGGTGATCCCCCCGACGTCGGCATGATGCCCACGGGAAGCGACGAAGAACAGCAGCTCCCTGCCCGCCTCGTCGAACACCGGCGAGACGACGGTGATGTCCGGCAGATGGGTGCCGCCGTGATAGGGATCGTTCAGCGCGAAGCTCTCGCCGGCGGTGAAGGTGCCGCCGCGGCGCTGGATGACGGCACGCACGCTCTCGCCCATCGATCCAAGGTGGACCGGCATGTGCGGCGCGTTGGCGATCAGCCCGCCGTCGCGGTCGAACAGGGCACAGGAGAAGTCCAGGCGCTCCTTGATGTTCACCGACCGGGCGGTCTTCTCCAGCGTCACGCCCATCCGCTCGGCGATGGACATGAACAGGTTGTTGAAGACCTCCAGCGTCACCGGATCGACCTTCACCCCACCCTTGACCCCGGCGGCCTGACGTTGGGCCGCCGGCTCCAGCCGGGACAGCACCAGATGGTTCTTGCGGGTGACCTCGGCCATCCAGCCCGGCTCGACCACGGTGGTCGAGACCGCCTCGGCCAGGATCGCCGGACCGACGACACGGTTGCCGGGCTGCAACTGGCGGCGATCGTAGAGCGGCGCCTCGCGGCGCTGGCCGCCGCTGTGGATCGTGACAGTGGCGAGCCGGCGCGGCAGCACGGCGGTGGTGGCGGGAAGCTCCGGATCCTCCAGCACGTCGGTCAGGCCGACCGCCTCCAGCGTCACCGACTCCACCTCCAGCGCAGTGCCGGGGGTGAGGAAGCCGTAGCGGCGGCGGTGCGCCTCCTCGAACGCCTTGGTCATCGCCACCTTCGACCCGAAGGCGACGGTCAGCGTGGTATCGGAGCCGGCCGCCTTCAGATGGACGCGGCGGTTGATCGCCTGCCGCCCGGCATCGACGCCCTGGCGGGTCAGTTCCGCCCGCCCTTCGGTCTCCAGGTCGGTGAACAGCATGGTCAGCCGGTCGACCACCGCATCGCTCAGCGGGCCTTCCACCGCGCGCTCGCGGATGGCGACGGTGTCGGCCAGTCCGATGCCGTAGGCGGACAGCACACCGGCCTGCGGGTGCAGGAACACCCGCGTCATCCCCAGCGCGTCGGCGACAGCGCAGACATGCTGGCCCGCCGCCCCGCCGAAGCCGTTCAACGTGTAGCCGGTGACGTCGTAGCCGCGCTCGACCGAGATCTTCTTGATGGCGTTCGCCATGTTGTCGACGGCGATGCGCAGGAAGCCTTCCGCCACCTCCTGCGGGGTCATCGTCGTGCCGAGTTTGGCATTGACGGTGGCGGCCAGTTCTGTGAAGCGGGCCTTCACCACCTCGGCGTCCAGCGGCTGGTCGCCGTTGGGGCCGAAGACATTGGGGAAGAAGCGCGGCTGGATCTTGCCGACCATCACGTTGCAGTCGGTGACGGTCAGCGGCCCGCCACGGCGGTAGCAGGCAGGTCCCGGATTGGCGCCGGCGCTGTCCGGCCCGACGCGGAAGCGGGTGCCGTCGAAGACGCAGAGCGAACCGCCGCCGGCCGCCACCGTGTGTATGTGCATCATCGGCGCGCGCACCCGCACGCCGGCCACCACCGCGTCGAAGGCGCGCTCATACTCGCCGGCATAATGCGACACGTCGGTCGAGGTGCCGCCCATGTCGAAGCCGATGACCCGGTCGAAGCCGGCCATGCCGGCGGTTCGCACCGCCCCGACCACGCCGCCGGCCGGACCCGACAGGATGGCGTCCTTGCCCTGGAAGCGGCGGGCGTCGGTCAGGCCGCCGTTGGACTGCATGAACATCAGCGGCACCGGCGTGCCATCGACGCTGAGGTCGTTGGCGACCCGGTCGACGTAGCGGCGCAGCACCGGGGAGAGATAGGCGTCCGCCACCGTGGTGTCGCCGCGGCCGACCAGCTTCATCAACGGGCTGACCAGATGGCTGACCGAGACCTGGGTGAAACCGACCGCGCGGGCCAGCGAGGCGACCTGCCGTTCATGCTCCGGATAGCGGTAGCCGTGCATCAGCGCAATGGCGGCTGCGCGGAAGCCCAGGCGGTAGGCCTCCTCCAGCCCGCGGCGGACGGCGTGCAGGTCGACCGGCTTCAACACACGGCCGTCGGCCATCACCCGTTCCGGCACCTCCACCACCTGGGAATAGAGCTGGTCGGGCAGATCGATGCGGCGGGCGAAGATCTTGGGGCGGGCCTGATGACCGATGCGCAGCTGGTCGGCCAGCCCCTCGGTGATCAGCAGGACGGTCGGCTCGCCCTTGCGTTCCAGCAGGGCGTTGGTGGCGACGGTGGTGCCCATCTTGACCACCTCCACCGTGTCCGGCGGGATCGGCTGACCCGGCTTCAGGCCCAGAAGCTCGCGGATGCCCTGGACCGCGGCGTCGGCATAGCGCTCCGGATTTTCCGACAGCAGCTTGTGGGTCACGACCGACCCGTCCGGCCGGCGGCCGACGATGTCGGTGAAAGTGCCGCCGCGATCCACCCAGAACTGCCACCGGGCCGGCTTGGTCTCCGCCCCTCCGATCACCGCCGCGCTCTTCGTCTCACCCATAGTCGCACCCGCCGAAGTCCATGCGCGGCAACTGCACCGCGCGTGGGCCGGAGTTTCGCGATCCGGCAGCGAATTTCAACAGCTTGAGTGCCCCGCCCCGATCAGCAAAGAGCGACGAGGCGGAAAGAACACAGAGATCATAGGCGACCGGCCCGGCGGATGTCGCCGTCAGGCGGCCAGCCGCTCCGGCGGACGGGCGGAAAGGCGGGCCAGGATGGCATTGCCCGACAGGATGCTGTTGAAGGCGCCGGTGCCGTCCTCCAGCGCTTCCAAGGCGATGGAGAACTGGTTGGGCGCCGGCAGATCGAACATCGAGCTGATCTCGCCGCCGTCGAGCGCCAGCCGTCCGCCGAACCGGCGGGCCAGGGCGCGCATGCGGGAGTTTTCCGCCAGGCACACCATATGGACGTGACGGATGCCGCGGTTGCGGGCGACAGTCAGGATGCGGCGGACCAGCGTGCTGCCGACTCCCTTGCCCTGCAATCCCGACTCGATGCTGATGCCGAATTCCGCCTGTTCCGGCCAAAGCAGGCGGTCACCGCACAGTTCGATGGCACCGCGCAGCACACCGTCCTCGAACGCGCCGAGAATCACCGTCCGGCCCCAGTCGATGGCCGCGCAATGCCGCTCCACCGCCTCGTCCGACAGGGTGCCGGCGAAGCGGGCATAACGGTCGCCGCGGTCGAGACGGAGAAGATGCGCCCGGTACTGGGGCAACTCGGTCGGCATGATCTTGCGGATGACAGGCATGGCTCTGCTCACGGTTCTCGAAATCCGAAAACGCATTCGTGCAGAACGTCTTTCCCCAGACATCGGCGCTCTCTGCGGCGCCCTTTGTTGCATTGCAACATGGCGTGGCCGGCGGGATTCGCAAGCGCTTATTAGAAATTCGCAATACCAACAATGCTGGCCTGTTGCGGGCAAGCCACAGTTGGCCCGCCCGGCCCCGGTCGCTATGCTGCGCTCATGGGTGGGGTGGCCTGTGCACAAAAGGGCATGACATGAGCATCTGGGGCAAGATCCTGGGCGGCGCGGCCGGCCTGTTCACCGGCGGTCCGCTCGGCGCCCTGCTGGGCGGCCTCGCCGGCCATGCGGTCGACCTGTGGTCGCCCTGCGGCGCCGACGAGCAACCGCGCCGCGGCATGAGCGATACCGAGGCCGAAGCGGCCAAGCAGACCGTCGCTTTCACCATCGGCGTGATCGCGCTGGCAGCCAAGATGGCGCGTGCCGACGGTGTGGTGAAACGGGTGGAGGTCGATACCTTCAAGCGGCTGTTCCGCGTCCCGCCGGAAGAGTTGGACAATGTCGGACGGGTCTTCGACCTTGCGCGACGCGACACCCGTGGGTTCGAAGAATATGCCCGCCAGATCGCCAAGCTGTTCGAGGACAGGCACGCGGTGCTGGAGGAGTTGCTCGACAGCCTGCTGATGATCGCCGAGGCCGATGACGAACTGCACGAGACGGAGGTGGAGTATCTGCACGCCGTCGCCATGATCTTCGGCTTCGACGAGGCCGATTTCCGCCGCATCGTCGCCGGTCACCATCTGGCCGGCACCCCGACGGAAACCGACCCCTATGCCGTGCTCGGCGTGGCGCGTCAGGCCGGCGACGACGCGGTCAAGGCCGCGCATCGGGCGCTGGTCCGCGAACACCACCCGGACCGGCTGATCGCCCAGGGCATGCCGCAGGAATTCATCGATCTGGCGACCCAGAAGCTCGCGCTGATCAATGCCGCCTACGACCGTATCCGCCGCGAACGGGAAGGCGCGGCCGCCCTGTCCTAACCCATCGCGAGTCTTTGCCGAATACGTTTATTTCAAATTGCTTTCCCGTGGTCTTTGTCTCGTTTCCTGACGTATTGTTCCCTGTGGGCGGGCGACCGGTTGCCCGCGTGCTTTGGGGACGACAGGACGATGCGACGCACGATCATCCGGACGGTCTTCGCCGCGGTATTCGGAACGACGATTGCCATGGGATGCGGCGCCCAGGCGCAGGTGACAGCCCCCGCAACACCCGGCGACGCGACGGTGGTGCTGGGCCAGCCGCTGACGCTCAGCCTGGGAGCGCCGCCTGCCGGCACCGACTGCGCCACCCAGGCGGCAACGCTGAATGCGCAAGCCCTGGTCCTGGTCGCCAACGGCCAGACCATTCCCGGTGCCCGCGCCAGCTTCGCCTGCTCCGCCAAGGGCGACCTGACGGGCACCGCCTCCACCTCCATCGCCGGCAATGGCGACGACGCGGCAAAACGGCGGGCATCCTGGCAGACCGCCTTCAGCGGCTTCTTCAGCCTCGCCGGGGCCAAAACCCTGCCGGTTGCCTTCGGCCCGGCCACCGGTGGCATGACGACCGCGCCGCAGATGGTGTCCATCCAGGGCGCCAGCGACCGCGACCTGGGTCTGGCGGCAGTGTGGTTCGCCCTGGTGGCGGCGGTGTTTCTGTTCGCCTTCTTCCGCCATTTCGGGCGCACCGATGCCATAACCCCGATTGCCGGCGTGCCGATGCCGGCCGACTATCGCGCGCCCTACAGCCTCGCCCGCTTCCAGCTGCTGTGGTGGAGCGGGATCGTCACCGCCTCCTACGCCGCCATCCTGACGATCACCGGGTCGATGGACACCATCACCACCGGCACAATGGCGCTGATGGGGATCGTCGGCGGCACCTCGGTCCTGGCTGCCTTCCAGGATCGCCGGCCGAGCGACGACCAGACCCGGCGCCAGCAGCATGCCGCTCTCTACATCGCCGCCGCCGCCGCCAACCCCCCCGACCAAACCGCCATGGCCGCCAGTCTGGCGGAGGTATATCCGCCCACTCAGGGGCTGTTGCCCGATCTGCTGAGCGATGCCGCCGGCTACAACATCCATCGCCTGCAACTATTGGCCTGGACCGGCGTGCTGGGCATCACCTTCCTCTACGAGGTCACCCGCACACTGGGCATGCCGGAACTCTCGGCCAACCTGCTGGCCCTGACCGGCATCAGCAACGGCACCTATTTCGGCTTCAAGATGCAGGAACAGCAGGTGCCGGCGCCGACCGGCATCGCCCCGGTATCGACTTGATCCCGACCTGACACCGGGGGCGGTTCCACCGGGCGCAACCCGCCCAACCGTTTTTCCGGGTCGCGGTGGAGGGGGGCGGCGCGCTATAACCCATCCCCTTCCCTCGATTTTCCGGCGCACGAACGGTCCATGGCTCCTCCCGCACCCATCACGGCGCTCCAGGGCGTCTCCGTCACCTTCGGCGGCCGTCCGCTGTTCGACGGCATCGACCTGTCCATCGGACGCGGCGACCGCGCCTGCCTGGTCGGACGCAACGGGTCGGGCAAGTCGACGCTGATGAAGGTGCTGGCCGGGATGATCCTCCCCGACGGCGGCACCGTGTTCGTCCAGCCGGGCGCCCGCATCGCCTATCTGCCGCAGGAGCCTGACTTCACCGGCTGCGCCACCGTCCATGACTATGTCGTGCAGGGCCTGCCCGCCGACGAGCAGGACGAAGCGCACCGGGTCGATGCCGTGCTGGACAGGCTCCAGGTGGACGGCAACCTCGACCCCCGCACCCTGTCGGGCGGCGAATCGCGCCGGACCGCGCTGGCCCGCACGCTGGTCGGCAACCCCGACGTCATGCTGCTGGACGAGCCGACCAACCACCTCGACCTCCCCACCATCGAATGGCTGGAAGAGGAGCTGCTGTCCTTCCGCGGCGGCCTGCTGCTGATCAGCCACGACCGCGCCTTCCTGAACCGGCTGGCCAAGCGGACGCTATGGCTCGACCGCGGCACGGTGCGCGCCACCGACCGCGGCTTCTCCGACTTCGAGACCTGGCAGGCCGAGGTGTTCGAGGCGGAGGAGGCCGCGGCCCACAAGCTGGACCGCAAGATCGAGAGCGAAATGAAGTGGCTGCGCGAGGGCATCTCCGCCCGGCGCACCCGCAACATGGGGCGTGTCCGCAACCTGCTCGATCTGCGCGCCGGGCGCGCTGAGCAGATCAAGGGCGGCCAGCAGGCCAAGCTCGCCATCGCCGAGGCGGAGCGCGGCGGCCGGCTGGTGATCGAGGCTACCGCCATCTCCAAGGGCTTCGACACGCCCGACGGCCGCAAGACCATCGTGAAGGACTTCTCCACCCGCATCCTGCGTGGCGACCGGGTCGGCCTGATCGGGCCGAACGGCGCCGGCAAGTCCACCCTGCTGAAGATGCTCACCGGCCAGCTCGATCCCGACGAGGGCACGGTGAAGCTGGGCACCAACCTCGACACCGCCTATTTCGACCAGCGGCGCGAGGGGCTGAACCCGGAGGACACCATCCGCAAGGTGCTGTGCCCCTTCGGCGGCGACGCGGTGGTGGTCAACGGCGTGTCGCGCCATGTCGCCGGCTACATGAAGGATTTCCTGTTCGACACCCGGCAGCTGGACAGCCCGGTCAAGGCGCTGTCGGGCGGCGAGCGCAACCGGCTGCTGCTGGCCCGGCTGTTCGCCAAGCCCAGCAACATGATGATCCTCGACGAGCCGACCAACGACCTCGACATGGACACGCTGGACCTGCTGGAGGATGTGCTGGGTGACTATCAGGGCACGCTGCTGCTGGTCAGCCACGACCGTGACTTCCTCGACCGGCTGGTGACCGCCACCATCGCGCTGGAGGGCGACGGCACCGCCACCGAATATGCCGGCGGCTATTCCGACTATCTGGTGCAGCGCCCGGCCAAGGCGGCGCCCGCCGCAGCATCCGCCAAGCCGAAGCCCGCCGTCCAGGCACCGGCCGCCGCAGCCAAGCCGCGCGGCAAGCTGAGCTACAAGGACCAGCGCGAGCTGGACGAACTGCCGACCCGCATGGACACGCTGGGAAGCGAGATCGCCAAGCTGGAGAAGTCGCTGGCCGACCCCGACCTCTTCACCCGCGATCCCGCCAAGTTCCAGAAGACGAGCGAGCAGTTGCACGCCAAGCAGGCGGCACTGGCCGCGGCGGAGGAGCGCTGGCTGGAGCTTGAGGCCATGCGCGAGGAGTTGGAAGGCGGGCGGGCATGAGTTTTGCCCACACGCTCCAGGCGCTGGTGGTGATGGCGCTGTGGGGGCTGAACTTCGTGGTGGCGAAATGGGCTCTGGCCGAATTTCCGCCGCTGTTCGTGATGTTCCTGCGCTTCGCCCTGGTGGCGGTGCTGATCATCCCCTTCTTCCGCGTGCCGCGCGACAAGCTGTGGAAGATCGCGCTGCTGTCGGTGACGCTGGGCAGCATCCATTTCCCGATGATGTTCAGCGGACTCAAGGGGATCGATGCCGCCACCGCCTCACTGGCGGCACAGGTGCAGGTGCCCTTCTCCTCCCTGCTGGCGGCGCTGGTGTTCAAGGACAAGCTGGGCTGGCGCCGTGGCATCGGCATGGCCGCCGCCTTCGCCGGCGTGGCGGTGATTGCCGGCGAGCCGCGGCTGGGCGAGTCGCTCCATTCGCTGCTGCTGATCCTGGCCGCGAGCTTCGCTTTTGCGGTGGCGAGCGTGCAGATGAAGCTGATCGGGGCGGTGAACGGCTTCGCCGTCAACGGCTGGATGGCGCTGTTCGCCATGCCGCAACTGCTGGTCCTGTCGCTGCTGACGGAGCATGGGCAGATGGCGGCGCTGGCGAACTCGACCTGGGTCGGCTGGGCATCCATCGCCTATATGGCTGTCGCCGTCACCATCGTCGCCTACGGGCTGTGGTATCCGTTGCTGGGGCGCTATTCCGTCAACCAGACCATGCCCTATCTTCTGACCGTACCGGTCTTCGGCGTCGCCAGCGGCGTGCTGCTGATGGGCGATCCGGTTACGATCAACCTCGCCATCGGCGGGCTGTTGACCATCGGCGGCGTCGCGGTCATCGTGAAGCGTCGTCCGCGCACCGTCAGCGAGACCGTCACCAACCCGACCTGATGCCGACATGAGCCGCTTCCGCCGGATCGACCTCCCCTCCCCCAACCACGGCCCGCGGGCCGACGGTGCGCGGGTGGAACTGCTGATCCTGCATTACACCGGCATGCCCACCGCCGCCCATGCGCTGGAGCGGCTGTGCGATCCGGCATCCCAGGTCAGCGCCCATTACACGGTGGACGAGGACGGCACCGTCTATGCCCATGTGCCGGAGGACCGGCGCGCCTGGCATGCCGGCCGGTCGAGCTGGCGCGGGGCGGAAGACGTCAACAGCCGCTCTATCGGGGTGGAGATCGTCAATCCCGGCCACGAGTTCGGCTACCGGCCCTTCCCGCCGGTGCAGATGGCCACGGTCGCCCAGCTTTGCCTGGGTATCGTCGCGCGGCACGGCATCGCCGCCGCCGACGTGCTGGGCCACAGCGACGTTGCCCCCGCCCGCAAGGAAGATCCGGGCGAGCTGTTCGATTGGCCGGGCTTGGCGGCCCAGGGACTCGGGCTCTGGCCCACACCGTCCCAGACAGACGACGGCCCCGCCGACGCGGTGGAGGTCGCGGCACTGCTGGGACGCTATGGGTATGACCCGGCCGAACCGCGGGCGCTGCTGGCCTTCCAGCGCCACTTCCATCCCGGCTGCCTGACCGGTGTTCCCGACTCCGAGACGATCCGGCGCCTGCGGGCGCTACTACGGCTGATGGGACGGTAACGGTCACAATCAGCGATTTGGGATTTGCCCCCACGGCCGCTTCCCTATAGAACGACCGCGCCAGATGGCCGGATGGCCGCCTTCGGTTTCGGCCGGGGGAGGAAAGTCCGGGCTCCACGGAAACACGGTGCCGGCTAACGGCCGGCGGGGGCGACCCTAGGGAAAGTGCCACAGAAAGCAAACCGCCGGCGTTTCGACGCAGGTAAGGGTGAAAGGGTGCGGTAAGAGCGCACCGCGGACCCGGCAACGGGGACGGCACGGTAAACCCCACCGGGAGCAAGACCGAATAGGAGCGGCCCGACCACCGTCCCCGCAACGGGATGGGCGTGGGTCAAGCGCGTTTCCGCGCCGCCGCTCGGGTTGGTCGCGCGAGGCGTCCGGGCAACCGGCGTCCCAGACGAATGGCCATCGCCTGCCTCTCGGGGCGGGATACAGAACCCGGCTTACAGGCCATCTGGCACTTTCCTACCTGTTTTGCCCAGCCCGCCCCAGATCGGCTCCTCTATCGGAGCAGCCGATCCCATGGCGCCCCATGGCTGCACCCGTTTGCTCCTGCCTTACCCCTTTCGACAGGCGGGCAAGGGACGGCATGGGCGCAGGCGGGCCGTCGACGGGCGGTTTCCCATTGTCATCCACAGGGCGGATGCGACCGCTCTTCCCCCGGCACTCCGCAGCCCGCCGGGCTTTCCCGCGGCCATCTCCAGGATGTGCACGGCCCCATCCACATTTTCCCCAGACTAATCCACAGCCGGTGGATAACTGTGGGGCGATTTCCCATGCTGTCCCATGCCGGACCGGGGTTTCCCACCCAAGGTTCTATGCCGTCCGAGGGGGTCGATTCCACGGCCTGACAAACCATGCGTATACAGCATTTTCTTAAAATTTTGGAACGTTCGAAGAACTTGTGTGGATAACTTTATGCACATCGCGAGAGTCCAGCGGAATACTGCGAAGATTCTGAGATTTCGTACACCAACTTGCCCGGATGCCACAGCATGACCCAAAAGTCTTGACACCCCCGTCTGAATACTCGGGGGAGCGTTGACGCCCATGCCGTCCCATGCTATCCCAAGAATGCCCATTTAAGGGGGGCTCTTACCCATTCTGGTTAACACCGGGGGCGGGGGCTGAATGGGCCAAGCGGGGCTAGCGCGGAGCACCCGACCGCGCATGGGGGATAGCAGGGGGGATCGCCGGGCCTATGGCCGTTTTCCTGTCCACATACGTCAACAAAGTTGACAGGAAAGGGCGTGTGTCCATCCCGGCACAGTTCAGGCAGTCGCTTGCCAAGACGTCGGCTCCCAGCACCGTCTATCTCTGGCCCTCGCTGAACCACCAGGCGCTGGAAGGCGCCGACCAGGACTATCTCGACGTCCTCTCCGAAAGCCTCGAATCCCCCGACCTCGATGCCGACGAGCGCGACATGATCGAGACCTTCATCTTCGGAAAGCTGATCCCCGTCTCTTCCGACGCCGAAGGCCGCATCGTCCTGCCCAAGGAACTGGCCGAGTTCGCCGGCATCACCGAAGAGGCCGCCTTCATCGGCCGCCGCAAAACCTTCCAAATCTGGGAACCCGACGCTTTGAAAGCCCACGAGGCCGCACTGCGCGAGCAGGTCGTGCGCAAGGACATCTCCCTCAGCCAGATCGTCGCCAAGGCGTCCCGCGGCGCCGCCAGCCGGAGCGGGGAGGGCGCCTGATGTCCGACACCCGCATCCACATTCCCGTCCTGCTGGACGAGGTGGTCGCCGCGCTGTCCCCACGCGACGGCGGCCTCTATGTGGACGGCACCTTCGGCGCCGGCGGCTACAGCCGCGCCCTCCTGCAATCGGCCTCCTGCCGCGTGATCGGCATCGACCGCGATCCCGCCGCCATCGAACGCGGCCGTGCACTGGCCCAGGAATTCCCCGGACGGCTTGAGGTGATCGAGGGCCGATTCGGCGATATGGACCGGCTGCTCGCCGACCATGGCGTCGGGACGGTCGACGGCGTGGCGCTCGATGTCGGCGTCTCCTCCCCCCAGATCGACGAACCGGAGCGCGGCTTCTCCTTCCGCTTCGACGGCCCGCTCGACATGCGGATGGGACGGGATGGGCCGACCGCCGCCGACGTGGTCAACACCGCCGACGAATCGGATCTGGCCGACATCATCTATCAGCTGGGCGAGGAACGGATGGCGCGCCGCGTCGCCCGCGCCATCGTCGCCGCCCGCCGTGAAGCCCCGATCGAGCGAACGGCCCGGCTGGCCGACATCATCCGTTCGGTGGTGCCGAAGGGGAAAGGCGACGGGATCGACCCGGCCACCCGCACCTTCCAGGCCCTGCGCATCCATGTGAACGACGAGCTGGGCGAACTGCGGCGCGGCCTGTCCGCCGCCGAGTCGCTGCTGGCACCCGGCGGGCGCCTCGCCGTCGTCTCCTTCCATTCGCTGGAGGACCGCGAGGTCAAGGCGTTCCTGCGGGAACGCTCCTCGCCGCCGCCCTCCCCGTCCCGCCATACGCCCGTGACCGCGGTCGCGGCGCATCACCCATCCTTCCGCCTGCTCTCCCGGAAACCCGTGGACCCGAGCGAGGCCGAAGCCCGTAACAATCCCCGCGCCCGGTCCGCCCGGCTGCGCGCGGCTGAACGTACCGAGGCGCCCGCGTTCCAGGCGTCCGGCAAGGAGGCAGCATGAAAGGCAAGACCTGGCTGTTCTGGGGCGGCCTGATCGCGGCCGCCGGTGGCGTGCTGTTCCAGACCAGCTACGACGTCCAGGATCTTGAGGAGAAGCTCGCCGGGCTGAACCGCAAGATCATTCAGGAACAGGAATCCATCCAGGTCCTGAAGGCCGAGTGGAGCTATCTGAACGATCCCACCAAGCTGGAGCATATGGCCCAGGCCTATCTGACGCTGCAGCCGACCGAGCCGCGCCAGTACATGGCGATGGACATGATCCCGATGCGCCCGGCCGACGCGGTCCCGCCGCCGGCCCAGGCGCTGCCGCCCGGCAAAACCGTGCCGGGTACCCTGCCGCCGATGGTCCGGGCGCCCGGCACCGGCAATTCCCAGCTGGCCGCCGCCCGCGTGCCTGCCGCTCCCAACAACACCGCCGCTGCCGGAATCGTTCCAGTCAGCGCGCCGGTCGGGCTGGCGAAACCGGTGCCGATGGAAAAGGCGCTGGAACGAGCGCCCGTCGTCGTGCCGGCGTCCCTGCCCTCCTCCGGCGCCCTTGCCGACCCGTCCCGCGCCAGCCGGATCAAACCGGCCGCCCTGGTGCCCGGCTCCGCCCGCGCCCCGGCGGACAAGTCGGATGCGCCGGCCGCCGCCGGCAAGCTGGCGCCGAACGCCCCGACCGCGCGGCCGACCGAACTGGCCTCCCGCCCGACCCCGGCGCCTGCCCCCGCAGCTAAGACTGCCGCAGCGCAGCAGCCCTATCAGCCCAAGCCGACCGACAGCCTCGGGCTGCTCGTTGCGCGCCTGGGGGCCAATCGATGACCGGTCACGACCACGGCGGCCCGGCCGGCTACGGCCAGCCTGGTGCCAGCACCGGCAGCACCTATGTGCCGCCGCCGGCGCCGTCGCCCTTTCCCCAGCCGGCCCCGCAGCCGTCCGCCAAGCCGCGGACCTCGCTGGCGGTAGCGCTGGAGCAGAGCCGTTACCGCCTGATGGTGACGGCTGCCGTGGTCACGACCGTCTTCACCGCCATCAGCGTCAAGCTGGCGATGGCCACGCTGCTCGCGGGCGGCGGCGAGCCGCGCCAGCATGTGGCGCTCGAGGTTGGCGACACCACCACCAACCGTGCAGACATCACCGACCGCAACGGCAACCTGCTGGCGACCTCGCTGGTCACACAGTCGCTCTATGCCGATCCCAAGCTGGTCTCGCGCCCGGAAGAGGCCGCGCAGAAGCTGGTCAGCGCGCTGCCCGACCTGGATTACAAGGATGTCCTCGGCAAGCTGAGCGGAGACCGCCGGTTCGTCTGGCTGAAGCGCAACCTGACGCCGAAGCAGCAGGCCGCCGTCCACAGGCTGGGCATCCCCGGCGTCGCTTTCGAGCGGGAAGAGCGCCGCTTCTATCCGGCCGGCCCGCTGACCTCGCACATCGTCGGCTTCACCGGCATCGACAACAACGGCCTTGCCGGCATGGAGCAGGGCTTCAACAAGCGGCTGACAGAAGAGCCGGGAACGCCGCTCCAGCTGTCCATCGACCTGCGGCTGCAGCATGTCCTGAAAAAGGAGCTGGCCGCCACGGTGCAGGAATTCAGCGCCATCGGCGCCGCCGGCATCGTCTTCGACGTGCGCAACGGCGAAGTGCTGTCGATGGTCTCGCTGCCCGATTTCGACCCGCAGGATCCGACCGGCCTGAACCCCGACACGCTGTTCAACCGGGCGACGCTCGGTGTGTACGAGATGGGCTCGACCTTCAAGATTTTCAACTCTGCATTGGCCTTCGACACCGGCAAGATCCGGGTGTCGGACATGTTCGACGCGGCGCACCCGGTAAAGATCGGCCGTTTCACCATCAACGACTACCACAACCTGCACCGCGCCCTGACGGTGGCGGAAGTGTTCCAGCACTCCTCCAACCTCGGCTCGGTGCGCATGGTGCAGCAGGTGGGCGTGGCGGCGCAGAAGGCCTTCATGACCAAGATGGGCTTCACCAAGCCCACCGGGCTGGAGCTGCCGGAAAGCGGCTGGCCGCTGGTGCCCAACCCGTGGCGCGAGGTCAACAGCTACACCATCTCCTTCGGTCACGGCATCTCGGTCAGTCCGATGCACACGGTGGCCGCCGCCGCGTCCGTCATCAACGGCGGCCTCTTCCACAAGCCGACGCTGCTGAAGCGCCAGCCCGACAGCGAGATTCCGACCGAGCAGGTGGTGTCGCGCCAGACCTCCGACATGATGCGGCGCATGTTCCGCTTCGTCGTCACCGAGGGCACCGGCAAATCGGCGGAAGTGAAGGGCTATGTTGTCGGTGGAAAAACCGGCACGGCAGACAAGCAAAAGGGCAAGCACTACCAGAAGAACTCGCGCATGTCGTCGTTCCTGGGCGCCTTTCCGATGAATGATCCGCGCTACATCGTCTATGTGCTGGTCGACGAGCCGCAGGCGACGAAGAAGACTTACGGCTACGCCACCGGCGGCTGGGTCGCCGCCCCTGCGGTGGGCCGCATCGTCAAGCAGATCGGTCCGCTGCTGAACGTGCCGATCGTGGACGAGAACACGCCGGAGATCCTGAACTCCACCTACCTGAACGCCGCCGGTTCCACCAATTGGCAGCAATCGCTGCCGCCCGTCACCGCTCCACCCCCCGCGAAGGGAAGCACCGTTGCGTCTTTCCCAACTCAGACCAAGCCGCGCTGACGCCACCCGCGGCGTTGCCGACCCCGACATCGCCGGGCTGACCGCCGACAGCCGGGCGGTCAGGCCCGGCTTTGTCTTTGCCGCCCTGCCCGGTGCAAAGGCCGACGGCCGCGCCTTTATCCCGGATGCGCTCGCCAAGGGCGCCGTCGCCGTGCTGGCGCCCGAGGGCACGGATTTACCCGCTGGTTCCACCGCCGTCCTGCTGACCGACCCGCAGCCGCGCCTCGCCTTCGCGCTCATGGCCGCCGCCTTCCATGGCGGGCGCCAGCCGGAGACGGTGGTGGTGGTGACCGGTACCAACGGCAAGACCTCCACCGTCCAGTTCGCCGCCCAGATCTGGACACGGCTCGGCCTGCCCGCCGGCAGCCTGGGCACGCTGGGCCTGCTCGGCCCCGGCCTGCACGGCTATGGCGGGATGACGACTCCCGACCCGGTGTCGCTCCACCGCGATCTCGCCGCTGCCAAGGATGCCGGCATCGACCATCTGGCGATGGAGGCGTCGAGCCATGGGCTGGAGCAGTTCCGGCTGGACGGTGTCGCGATCAAGGCCGCCGGCTTCACCAACCTGACGCTGGACCATCTCGACTATCACGGCACGATGGAGGCGTACCGCGACGCCAAGGCGATGCTGTTCGACCGCGTCCTGCCGCCGGGCGCCGTGGCGGTGTTGAACGCCGATTCTCCGGAATTTCAATATTTTGCCACCATTTGTAACGACCGTGGTCACCGGGTCCTGTCCTATGGTCTGGCCGGCACCGAGCTTCGGGTGACCGGGGTGGAGCCGCTGGCCCATGGCCAGCGCCTCTCCCTGTCCGTGCTCGGCCGCGACGTGACGGTGGACCTGCCGCTGGCGGGTCGGTTCCAGGCCTGGAACGTGCTCTGCGCGCTGGGTCTGGTCATCGGCTCCGGTGGTGACGCCGGACGGGCGCTGGACAGCCTTTCCTCGCTGGAAGGTGTGCCGGGCCGGTTGCAGCATGTCGCGACCCATCCCAACGGGGCGACGGTCTACGTCGATTTCGCCCACACGCCCGACGCGCTGGAAACGGTGCTTCTGGCGCTGAGGTCGCATGCCGCGCGCCATCTGGTGACGGTGTTCGGCTGTGGCGGCGACCGCGACCGCAGCAAGCGGCCGGTGATGGGGGCTCTGGCGGCCAGGCTGGCCGACCGCGCCATCGTCACCGACGACAACCCGCGGACCGAGGATCCCGCCTTCGTGCGGGGTCAGGTGCTGGCCGGGGCAACCGGGGAACTGGCCGGCCGGCTGGAGGAGATCGGCGACCGGGCCGAGGCGATCCGCACCGCGGTGCGGCAGCTACAGCCCGGCGACGTGCTGGTCATCGCCGGCAAGGGCCACGAACAGGGACAAACCATCGGCACCGAGGTGCGTCCGTTCGACGACGCGGACGAGGCCCGGAAAGCCGTAGCGGAGGTTGGAGCATGAGCGCGGACAAGACAGTCCTTTGGACAGCGGATGAGGCGGCCGCCGCCACCGGCGGGCGTCTCATCGGTCCGTCCGCCTGGACCGCGACCGGCGTCACCATCGATAGCCGCAAGGTGGCGGCGGGCGACCTGTTCGTTGCCATCCGCGGACCGAATTTCGACGGGCACGCCTTCGTCGGCATGGCGCTGGCCGCCGGGGCGGCGGCGGCGATGGTCGACCATCTGCCGGACGGCCTCCCTGAAGGCGCGCCGCTGCTGATCGCCCCGGCCGACACGCTGGAGTCGATGGCGGCGTTGGGGGTGGTGGCGCGGGCGCGTTGCGGCGCGCGCTTCGTCGGTGTCACCGGCTCCGTCGGCAAGACCGGCACCAAGGAGACGTTGCGCCATGTCCTGTCGGCGCAGGGGCCGACCTACGCCAACGAAGGAAGCCTGAACAACCATTGGGGCGTGCCGCTGTCGCTCGCCCGACTGCCGGCCGGCAGCAGCTATGGCGTGTTCGAGCTGGGGATGAACCACGCCGGCGAACTCGGGCCGCTGTCGCGCCAGGTCAAGCCGCATGTCGCCGTCATCACCACCATCGAGGCGGTGCATCTGGAGTTCTTCTCCGGCGTCGAGGCCATCGCCGACGCCAAGGCAGAGATCTTCGAGGGGATGGAAGCCGGCGGCATCGCCGTGCTGAACCGAGACAACGGGCAGTATGCCCGGCTGGCCGCTGCCGCGCGCCGCCGGGGGCTGATCGACATCTGGAGCTTCGGCGCCCATGAGGAGGCCGACGCCCGGCTGGTCGACTGTTCGCTGCATGCGACCTGCAGCGCGGTAACCGCGCTGATCCGCGGCGAACGGGTGCAATATTGCCTGTCGCAACCCGGCAGGCACTGGGTGATGAACAGTCTGGCCGTGCTGCTGGCGGTGAAGGCGCTGGGCGCCGATGTCGCCGCCGCCGCCCGGTCGCTGTCCAGCCTGCCGCCGGTCAAGGGGCGTGGCACCCGCAAGCGCATCCAGCTGCCGCAGGGTGCCTTCACCCTGATCGACGAGAGCTACAACGCCAGCCCGGCCGCCATGGCCGCAACGCTGGAGGTGCTGGGCAAGGTCGACCCCGGCGCCGGCGGCCGGCGCATTGCCGTGCTGGGCGACATGCGGGAGTTGGGAGAACGCGCCGACGCGCTGCACATCGGCTTGGCCGAGCCGCTGCGCGCTGCGCATGTCGATGCCGTCTATGCCTGCGGGCCGCACATGAAGACGCTGTTCGACCGCCTGCCGGCGGCGATGCGCGGCGCCTGGACCGAGACCAGCGTGGAGCTGGCCCCCATCGTGACCGCGACCGTAAAGGGTGGTGACGTCATCATGGTCAAGGGGTCCCTGGGCAGTCGTACAGGTCTGATCGTCGATGCGCTCGCGGCACTCGACAGCGGGCGCGAAAGCGAGGACAAAGCCGCCTCCCGAACCACCAACCAGCCGCAGGCGGCCGCGCAAACCGCGCAGGCCCCGCGAGGCTGACGGACCCAAATGCTCTACAACCTCCTCTTCGGTCTGGCCGACGTCTTTTCGCCGTTCAACCTGTTCCGGTACCTGACCTTCCGGACCGGCGGCGCCGTGATCACGTCGCTGGTCATCAGCTTCGTCTTCTTTCCGCGCCTGATCGCCTGGCTGAAGCGCAAGCAGGGCGAGGGCCAGCCCATCCGCGCCGACGGCCCGGAGAGCCATTTCAAGAAGAAGGGCACGCCCACCATGGGCGGCCTGATGATCCTGATCGCCATGACGGTCAGCACCCTGCTGTGGGCCGACCTGACCAACGCCTATATCTGGATCGTCCTGCTGGTGACCATCGGCTACGGCCTGATCGGCTTCGGCGACGATTACCTGAAGCTGACCAAGCGCAACACCAAGGGGCTGTCCGGCCGCTTCCGCCTGGGCTGGGAGATCGCCATCGGGCTGGTCGCCTCGGCGCTGATCATGTGGGTGTCGGCCCCGCCCCTGTCGGGTGGCGTGGCGGTTCCCTTCGTGAAGGATTTCCTGGTCCAGCTGTCCTGGTTCTTCGTGCCCTTCGGCGCCTTCATCATGGTCGGCGCCTCGAACTCGGTGAACCTGACCGACGGGTTGGACGGGCTGGCCATCGTGCCGACGATGATCGCCGCCGGCTGCTTCGGCCTGATCTCCTACCTGTCGGGCAACGCCATCTTCGCCAATTACCTGCAGATCCACCATGTGCCGGGATCGGGCGAGCTGGCGGTGTTCTGCGGCGCGCTGGTCGGCGCCGGGCTGGGCTTCCTGTGGTACAACGCCCCGCCGGCCATGGTCTTCATGGGCGACACCGGGTCGCTGTCGCTGGGCGGCGCGCTGGGCGCCGTCAGCGTGGTGACCAAGCACGAGATCGTGCTCGCCATCATCGGCGGCCTGTTCGTGCTGGAGACGGTTTCGGTGATCGTGCAGGTCGCCTCCTTCAAGCTGACCGGCAAGCGGGTGTTCCGCATGGCGCCGCTGCACCATCACTTCGAGAAGAAGGGCTGGGCCGAACCGACGGTGGTGATCCGCTTCTGGATCATCGCCTCGATCCTGGCGCTGGTCGGTCTGTCCACGCTGAAGCTGCGCTGAGGGAGGCCGGGGCGATGATCGACCTGTTCTACATGCAGGAGCTGCCCGTCGCGGTGATGGGGCTGGGCAAGTCCGGCCTCGCCACCGCCCGCGCGCTGCGCGACAGCGGGGCGGAGGTTCGGGTATGGGACGACAATCCCGCCTCCCGCGCCGCGGCGGAGGCCGAGGGCTTCGCCGTGGTCGATCTCACCAGCGCCGACCTGTCGGACCTGACCACCATCGTCTGGTCTCCCGGCATCCCCCATACCCACCCCAAGCCGCATCCGGTGGCCGAGCGCGCCCGCGCTTTGGGGATCGAGCTGATCTGCGACATCGAGCTGCTGGGCCGGGCGGAGCGCGACTGCGCCTTCATCGGCATCACCGGCACCAACGGCAAATCGACCACCACCACCCTGATCGGCCACATCCTGGCCGCCGCCGGTTGCAAGGCCGCGGTCGGCGGCAACCTGGGCACACCGGTGCTGACCTTCGATCCTATCGGATCCGGTGGCACCTGCGTCCTGGAGATGTCGAGCTATCAGCTGGAACTGACCCACTCCATCACCTTCGACATCGCTGTCCTGCTGAACATCACGCCCGACCACCTCGCCCGCCATGGCGGGATGGAGGGCTACGTCGCCGCGAAAAAGCTGATCTTCCATCGACAGACCTGGCCGCGTACCGCGGTGATCGGGGTAGATGACGAGCATTGCCGCAAGATCCATGCCGGCCTCGCCGCCGTCGGCGACCAGCGCATCTGGCCGATCTCCGCCCAGGGGCCGGTGGCGGGCGGCGTCTATGCCGCCGACGGCTGGCTGGTCGACGATACCGACGGCGAGGCTGTTCGGGTGGTGGAGCTGTCGGGCCTGCCCAGCCTGCTGGGCACCCACAACTGGCAGAACGCCGCCGCCGCCTTTGCCACCTGCAAGGCCGCCGGCCTGCCGGTGCCGGCCATCGTCGCGGCGATGGCGACCTTTCCCGGCCTCGCCCACCGGCAGCAGCTGGTCGGCACGCTGGACGGCGTGCGCTTCGTCAACGACAGCAAGGCGACCAACGCCGACGCCACCGAAAAGGCGCTGGCGACCTTCGACCCGATCTATTGGATCCTCGGCGGACAGGCCAAAGACACCGGACTGAACGGTCTGGAAGGCTATATGGACCGCGTCCGCCACGCATTCCTGATCGGCGAGGCGCAGGAACAATTCGCCGCATGGCTCGACGCGCAGGGTGTTGCTTATACACGTTGTGCAACGCTGGATGTTGCGACCGCGAAGGCGGCCGGACTGGCTCTGGCGGAGCGGCTGGATGGCGCCTGCGTGCTGTTGTCCCCAGCTTGCGCGTCGTGGGACCAGTTCGCCAATTTCGAAAAGCGCGGCGAAGCCTTCGCGGCCTATGTCGCGGGCATCGTCGGCGCGCATGGCCAAGCGCCTGGGAACACCGGGAACGGCACCAGCGGAGGCGTTGCATGATCACCTTCGACCGTACCGACCAATCGATCTTCGGCCGCTGGTGGTGGACCGTCGACCGTTGGCAGCTGGGTGCCGTCGCCCTGCTGATGTTCCTCGGCACCGTCCTGATCACCGCGGCCAGTCCACCGGTGGCCGAGCGCATCGGCATCCAGGACACCTTCTATTTCGTCGAACGCCACGTGATGATGCTGATCCCTGCGATCGTCATCATGGTCGGCGTCTCGCTCCTCAGCCCGCGCGGCGTGCGGCGGGTGGCCTTGGGCGTGTTCCTGATCTCGGTGGTGCTGGTCTACGCCACCCTGGTTGTGGGCGTGGAGATCAAGGGTGCCCGCCGCTGGATCCACATTCCCGGCCTTTCGATCCAGCCATCGGAGTTCGTCAAGCCGGCCTTCGCGGTCGTCGCCGCCTGGCTGTTCTCGCTGTCGCGGACCAATCCGGGCTTTCCCGGCGCGCTGGTGTCGATGGCGTTGTACGGCATCACCATGGCCGGCCTGATCCTTCAGCCCGACCTGGGCATGACCTTCGTCGTCTCCGCCGTGTGGTTCACCCAGTTCTTCCTGGCCGGCCTGAACCTCGTGCTGGTGATGGGACTCGGCGGGCTGGGCGTGGTCGGGTTGGTCGGCGCCTATTACACGCTGCCGCACGTCACCAGCCGCATCAACCGCTTCCTCGACCCGCATGCCGGCGACAACTATCAGGTCAACCGCTCGCTGGAGGCCTTCGCCAACGGTGGCCTGATGGGCACCGGCCCCGGCCAGGGCACGGTGAAGTTCTACCTGCCCGACAGCCATGCCGACTTCATCTTCGCAGTGGCAGGTGAGGAGCTGGGGCTGATCTTCTGCCTTGGGTTGGTGGTTCTGTTCGCCTTCGTCGTCCTGCGCGGGTTCGCTCGTGTCTTCAACGACAACAATTATTTCGTTTTGCTGGCCGCCGCCGGTCTTCTGATCCAGTTCGGGCTTCAGGCGGCGATCAACATGGGTTCGTCCTTGCATCTTATGCCGACGAAGGGCATGACCCTGCCGTTCATCTCCTACGGCGGCTCCTCGCTGCTCGCTCTCGGGTTCGGCATGGGTATGGTTCTGGCACTGACACGCAAACGCTTCGGCCCCGCGGAATGAGGAGGCCGACCGACTTGAGCACGACCGGCCCTGATGCTGGCTTCGACGCCAAAGCAAACAAGGTGATCGTGCTGGCAGCCGGCGGCACCGGCGGGCACATGTTCCCGGCCGAAGCGCTGGCACGCGAGCTGCTGGCCCGCGGCCGTGCCGTGACTCTGGTCACCGACAAGCGCGGCCATGCCTTCGGCGAGAACCTGCCTGAGGTGCCGGTCCACCGCATCCGCGCCGCCTCCCCCGGCGCCGGCATCGCCGGCAAGCTGAAGGCCGCCCTGCAAATGGGCCTTGGCCTGCTGGAGGCGCGGGCTCTGATGCGCCGGCTCGATCCCGCCACGGTCGTCGGCTTCGGCGGTTATCCGTCGGTCCCCACCGTCTATGCCGCGATCCAGTCGAAGCTGCCGGCCCTGCTGCACGAGCAGAACGCCGTGCTGGGCCGCGCCAACCGGATGCTGATCGCCGGAGCCAGCCGCATCGCCGTTGCCTTCCCCGACATCGAAAAGCTGGGCGAGGCGCAGCGCGCCAAGATCGTCCGCACCGGCAACCCGGTCCGCCCGGCCGTTGCCGCCCGCCGCCTTTCCCCCTACCAGGCGCCCGGTCCCGCCGGACCCGTCCGCCTGCTGGTGATGGGCGGCAGCCAGGGCGCCCGCATCTTCTCCGAGGTGATCCCCGCGGCGCTGTCCCTGCTGCCCGAGGAGATGCGCGCCCGCATCCATCTGGCGCAGCAATGCCGCCCCGAGGATCTGGAGGCCGCCCGCGACGCGCTGGAACCGCTGGGCCTCGCCCGGCTGGAGCTGCAGACCTTCTTCCGCGACGTACCGGAGCGTCTGGCCGCCTGCCACCTCGCCGTGACGCGCGCCGGGGCATCCACCATCGCCGAACTGACCTGCGTCGGCCGTCCGGCGATCCTGGTGCCCTACCCGCACGCCACCGACAACCACCAGACCGCCAACGCCCGCCATCTGGCTGAGGCCGGAGGCGCATGGCTGGTGCCGCAGCCCTCCTTCACCGCCCAGGCTTTGGCCGAGCGGCTGTCCGCCCTGCTGGCAGATGCGCAACAGCTCGCCACGGCCGCCAGGGCAGCCCATGAGTGGGGCACCGCCGACGCCGCCACCGCACTGGCCGACGCCGTGCTGGCGATGCTGGGCGGCGGTCCCGCGGCCCATCCTCACGCCCACTCCGACCACGACCAATCCCAACACGCCCGGCGCTCCTCCGCCGGTGCCAGCGCCAAGGGGGCCGCGGAATGATGAAACCCATGCGGAATCTGACCCGGCCGACGCCGCGGCCGCTGCAGGACTGGCCGGCGGACATGACGCGGACCGAGGGAGGCTGGTACAACCGTCCGGGCTGTCCGCTGGTGCCGCGCTTCCTCGCCGAAGGCGGCTTCCTGCGCGACCGCCTGTCCATGATCCACGGATCGCAACCCCTCCCCAACGACCTGTCCGACGGGGCGGTCGACGCCACCCTTCGCCTGATGCTTCGCCGCGGAAAGTAAGCCTGACATGCGCGCCCTCCCCCTCTCGATCGGCACCATCCACTTCGTCGGCATCGGCGGCATCGGCATGAGCGGCATCGCCGAGGTTCTGCGGAACCTGGGCTACACCGTCCAGGGGTCCGACCTCGCCGAGAACGCCAACGTCAAGCGCCTGCGCGAGCTGGGCATCAAGGTGTTCGTCGGCCATCGCGGCGAGAACATCGCCGGCGCGGCCGTCGTCGTCGTGTCCTCCGCCGTCAAGCGCGACAATCCGGAGGTCGTGGCAGCCCGCGCCGCCCTGGTGCCGGTGGTCCGCCGCGCCGAGATGCTGGGCGAGCTGATGCGGCTGAAATGGGCCATCGCCATCGGCGGCACCCATGGCAAGACCACGACCACCTCGATGGTCGGCCATATGCTGGAGCATGCCAACCTCGACCCCACGGTCATCAACGGCGGCATCATCAACGCCTACGGCTCCAACACCCGGCTCGGCACCGGCGACTGGATGGTGGTGGAAGCGGACGAGAGCGACGGCACCTTCGTGAAGCTGCCGGCCTGCATCGCGGTCGTCACCAACATGGATCCGGAGCATCTGGACTTCTACGGCACCTTCGACAACGCACGGGCCGCCTTCGACAGCTTCGTCCAGAACATCCCCTTCTACGGCTTCGCCGCACTCTGCATCGACCATCCCGAGGTGCAGGCGATGATCCCCCGCGTCTCGGACCGCCGCATCGTCACCTACGGCTTCTCGCCGCAGGCCGACATCCGCGCGGTGAACGTGGAGCTGGGTCCCGACGGCGCCAAGTACGACGTGCTGATCTATGACCGCCACACCGGCGAGAGCCGCGCCATCGCCGGCGTGCGCCTGCCGATGTACGGGCCGCACAATGTCCAGAACTCGCTGGCCTGCTTCGCGGTGGGCAACGAGATGGGCCTGCCCGACGTGGTGATGCGCGACAGCATGGCCAGGTTCCAGGGTGTGAAGCGCCGCTTCACCAAGACCGGCGAGACCAACGGCATCACTGTCATCGACGATTACGGCCACCACCCGGTGGAGATCGCCGCCGTGCTGAAGGCCGCGCGCACCGCCGGCACCGGCCGCACCATCGCCGTCGTCCAGCCGCACCGCTATTCCCGCCTTGCCGCCCTGTTCGAAGAGTTCTGCACCTGCTTCAACGACGCCGACGCCGTGATTGTCGCCGACGTCTATGCCGCCGGCGAGGCCCCCATCGAGGGCGTCAGCCGCGACAGCCTGGTCGAGGGGCTGCGCATGCACGGCCACCGCCATGTCGTGGCCCTGAACGGCCAGCAGGAGCTGGCCCAGGTGGTGCGCGAGATGGCCAAGCCCGGCGACTTCGTCGTCTGCCTGGGCGCCGGCAACATCACCCAGTGGGCGAATGCCCTGCCGGGGGAACTGGCCTCCTTCTACGGCGCGACGCGATGACGGCGGCGCCGCGCATGAGCGCCCCTGACGGTCAATTGATCGAGCGGATGCCCGCCGTGCGCGGCCGGCTGACCGCCGACGCCCCGCTGGCGCCGGTGACGTGGTTCCGCGTCGGCGGGCCGGCGGAGGTGATGTTCCGCCCGGCCGATGCCGACGACCTTGCCGGCTTCCTGGCCGCCTTGCCGGCCGAGGTGCCGGTGACGGTGATCGGCGTCGCTTCCAACCTGCTGGTTCGCGACGGCGGCGTGCCGGGCGTCACCATCCGGCTCGGCCGCGGCTTCACCGACATCGCCGCGGACGGAATGACCGTGACCGCCGGAGCAGCGGCGCTCGACCTCAACGTCGCCATGGTCGCCCGCGACGCCGGCATCGCCGGGCTGGAGTTCCTCTCCGGCATCCCCGGCACCGTCGGCGGCGCGCTCCGCATGAACGGCGGCGCCTATGGCCGCGAGCTGGCCGACGTGCTGGTGTCGGCCACCGCCGTGGCGCGCGACGGCCGACGGCTGGAGTTCAGCCATGCCGGCATGGGCTTCACCTACCGCCACAGCACCGCACCGGACGATTGCATCTTCACCGGTGCCGTCCTGCGCGGCGAGCCCGGCAACCCGCTGGAGATCGCCCGGCGCATGGCCGAGATCTCCGACAAGCGCGCCGACAGCCAGCCCGTCCGCTCCCGCACCGGCGGCTCGACCTTCAAGAATCCAGAAGGCCACAAGGCCTGGGAACTGATCGACAAGGCGGGCTGCCGCGGCCTGTCCATCGGCGACGCCCAGGTGTCGGAAAAGCACTGCAACTTCCTGATCAACAACGGCACGGCCACCGCCGCCCAGCTGGAAGCGCTGGGCGAGGAGGTCCGCCGCCGCGTGTTCGAGACCAGCGGCGTCACGCTGGAGTGGGAAATCAAGCGTATCGGCATTCCCGCCGAAGGAAGCACCGCCCAATGACCGAAGCCCTTCTCCACGCCCACAAGAAGCATGTCGCCGTCCTGATGGGCGGCTGGTCGGCCGAGCGCGAGGTGTCGCTGGTCAGCGGGGCCGGCGTCGCCAAGGCGCTGGAGGAGGAAGGCTACCGCGTCACCGCCATCGACGTGCAGCGCGACCTGGGCGGGCTGATGCACGCCCTGAGCAGCCCGCGCCCCGACGTGGTGTTCAACGCCCTGCACGGCCGCGGCGGCGAGGACGGGACGATCCAGGGCGTGCTGGAGTTCCTGGGACTGCCCTACACCCATTCGGGTGTCCAGGCCGCCGCCATCTCCATGGACAAGGCGATGACCAAGCGCGTGCTGGACACCGTCGGCGTCCGCTCGCCCAAGGGCATGGTGCTGTCGCGTGGGGAGATCACTGGCGGCAGCCACCCCATGCCTGCGCCCTATATCGTCAAGCCTGTGGACGAAGGCTCGACCGTTGGCGTAACCCTGGTCCGCGAGGGGCAGAACAGCCCGGTCGGCGACGCGTGGACCTTCGGTGAACGTGCGCTGGTCGAGGAGTTCATCCCCGGTCGCGAGCTGACCGTGGGCGTCATGGGTGACCGCGCTTTGGCGGTGACCGAGATCGTTTTCCAGGCTCAGCTCTACGACTACACCGCGAAATACAGTGCCGGACATGCCGTCCACACCGTCCCCGCCGCGATCCCCGAGATCGTTGCGGAGGAGGCGAAGCGGCTGGCGGTGCTGGCGCACAACACCCTGGGCTGCCGGGGCGTGTCGCGCAGCGACTTCCGCTGGGATGACAGCCGGCCGGGAACGGACGGTCTGTACTTCCTGGAGATCAACAACCAGCCGGGCATGACGCCCCTGTCGCTGGTGCCCGAACAGGCCGCGCATGTGGGGATCACCTACGGCGCGCTGGTCGGCTGGCTCGTGGAGAACGCCGCATGTCAGCTCGCCTGATGGCCAACCCGGACTTCCGCGCTGCCGCCGGCGCGCGCGCCCGGGACGAGATGCCGACCCCGCCGCGCGCCATGGCCGCGTCGGCGGAAAAAGGCAAGCGGCGCCGCGCCTGGCCGCGCTGGACCCGCTCCGCCGTCAAGGCGGCGCTGCTGCTGGTGCCGGTGTTGGGACTGGCCGGCGCCGCCGGCTCCACCTGGAAGCGCGGCAATCTGGCCGAGACGGTGGAGGCGGCGCAGGAAAGCGTCATCCGGCTGACCGGCGACATGGGCTTCCGCCTGTCGGAGATCCTGGTGGTCGGCCGCAGCGAGACCGAGCGCGACGTCGTGCTCGACGCGCTGGGCGTGCGCCGGGGCGAGCCGATCCTGTCCATCGACCTTGCCGATGCCAAGCAGCGGCTTGAGGAATTGCCCTGGGTGTCGTCCGCCTCCATCGAGCGGCGCCTGCCCGGCTTCCTCTACATCCGCCTGTCCGAACGCCAGCCGATGGCGATCTGGCAGCATGACCGCCAGTTCACCGTCATCGACCGCGCCGGCCGCCCGCTGGCCGACGCCGCGGAGCTGGCGCGCCGCGGCAACCAGCGGATCGAGACGTTGCCGCAGGTGATCGGCGCCAACGCCCCGCAGCAGGTCCACAACCTGCTGTCGTCACTGGAAAGCGCACCGACCATCGCGCCGATGCTGTCCTCGGCCAGCTGGATCAGCGACCGTCGCTGGAACCTGCAACTGGCCAACGGCGTGACGGTAAAGCTGCCGGAAGGCAATGCCGAGATGCGCCGCGCCTTGCGTCAACTGGAGCAGATGCACACGGCCAGCCACGTGCTGGACCGCGACATCGTCGCCATCGACCTGCGCCTGCCCGACAAGGCTGCGATCCAGACCTCCGCCACCGCCCAGCTTCCGGGCTGGGAGGACGACACGAAGAAGAAGAACGGCAAGAAATCTTGAAGCCCCGGTGACGACAGGCGCTTGTGGGGAGGCGCCCGTCACCGGCGGACAGGAGTAGAGGGAAAGTCTTGGGGGGCATGTTCGGGATGGGATTCAACGGCGCCAAGAAGCCGAAGCGGCCGGCCCGTGGCGGGATCGTCACGGCGCTGGACGTCGGCTCGACGAAGGTGTGCTGCGTCATCGCGCGGATGGAGGAGCCCGGCTCCCTCCGTGTGATCGGCGTCGGCCACCAGATCGCCACGGGCATCCGCGCCGGAACCATCATCGACATGGAGGCGGCGGAAACCTCGATCGGTGCCGCCGTACATGCCGCCGAGCAGATGGCCGGCGAGACGGTACATGACGTCGTCGTCAACCTGTCGATGGGCCATCCCCGCTCCCACGCCTTCACCGCCACCGTCCCGGTCTCCGGACAGGAGGTGACGGAGGGCGACATCCGGCGCGCCATGGCCCATGCCCGCACCCTTCAGGCCGGCCCCGATCAGGCGCTGATCCACACCATTCCGCTTGGCTTCACGCTGGACGGCAGCCGCGGCATCCGCGATCCCAAGGGGATGAGCGGCCACACGCTGGGCGCCCAGCTGCATGTCGTCACCGCCGCAGCCGGCGCCATCCGCACGCTGCACGCCTGCATCGCGCGCTGCCATCTGAACATCGAGTCCATCGTCGTCAGCCCCTTCGCCTCCGGCCTCGCCTGCCTGGTCGAGGACGAGATGGAGATGGGTGCGGCCTGCGTCGACATCGGCGGCGGCGGCACCACCATCTCGATCTTCGCCGAGGGCAATCTGGTGTGGACCGGCTTCGTGCCGCTCGGCGGCCGGCACGTCACCAACGACATCGCCCACGGGCTGGCGACACCGCTGGTCCATGCCGAGCGGCTGAAGGTGCTGTACGGCAGCGCCCGGGTGAACCCGGCCGACGAGCGCGAGATGATCGAGGTGCCGCAGATCGGCGAGGACGAGCGCAGCGGCAGCAGCACCGCCAGCCACCCGCGCTCTTTCCTGGTCAGCATCATCCAGGCGCGGATGGAAGAGATCTTCGAAGAGGTGCGCAGCGCCATCGAGCAGTCCGGCCATTCCCAGCTGGTCGGCCGGCGCGTCGTCCTGACCGGCGGCGCCAGCCAGCTGCCCAACACGCGCGAGATGGCGGCCCCCATCCTCGACAAGCAGGTCCGTATCGCCCGCCCCACCCGGATCGCCGGCCTCAACGAGGCGCATGGCGGACCGGCCTTCTCAACGGTGGCGGGCCTTCTCCTACATGCCGTCCGCAACCCGACGGAGCTGATGGTGACCGGCCAAGAGGCGGTCGCGTCTACCGGGCTCCTCGGCCGCGTCGGCCTGTGGCTGCGGGAGAATCTGTAATGATTCTTCCCGCCGCCATTCACCGATTCCCGAACGGACAGACACCGGACACAACCGGGCGCCGGTCGCGGCATATCAAACATCAAACCCAACGAAAACAGGTTGTGGAGGCCTGCACAGAATGATCAACGTGACCATCCCCCAGATCGAGCCCGAACTGAAGCCGCGCATCACCGTCTTCGGCGTCGGCGGGGCCGGCGGCAATGCCGTCAACAACATGATCAAGTCGAACCTGGAAGGCGTGGACTTCGTCGTCGGCAACACCGACGCGCAGGCGCTGAAGGGTTCCTTGTGCGAGAAGCGTATCCAGCTCGGCACCGGCACCACCCGCGGCCTGGGCGCCGGCTCTAAGCCGGATGTCGGCCGCGCCTCGGCCGAGGAGCAGATCGACGAGATCGTCCAGTATCTCGAAGGCTCCAACATGGTCTTCATCACCGCCGGCATGGGCGGCGGCACCGGCACCGGTGCGGCACCGGTCATCGCGCGTGCGGCCCGCGAGCGCGGCATCCTGACCGTCGGCGTCGTCACCAAGCCCTTCCATTTCGAGGGCGGTCACCGCATGCGGCTGGCGGAGGGCGGCATCGCCGAGCTGCAGCAGTATGTCGACACCCTGATCATCATCCCGAACCAGAACCTGTTCCGCATCGCCAACGAGAAGACGACCTTCGCGGACGCCTTCAAGATGGCCGACGACGTTCTGCATTCGGGTGTGCGCGGCGTCACCGACCTGATGGTGATGCCCGGCCTGATCAACCTGGATTTCGCCGACATCCGGTCGGTGATGACCGAGATGGGCAAGGCGATGATGGGCACCGGCGAGGCCGGCGGCGAACGCCGCGCCATCGAGGCCGCCGAGGCCGCCATCTCCAACCCGCTGCTGGACGACGTGTCGATGAAGGGAGCCCGCGGCGTCCTCATCAACATCACTGGCGGCTACGACATGACCCTGTTCGAGGTCGACGAGGCGGCCAACCGCGTCCGTGACGAGGTCGATCCCGACGCCAACATCATCTTCGGTTCGACCTTCGACAGCTCGCTGGACGGCGTGATGCGCGTGTCGGTCGTCGCCACCGGCATCGACGCCGCCGCGATGAGCAACCCGCGGACCCTGCACCCGGTCAACCTGTCGCTGGTCCCCGGCGACCGCGCCAAGAAGCCGACCGCTCCCGGCAACCTGACCGGTGCCCCGGCTCCTGCCGCCGCCCAAGGCTCGGCCATTCCCAGCGCCGCCGCCGGCCTGCGCACGCCGCAGCCGGTCACTGCCGGTGCCGCCGCCATCCAGCACGACCCGGCACAGCAGCAGCCGACCCAGCAGTATGGCGCCCAGCACCCTGTCGAGGCTGCGAAGCCGGCCGCCGGTCCGCTGCATGGCGAGAATCAGGGCGGCCACTTCTTCGCGCCGAAGCCGGCCGACGCCGGTCCGCGCCAGCCGGTGACCGTCGGCGCCGCGCCGCTGTCGACCCCGCAGCAGCCGGCCCACCAACAGCACGCCCCGCAGGCGCCGCAGGTGCAGGGCCACCAGCAGCCGCAGCATCAGCCCCAGCCGCAGCAGTCGGCCCCGATGGCGCCGCAGCAGCATCACCACGCCGCACCGCAGGGGCATCAGCAGCACCACGGCCAGCAGCATCCGGGCGGACTGTCCGTCGGTCCGGCCCCGGCGCCCGCGCCGGAACCGGCGCCGGCCCGCAAGGGAAACTTCCTCTTCGGTCTGGTGACCGGCCTGGGTCGCAAGTCCGAACCCGCGCCGCAGCCGGTGCCGCAGCCCGCGCCGCAGGCCTATCAGCCGCCGCCGGCCCCGCAGCAGGCCTACCAGCCGGCTCCCCAGGGCTATCCGCAGCAGCAGCCCGCCTACCCGCAGCAGCAGCCGCAGCCGGCTCCCCACCAGGGCTACCCGGCGGGCCAGCAGTATCCGGCGGCGCCGCAACAGCCGGTCTACCCGCCACAGCAGTCCGCTCCGCAGCATGCCCAGGCCTACCCGGCCGCTCCGCAGGCGCAGGCCCCGGCCCCGCGGGCCGATGGCAAGCCGGGCGAGCAGGAGGAACTGGACATCCCGGCCTTCCTGCGCCGTCAGGCCAACTGAGCGTCCGGACGTAAAACCGTTCTTGGCCGCCATGCCCGACAGCGTGCCTGGCATGGCGGCCGGCCGATCCCGGCGAAAGCCGGAGATAACCGCCGTCGCCGCAGCCTCCTAATCGCGGCGCCGGCGGCTCCACAACCTGACCGAACCTTTCGGACCCCGGTGATGCCGTCGTGCGTCGCCGGGGATTTTTTATTTCACGCTACTTACTGCAATCGGCTGATTGCTTGTATTGCGCACCACTTTTGCCCTGCAACAAACGGTAACAATGAGTGATTTGCCGATTTCCGATCCCCGGTGTTACCTATCAGCATGGTCGAAAGCGAATGCCGCCGACGCGATGATCTCCCAAGATCAAGTGGCGCGGATCGCCGAAAACCTCTCCTTCACGACCAAGATGGAAAAGACATCGTGGCCAACAATCGCAGCAACGCGGACGGCATGTTCCAGCAGACCCTGAAGAAGTCGGTGACCATCGCCGGCGTCGGTCTGCATTCGGGCGTCATCGTCACGCTGACGATTTCGCCGGCCGATGCGAATTCCGGAATCACCTTCCTGCGCACTGACCTTCGCGGTGCGGCCGCCGTCATTCCAGCGCGCTGGGACACGGTTGTCGATACCCGCCTGTGCACCGTGATCGGCAACGACCATGGCACCACCGTCGGCACCATCGAGCATCTGATGTCGGCGCTGGCCGGCTGCGGGATCGACAATGCCGTGGTTTCGCTGGACGGCATCGAGGTGCCGATCATGGACGGCAGCGCCGCCCCCTTTGTTGCCGCCATCGAGCAGGCCGGCATCGCCATGCAGAAGTCGCCCCGCCGCTTCATCCGCATCCTGAAGCCGGTCGCCATCGGCGATGGCGTCAAGAGCGCGTCCTTCACCCCGGACGACGCGACCAGCTACAGCTTCGAGATCGACTTCGACAGCGCCGCCATCTCCCGTCAGGCCCGTGCCCTGGAGATCGATCCGGACAGCTTCAAGGACGAAATCAGCAGCGCCCGCACCTTCGGTTTCCTGCACGAGGTCGAAGGGCTGCGCAAGATGGGCCTCGCCCGCGGCGGTTCGCTGGACAATGCGGTGGTCATCTCCGGCGACACGGTGATGAACGCCGAGGGTCTGCGCTTCAAGGACGAGTTCGTGCGCCACAAGATCCTGGACGCCGTCGGCGACCTGTATCTGGCTGGCGCGCCGATCGTCGGTCATTTCCACGGCGTGCGCTCCGGCCATGCCCTGAACAACCAGCTGCTGCGGGCGCTGTTCGCTGACCGCAGTGCTTGGCGCTATGAGACCGCGGTGTCGCTGCCGGTTGCCCATCACGGCCTGAAGCAGCTGGCGGTCGCCTGATTGCCACCATCTTTCCAGGATGGGTTTTGAGAGGTCTGCCCCTGCCCTCCCCCACCGGGGAGGGCTTTTTCTTTGTGCACCCCCTCCCCTGCCACCGCCGCGACCTATGCAAAAGAAAAGCGCCCTCCCCTCTCGGAGCGGGCGCTCTGCGCAATTTGGTGGAGTTTACCGATTTCTGATTTATTTCAGTATTTTAGGTAATTTTCTTAATATGGAATCTGCGCAGGTACCGAGAGTCCCCCTCTCAGGACGGGCTCCCTACCCCGCCGCGACCATCTCCGCCCCAGTGCCAGCATATTCGCCAAAGCGGGTATCTTCCTTCAGGATGTGCTTGCCCAGCCAATCGGAGCAGAACAGGAACACCTCTTCGCCACCGATACGGCTTCCACCCGCGCGAAATTCGTCACGGTAGCTTTCGACCTGCTGGGTCAGCCGGTCGTGCAGGGCCTTGTGCGCGGCGAAGGTCGGGTAGTTCAGCTGCTCCATCTGCGCTTCCTCCTCCGCGAAGTGATGGCGGGTGTAGGCGATCAGCTCATCCAGAATGGCTTCGATCAGGGCTGGGTCCTGGCGGTTCGCGTCGTCGTACAGCTTGTTGACGATGGCAATCAGCACGCGGTGATCTTCATCCAGCGCATCGTTGCCCACGCTCATCCAGCGCGACCACTGAATTGGCTCCATGGCGTTTCCCCCTTCGTTGCTGCCGTGCAGACGGGTGCGGACGTTGACCATCCGTCGCCACCGGCCCCGTGTCGGGGTCGGTCCACCTGTCCGGCATCGTTTCGCTGCCGACTATAAGCGTTGTCTGATCTCACTCCCCCAATCCCCGTCCGTCAATGCGGTCGAACGGGGATGCGACATTTTGGCGAAGGTCCGATGCGGCGCCGGTCAGCCACCGATCCTGGCCAGCCACTCGTCCTCGGTCAGGATTTCGACGCCCAACTCCTTGGCCTTGGCCGCCTTGCTGCCGGCGTCCGCCCCGGCGACCAGATAGTCGGTCTTGCCGGAAACCGAGCCCGCCACCTTGGCACCGAGCGATTCGGCACGGGCCTTCGCCTCCGATCTCGTCATCCGCTCCAGCGTTCCGGTGAAGACCACCGTCTTGCCGGCGATGGGCGAGTTGCTGGCCTTCGGCACCTCGGCGTCCAACACGGTCAGCCGCTCCATCAGGCCCCGGACGATGACGAGGTTGCGCTCCTCCGCGAAGAAGCCGGCCAGTTCCTCGGCCGCCACCTCGCCGACATCGGGAGTGGCCACCAGATCGAGCCAGGGCTGGCCCGGCGCCTGCGCCACCGCGCGCTCCATCGCCGCCCGCCAGTCTGGCAGGGTGCCGTAGCGGGTGGCCAACGCCTGGGCGGCGCGGGTGTTCAACCGCTTGATGCCGAGCGAACCGATGATGGTTTCCAGACGCAGCGCATCGTTGCCGGCATAGAAATCCAGCTTGGACACGCTCTCGGGATCGGCGAACCAGGCGAGGATGGTATCGGCGGTGACCGGACCGACTCCGCTTAATGCGTGCAGGTCGCGCCATTCCTGGCCGGGCATCGTCTGCTCCGCCGCCAGCATGCCGTCGACCCAAGCCTCCATCGTCTTGTAATGGCGGGCCAGAGACTTGGCCGTCACCTCGCCGACATGGCGGATGCCGAGCGCGTAGATCACCCGATGCAGGTCGATGCCGTCGCGCCGCTGCTGGATGGCCTTGAACAGGTTCTGGACCGACTTCTCCTTCCAGCCCGGCCGGCCGATCAGCTCGACCCGGCCCTCAAGGGTGAAGATGTCGACCGGCGACTTGATGAAGCCCTCGTCCCAGAACTCCTCGATGATCTTCTCGCCCAGCCCTTCGATGTCGAAGGCGTCGCGGGAGACGAAATGCCGAAGCCGCTCCTTGGCCTGTGCGGCACAGATCAGCCCGCCGGTGCAACGCCGCACCACCTCGCCCGCCTCGCGGATGGCGAGGCTGCCACAGACCGGGCAGGTCTCCGGCGCCAAATAGGGAACGGAATCGGCCGGGCGCTGCGACAGCACCACCTCGACCACCTGCGGGATGACGTCGCCGGCGCGCTGGACCACCACCAGGTCGCCGACGCGGATGTCCTTGCGGGCGATCTCGTCCTCATTGTGCAGGGTGGCGCGGCTGACGACGACGCCGCCGACGGTGATGTCCTCCAGTTCAGCCACCGGAGTCAGGGCACCGGTGCGGCCGACCTGGATGGTGATCTCCTTCAACCGGGTCTGCGCCTGCTCGGCCGGGAACTTGTGGGCAATGGCCCAGCGCGGCGCCCGGCTGACGAAGCCCAGACGCTGTTGAAGCTCCAGGCTGTCGACCTTGTAGACGACACCATCGATGTCGAAGGGCAAACCGGCACGCCGCCGTCCGATTCCCTCGTAATAGGCCAGCAGCTTGTCCTTGCCGTCGCACAGCTCGGCCGGGCGGTTCAACTGGAAGCCCCAGCCCTTCAGCCGCTCGCGAATGCCCCATTGCGTGTCGGCAATCGGTTCCGACACCTCGCCCAGCGCGTAGCCGAAGAAGCAGAGCGGCCGGGACGCGGTGATGGAGGGGTCGAGCTGGCGCAGGCTGCCGGCCGCCGCATTGCGCGGGTTGGCGAACAGCTGCTCGCCCTTCTCCACGCGGGCGGCATTCATCGCCAGGAAATCGTCGCGGCTCATATAGACTTCGCCGCGAACCTCCAGCACGTCGGGGAAGGGCGCCGGCAGGCGGTGCGGTACGTCGCGGATGGTGCGGACATTGGCGGTGACGTTCTCGCCCTCCGCCCCGTCACCGCGGGTGGCGGCTAGAACCAGCTCGCCCTTTTCATAGCGCAGCGAACAGGACAGCCCGTCGATCTTCGGCTCCGCCACGAAGGTCAGCGGCGCGTCGTCGGACAGGCCGAGAAAGCGGCGGACGCGGGCGTCGAACTCCGCGACGTCCTCGGCGGCGAAGGCGTTGCCCAGCGACAGCATCGGGATGGCATGGCGCACCTTGCCGAATCCAGCGGCCGGGGCGGCGCCGACGCGCAGGCTTGGCGAATCGGCGCGGCGCAGATCGGGGAAGCGCGCCTCGATGGCAAGGTTGCGGCGGACCAGCGCGTCGTAATCGGCGTCGGAGACTTCCGGCTGGTCCTGCTGGTGATAGAGCCGGTCATGATGGGCGATCTCGGCGGCCAGCGCCGCCAGTTCCGCCGCCGCCTGGTCCGGCGTCAGGGCATCGACGGCGACGCTGCGGGGATCGGGTGGCGTGTCGAACAAGTCCTGCATGGCGCGTCTCGTGACGAATCGGGAGCTTCCGGAGAAGGGCCGCGCAGGATAGCGCCTGGGAACCGGTTTCGGGAGTCTGTCGGGGCGCGAACCTCATCAGGGCGACGGCATCAGGGCGACGGCATCAGGGCGACGGGCGGCATAAGTCCCTATATAGTGTGGGCACACCCTTCGGAGTTCCCCGGCCTGATGAGCAAAGCCACTGCACCGGACCTGCGCATCGACGACCGCATGATCGTCGCCGCCGCGCTGGACCGCATTCTCTACGACGACCCCGACCATTTCACGGCGGACGACGCACGCACGGTGCGCCGGCTGATCCCGCACAGCCGCTCGGCGTGGCTGCGGCTGGGTTTCCGCGCCGAACGGCAGGGCCCGTCGATGAAGGGCGAAGCTGCTGGAGTCGGCGACGTGCGGATGGAAGGCGACAAGAAGGTGGTGGAGGGCAGCGTCGGCGAAGCGGCGACCTGGCGCTGCGGCCAGTACAAGATCACCAACCACGGCAGCGACCTGGAAATCTGGCAGGTGATGAGCGACGAGTATGCGCCCGAACCAAAAGGCGCCCGGCTGGAATTCGACGACCGGGGCGAACCGGAACGGCTGACCTTTTTCCAGCCGCGGGACATCGAACTGCGGATCCCCTTCACCAGCCTCGCGGTCGGCGTGCGGCTCGGCGGGTGGCAGCCCTGGAAGATGGTGGCGGAGGGGAGCGTTGCCGCCGGGTGACTGCCGGCGGCAACGCTCCCCGATCCACCGTCAGCCCTGCCGGTAGTTCGGCGACTCGTTGGTGATGGTGATGTCGTGGACGTGGCTTTCGCGCAGGCCCGCATTGGTGATGCGGACGAACTGGCACTTCTCGCGCATCTCGGCGATGGAAGCGCTGCCGGTATAGCCCATGGCCGCGCGCAGGCCGCCGACCAGCTGGTGGATGACCGCCGACACCGGACCCTTGTAGGGGACGCGCCCCTCGACGCCTTCCGGCACCAGCTTCATGGTCGAAACCTCCTGCTGGAAGTAACGGTCCGCCGAGCCGCGCGCCATGGCGCCGACCGAGCCCATGCCGCGATAGCTCTTGTAGGAGCGGCCCTGGAACAGGATGACCTCGCCCGGGCTTTCGTCGGTGCCGGCGAACAGGCTGCCCAGCATGGCGACGCTGGCACCGCCGGCAATCGCCTTGGCCAGATCGCCCGAATACTTGATGCCGCCGTCGGCGATCACCGGGATGCCGTGCTTCTCGCACTCCTCCACCACATCCATGACCGCGGTCAGCTGCGGCACGCCGACACCGGCGATGATGCGCGTGGTGCAGATGGAACCCGGACCGATGCCGACCTTGACGGCATCCACACCGGCGTCGATCAGCGCCTTGGCCGCTTCGGCGGTGGCGACGTTGCCGGCGATGACCTGGGTGTAGCTGGACAGGGCGCGGGCAGCGCGGACCTGATCGAGCACCTTCAGCGAATGGCCGTGCGCGGTGTCGACCACCAGCACGTCGACGCCGGCATCGAACAGGGCCTCCGCACGGGCCAAGCCGTCATTGCCGGTGCCGGTGGCGGCGGCGACGCGCAGCCGGCCCTTGCTGTCCTTGCAGGCGTTCGGATAGGCCTGCGCCTTTTCGATGTCCTTGACGGTGACGAGGCCGATGCAGCGGTAATCCTCGTCGACGACCAGCAGCTTCTCGATGCGGTGCTGGTGGAGCAGGCGCTTGCCTTCCTCCTGGCTGACGCCCTCGCGGACGGTCACCAGCTCCTTGGTCATCAGTTCGCTGACCGGCTGCTTCGGATCGGTGGCGAAACGGACATCGCGGTTGGTCAGCATGCCGACCAGCTTGCCGCTGCCGAGCTGATCGCGGCTTTCCACCACCGGGATGCCGGAGATGCGGTAATCGGCCATCAGCTGCAACGCGTCGGCCAGCGTCGCGTTAGGCGTGATGGTGATCGGGTTGACAACCATGCCCGATTCGAAGCGCTTGACCTTGCGGACCTCTTCGGCCTGCTGTTCGATGGTCAGGTTGCGATGGACGACGCCGATGCCGCCGGCCTGGGCCATGGCGATGGCAAGACGGCTCTCGGTCACCGTGTCCATCGCCGAGGACATCAGCGGGATGCCCAGTTCGATGGTCTTCGTCAATCTTGTCCGGGTGTCCACGTCGTTCGGCAGGACCGAGCTTTCGGCCGGAACCAGCAAGACGTCGTCGAAGGTCAGGGCTTCGCGGATTTTGGTGTCGCGCGCCATGTGTCTAATCTCCCGGAAGATAAACGTGGCGCACTTATACACAAGACCATGGGCTTGTGAACCCGTGCGCACACAGCATCTGTCATGCAAGTGCGAAAAGAGTCGTAGTCAGTCGTTCACGTTGCCGCCGCGGAAGCCGGTGGCGACGACATAGGTTTCGGACGACTCCGCGCGGCTGGCCGGCGGCTTGGCATGTTTGACGACGGCGAAATCGCGCCGCAGCCGATCGAGCAGAGACCGCTCGGCCCCGCCCTGGAACAGCTTGGCGACGAAGGCGCCGCCGGGGGCCAGAACCTCCTCCGCGAAATCATAGGCGGCCTCGGCCAGCCCCATGATGCGCAGATGGTCGGTCTGCTGGTGGCCGGTGGTGGGGGCGGCCATGTCGCTCAGAACCAGATCGGCCGGGCCGCCCAGCGCGTCCTTCAGCCGTTCGGCGGCACCCTCCTCAAGGAAGTCGGCCTGCATGGTGGTGGCGCCGGGGACCGGATCCATCGGCAGGATGTCCAGACCGACGACCTTCCAGCCCTCCTTGGCGGTCTGCACCCGCTCCACCGCGATCTGGGTCCAGCCGCCGGGAGCGGCGCCGAGATCGACCACGCGCTTGCCGGGAGCGAGCAGGCGGAACTTCTCGTCCAGCTGCAACAGCTTGAACGCCGCGCGCGAGCGGTAGCCGCGCTTGGTCGCCTCGGCCACATAGGGATCGTTCAGGTGGCGCTCCAGCCAGCGCTTGGACGATTCCGTGCGCTTGCCGGCGGTCTTCACACGGACCGTGGCACGGCGTCCGCCCGGACGCGTCGACGGAGTCTTTTCGGTCATGATCGCTGCAGTTCCTCGGTCATCCGGCGCAGGCGGGAAGCCTTCCCCACCTGTCCGATCATACATCCGGCATCTTACCGGTTTATTCGCCGGCGGCCCCGATCAGGTCCACCAGAATTCCTTCGCGCAAGCCCCGGTCGGCGATGCGCAGCCGTTCCACCGGCCAGACGTCGCACAGCGCATCCAGAACGGCGCAGCCGGCGACAACCAGATCGGCGCGGTCCTGGCCGATGCAGGGATGGCGGGCGCGTCCGTCGAAATCCTGCGCGACCAGATGGTCGATAACCGCGCGGGCATGGTCCACCCGAAGATAGCTGCCGTCCACCGCGCGGCGGTCGTAACGGCACAGCCCCAGATGCACGCCGGCGAGCGTCGTCACCGTGCCCGAAGTGCCGAGCATCTGTACCTTGCCTGCGGCGACGCGGCTCTGGATGCGGTTGCGCGCCTCGAACGGGGCGATGGCGTCCGCGACCGCCTCCACCATCTGCATGTAGTTGGCACGGGTGACGTTGGGACCGCCATATTCCTCGGTCAGCCCGATGACGCCGCAGCGGATGGAAGTCTGGTCGAGCAGGCGCGGCGCCCTGCCCTTCTCCACCTGCAACCACATCAGCTCGGTCGAGCCGCCACCGATGTCGAATACGATGGCATAGGGATGGGTCGGTTCCAGCAATGCGGCGCAGCCGGCCAGAGCCAACCGCCCCTCCTCCTGGCTGGAAATGATTTCCAGGGGAATGCCGGTCTCGCGCTCCACCGTCTCGACGAAGGCGGCGGTGTTGCTGGCGCGGCGGCAGGCCTCGGTTCCGACAGCGCGGACAGCGGTGCAGCCGCGGCGCTCGATCTTGGAACCGCAGACGCGCAAGGCCGCGATGGTGCGCTCCATCGCGGGCTCCGACAGATTGTCGTTGCGGCTCAGCCCTTCGCCCAGGCGGACGATGCGGGAAAAGGCGTCGATCACGCGGAAGCCGCCCGGTGCCGACTTGGCGATCAGCAGGCGGCAGTTGTTGGTGCCGAGGTCCAGCGCGGCGAAGACCGGGCGCACCAGCGCCGACGAACGCAACCGTCCGGTGTCGTTCTGCCGCTCGCTTTGCACCTGTAGATCCACGTACCGTCCCCGCAGCACCTAAAGAGCGGATTGTAACCCGGATCGCAGTCCGGCGGGAACCCCTCTCGACTCGGATTCCGCCGGCGACGACCCGCAGGTCACATCTGCGCCAGTCACTGGGCTTTCACGAAGGGGCAGCTGCTGGTTTCGATCGGCAGGAAGGCTTCCGCCGCCGGAATGCTGCGGACCTGCTTGTAATAGTCCCACGGCGCCTTGCTCTCCGCCGGGCTCTTCACCTGATACAGCTCAAGGTCGTACAGCACGCGGCCGTCCTTGCGGATGCTGCCGGGGGTGCCGAAATAATCGGTCGGCATCGCCTTCATCGCGGCAGTGACGGCCTCGGCATCGGTGGTGCCCGCCGCCTTGACGCCCTTCAGCCAATGCAGGGTGGCGAGGTAGGTGTTGGCCTGCTCCTTGGTCGGCATCTTGCCATGGCGGTCGAAGAAGCGCCTGGCCCAGGCCCGGGTCTGATCGTTCTTGTCCCAATAGAAGCCGCTGGTGACATACAGCCCCTTGGCGAGATCGAGCCCCAGCGAGTGGATGTCGGTGATGAAGACGATATAGCCGACCAGCCGCTGGCCGGACTCGGTCAGGCCGAACTCACCGGCCTGCTTGATGGTGCCGATGGTCTCCGCTCCCACATTGGCGAGCGCCACGACCTTGGCGCCGCTGCCCTGGGCGCTCAGCAGGTAGGAGCCGAAATCGCTGGTGCCCATCGGGTGGCGCACGCCGCCGACCACGGTGCCGCCGGCTTGGCGGATCGCGTCGGTCGCCGCCTTCTCCATCGCCGAGCCGAAGGCGAAGTCGGCCGTGATGAAGTACCAGCTGGTGCCGCCCGATTGCACGACCGCCTTGGTTGTGCCGACTGCCAGCGACGCGGTGTCGTCGGCCCAGTGGATGCTGTAGGGCGAGCATTGGGAATTTGTCAGCTCGGTCGTCGTCGCGGCGCTGATCATCAGCACCTTCTTCTTCTCGCGTGCGACCGCCTGCACCGCCAGCGCGACGGAGGAGACCGGAATGTCGGTCACCATGTCGACGCCATCGACGTCGAACCAGCTGCGGACGATGTTGGAGGCCACGTCCGGCTTGTTCTGCATGTCGGCCGACAGAACCTCGACCGACCGGCCGAGCACAGTGCCGCCGAAATCCTCCACCGCCATCCGGGTGGCGAGCACGGCACCCTTGCCGCCGATGTCCGACGCGAATCCGGCTTCGTCCGCCAGCACGCCGATACGCACCGGCTTGGCCGTCTGGGCTTGAGCCGACATTGCGATAGCGGGCAGTGCCGTCGTCGCGAGCAGCGCCGCCAGTGCGATAGGCTTCAGCAACCGACCCATGCGATCCTCCCCATCCTCTTTTCGTGTGACGGGTGCGCACGCCGACCTGCGGCGTCCTGCCGCACCGTTCGGTTCCGTGGATAGCGGGATTTGATTTCATATGCAAACAGTATCGTTTGAAACGTATTGCCGGGAGCTTTGCCCCTTCCATCCCGGGGATAGGGGTGACGATCCGGGCAAAACAAAAGCCCTCGCTCCGATATGAAGCGAGGGCTTTCGCAGCGGGCATCTACGGCCCGGATGAAGTCGCCAATCAGGCGAAAGAATTCGGAACTGGAACCTCAGTTATAATGGCCGAACAGATCGGCATAATCAGGTAAGCGCCGGTGGAGTCATGATCTTACTCACCCTCCCTGGTATCGGTCTCTACTGTTCCGCCCAAGCTAACCGCTTGACCGGTAAGGCGTTTCCGATGCTCGCTCACTTCACCTCGGTGTTGATTACTGTAAGACGAAGCCTGCGCTCCTTTCACAGAGCTGTCAAGAAAATCGCATGCTGCGTCGCAGCGCCTTTCGGGGGCAGTCCATCGGCGGTCTCCGAACGGGCGGGGGCTGGCCTTTTGCCGGAGGCGAACCCACCTTGTGGGCATGCCGGAACACGATGAGAACACATGGGGCGGACGGGTCGCGCGGTATGCGCGGGTCGGCACCGCCGTTGGCGGGCTGGCCGCGCGGCTGGCGGGCGAGCGCGTGCTGGGAATCCGCGTGGAGCGGGAGCGCCACGCGGCGGAACTGCGGGCCGCACTCGGCGGGCTGAAAGGGCCGCTGATGAAGGTGGCGCAGATCCTCTCGACCATCCCCGATGCCCTGCCGAAGGAATACACCCAGGAATTGGCGCAGTTGCAGGCCGACGCGCCGTCGATGGGCTGGCCCTTCGTCAAGCGGCGGATGGCGAGCGAGCTTGGCCCCAGCTGGCAGTCGCGTTTCCAGAGCTTCGAGCACACCGCGGCAGCCGCCGCGTCGCTGGGTCAGGTCCATAAGGCCATCGGGCCGGACGGGCGGGAGCTTGCCTGCAAGCTGCAATATCCCGACATGGCCTCGGCGGTGGAGGCCGACCTGCGGCAGCTCGGCCTGATCTTCGCGATCTTCGAGCGCACCGACAGCGCCATCTCCACCCGCCAGATCCAGAAGGAGATCGGCGCCCGCCTGCGCGAGGAGCTGGATTACGAGCGCGAGGCCAAACACGCCCGCCTCTACCGGTCGATGCTGGGCGGCACGCCCGGCGTCCATGTGCCGGACGTGGTGCCGGAGCTGTCGAGCAAGCGGCTGCTGACCATGGAATGGGTGCATGGCCGCAAGATCCTGGACTTCGTCGCCGAGCATCCGGAAGCGCGCGACGAGTTGGCGATGAACATGTTCCGGGCCTGGTACGTGCCCTTCTACAATTACGGCGTCATCCACGGCGACCCGCATCTGGGTAACTACACTGTCCGGCCCGACCGCTCGATCAACCTGCTCGATTTCGGCTGCATCCGCGTCTTCAAGCCCAGCTTCGTCAAGGGCGTGATCGACCTCTACAACGCGCTGCGCACCGACGACCGCGAGCAGGCGGTGGAAGCCTATCGCACCTGGGGCTTCGTCAACCCGTCGAACGAGCTGGTCGACGTGCTGAACATCTGGGCGCGCTTCGTCTACGCCCCGATCATGGAGGACCGCCAGCGCAAGATCGAGGAGACCAACGGCGGCCACTACGGCCGCGAGACGGCGGGCAAGGTCCATGCCGAACTGCGCCGCGTCGGCGGCGTGGAAATCCCGCGCGAGTTCGTCTTCATGGACCGCGCCGCGGTCGGGCTGGGCTCGGTTTTCCTGCATCTGAAGGCGGAGCTGAACTGGTACCAGATGTTCCAGGGACTGATCCGCGACTTCGATGTGAATGCACTGGCGGCGCGGCAGGCGGAAGCGCTGACGGCGCAAGGCTTGCCTCCAGCCGACTGAGAATAAATCGCAACCGCCCCGGCAGCTCACTCAATGACCGACCAATCAATATAAAGACGAAACCATCCGGAAATCTTTCAACACATCGTCCAGACTTTTATGGCTTTTTATTTGAACGCGAACGGAACCGCTCGACAGCATCCTTATTGATCACTTATTCAAAAACAGGATGCCTGACAGCGGGTCCGTCGGCCCTCCGCTTCGTCCGGCCTGATCCAATTCAGCTGGTTGGAGCAAGGGATATATAAGAATGTCGATCAAGCGCAGACTGTCGATCGCAATGGCCCTGATTGCCGTCATCCTGCTGTTCTCCATGGCGGCAACCTGGATGACGGTGCGCGAGGAGCACGACTCGCTGAACACCATGGAGATCTCGGCTGACCGCGTGACCGAAAACGGTCTGGAACTGGTCAAGTCGATCAAGGAAATCCAGATCCACGTCATTCAGGTTCAGCAATGGCTGACCGATGTGTCCGCCACCCGCGGACTCGACGGGCTGGATGACGGCCCCGCCAAGGCCGCCGAGCATGCCGAAGGGTTCAGGGCCGGGATCGCGCGTGCCGCGGCACTCGCCTCCACGCTCGGCCTGACGGACGTTCAGGAGGCATTGCGCGAGACGGCAGGCGCATTCGCCCCTTATTACGACACCGGCAAACGGATGGCCGAGGCCTTCGTCGCCGACGGCCCGGCCGGCGGCAACCGCCTGATGGGCGCGTTCGACAAGACGGCGGAGACCATCACGGACAGTCTGGAGGTTCTGGTCAGCAAGACCGATACGGCCACCGCCGCGGAGATCGCCAAGCTGAACCTGTCGATCGACACCGTGCGGGCCGATGTCGACTCGCTGAAGCTGGTGGTGATTGCCGGCGGCCTGATCGGACTGGTCGCCTGTCTGGGCACCGCCATCATGATGACGCGCGGCGTCACCCGTCCGCTGTCCTCCATGACCGACGCGATGCATCGTCTGGCCGACGGCGATACCGCCGTGATCGTGCCGGCGGAAGGCCGCGCGGACGAAATCGGAGCCATGGCATCGGCGCTGGTCGTCTTCAAAGGCAACGCCATCGAAAAACGCCGGCTGGAGGAGGAGCGGCGCAACGCCGACCTGCGGGCGGAGGAGGAACGCATCCAGGCCATGCGGCAGTTGGCCGACCGGCTGGAACAGAGAATAGGCGGCATCCTGCGCACGGTCGCCGGGGAGGCGCGGGTCCTGCAGCAGGCGGCGAAGACGATGACCGACACGGCGGACCAGACCAATATCCGGTCGGAAGCGGTCGCCGCCGCCACCCAGCAGACCTCCGCCAGCGTCGAGACGGTCGCCGCCGCGGCGGAGGAACTGTCCGCATCGGTCGGGGAGATCGGCCGCCAGGTCTCGCAATCGACCGGCATCGCCGAGGAGGCGGTGGAACGCGCAAGGCATGCCAACACCAAGGTGGATGGACTGGCCGCCGCGGCCCGGCAGGTCGGCGACGTGATTCAGCTGATCAACTCCATCGCCTCGCAGACCAACCTGCTGGCGTTGAACGCCACCATCGAGGCAGCGCGGGCGGGAGAGGCCGGCAAGGGATTTGCCGTGGTGGCGAGCGAGGTGAAGAATCTCGCCAACCAGACTGCCAAGGCGACGGAGGAGATCTCCACCCAGATCGCCGCCATCCAGGCCGCCACCGGCGAGGCCGTCTCCGACATCCAGTGCATCACGCGCGTCATCGAATCGATGAACGAGATTGCAACCGGCATAGCCGGGGCGGTTTCGCAGCAGGCCGCCGCAACCGGCGAGATCGCCCGCAACGCACAGCAGGCCTCCACCGGCACCCGCGACGTGAACCACAACATCACCGGCGTGTCGACCGCCGCGGGGGAAACCGGCACCGCTGCCAAGAATGTGCTGAACGCCTCCACCACCTTGTCACAGGAAGCGGTGGCGATGGAGCGCCAGCTTGCCGACTTCCTGTCGCAGCTGCGCGCGGCTTGAGAAGAGTGCGGATCGGAACGGGGCCGGTCCAGCAGGACTGCGTCCCGTTCCTGTCCCTTCACAACGGGGGGCGGTTCGGTCTATAGCTTGCGCCTCCCATGAAGACCGCCGATTTCGACTTCGACCTGCCGCCCGACCGGATCGCCGAGCATCCCGTCCGGCCGCGTGACGCCGCCCGCCTGTTGGAGGTGGGTTCAACTTTGCGCGACTTCATCGTGCGGGACCTGCCGATGCTGCTGCAGCCGGGCGACCTGATGGTCGTCAACGACACCCGCGTCATCCCGGCCCGGCTCGACGGCCGGCGCGGCGAGGTGGCGGTGGAGATCACGCTGCACAAGCGGCTGGGCGAACGGGAATGGGCGACCTTCTCCAAGCCCGGCAAGCGGCTGAAACCCGGCGATACCATCATCATAGCCGATGACTTCAGCGCCGAGGTGATCGCCAAGGACGGCATGGAGGTGCGGCTGCGCTTCTCCGCCGGCGGGGCGGAGTTGATGGAGGCGCTGCACCGCCATGGCCGGATGCCGCTGCCGCCCTACATCCGCCGCAAGGCCGACGACGGCGACAACACCGATTACCAGACCGTCTTCGCTGCCCGCGAGGGTGCCGTCGCCGCCCCCACCGCCGGGCTGCACTTCACGGCCGACCTGCTGGCGGCGCTGGACGAGCGCGGCGTGCGGCGGGTGCCGGTGACGCTGCATGTCGGCGCCGGCACCTTCCTGCCGGTGAAGGTCGATGACATCGCCGACCACAAGATGCACAGCGAATGGGGCGAGATCTCAGCCGACACCGCCGCCGCGGTGAACGAGACGCGCAAGGCCGGCGGCAGGATCGTCTCGGTCGGCACCACGGCGCTGCGCATCCTGGAGACGGCGGGCCAGCCGGACGGGACGCTGGTCCCGTTCAGTGGCGATACCGACATCTTCATCACCCCCGGCTACCGCTTCCGCATCGTCGATCTGCTGTGGACCAATTTCCATCTGCCAAAATCGACCCTGTTCATGCTGGTCTGCGCCTTCGCCGGATATGACCGCATGCGTGCGGCCTATCGGCACGCCATCGACACCGACTATCGCTTTTTCAGCTACGGCGACGCCTCGCTGCTGCACAGGACGGACCCAACATGACCGGCATCGGCTTTGACCTTCTGGCGACCGACGGGCGGGCGCGGCGCGGGCGCGTCACCACCGCCCACGGCACCATCGAGACGCCGGCCTTCATGCCGGTCGGCACCGCCGCGACGGTGAAGGCGATGACCACCGACGCGGTGGCCTCGACCGGAGCGGAGATCCTGCTGGGCAACACCTATCACCTGATGCTGCGCCCGACGGCGGAACGGGTGGCGCAGCTGGGCGGCCTGCACCGCTTCATGAACTGGGACAAACCGATCCTGACCGACAGCGGCGGCTTCCAGGTGATGAGCCTGTCCGACTTGCGAACCATGTCGGAGGAAGGCGTCACCTTCAAATCGCACCTGGACGGCAGCCGCCACCACCTGACGCCGGAACGCTCCATCCAGATCCAGCACATGCTGGACAGCAACATCACCATGTGCCTGGACGAGTGCACGCCCTTCCCGGCGACGGAAGCGCAGGCGGAATCCTCCATGCGCCTGTCGATGCGCTGGGCGCGGCGCAGCAAGGACGCCTTCGTCGAGCGGCCCGGCTACGGCCTGTTCGGCATCGTCCAGGGCAGCGTCTACCCGGAGCAGCGGGCGGAGAGCGTCGCCGCCCTGACCGACATCGGCTTCGACGGATACGCCATCGGCGGGCTGGCGGTCGGCGAGGGACAGGAGACGATGTTCCGCGTGCTCGACTTCACCGAGCCGCTGATGGTCAAGGACCGCCCGCGCTACCTGATGGGCGTCGGCCGGCCGAGCGACCTGATCGGCGCGGTGCGGCGCGGCGTCGACATGTTCGACTGCGTGATGCCGACGCGGTCGGGCCGTACCGGCCAGGCCTTTGTCCGCCGCGGCACCATCAACATCCGCAACGCCCGCCATGCCCATGACGAGCGCCCGCTCGATGCCGAGTGCGGCTGCCCGACTTGCCGAAGCTACAGCCGGGGCTATCTGCATCATCTGTTCAAGGCGGATGAGATGCTGGGTCCGATGCTGCTGACCTGGCACAACCTGCATTACTACCAGGACGTGATGCGGACGATGCGGGAGGCCATCGCGGACGGCAATTTCGAAGAGGTCTCCAGCGCCATGGAAGCCCGCATGAACGAGGGCGACATCGAGGCGACCGTCGATCCCATCGCCAAGCCCGGCAAACCGCCGAAGCAAGGCCGTCCGCCGAAGGCCGGCAAAGACACCGCTCCGCCGAAGGTGGACAAGGACAGCGAGCCGCCCAAAGCCGAACGGGTGGAAGAGGAAAAGACCGATGAGTGAGAACATCTATTCCGGACTGACCCAACTCGGCGGCTCCACCGTCCAGCCGAAATCTCCGGAAGAGGCCGTGCTGGAGCGGGTGCCGAACCCAAACCCCGGCACTCCCTATTGCGTGCGCTTCACAGCACCCGAGTTCACCTCGCTCTGCCCGATCACCGGCCAGCCGGACTTCGCCCATCTGGTCATCGACTACGTGCCCGGCGACTGGCTGGTCGAATCGAAGTCGCTGAAGCTGTTCCTGACCAGCTTCCGCAACCACGGCGCCTTCCACGAGGCCTGTACGGTGGGCATCGGCAAGCGGCTGGTGGACGAACTGTCGCCGCTCTGGCTGCGCATCGGCGGCTACTGGTATCCGCGCGGCGGCATCCCCATCGACGTGTTCTTCCAGACAGGGGAGCCGCCGAAGGGGGTCTGGATCCCGTCGCAGGACGTGCCGACCTACCGTGGCCGCGGCTAAGCCCGCTCCGCTGTCGTCCGCCGGTCCGGCACGGCTGCGGGATGCCATCCGCGACCGCGCGCTGGCGGTGGGATTCGACGCGGTGGGCTTCGCCCCGGCAGCACTGGGACCGGAGGCGCGCGAGCGTCTGGCGCAGTTCGTTGCCGAGGGCCGGCACGGCGACATGGGCTGGATGGCCGAGCGCAGCGACCAGCGCAGCCATCCGCAATCGCTGTGGGACGAGGCGCGCACCGTCATCGCACTCGGCACCAGCTACGCCCCGCACGACGACCCGCGCCGGCTGGCGGAGCATCCCGACCGCGGCATCGTCTCGGTCTATGCCCGCAACCGCGATTACCACGATCTCGTGAAGGGGCGGCTGAAAACGCTGGCACAATGGCTGGCGCACCAGACCAAGGCCGGCGTTAAGGTGTTCGTCGACACCGCCCCGGTGATGGAAAAGCCGCTGGCGGCGCAGGCCGGGCTGGGCTGGCAGGGCAAGCACACCAATCTGGTGTCGCGCGACCATGGCTCCTGGCTGTTCCTGGGTGAGATCTACACGACGCTGGACCTGCCGCCCGACCCGCCTGCCCGCGACCGCTGCGGCTCCTGCGACCGCTGCCAGGTCGCCTGCCCGACCGCCGCCTTCCCGGCGCCCTACCAGATCGACGCCCGGCGCTGCATCAGCTATCTGACCATCGAGCACAAGGGGCCGATCCCCGACGATCTCAAGCCGTTGATGGGCAACCGCATCTATGGCTGCGACGATTGTCTGGCCGCCTGCCCCTGGAACAAGTTCGCCCGTGCAACGGCTGAGCCCGCCTTCCTGCCGCGGGCCGAGCTGACCGCGCCGCGGCTGGCCGACCTGGCGCAGTTGGACGATGCCGGCTTCCGGCAGGTGTTCAGCGGCTCTCCCATCAAGCGCATCGGCCGGGACCGCTTCGTCCGCAATGTCCTGATCGCCATCGGCAACAGCGACGACCCATCACTGAAACCGGTGGCCGAAGCCCTGACACAGGATGGCAGCGAGGTGGTGCGCGAGTCCGCCGGGTGGGCGCTGGACCGGTTGAACGGCGCGAAGAACACAGCCGCCTGAGTGGCAGTTCCCCTACACGGTCGCATGCTCCGCTCACCCTGTCGCCGCCTACGCGGTTGCTTTATCATGAGATTGGACCCGCATATTTGCCGGGCTGAGCGCACCCCGGTGCTGCCGGCCCTTGAACGAGTGGAGACCTGCCGTCGCCGTACCTCTGCCACATCATGAATACGGACCGGTCCAGCCGGAGGAACTGAGCGCCGTCGCCCGGCTGGCGCAGCTCGGCTTCGGACTGTCGCGCGACCTGTTCGACCGATACGCCGGCCTGTTCGGAATGGACAGCATCCGAGTCCTGCGCGTTCCACGCTCCACCGGCGCGACGATGGCCGCCTGCGCCGCCTATTGGACGATGAATCAATGGTTCGGCGGCCGGCCGGTCCCGGTGCAGGCCATCGCCATGGTGGCGGTCGATCCGGCCCTTCGCGGGACCGGCCATGGCAGTGCCCTGATGCAGGCCTTGCTGACGGAGGGGCGCCAAGCTGGGGCGGCACTGGCGGTCCTCTGCCCGGCAACCCTTCCCTTCTACCAGCGGCTCGGATTTGGCCGCGGGGGCGTCACTTGCAATTGGAGCGCACCGCCAGCAGCCTTCGGCCAATCCGGCAGTGCCGCATGCGACCTGCAGCCGGCAGACCCGCTCGACGCCGCGCCGCTGGCGACGCTCCGCCAACCGGCGTTGTCGGAGGAGAACGGCCTGCCGGAACGGACAGAGGCGTTGTGGACGCTCGCCCTCTGCCCGGATGGTGTGCCGTCGGAGCTTTACCGCAACCAGCATGGCTATATCGCGGTGACGCCACCACAGGACCGGCGGCTTGCCGTCTCCGATCTCTGCCTGCCCTCGGCACGGGCTTTGAAACCGGCCATGGCGCTGCTTGCCGGCTTCCGGGCGCAGGTGGACCGGGTGACATGGCGCGGCGGTCCGGACGACCCGATGGCATTGCTTGCCGGCGATGGAGTCATATTGGAGTGCCGCGAGGAATGGCTGGTCCGTCCGCTCGATGTCGGCAAGGCGCTTGTGGCGCGGGGTTACCCCGATGGCATACGGGAGAACGCTATTTTTGAGATAAATGACGATCTGGTTTTCGGCGATTGCGAGACCTACCATCTTGAGGTTGTCAACTCCGTTGGAAATATCTCGAAAACAGCGCAAGTCCTGGAGCCGCCGGCTCGAATCGGCACCGCCGCTTTCGCCAGTCTGTTCACGGGGCACGCAAGCGCTCGCGGACTTTGGAGAGCTGGTTTGCTTCATGGTGAAGAAAAGATGATCGACCGTTTGCACCGCCTATTTCGCGGTGCGCCGTGCTGGATGCCCGACCGCTTCTGAAATAAGTGGGATTCCTGACTTGAATCAAACCGGACATAAAGGGTCCTGTGGTTCAATCGTCCCAATGATCGGGGAGAAGCATCGCCACTTGCGATGCCATCGGGGAGTCCATAATCCATGACGATCGGAACGCGGATCGCGCTTGGCTTTGCCGCCGTGCTGCTTCTGACCGTTGGCGTGGCGTTCGTCGGCTGGAACAGCCTGAGCACCTACGCCGAACGGGTCGGTCTGGAAGCCCATACCGCCGACCTCGACACGAGGTTGAAGTCGGTGCGGCTGGAGGAGGCGCGATTCGTGACCGAACGCGATGCCAAGGCCGCGACCAACGTTCCGGGCATGCTGGACGCCCTGCAGACCGAAGCGCAGCAGACACGCGCCGCCCTGACCGATGGCGAGGGACGCCGGCTGCTGGACGAGGTGCTGTCCGGGATCGACGGCTACCGCGCCGCCTTCAACAATTTCGTCGCGCAGGACGGTGAGGCGCACGCCCGCACCGCCAGCATGGAAATGCGCGCCCGCGCCCTGCGTGAGATTGCCGAGAAGATTGGCAAGCAGCAATCGGAGCGCTATGACCTGAACATGGCCAGCAAGCGCGACGCCGACACCGAGTTGCGGCACAGCATGGACACGGCGGAGCGCGCGAACCGCGTCATCGAACGGGTGCTGGAGGTCCGGCGCCAGCAGAGCGATCTGCGCCGCAGTACAGATCAGGCACTGGCCGACCGCATCGTCGCGGCGCTGGACGAGCTGGTGCAGATCACCGACACCGTCGCGAAGGATCTCGTCGGCACCAATGACGAGGAATCAGCCGCCCGGATCGCCGGTGACACCCGCGCCTACCACGAGACCGCGCGCGCTCTGCACGGCAAGGGCATCGGCGCGCTGACCGAAGTCGGCGTGGCTGCCGGGCTGGACGAGGCGGCCCGCGGCGTGCAGGAGCGCGCCATGGAGCTCCAGAAGAACCAGGCCATGGTGACCGAGGCGTTGACCGAAGCCTCGAAATACGCCCAGAGCGAGGTGAACGAAGCCGTCATGCTGCGCGGCCTGGCGATGCGGCTGGTTCAGGATGCCCAGTCGGCGATGCTGGCCCAGCGCGATTTCCTGCTGACCGGATCGGCGGACGCCAAAGTCGCGGCCGCCGCGGCGGTGAAGGAGATCCTGGCGATCGCCGGACAGGCCGGCGCCGTCCTGGTCGACCGGGAAGGGCGGGCGCTGATCGCCGCCATCACCGAGGCCGCCCGCGCTTTCGACTCGGAGTTCACCGCATTGTCCTCCGCCGTTGCCAAGCAGCACGACGCGTCGGTGGCGATGGCCAAGGCATCGGCCGCGGTCAGCGGTCAAGTCGGCCGTCTGGTCACCCTGCAGCGCGAGGATCGTGAGGCAGGCCGCGCCAGCGCCGGCATGGTGATCGCAATCGGTGCGGCGGTGGCGCTGCTGCTGGGCGCACTGATGGCCTGGATCATCGACCGCGCCATCACCCACCCGCTGCACGCCATGACCGGCGCCATGGGCCGGCTCGCCGAAGGCGACCTGACCGTGGACATTCCCGGTGGCGACCGCAAGGACGAGCTGCGAAACATGGCCGCCGCCATGACCATCTTCAAGGACAACGCCCTGGAGATGCGGCGGATGGAGCGAGAGCGGGAGGAGATGCGCATCCAGATCGATGCCGACCGCCGCCGCACGATGAACGAGTTCGCCAACGGCTTCGAGCAGGCGGTGTCGGGCGTGGTGACGTCGCTGACCGAATCGGCCGGTTCGCTGGGCCGCGACGCGCAGGAGATGTCGTCGGACGCGGCGCTGACCACCGCGAAATCCACCGCCGTCGCCACCGCATCGCAGCAGGCGACCGCGAACGTGCAGACCGTTGCCGCGGCGGCGGAGCAACTGTCGGCCTCAATCGCCGAAATCTCGCGTCAGCTGAACGCCAGCTCCGCCACCGCGTCGGGGGCGGCCGACAAGGCGGTCCAGACCAACAGCATCGTCGAGGGGCTGTCGATGGCTGCCGAGCGCATCGGTCAGGTCGTCGGCCTGATCGGCGAAATCGCCGAGCAGACCAACCTGCTGGCGCTCAACGCCACCATCGAGGCGGCCCGTGCGGGCGAGGCCGGCAAGGGCTTCGCCGTGGTGGCGACCGAGGTTAAGAACCTCGCCGGCCAGACCGCCAAGGCGACCGAGGAGATTTCTGCCCAGGTCGCGGAGATGCAGACCGCCACCAGCAGCGCGGTGGAGGCGATCCGCACCATTTCCGACGCGGTGACCGCGATCAGCGGCACGGTGACGGACATCGCGCTCGAAATGGAGCAGCAGGGCAGCGCCACGCGCGAGATCGCCCAGAATGTCCAGCAGGCCGCCGAAGGCACCCAGCAGGTGATGCGCAACATCGCCGAGGTGACAACCGCCGCCACCAAGACCGGCGGTGCCGCCGACGCGGTTCTGAGTGCGAGCCGAACCCTCGCGACCCAGGCCGACCGGCTGCGCGGCGAGGTTCAGGGCTTCCTGAACAAGGTGCGGACGGCCTGAAATTCGTAAGATGATTCCCAACGCGGCCGTCAAGCGGCGGCCGCAGGCCATCCCCGGATCGGCGCACGGGAAAGAGCGGAGTTGCCGTAGGCGCGCAGCGTGGTGACCTCCGCACCGATCCAGTCCGGCAGCGGCACCGTCTGGTCGGGGGTCTCCAACTCGACCTCGGCGATGACAAGGCCGGAATTCTCGCCATCGAAGACATCGATTTCCCAGCACAGGCCATCCTGGCAATGGCGGTAGCGGGTCTTTTCGATCACCCGGCCTTCGCAGCCATGGAGAAGAAGCCGGCGCGCAAAATCCAAGTCGAGAGGGTGTTCCACCTCTTCCCGGCAAGCCCCGCGTTTCAGCGACTTGATGGTGAGGGTCGCCCGGTCTTCCGCAATGCGGACGCGCACCGTGCTGACGCCATCGGACGGCAGGTATCCCTGGACCATTCGCACGCCATTCCGGCAGAGATGCCGGACATCCTTGCGGACGAGAAAGCGCCGCTCGATTTCCAGTGCCATGGCTAGGCCCTTCGGACGATCTTGCCGACGACCCTAGCCGAAACCCGCCGTCGGCTTCAACCTCGTTACCCTGTGTGCAGCGCAACCGAGGCTGCATGCATCTGCATTATGCCGTGACGTTCGGTCGCAACGGTCTGGAGATCGATGATATCATCGGAGGATGAATGCCGATCTTTCCACCATGATTCCCTGGGGCGCGATCCCCTGGCTGATCCTGTTCGCCTTGTACGGGCTGCCACTGCTGCATGTGGCATTGTCGCGCCGGGGTGGCGGCTGGCGGCCGCCGGCCGGATCGCGCTGCCCCTTCGGACCGCGTGCCGGATGGCTGGTGATGGTGCTGATGCTGGGGCCGGTCGGATGGCTCTTGTTCGCGCTCCGCCGGCCCCGCCGCCCATCGGGCAGATAGCATCAGGCCGACAGGGTGCGGATCAGATCCGGCCCATCAGCAGCAGAACGATCAGGACGATCAGCAGCACGCCGAGGATGCCGCTGGGACCATAGCCCCAGCCACGGCTGTGCGGCCAGGCCGGAACGGCGCCGAGGAGCATGAGAATCAGGATGATGAGCAGAATCGTGCCGAGCATGGCCTTCTCCCTTATGATGGAGCATTTGTGACGGACAAGCGGAACCTCAACGGGATCCTCTGGACTTTGTTCCTGTCCGGCTCGAACGTGACGGTTCACCACCACCAAGGGAGGATGCCACCCCACCGGCCCTCCTCGAATGCGACACAGCCGATCTTTCGGCGAACTCGCCCCTGTTGACGGATGGCGTGTGGCCGCTTAGGCTCCATCCCATGAACGTGCATCGCATCGACGGCATTCTGCGAATTAGCGGCCCGGTTCTCCTTTGAGAGCCGGGGATTTCGCTCGTCCAGTCCGCAGAACCGTCTGAAGGCCCGATCACGCCATGTCAAACACCCTGAACACCAACTCTTTGAATGCAGCGCGCGTGTCCGCTTCTGACACGCGCGCCACCGCACCCGGCCGCCGGGTCGTCTTCACCCTGGTCGCCGACGCCGACCCCGGTACCCTGCCCCGCGTTCTGGAATATGTCGCGAAGCGCGGACTGGTCCCGCTGGCCCTGCACAGCCGGCTGACCGGCGACATGCTCGACATCGCCCTGGAGGTCGGCGATCTGCCCCAGGCGGAAACCGACCATGTCGGCCGGTGCCTGGGACAAATCCCGATGGTGGAACGCGTCAGCGTATCCGAGCTGGCTGCCGAGGCAGCTGTTGCAGCCGAGCGGTTTGCGGAACTGGTCGCGGCAGAATAAGGAAAGGGGAAGCCGGTCAGACCGGCTTCCGCGCCTCGTCCTCGGGTGTCACGGCTTCCGAAGCCTGCGCCTCGGTCCCCTGCATCTCCGGCAGCGGCTCGCCGATCTCCGTGCGCATCAGTTCCGCAGCCCGTTGCAGCTTGCGGAACTGGGCGATGGAGAATGGCAGGCTGACCATATAGACGATGCCGACGATGGACAGCGTCCACCAGGGCTGGCTGACCATCATCGCCGCCAGCAGCCCGACGCCGGCCAGGGCCGGCACCACCCAATGGGCCGGAACCCGGGCACCCTTGAAGGAAAAGGTCGGCAAGGTGCTGACCATCAGCCCGCCGATCAGCAAAGTCCACGGCACGATGACGGCCGGATGGCCGGGAAACTCCGGCCCGATCTCGAACCCCAGGATCATCGGCAGCAGCACGAGGCCGGCCCCAGCCGGCGCCGGCACGCCGGTAAAGTAGTTGTATGCCCAGGGCGGCAGGTCGACCACGCCGAGCCGCGAGTTGAAACGCGCCAACCGCAAGGCACAGCACACGGCATAGGCCATGGCGGCGATCCAGCCCAGGCTGCCCGCACCGTTCAGCCCCCACAGGTACATCATGAAGGCGGGGGCGACGCCGAAGCTGATGGCGTCGGACAGGCTGTCCAGCTCCGCCCCGAACTTGCTCTGTCCGTTCAACAGCCGGGCAATCCGCCCGTCCAGCGCGTCCAGGATGGCGGCGATGACGATGGCGATGACCGCCGGCTCCCACCGCTCCTGCATGGCGAACCGGATCGCGGTCAGGCCGGAGCAGAGCGCCAGCACCGTCAGAACGTTCGGCAACAGGTGGTTGATCGACAGCCCTTTCAGCCGCGGGTGCGGCCGGCCGGGACGGCGCGCCCGGTGCGGGCGGAAGATCTGCTGGCGGAAGACGGGCGGTCGTTTCATCGCCGCACATCCCCCTGCCGCTGCGCTTCGGTCCCGTTCAGGTCGGCCAGGATCGTCTCGCCGCCGATGGCGGTCTGGCCGACGCAGACCAGCGGGGCGACGCCGTCGGGCAGATAGATGTCGGTGCGGCTGCCGAATCGGATCAGGCCGAACCGCTCACCCGCCTTCACCTCCTGCCCGGCCTTGACCCACCACAAAATGCGGCGCGCCACCAGACCGGCGATCTGGACATAGGCGATCTCACGTCCATCGGGCAGGCGGTGGCGGAAGGCCATCCGCTCGTTCTCGTCGCTCGCCTTGTCCAGCGCGGCGTTGACGAAGGTGCCCTTGTGGTATTCGGCGGCAACGATGGTGCCGTCGGCCGGCACGCGGTTGACGTGGACGTTGAAGACGTTGAGGAACACGCTGATGCGGGTCAGCGCCTTGTCCCCCATGCCGAGTTCCTTCGGCGGAACCGCCTGGACGATCATGGTGACGCGCCCATCGGCCGGGCTGACCAGCAGACCGGGCCGCGTCGGCGTCACCCGGTCGGGATCGCGGAAGAAGTAGGCGCACCACAGGGTGAGCACCAGACCGATCCAGCCGAGCGGCGCCCAGACGGCGAGACCCAGGATCAGGGAGACCACCGCGAAACCGGCGATGAAGGGCCAGCCGGCACGGTGGATGGGGACGACGACGGTATCGATGGCGGACATCGCCTGCTTTCTTCGTATTTTCAGACCACAGCGAACAGCCATTCTAGCTGTGCGTTGCATGCCTTTACAGAATTTTAGCGGCCGGAGCCCATGCTGTCGTCTCCATTGCCCCTGAAGCCGAGCGTGCCGCCTTGTCCGTTCCCGATCTGAAGACCATTCAATCGCTGGCCGAAGTGCCGGACGGCGCCCTGCCCATCAATCCCGGCTCGATCGAGATGACGCCTGAGGGCGTTCTCGGCATCGCCAAGCCGCCGCGCCCCTGCAAGCTGACCTTCATGGCCGACGGCCTGCCCTTCAACGTCGCAGTCCGGCACGAAGGGCCGGAGGACGGCGGCGGCTCGATCTGCCAGATCTGGGCCGATGTCGGCCACGTGCCCTATACGGCCCAGGCTCCCGAGCGCCGCCGCGCCCTGCTGGCGGTCCTGCGCGGGATCGAAGGGCTGCCGCATGTCCGCTTCATCGTGCAGGGCGGACAGAAGATCATCCTGTTCTCGGAAATCCGGCTGGAACACCACGCCTCGCCCGAGGACCTGTTCCACCAGACCATCCTGGTCCTGCAGGAATCGCGTCCGTTCCTGCGGCTGCTGGGTGAATATCTGTAAAAACGGACGGCGCTGTGGGCCGGAGGTATCCACCCCCGATCCGCAGCGCCGTATGCTGCTTACTTCGGAACCTTGCCCTGCACACCCTCGACGTACCAGTCCATCTTCAGGATCTGCTCGTCGGTGGCGGTCTTGCCTTCCGGGATCACGACCTTGCCGGACTGGTCCTTGACAGGGCCCTGGAAGGAGTGGCGCTTGCCGGACACGATGTCGGCCTTGATCTGGTCGGCCATCTTTACGACGTCGGCCGGGATGGCCGGGTTGTAGGGGGCCAGCTCGACCATGCCGGTGCTGATGCCGCCCCAGGTGTCGATCGGCTTCCAGCTGCCGTCGAGAACCGCCTTCACGCGGTCGACATAGTAGCCGTTCCAGTCCTCGATGATCGCGGTCAGGTGCGACTTCGGACCGAAGCGGGTCATGTCGGACGACTGGCCGACCGACCACAGCCCGCGCTCCTGGGCGGTCTGGATCGGGGCCGGGCTGTCGGTGTGCTGGACGATGATGTCGGCACCCTGGTCGATCAGCGCCTTGGCCGCCTCGGCTTCCTTGCCGGGATCGTACCAGCTGTTGACCCAGACCACGCGGACCTCGGCCTTCGGGTTCTGCTCGCGCAGCGCGATGGTGAAGGCGTTGATGCCGCCGACCACCTCGGGAATCGGGTAGGAGCCGATGTAGCCGATGATGTTCGACTTGGTCATCTTGCCGGCGATGGCGCCCACCACCGTGCGGCCCTCATAGAAGCGGCCGGAGTAGGTCGCGACATTCTCGGCGCGCTTGTAGCCGGTGGCGTGCTCGAACTTCACGTCGGGATGGCGCTTGGCCACCTTCAGCGTCGGGTTCATGAAGCCGAAGGAGGTGGTGAAGATCAGCTTGTGGCCGCTGGCCGCCAGCTGCTCGATCACACGCTCGGCATCGGCGCCTTCCGGCACGTTCTCGACGAAGGTGGTGGTGACCTTGTCGCCCAGCGCCTTCTCGACAGCCAGACGGCCCTGGTCGTGCTGATAGCTGTAGCCATGGTCGCTGACCGGACCGACATAGACGAAGCCGACCTTCAGCTTCTCCTGCGCGAAGGCGGTGCCCATGCCCACGCTCAGCGCGATCGCGGCGCCGGCCAGGCCCAGCACCGTCTTGCCCATCGTCCTTCTGTTCACGTCGACGCTCCTTGTTCTTGATGTCGTGAGATATGGGCTTTGTTTCGTTTTCAAAACGACGCGTCAAGCATCGGGATGAAACAGTTTTCCCAGACAGGCCGGCGCGTTCAGGCGGATGCGGGCGACGTCCCGCGAAATCAGCACCAGGACCAGAACGGTAGCCAGATACGGCAGCATCGACAAGAGCTGCGACGGCACGTCGATGCCCAGCCCCTGGACATGCAGCTGCAGGATGGTGACGCCGCCGAACAGCCAGGCGCCGAGCATGGCGCGCACCGGTTTCCATGTGGCGAAGACCACCAGCGCCAGCGCGATCCAGCCGCGGCCCGAGGTCATGTTCTCCGCCCACATCGGCGTATAGTCCATCGACAGGAAGGCACCGCCCAGCCCGGCCATGGCGCCGCCGAACAGCACGGCGAAGAAGCGGATGCGCAGGACCTTGTAGCCCAGCGCATGGGCGGCCGTGTGGTTCTCTCCCACCGCGCGCAGGACGAGACCGGCGCGGCTGCGGTAGAGGAACAGATGGACCAGCGGCACGGCGGCGACCGCCAGATAGACCATGATGTCCTGGCCGAACAGCGCCTGTCCCACCACCGGCAGGTCGGTCAGGCCGGGGATGTGAAGCTTCGGCAGGCCTTCCAGGGGGATGCCGACGAAGCCCTGCCCGATCAGCGCCGACAGGCCGACGCCGAACAGGGTCAGCGCAAGGCCGGTCGCCACCTGGTTGGCCAGAAGGAACAGGGTCAGCACGGCGAACAGCGAGGCGGTTGCGGCACCGGCGAAGGCCGCGACCAGGACACCGGTGATGGCGCTGCCGGTCTGCACCGTCACGGCGAAGCCGCAGACAGCGCCGACCAGCATCATGCCCTCGACACCCAGGTTGAGGACGCCCGATTTCTCCACCACCAGCTCACCCAAGGCGGCGAACAGCAGCGGCGTCGCCGCCGCGAACATGGCGGCCAGGATCGGGCCGATCAGGGCAAGGTCGCTCATGCCGCGGCCCTCCGTGCACCGAAGCGGACCCGGTAGCGGATCAGCACGTCGCTCGCCAGCAGGAAGAACAGAAGCATGCCCTGGAACACTCCGGTGATGGCCTTGGGCAGGCCCATCGCGATCTGCGCCGCCTCGCCGCCGATGAAGGACAGCGCCATCAGCAAGGCCGCCAGCAGGATGCCGACTGGGTGCAGCCGGCCCAGGAAGGCGACGATGATGGCGGTATAGCCGTAGCCGGGCGAAATACTGGCGGTGATCTGGCCGATGGGGCCGGCGACCTCGCCCATGCCGGCGATCCCGGCCAGCGCCCCCGACAGCAGCAGCGTCAGCCAGACGATCCGCTTCTGGTCGAAGCCGGCATAGCCGGCGGCGGCCGGGGTCAGGCCGATCACCTTGATCTGGAAGCCGATGAAGGTCCGCGCGATCAGCAGCCAGCCGCCCGCCACAGCCAGCAGGGCGAGCAGCGCGCCGAGATGGACGCGGGTTCCGGCCCACAGGATCGGCAGCGTCGCCTCGGCCTCGAACAGCCGCGATTCGGGAAAGGCGAAGCCATCGGGATCGCGGAAGGGGCCATGGACCAGATAATTCAGCAGCAGCAGGGCGACATAGTTCAGCATCAGGCTGGTCAGAATCTCGCTGGCGTTGAAGCGCAGCCGCAGAAAGGCCGGCACCGCCGCCCAGACCGCCCCCCCGATGGCTCCGCCGATCACCATCATCGGCAGCAGCCACCAGCCGCCCTCCCCATAGAAGGCCAGCGCCAGCGCGCCACCGGTGATGGCGCCCAGCGTCAGCTGCCCTTCGGCACCGATGTTCCAGACATTGGCGCGGAAGCCGATGGCAAGCCCGACCGCGCACAGCACGAGCGGCGTCGCCTTCACCACCAGCTCGCCGACACCGCGGACCGAAGTCACCGGCGCGACGAAGAAGGAATAGAGCGCCTTCAACGGGTCGAAGCCCATCGCCAGGAACAGGATGAAGCCGCTGAGCAGGGTCAGCGCCACCGCCAGCAGCGGCGTGACGTAGACCATGGTCTTCGACGCCTGCCCCCGCGGTTCAAGACGGATGAAGCTCATGCGGCGTCTCCGGTGCTCAAAAAACCATCAGACCGCACGCGTGATCTCCCCGTCTTCGTCCGGCGGCGTGCCGAACAGGCCGCCCATCAGCAGGCCGATGCGCTCCACCGTGGTCTCGTGCGTCGGCCGGCTGTCGGACAGGCGGCCGTGGAACAGCACGGAAATCCGGTCGCTCAGCACGAACAGTTCGTCCAGATCCTGGCTGATGACCAGCACCGCCGCACCCGACCGCGCCAGATCGATCAGCGCCTTGTGGATCGCTGCGGCGGCGCCGGCATCGACGCCCCAGGTCGGCTGGCCGACCACCAGAAGCTTTGGCTTCTGCAGGATCTCTCGGCCGATGATGAATTTCTGCAGGTTACCGCCCGACAGCGACCGCGCCTCCGCCCGATGGCCATGCGCCACGACGTTGAATCCGCGGATGATCGTCTCGGCATAGGCGCGGGCGCGGGCGAAATGGACCATGCCGCCACGCACCAGCGGCTCGCGGGCATAGCCGGACAGCAGCGCGTTCTCAGACAGGCTCAGCTCCGGCACGGCACCGCGGCCCAGCCGCTCCTCCGGCACGAAGGCGAGGCCGAGCGTGCGGCGGGCCCGCGGGCCCAGATGCCCGGCCGCCGTGCCCTCGATCACCACGGCGTCGGCGTCGGCGAGCAGGACCTCGCCGCTCAGCGCCGCCATCAGCTCCGCCTGCCCGTTGCCGGCGACGCCGGCGATGCCGAGGATTTCGCCCGCCCGAACCTCGAAGTTGACGTCCTTCAGATTGGTGGCGAAGGGATTGTCGGAGGTGGTGGACAGGTGGCGCACCGTGAGGCGGGCGACCCCCGCAGTACCCTGCGGCGGCCGTTCGGGGGTGGACAGCTCCGCCCCCATCATCATCTCCGCAAGGCTGCGCGCGGTTTCCTGCCGCGGGTCGGCGGCACCCACAACCTTGCCGGCCCGCAGCACGGTGGCGCGGCTGCACAAAGCGCGGATTTCCTCGAGCTTGTGCGAGATGTAGAGGATGGTGCAGCCCTCCGCCGCCAGCACCCGCAGCGTCTCGAACAGCTTGGCCGCCTCCTGCGGCGTCAGGACGGAGGTCGGCTCGTCCATGATCAGCAGCTTCGGATCCTGCAGCAGGCAGCGCACGATCTCCACCCGCTGGCGCTCGCCCACCGACAGGTGGAAGACATGGCGGCCAGGGTCCAAAGCCAGACCGTAGCGTTCCGACACCTCGCGGATGCGGCCGGCGAGTTGGTCCATCGGCCCGGCATTGTCGAGGCCGAGCGCGATGTTCTCGGTCACCGTCAGCGTGTCGAACAGCGAGAAATGCTGGAACACCATGCCGATGCCGAGACGGCGCGCGCCGGCCGGATCGGGAACTGTCGTTTCCGCCCCCTGCCACAGCATGGTTCCGGAATCGGGGTGCAGAACCCCGTAGATCATCTTGACCAGGGTGGACTTGCCGGCTCCGTTTTCACCCAGCAGCGCATGGATCTCGCCCGGTTGCAGGACGAGATCGACATGGTCGTTGGCCAGACAGCCGGGGAATCGCTTGGTGATGCCGCGCAGCTCCAAACGGGGCGGCGGAGCGTCCGGGGGGTAGGTCTCGGCGTGCGAAGGCAAGGAGGAGCAATCCGGAAAAAGGTCAAACCTGTATGGCATTGCCAAAGCCGTGCCACCGCTACCAACAGAGTAATCCGGCGGCACCACCGGCCGTCAACAACCGATCCTCTGCCCAACGGTGATGCATCTGCCGCTTTGGTCATCATGCCACAGTAGGCTCCCGCAACCCAGCCCTTCGCCCAGCTCATCGCCCGGCGCATTGCAGTGCGGCAGGCCCTTGCCAGCCGGGCCGATCCGCCCAACACTTCAGTCGATTGGATGATAGGGAGGCGAGGATGTCGGCGGGTTACGCAGTTCTGGACCAGCGGAGCGTGGTGGCGGTTACGGGCGAGGACCGCAAGGCGTTCCTGCAGGGGCTGGTGTCCAACGACGTGCTGCGGGTCATGCCGGACCGTGCCGCCTATGCCCTGTTCCTGACGCCGCAGGGCAAGTTTCTTCATGATTTCAGTCTGGTCGAGTCGGCGGACGAGTCAGCCCCCGCGTTGCTTCTGGACCCGGAGACGGACCGCCGCGCCGACCTGCTGCGCCGGCTGAGGATGTACAAGCTGCGCTCGAAAATCGCGCTGGAGGACCGGGCGGAGCAGCTTCGCGTGGTCGCCGCCTTCGGGGACGGTGCGCTGGAGGCGCTGGGCCTGCCGGCCGAACCGGGTACCGCGCGGGCTTTCGCCGGCGGCGTCGCCTTCACCGACCCGCGTTTGCCGGCCTTGGGAGCCCGCCTGTTCCTGCCGGCTGATGGGCTTGCGGCGCTCGAGGCGGCCGGTCTGGCGCCGCGTGAGGTTGCGGACTACGACCGGCTTCGCCTGTCGCTCGGCATCCCCGATGGCACGCTGGACCTGATCCCGGAGAAATCGATTCCGCTGGAAAGCCGGATGGATGCGCTGAACGCTATTTCCTGGGACAAGGGCTGCTACATGGGGCAGGAGCTGACCGCCCGCACCAAATACCGCGCCCTCATCAAGAAGAAGCTTTTCCCGGTCACCGTCAATGGACCGATGCCGGACGCCGGCACTCCGGTGACGTTGGACGGCAAGGACATTGGCGAGATGCGCAGTGGTCGCGACGGCGCCGCACTCGCTTTGCTGCGGTTGGAAGATGTGCAGCGCGCGACCGAAAGCGGACTGAGCTTTCAGGCAGGGCCGGCGGTTCTGACGCCGCGCGAACCCGGGTGGGACCATACCACGAAGGGTTAGTCGCACACCGAAAGAGTTCCCGGAAGGAGTGATCAAACGGGCTTCGCTCCTGTTGTTGTGATGTCTTCAGACACAACGACATAAGGAGCCACCCTCATGCGTCGCACCCTGATCGTCACCGCCGCCTCGCTGGCTCTCATGACGGGCGTCGCCGTCGCGCAGACCTCGTCGCCGACCGTGGGCAACCCGTCCTCGTCCACGTCCAGCATGTCGAACACCGCAACGCCGGACAGCGCCACCAGCACCACCAGCAGCGGCATGACCAAGCCCGGTCCGACGGGCGGCCAGCTCGCCAGCGCCGACGAGCTGATCGGCAAGAACGTCTATGGCCGCGACAACAACAAGATCGGCGAAGTTGACGACGTCATCCTCGACGGCACCGGCCAGGCCAAGCAGCTGGTGATCAGCTCCGGTGGCTTCCTCGGCATCGGCGAGAAGCAGGTCGCGGTCGATTACAGCGCCGCCAACTGGGATTCGCAGAACAACCGCCTGAACCTCGCCGGCATGAGCCGCGACGACGTCAAGGCGATGCCGGAATTCAAGTACGACGACACCATGACGTCGCTGAACAAGAACCGCAAGCCGGCGGAAAAGGAAACGGTCGCCCCGGGCGCCGCCCCGACGACCGGCACCACCACGGCGAAGTAAGGGCTGCTTGTGGTTTGGGGTGGGGGGATTCGCCCCCGCCCGTCATCCCCGCAGCAAATCCACGAAACGCCGGCAGGCCACGATCTCCGCACGGACGTTCGCGCGGCGTTTCGTGGCCTCCGCGTCTTCGCCCCACTGCTCGATCTGGTAGGTTTCGTCCAGCTGCGAGACCTCAAACGCCTCTTCAGCGGTGAGACGGCCTTCCAGCAAAGCCAGCGCGACGATGATCGACCCGCAGACGCCGGTCGCGGTCTGAAGCGCCGACAGATACCAGTCGTCCGTCCGCTCCACCACCCGGCGCAGGGCCGCCAGAGCTTCTTCCGGTTGCGGCTTGGGCATCAACCCGGCGCAGACATGCAGCGGCGCGTCGTAGGTCAGCGCCGCCCAATCCAGCAGAGGCTGCCAGAGCTGGGCCTGCCGCTCCACCAGCGGCTGGGGATGTTCGGCGCGGTAGCAAAGCAGGTCGGTTTCAGCATAGGCGCTGATGGCGGGGACGATCTCCGGCCGCTTGACCGGGATCAGGTCGACGGCAGTGCTGGACAGCTGCATCAGCGGCATGGAATGGGCGTCGATCTGATCGCCCTGTGCATCCCATTCTTCGGCGACGCCCTGGGCCAGCGGCCGGCTGGGAAAGACCAGCGGCGCCTTGGCCGGGCTGCGCACCGGACGGCCATCCAGTTCGACCCGGAAGCCGCCTTCGGTCTCGCCGACCCCAGCCGCCTTGTAGAAACGCTTCATCGCTTACCCTTCCAAAAGCTCCAGCACCGCGGCGGCGACGTCCCGCCCGCGGTGAACGATGCGGTCAGCCCCGGCCCGCTCCAGCTCCGGAACAGCGTGATAGCCCCACGAGACGCCGACCGACCGCACCCGCGCGTTGCGGGCCATCTGTATGTCGTAGGTGGTGTCGCCGATCACAACCGTCGCCGCCTCCTCTGCACCGGTCTCCGCCAGCGCACGCTGGACCATGTGCGGGTTGGGCTTGCCGGGACCGACATCGGCGGTCTGCAAGGTGACGAAACGCCCGGTCAGCCCATGGCCCTTCAGCACAGCATCGAGCCCGCGCCGCGACTTGCCGGTGGCAACCCCCAGCAGAACCCCGGCCTCTTCCAGCGCCGCCAGCGTGTCGAGGATGCCGGGGAACAGCGGCTCGTCCACCTCGCCGCGGCTGCGGGCGCTGGAAAAGGCCCGCTTGTAGCTTTCCGCCACCGCGACATGCAGTTCGGCGTCCCGTTGCGGCAACAGCAGGGCCACCGCCTCGACCAGCGACAGCCCGACCATGCGGCGGACATCCGCCGGCTCGGGCTCGCCAAGCCCATGCTCGGCCCAGGCGCGGGTCATGGCGTCGATGATCGCGAACTGGCTGTCGACCAGTGTGCCGTCGCAATCGAAGAGGGCGAGGCGCAGCGGTGATTTCCCCAACGGAGTCATCACTCGAAATCCTCGAACGGGTCGTCGCGCAGGTTGGGGCTGAAACCGAAATACTTCCAGGTCGCGAGCATATGATCGGGCAGCGGCGCCGTGACGTCGATGGTCTTGCCGCCGCGCGGATGCGGCAGGATCAGCCGGCGGGCGTGCAGGTGCAGCTTCTTCGCCACCTCCGCCCCACCGGCCAGGAAGGCGCCCTGCCCGGCATATTTGCCGTCACCCAGGATCGGCGTGCCGACGGCGGCCATGTGGACGCGCAGCTGGTGGGTGCGGCCGGTCAGCGGCCACATGGCGACGAAGGCCGCCTGCTTGCCGACATTCTCCTGCACCGAATAGACGGTGACGGCGCGCTTGCCCTCTTCCTTGTTCTCCGCCACCCGCTCGCCATGCGGGCCGCCTTCCTTGGCCAGCGCCAGATCGATCTTGCCCTGGTAGGGCGTCGGCACGCCGACGGTGACGGCCCAGTAGATCTTGCGCACAGCACTGCCGCGGAACATCTCGGTCAGCTTGCTGGCGGCGAAGGTGGTGCGGGCCAGCAGCAGGACGCCGGAGGTGTCCTTGTCCAGCCGGTGGACCAGCTTCGGCCGCTCGTTGCCGTCGAAGCGCAGGGCGTCGAGCATGGCGTCGAGATGCTTGGAGGTGCCGGTGCCGCCCTGCACCGCCAGACCGGCCGGCTTGTTGATGGCGATCACGTCGGCGTCGCGGTAGAGCACCAGCGCCTGCAACTCGGCGATCTGCTTGTCCGACATCCCCTTGGGCTTGCTGCTCCCCTGACCCGGACCCTTGACCGGTGCTGCCCAGGCGGCAAGCGGCGGAATGCGCACGCCCTGCTTGGCCGCCAGCCGAGTCGACGTCTCCGCCCTCTTGCCGTCGACACGAACCTGACCGGTACGCAGCAGCTTCTGCAGGTAGCTGTGGTTCACGTCGGGGAAATGCCGCTTGAACCAGCGGTCGAGCCGCATGTCGGCTTCGTCGGCCGTGACGATGCGGGTTTCGACCTTGCTGTCGCTTTTGGCTTCGGTCGACGCGGTATCGGCGTGGTCGGCAGCGGGCTTGGGAGAGTCAGTCATCAGAGGGACACCGAAACAAGAGAACGCACGGCCCACAGGCCGGCAAAGAAGCCCACCACGCTGAACAGCGTCGAGGCGAGGAAGTATCCCGCCGCCGCGGCGATCTCGTCACGGGCGACGAGGACACCGATGTCCAGCGTGAAGGAGGAGAAGGTGGTGAAGCCGCCCAGCACACCCACCAGAAGGAAGGCGCGCAGTTCAGGCGACGGCGACCATGTCAGCGCCGCCAGCTCCGACAGCATCCCCATCACTGTGCAGCCGATCACGTTGACGATGATCGTTCCCACCGGAAAGCGGCTGCCGACCCATTGTGCGATCACGAGCAGCATCAGGTAGCGCGCCACCGAACCGGCGGCACCGCCGGCGGCGACGGCGATCAAGGACAGGGGGGATGCGAGCACGGCGCCTCCGGATGAGCGCAGGGACAGGGAAACAAGAGTGGAGCGCCGGATTAGAGCCAGAAACCGGCGGACTTGTCACGCGATGGACAATCGCGGCAGGATCGCGGGCATGGAAAAGCTTCCCTTCAACACCGCATTGCTGGTCATCGACCTGCAAAAGGCCATCGACGATCCGCGCTGGGCCCTGATCGGCCCGCGCAACAACCCGCAGGCAGAGGCCAACGTCGCGGCAATGCTGGCCGCGTGGCGGCGGGACGGGCGGCCCATCGTCCATATCCGCCACGATTCGGTGGAGCCGGACTCCAGCTATCGCCCGGACGGTCCCGGCCATGCCTTCAAGGAGGAGGCGCGGCCCCTGCCCGGCGAGACCGTGATCGGCAAGCAGGTGAACAGCGCCTTCATCGGCACCGGGCTCGACGAGTGGCTGCGCAGCCGCGGCATCGCCACGCTGGCGGTGGCCGGCGTCATCACCAACAACAGCGTCGAGGCGACGGTGCGGATGGCCGGCAACCTCGGCTACGACGTGCGTCTGGTCGCCGACGCCTGCTTCACCTTCGCCAGGAAAGACCGCTCGGGAAGGCTGCGGACGGCAGACGAAGTCCACGACCTGTCGCTCGCCAACATGGATGGCGAATATGCGACGGTCGTGGATACCGCAGCGGTCTTGGGCTGACCTGCCGCCCTACGCCAGCTTCGCCTTCAGGAACTCCACCGTCCGCTTCCAGGCCAGATCGGCGGCATCCTTGTTGTAGCGCTCTGCCGACGTGTCGTTGTGGAAGGCGTGGTTGACGCCGTCATAGACGTAGATCTGGTGTTCGACATGCGCTTTCGTCAGCGCCTCGTCATATGCAGGGATGCCGGCGTTGATGCGCTGGTCCAGCCCGGCATAATGCAGCAGCAGCGGTGACTTGACCGTGGTAACCAGCGCCGGGTCGGGGGTCGGGCCGTAGAAGGCGACGCCGGCCTTCAGGTCCGGCGCCTTGATCGCCAGCCGGTTGACCATGCCGCCGCCCCAGCAGAAGCCGACCGCCCCGACCTTCGCCGAGGAATAGCGGTAGGCCATCAGATAGCTCATCGCCGCGATCAGGTTGTTGACCGTCTTGTCGGGGTCGAGCTGGCCGATCATGTCGCGCGCCTTGTCGGCGTCCTGCGGCGTGCCGCCAAGCGGCGACAGCAGGTCCGGGGCGAACGCCACGAAGCCTTCGGTGGCGAGGCGGCGGGTAACGTCCTCGACATAGGCGTTCAGGCCGCGGTTCTCGTGGATGACGACCACCGCCGGAGCCTTGTCCGCCAGCTTCGGCCGGGCAATATAGCCGGACACGTCGCCGGTCGCCCCCTGGAAGGACACCTTCTCCGCCGCCAGACGGGTGTCGTCCTCGCCCACCACGGCGGCGCGGGCGTAGTTCGGCTCGATCGCCGACAGGATTGCGGGAATGGCCGCCGCACTGCCGGCGAGCGCCGCCAGCCGTTCCAGGAAGACCCGGCGCGGCAGCGGCGCGTGGGTGTATTCGTCGTAAAGGTCGATGATCCTCTGATCCATCCCCGATGCCCCCTGTATTGCTTCGTGCCGCAGCTCAGCCGGTGCGGTCGCGCATGAGAGTGGTGGCCCGGCACCGGCTTGGCAACCTGGGGAAGGATCCGCTTTCGGCCTATGACGCTGCTTATGAGGCTTCCGGCGCCACTTCGGCCAGAGGCACCAGTTCCGACGGTTGGTATTCCACAAGAAGGCCGTCGCGCATCTCCAGCACCCGATCCATGCGGCGGGCAAGGTCCAGATTGTGGGTGGCGACCAGCGCGCCGACCTTGGCCTGACGGACGATGGCCGACAGCATGGTGAAGACATGCTCCGCCGTGTGCGGGTCGAGATTGCCGGTCGGCTCGTCGGCGATCAGCAATGATGGGGCGTTGGCCAGCGCACGGGCGATGGCGACGCGCTGCTGTTCGCCGCCCGACAGGCGGGCCGGGCGGTGGGTGCCACGCTGGTCCAGCCCGACCATGCGCAGAAGCTCGTCGGCGCGCTGCCTGGCGACCGATTTCGACACGCCGGCGATCATCTGCGGCAGCACGATGTTCTCCCGCGCCGAGAATTCGGGCAGCAGATGGTGGAACTGGTAGACGAAGCCGATCGAGCGGCGCCGCACCTCGGTCCGCTTGCCATCATCCAGGTTCGACACGTCGGTACCGGCGATGCGCACCGTGCCGCCGGTGGGCCGTTCCAGCAGGCCGGCGATGTGCAGCAGCGTCGATTTGCCGGCACCCGACGGGCCGACCAGCGCCACCAGTTCCCCAGCGCCGACGGTCAGGTCGACACCGCGCAGCACCTCCAGTGTCTCGCCGGCCTGTTCGAAGCGGCGGACAATTCCCTTCAGTTCCAGCATCGGCTGCATGACGGCATCACTCATAACGCAGGGCCTCCACCGGATCGAGCCGGGCGGCACGCCAGGACGGGTAGATGGTGGCGGCGAAGGACAGGCCCAGCGCCATCAGCGTCACCTGAATCACCTCGCTCCAGTCGATCTTGGCCGGTAGATGGGACAGGAAATAGATCTCGGCGTTGAACAGGTTGGTGCCGGTCAGCCCCTGGATGACCTGCCGGATGCTCTCGATGTTCAGCGCGAAGGACACGCCGAGGGCAAGACCCAGCAGCGTCCCGGTCACGCCGACGCTGGCGCCGGACAGGAAGAAAATGCGCATGATCATGCCGCGCGTCGCCCCCATCGTGCGCAGGATGGCGATGTCGCGTCCCTTGTCCTTCACCAGCATGATCAGGCTGGAGATGATGTTGAAGGCCGCCACCATGATGATCAGCGACAGGATCAGGAACATCACGTTGCGCTCGACCTGGAGTGCGGTGAAGAAGCTGGCGTTCGACTGCTGCCAATCGACCACCCTGCCCTCCCCCGCCACCGCCGACTGGACGGCGGACCGGGCTGCGGCGATCTGCATCGGATCGCTGACGAAGACCTCCAGCGAGGTCACCGCATCGCCGGTGCGGAAGAAGGCCTGCGCCTCCTCAAGCGGCAGGAAGATGAAGCTGTTGTCGTATTCGAACATGCCGACGTCGAAGATGGCGCCGATGGGATAGCTGCGCATCCGCGGCACGGTGCCGAAGGCCGTGACATTGCCCTGGGGTGCGATCAGCGTGATCTGGTCGCCGACCGACAGGCCCAGGCGCTGGGCCATGCGCACGCCGATGGCGACGCGGTCCTCCCCGAACTCGTCGACCGAGCCGCGGATGACGTTGTTGGCAAGCGTCGGGCGCACCTTGAAGTCTTCCGCACGCACGCCGCGGATGACGGCGCCGGACGCGACGCCGCGGACCGACACCAGCGCCTGCCCCTCCACCGTCGGAGTGACGTTGACCACGCCCGGGGTGTTGCGCAGCTTGCCGGCCAGGATGTCGAAGTCCGGCAGCGGCCCGCCTCGCGCGCTGTAGACGTTCAGATGCCCGTTGAGGCCAAGCACCCGCCCCAGCAGTTCCGCCCGGAAGCCGTTCATCACCGCCATCACGATGATGAGCGTCGCCACGCCGAGCGCGATGCCCAGCAGCGAGAACCCCGCGATGACCGAGATGAACCCTTCCTGGCGGCGCGCCCGAAGGTAACGCATCGCGACCATGCGTTCGAAGGCGTTGAAGATCATGAGACGGGAGTCCTGTGGCGGAAGGCCTGTAGGGAGACGGAAACGATGCCCTACATAAGAACGTGAGCGTGGCGGGAAAAGGGCAAAGCCCGGACCGCCGGCTTTACGGCGATCCGGGCTTCCTCTTCGGGCTAGGCCGATCAGCCCAGCAGCTTCGCCAGCGCCGCCTCGACCGGCAGCTCTTCTTTCACGCCGGTGGCGCGGCGCTTCAGCTCGACGACGCCGTTCTTCAGACCGCGCGGACCGACGACCAGCTGCCAGGGAACGCCGATCAGGTCCATGTCTGCGAACTTGGCGCCGGGACGCTCGTCGCGGTCGTCATAGGCGACCTCCAGCCCGGCCGATTCGAGCTTCGCATACAGCTCGGCGCAGACGCGGTCGGTCTCGGCGTCGCCGGACTTCAGGTTGATCAGGCCGACGTTGAAGGGAGCGACGGCGTCCGGCCAGATGATGCCGTTGTCGTCGTGGCTCGCCTCGATGATCGCACCCATCAGGCGCGACACGCCGATGCCGTAGCTGCCCATCTCGACCGGGATCGACTCGCCGTTCGGACCGGCGACCACCGCGTTCATCGGCTTGGAATATTTGGTGCCGAAATTGAAGATGTGGCCGACCTCGATGCCGCGGGCCGACACCAGATCGGCCTCCGGAACCGGGCTGTTGGCCGGGTCGTGCTTCTCGTCGGTCGCCGCATAGATGGAGGTGATGCGGTCGAAGAAGGGCTGCAGGTCGTCCTCCATGCCGGGGGCGTCCTTCAGCACATCCAGGTTCATCCAGTCCTTGTGGCAGAAGACGCCGCTCTCGCCGGTCTCGGCCAGGATGATGAACTCGTGGCTCAGGTCGCCACCGATGGGGCCGGTGTCGGCGCGCATCGGGATCGCCTTCAGCCCGATGCGGGCAAAGGTGCGCAGGTAAGCCAGGAACATCTTCTGGTAGGAGCGGCGGGCGCCGGCCGCGTCGATGTCGAAGGAATAGGCGTCCTTCATCAGGAATTCCCGACCGCGCATCACGCCGAAGCGCGGGCGGATCTCGTCACGGAACTTCCACTGGATGTGGTAGAGGTTCAGCGGCAGCTGGCGGTAGCTCTTGACGAAGGAGCGGAAGATGTCGGTGATCATCTCCTCGTTCGTCGGACCGAACAGCATCTCGCGGTCGTGACGGTCGGTGATGCGCAGCATCTCCTTGCCGTAATCGTCATAACGGCCGCTCTCGCGCCACAGATCGGCCGACTGGATGGTCGGCATCAGCAGTTCCTGCGCACCGGCCGCGTCCTGTTCCTCGCGGACGATCTGCTCGATCTTGCGCAGAACCCGATAGCCCAGCGGCAGCCAGGCATAGATGCCGGCGCTGGTCTGGCGGATCATCCCGGCCCGCAGCATCAGGCGGTGCGAGACGATCTGCGCCTCGGTCGGGGTCTCCTTGAGGGTCGGCATGAAGAAGCTGGACAGCCGCATGGCTCTGCTCTCGTGTGCGAGGTGTTCGACAAGGCCGCACGGACATGGCTCTTGCGAACAGGAGCGGACACGGGCGGCGGGTGAGCGACTTTAGGAAGGTCGCCCGCACTTGTCCACTGTAAGCCCCCCGCCGGCAGTCCTCCCTGCCCCACGCCCTATCGGGTGCGGCAATAGGCGTAGAGCCGCTCCTCGGCGCCCGGATCGATGGGCTGGCCGTTCAGGTAAAGGCGGTCGCCGACCACGCTGAGCCAGACCGCGGTGATGTCGTTGGGCAGGTAGGGCACCGATGGCAGAGCAACGCCCATCCGGCGGGCAAGTTCGACCGACAGCGGCAGGTCGATGGGGATTGGCGGCTGCGCACCGGCGCTTCCCGGCAGATCGGCGGGCGCCACCGGCCGGCCGTTGACATCGACGCCCGGCCGATACTCGACATCGGCAGCCGGCACATGGCGGGTCAACCGCTGGCACAGCGAGAGGTCTATCACCGGCCGGTTGCCGGCGGGAGCGCTGCGGGCCGCATCGGGTGTCAGCGGAATCGGACCGGGGAGCGGCTGCGGCGACTGCGCCGCGACCGGAAGCGGGGCCAGGGAAAGCAGCAGGGCCGCCAGCCCAGCGCGCACGGACCGGCGCAGAGATTCTCCGCGCGGGATCACAGCGTGTGCCGTTCGGCCACCGGGGCCGGGTTGCGCATGGCTTTCCAGTAGATCGACAGGTAGGGCATCCCTTTTTCCGCCTCCTCCTGGGTCCGCGCCGACTGGCGGATGTATTTGCCGATGAAGGGCTTGTTCACATGCTCAAGGTCGATCGCCGCCTTCAGCACCAGAAACTCACCGATCTTGTCGGGGAGATTGTAATGCCATTTCTGTAAACAGTCGGAGGTAACCCCCGGCTTCGCCTGCTCGGGCTCGGGCAGATAGAACTCCTGGTGATGGTACTGCGAGATTTCCTTCCACGCCTGTGCCACCCGTCCCGGCTTCAGGCGCGGCAGCGCCTTGAGGATGCGGACATCGTCATGGAACAGCGGCAGAAATCCGCGCTTTTCCGCCAGTTCGGTCAGCATCGTGTGAAGACCGGCCATCACGCTGCCCTCTGCACCGCCGCCGCCACCGTCGTTGCCCGTCTTCTCCTCCCGCTTTCGGCCGAACAGCGCGCTGAAGAAACCTTTCTTCGGCTTGGACTGGCTGCTGTTGCCGCCATCCTGCCCGATCTTGCGCTCGTCCCACAGCGAGTCCCAGGCAAATTCCCAGGCCGTGAAGATGGCGTTGGAACGGTCGTCGAGAACGGTCAGCAGATACTCCCGACCTTCGCGCGCCCAATCGACGTCGCCGACGATTGCGCGCACCGGACGGCGGCTGAGCACGACGGGCAGAATGCCGACACGCACCAGTTCCTGATAGAACTCAACGAAAGACGGAGTCTGGATGAAGGGCAGGATCGAGCATGGCTGTTGCTCAGGCGCCAGCAGCTCCATGCTTTTCTTGGTACGCTCCAACAGTTCGGCCGCCACAACCGCCGCGAACTGATTGAACCGTTCGTTTTCATTCGCGGCCATCGGCGCCTCGACTGTCGTCCCTTTCCTGCCGCCCGCCGGAGCGGGCAAAGGTCCAGCTGGATAAGCGAGCAAAACGGAAAGCCCCCGGACGGCATGCCCCCGGTGGCGATCTGAAAAACCCGGCTGAACGCCCGCATTGGGGAAACCCCACCACAGGAACTAAGCCGAGCAACGCTACCAAGTAAACCGTTAACGTTTTCTGGACCATCGGCGGAAATTTCCTGTCCCGACCGCACCGCCCGATGCCGACACGCATCGAATGGAAAAGAAAAGGCCGCGCGGCGAATGCGGCGCGGCCTATCGAGTTTAGGGAGGAATCGCCACCAGGCGTCGGAAAGGGGGGAATATCCCCCCTCGTCACCAGAAAAGAGTGGACCCGGGCCGAGGCCATGGCAAGCCTAAAACACAGGCAGCCCCACCCCTTGCACAAAATACTTGCATTTTTGCCCAGCCTTTCAGCGTTTGCCGAGGTTGTGAGCGGCCTCTTGCTTATTCCTTAGGCTGGTACCCGTGGTAGCCGGCGTCCATGGCGGCTTTCCAAGGCGGATTTAACCCCAGCACCACAGCCTGGACCGGACAGTCGGCTTGATGGGCACCCGGCAGATAGCCCAGGCTCATCAGGAATTCACCGACGATCTCACCGCCGGTGAAGCGGAAAGTCCGGCCGAACACCTTCACCCACTCAGCCTTGGACAGCGGATGATGGGCACGAAGCCAACCGTCGAAGGAGCCGTGGACTTCCCGCAGCGCAATGATCCGGCGGGCATTCTCGATCACCGCATCGACCTTCAGGCGGTTGCGGATGATCCCTGCATCGGCCAGCAGCCGTGCCCGCTCCGCCTCGCCATAAGCGGCGACCTTGTCGATGTCGAACCCATCGAAAGCGGCACGGAAGGCATCCCGCTTCTTCAGGATGGTCAACCAGGACAGGCCGGCCTGGTTGATCTCCAGCACCAGACGCTCGAACAGCACCCGGTCATCGCTGCTGGGAAAGCCGTATTCGCCGTCATGGTAGGGACCATGGTGGGGATGGCCGGGTGCGGCCGCGCAATAGGTCAGGCTCACCCGCCCTGCTCCTCTCTGTCGTCAGACCATGCTCCGCGCCATGTCCCGGAAGGAAATCAGGCCGGACCGTTCGATACCGAAGATCACCAGCCACACCAGCAGGGCGACCAGCGATGTGATGATGAATTTGCGCAGAATGCGCGGCTCGACCGGTGCGGAGGAGGCCATGCCGGGCTCCGGCGTCTCCGGGGTCCTGACGCCCCAGGGCAGCACCGCAAACAGCACCACCCACCACACGACGATGTAGACGAAGGCCGCAGTCACCCAGTTGTCCATCGCCTTCTCCGCATTTCAGTCGATCGGGCCCTCAGCAGGCCTCCAGCAAGCCAATGTCAGGCCTGTTCCAGTTCCACCAGCGTCCCGCAGAAATCCTTCGGATGCAGGAACAGCACCGGCTTGTCATGGGCCCCGATCTTCGGCTCGCCGTCGCCCAGCACGCGCGCACCCTGCGCCTTCATCCGGTCACGGGCGGCCAGGATGTCCTCCACCTCGTAACAGATGTGGTGGATCCCGCCGGACGGGTTCTTTTCCAGGAATCCGGCAATCGGCGACTTCTCTCCAAAGGGATGCAGCAGCTCGATCTTGGTGTTGGGCAGCGTGACGAAGACGACGGTGACGCCATGCGGCGGCAGGTCCACCGGTTGCGACACCGCAGCGCCCAGAGTATCGCGATAGAGTGCGGTCGCCGCCGGCAAGTCCGGAACGACGATGGCGACATGGTTGAGCTTCCCGATCATGCGTGTCCTCTCGATGGCTGTCGCTGGCCCATTGGCGGGCTCTGATAAGCCTGTTTTACCGTATCTCACTCAGACGCGGACCAGATGGACCTCCGTCACCGGCTTCTTGCCATGGGACGCGTTGAAGCAGCGGCGCACGGCGATCCGCGCCGCCTCCTTGACCTGGGCATCGTCTGCCCGCGCCGATTTGGGCAGCATCGCCACCGATTCGCGAACCGCATCGACGACGTCCAGCAGCAGGTCGCGGTCGGTCGCCTCGTCGATCAGACCCATCACCGCCACCTGCGGCGCGGTCATCAATTCGCCCGTCGCGCTCATCACCAGCGTCACAACGGCGGCACCGTTGTTCACCATGCGGTTGCGGGCCCTCATCATGCCGGTGTCGAGCGGCACCAGACGCTTGCCGTCCACCGCCATGCGCCCCGCCCGGACATGGGCCACCACGCGGGCACCCTCCGGCCCGTCGAGGCGCAGGACCTCGCCGTTGGCAGGCACGATGCTGTGGGGGATCTGGCAATCCTCCGCCAGGGCAGCATGAGCCTGCTGGTGGCGCTGCTCACCGTGGACCGGTACGGCAATGCGCGGGCGCACCCACTGGTACATGCGCACCAGTTCGTCGCGCGCCGGGTGCCCGGACACATGGACCGGCGCCTCGTCCGCCGTCACCAGCTCGACGCCCTGGGTGACGAGCTGGTTCTGCATGCGGCCGATGGCGCGCTCATTGCCCGGAATCTCGCGGGAGGAGAAGATCACCACGTCGCCACGCGACAGCGTCACCTGCGGATGGTCGTTGGCGGCGATGCGGGCAAGGGCGGAGCGCGGCTCGCCCTGGCTGCCGGTGCAGATCAGCACCAGCTTTTCCCGCGGCAGATAGCTGGCGTCGTGCTCCGACAGGAATTTCGGCACGTCGGCCAAATAGCCGGTGGCCCGCGCCGCCTCGTTGATACGCCACAGCGACCGGCCGACCAGCGCCACATGGCGGTCATGCGCGGCGGCGGCGGCGGCAATGCTCTCCAGCCGCGCCACGTTGGTGGCGAAGCAGCTGACGGCGATGCGGCGGTCGCGGTAGCGGCCGAACAGCTCCATCAGCGCATCACGGACGGTCGCCTCCGACCCGGATGCGCCGGGCACCAGCGCGTTGGTGCTGTCCCCGACCAGCGCCAAGACCCCCTCGTCGCCGATGGCGCGCAGCCGCTCCTCATCCGCCGTCCCGCCGACCAGCGGATCGGGATCGAGCTTCCAGTCGCCGGTGTGCAGGACGGTACCGGCCGAGGTGCGGATGGCGAGCGCGTTCGGCTCCGGGATCGAATGCGTCATGGTGACATATTCGACGGAGAAGGGACCGATTTCCACCGTGCCGCCCAGCGGGATCTCATGGATCGGCACAGTGCTGCTCAGGCCCTTCTCGTGCAGCTTGGCGCGCAGGAAGGCCGCGGTGAAGGGCGTGCAATAGACGGGGCAGCGCAGGTCCGGCCACAGATACTGGACGGCGCCCAGATGGTCCTCATGCGCATGGGTCAGCACGAGCCCGGCCAGATCGTTGCGCCGCGCGGCGATGAAGGCCGGATCGGGCATGATGACATCGAGCCCGGGCATGGTGTCGTCGGCGAAGGAGATGCCGAGATCCACCATCAGCCATTTGCCCTGATGGCCGTAGAGGTTGAGGTTCATCCCGATCTCGCCGGAACCGCCGAGCGGGAGGAAATACAGCGCGCCGTCCTCCGGAACGAAGGTGTCCGCCGGGGCTTCGGACAGTCCGGCGGCGGTCTTGGAGGATTGTGTCATTGGACCGTGTTGCGCTTGTGGATCAGGAGGAGACCGCGGAGCGTCAGCTCGTTGTCGGTGTGTTCGATGACATGGGTGGCCTTGGCGAAAAGAACAGCCAATCCACCGGTGGCGACCACCCGCATCGGCTCGCCGTACTCCGCCCGGATGCGGGAAACCAGTCCTTCGATCAGGCCGACATAGCCCCAGAAGATCCCGGACTGCATGCAGGCGATGGTATTCCTGCCGATCACCTCGGCCGGCGGCTGGATCTCGACGCGCGGCAGCTTGGAGGCAGCCATCTGCAGCGCCTCCAGCGACAGGTTCAGCCCCGGCGCGATCACGCCGCCACGGTAGTTGCCCTCGGCATCCACCACGTCGAAGGTGGTCGCCGTGCCGAAGTCGATGACGATCAGCGGCGTCTTGTAGGTGGCGGCGGCCGCCACCGTGTTGACCAGCCGGTCGGCACCGACCTCCTCCGGACGGTCGACCAGAGCCTTGGCCCCCAGATCGACACCGGGCTGGCCGACGATCACCGGCTCGCAGCCGAAATGGTCCTTGCACAGCCGCTTCAGGTTGAAGGTGGCGCCGGGCACCACGCTGGCGATGATCGCGCCGTGAATGTCGACCGGCTTCAGACCCTTCAGCGCCATCAGGTGAGTCAGCCACACCATATATTCGTCCGAGGTGCGCTTGGGATCGGTCGCCGTGCGCCAGATACCCCGCTGGCGGTCGCCGTCATAGATGGCGAACACCACATTCGTGTTTCCGGCGTCGATAGCGAGCAGCATGGCAAAGTCCTGAAGGCGGTGAGCGTTTAAGTCGGCGGCGGAGACTTAGGGTCTATCGGTCAGCGGGCTGCGGGTGGCGGCGCAAAAAACACGTCGCCGGCAGCGATCCGCTGGCGCGGCCCGCCGTCCGTTGGATCAAGCAACAGAACGCCGTCGCTGTCCAGATCGGCGAAGGTCCCGGGGATCGTCCGATCGGCCAACCTGACCAGGATCGGCCCGCCCAACCCCTTGGCCCGCGACATCCATGCATCGCGCACGGGACCGAAACCATGGGCCCGCCAGCGGCCGTACCAAGCCGCCAGATGCTCCGCATAGACCTCCAGCAACGCCCCGGACCCCATGGCCGGCGCGCCCTCGGCGATCAGGGATGTGGCACCGTAATCGGCGGTCGGGGGAAAATGCCGCAGGTTGATGCCGACACCCAGCACCACCCAAGCGACCTTGCCGTCCGGCGCAGGTTCCGACTCGAGGAGAATGCCGGACAGCTTGCGGTCATGCACCAGCACATCGTTCGGCCATTTGCAGCGCACGCCGCCGGGATCGGGCAACACCGACTCGGCGGTCTCGGCAATGGCGAGCGCGGCGACGAACGAGACCTGGGCCGCTTCCGCCGGGGGCAGGCCGGGTCGCAGGATGGTCGTGCTGTACAGGTTGCCTTCCGGCGAGGTCCAGGCCCGGCCACGGCGGCCACGGCCGCTTTCCTGCCGACGGGCCCAGACGATGGTGCCTTCCGGTGCCCCTGAACGCGACAAGGCCTTCGCTTCGTCGTTCGTGCTGCCGACGGAGTCGAAGGCCTTGACCTGGAAGCCCGGAGGCAGGCGCAGACGCGCCGCCTCCGCTTCGAGCGATGATGTCATCGGTCGGATGTCACCCGGCGAACAGAGCCGCCGCGGCAGCCGCAGCGCCGTTCAGGATCGGCGCCGGAGCGACGAAGAACAGCAGCGTGAACAGGCTGGTCAGCACCAGGACACCGGTCATACCGTCGTCATCGACCTTGTCGACCACCACCGCGGGCTCATCGAAATACATGATCTTGATGATGCGCAGGTAGTAGAAGGCACCCACGACGCTGGTCAGCACACCGACCACGGCCAGCGTGTATTCCTGGGCGGCAACGGCGGCCAGGAAGACGTACAGCTTGCCGAAGAAGCCCGCCATCGGCGGGATGCCGGCCATGGAGAACATGAAGATCGCCATGGTCGCGGCCAGCATCGGGTTGGTCTTGGACAGTCCGGAGAAGTCCTTGATCTCCTCCAGCATCCGGCCCTTGGCCTTCATGCTGAGGATGACGGCGAAGGCGCCGATGTTCATGGCGATGTAGAGCGCCATGTAGATCAGCACGCCGCGCACACCGTCCTGCGTGCCGGTGGTCAGACCCACCAGCGCGTAGCCGACATGGCCGATGGAGCTGTATGCCATCAGGCGCTTGATGTTGGTCTGCATGATGGCGACGAAGGAACCGATCACCATCGACAGGATGGCGGTCGCCACCAGAACCTGATGCCACTGTGCGGCGAGATGGCCGAACGGCTCCATCACCACGCGGGTCAGCAGGGCGATGGCCGCAACCTTCGGCGCCGCCGCGAAGAAGGCGGTCACCGGGGTCGGCGCGCCCTCATACACGTCCGGCGTCCACATGTGGAACGGAGCAGCCGACACCTTGAAGGCCAGTCCGGCCATCACGAACACCAGTCCGATCACCAGCCCCGGCGAGACATGGGCGCCGCCTGCGAACAGGGCGGCCACCTTGTCGAAGGAGGTCGTGCCGGCGAAGCCATAGACCAGCGAAGCACCGTACAGCAGCATCCCCGAGGAGAGCGAGCCGAGGACGAAGTACTTCAGGCCGGCTTCCGACGACTTGGAGCTGTCGCGGCGGAAGGCGGCGATGACATAGAGCGCAAGGCTCTGCGTCTCCAGACCGACATAGAGAGAGATGAAATCGTTGGCCGAGATCATCATCAGCATGCCGAGCGTGGCGAAGATCATCAGAACCGGGAACTCGAAGCGGGCCATCTGCTCCCGCTCGTTGAAGCCCAGCCCGAGGACGACCGCGAAGGCCGCCGAGACCAGCACCAGCACCTTCATGAAGACGCCGAAGGCGTCCATCACGAACATGCCGTTGAAGGTGACGACACGGCCGCTGCCGTAGCCCATCGCCAGGATGGCGGCGAGCAGCATGCAGACGATCGACAGGTAGGAGACGGGACGGGTGAAGCCGTCGCCGCGGAACACGCCCAGCATCAGCAGGGCAACGCCCGAGAGCGCCAGGAAGATCTCCGGCAGGGCCGGCCAGATGTCGGGAAACACTGCGGTCATGTCGAAGAACCCCTTACCGAGCGGCGACCGAGACACCGGACGCGGCGTGCGACGCGGCCAGCTTGGTCTGGTAGGTCTGGATCAGCTGCTCGACCGATGCCGAGGTGACGTTCAGGAAGCTGCTGGGATAGATGCCCATCCACAGGACGACGATGATCAGCGGCACGAACACAGCGATCTCGCGCGGCGTCATGTCGAACATCGCCTTGACGTCCGGCTTGGTCAGCTTGCCGTAGACGACGCGGCGGTACAGCCACAGCGCATAGGCGGCACCCAGAACCATACCGGTGGCGGCGAGCGCCGCGACCCAGGTGTTGTCGCGGAAGACGCCCATCAGCACCAGGAACTCGCCGACGAAGCCGGCGGTGCCCGGCAGGCCGACCGAGGCCATGGTCATGAACAGGAAGACCACCGCGTATTTCGGCATGTTCTTCACCAGACCGCCGTAGCGGGCGATCTCGCGGGTGTGCAGCCGGTCATAGACGACGCCGACGCACAGGAACAGTGCACCCGACACGACACCGTGCGACAGCATCTGGAACACCGAGCCTTCGATGCCCTGCTGGTTCAGCGCGAACATGCCGATGGTGACGAAGCCCATGTGGGCAACCGACGAATAGGCGATCAGCTTCTTCATGTCCTCCTGGGCGAGAGCGACCAGCGAGGTGTAGATCACGGCGACGACCGACAGGGTGTAGATCAGCGGTGCGAAATACTCGGTCGCTTCCGGCAGGATCGGAATGTTGAAGCGCAGGAAGCCGTAACCGCCCATCTTCAGCAGCACGCCGGCCAGGATCACCGAACCGGCGGTCGGCGCTTCGACGTGGGCATCCGGCAGCCAGGTGTGGACAGGCCACATCGGCACCTTCACCGCGAACGAGGCGAAGAACGCCAGCCACAGCCACAGCTGCATGTTGCGCGGGAACTGGGTGGCGGTGATGGTCGGGATGTCGGTCGTGCCGGCCACATAATACATGGCCAGGATCGCCAGCAGCATCAGGACCGAGCCGAGCAGCGTGTAGAGGAAGAACTTGAAGGCGGCATAGACGCGGCGCGGGCCGCCCCAGATGCCGATGATGAGGAACATCGGGATCAGGACGCCTTCGAAGAACATGTAGAACAGAACGAAATCCAGCGCGCAGAACATCCCGATCATCAGGGTTTCCAGCGCGAGGAAGGCGATCATGTATTCCTTGAGGCGGACCTGCACCGACTCCCAGCTCGCCAGGATGCACAGCGGCATCAGGAAGCCGGCCAGGACAACGAACAGCACCGAGATGCCGTCGACGCCCATGTGGTAGTTGATGCCGAACTCAGGGATCCAGCCCGCCTTCTCGACCATCTGGTAGCCGGGATTGCGCGGATCGAAGTTGGCCCAGACCAGCAGGGTCAGGACGAAGGTGACGAGAGTCGTCCACAGCGCGATGTACCGCACGTTCCGCTGAACGTCCGGGGTGTTGCCCCGGCAGAACAGCAGGATCAGCGCGACGCCCACGAGCGGCAGGAAGGTCGCGAACGACAGGATCGGCCAGCTAGCCATTGTTGTTGTTCTCCTTCGAAACCGCTCAGCCGAAGACCGACAGCCAGGCGACGAACAGGACGACCCCGATCACCATGGCAAAGGCGTAGTGATAGACGTACCCCGACTGCAGCCGGCTGGTGCGTGCCGCGATGTCGCGGGTGGCGGCGGCGACACCGTCCGGCCCCACGCCATCGATCACCGCCCCGTCGCCCGATTTCCACAGGCCGTAGCCCAGGGCCTTGGCCGGACGGGTGAACAGCGCGTCATACAGCTCGTCGAAATACCACTTGTTGTAGAGGAACTTGTGGATGCCGCTGAAGGTGCTGGCGATCCGGCCCGGCAGGCGCGGCATCATCACATAGCCGATGTAGGCCATGGCGATACCGATCAGGCCAACGACCAGAGGAGCGATCGCGACCCAGCCCGGGGTGTGGTGGTGCGCAGCCTCGATGGCGTCATGGCCATGCAAGGTCATGATCGCCTTGCCCCAGAACTCCGCCCGGTCGTGGCCGATGAAGTACTCGTGGAAGCCGACACCGGCGAACAGGGCGCCCAGCGTCAGGACCGCCAGCGGAACCAGCATGACGACCGGCGACTCATGAGCGTGGTCGTACACCTCCTTGTCCATCCGCGGCGTGCCGTGGAAGGTCATGAACAGCAGGCGCCAGGAGTAGAAGGCGGTCAGCAGAGCGGCCGCAATACCCAGAGCGAAGGCGAAACGCCCCACCCCGCTGCCCGAGGCGAAGGCCGCCTCCAGGATCATGTCCTTGGAATAGTAGCCGGCGAAGAAGGGCAGACCGGCGAGAGCCAGATTGCCGATCCACATCACCGCGTAGGTGAAGGGGATCTTGCGCCAGACACCGCCCATCTTGCGCATGTCCTGCTCATGGTGCAGGGCATGGATGACCGAGCCGGCGCCAAGGAACAGCAGGGCCTTGAAGAAGGCATGCGTGAACAGGTGGAACATGGCAGCGCCGTAGGCGGAGACGCCGGCGGCGAAGAACATGTAGCCGAGCTGCGACATCGTCGAATAGGCGATGACGCGCTTGATGTCGAACTGGGTGAAGCCGATGGTCGCCGCGACGAAGGCGGTCAGGCCGCCGACCACCGTCACCACTTCGAGCGCCGTCGGGGCGTATTCGAAGACCGGGGACAGGCGGCAAACCATGAAGACGCCGGCGGTGACCATGGTGGCGGCATGGATGAGCGCCGACACCGGGGTCGGGCCTTCCATCGCGTCCGGCAGCCAGGTGTGCAGGCCGAGTTGCGCCGACTTGCCCATCGCGCCCATGAACAGCAGCAGGCAGGCGATGGTCAGGCCGTTGAAGTTCCAGCTGAGGAAATGCAGCGTCTCGCCGGTCAGCGTCGGAGCCTTGGCGAAGATCGCGTCGAACTGGACCGAGCCGGTCAGCACGAAGATCGCGAAGATGCCGAGCGCGAAGCCGAAATCGCCGACGCGGTTGACCAGGAAGGCCTTCATCGCGGCGGCGTTGGCCGAAGGCTTCTCGTACCAGAAGTTGATCAGCAGGTAGGAGGCCAGACCGACGCCCTCCCAGCCGAAGAACAGCTGGACCAGGTTGTCAGCCGTCACCAGCATCAGCATGGCGAAGGTGAACAGCGACAGGTAGCCCATGAAGCGCGGCTTCTGCGGGTCCTCGGCCATGTAGCCGATGGAATAGACGTGCACGCAGGCCGAGACGGTGTTGACCACGATCAGCATCACCGCGGTGAGCTGGTCGACACGCAGCGCCCACTTCACGTCGAGCGTGCCGCTCTGGATCCAGGTCATCAGCTCGATGGTGCGCGGATGACCGTGCACGGCGACGTCGAAGAACAGGGTCCAGGACAGGATCGCCGAGACGATGACGGCCCCCGCGGTCACGAACTGCGCGACGCGGTCGCCGACGGTCGGCGGACCGGCGACGACATGGTGGTCGTCGTGGGCATCGTCGTGCGCGTGGTTCAGCTCGTCGTGCGAGATGTGATGGGCATGGTCGTCATGGGCATGGGCGATCTGGGCGTGCCCGTGATCGTCATGGCCATGACCGTGGCTTCCGTGACCCGCGGCCGCCGGCTCGGCCTTCGGCCCGCCGAACAGCGCGATCGATCCGGCGATGAGGAACGCCAGGAGCGGAAGGAATACGACTAGCACTTCCATGGCGCCGCCTCAGCCCTTCATCATGTTGATGTCTTCGACTCGGATCGAGCCGCGGTTGCGGAAGTAGACCACCAGGATGGCGAGGCCGATGGCCGCCTCGGCGGCGGCGACGGTCAGGATGATCATGGCGAAGATCTGGCCGACCAGATCGTGCAGGAAGGTCGAGAAGGCGACGAGATTCAGGTTCACCGCCAGCAGCATCATCTCGATCGACATCAGGATGATGATGACGTTCTTCCGGTTGAGGAAGATGCCCAGCACACCCAGCGTGAAGATGATGGCCGAGACCGTCAGGTAATGTCCGAGACCGATCTCCATGATCACACGCCCTCCCCGGTCGTGACCTTGCGAATGGCGACCACCTCTTCCCGGCGACGGGCGATCTGGGCGCCGACATTCTGTTTGCGCACGCCCGGACGGTGCCGCAGCGTCAGCACGATGGCGCCGATCATGGCGATCAGCAGGACGATGCCCGATGCCTGGAACAGGTAGACGTACTGCGTGTACATCAGCCGGCCCAGCGCCTGGGTGTTCGACACCTGATCGAAGGACGGCGTCGGCGCACCGGCGATGGCGGCGACGTTCGGAGCGACGATCCAGCCGCCGAGCACGGCGGCGAGTTCGGCCAGCAGGATCAGCCCGACCAGCGCGCCCAGCGGCAGCGCTTCCATCGCGCCCTTGCGCAGCTCGCGGAAGTTGATGTCCAGCATCATCACCACGAACAGGAACAGCACGGCGACGGCACCGACATAGACAATCACGAGGATCATCGCAATGAACTCAGCCCCCATCAGGAGGCAGAGACCGGCCGCCTGGAAGAAGGCGAGGATCAGGAAAAGGACGGAGTGAACGGGATTCCGCGCCGAGATGACCATCACACCGGAGGCCACCAGCAGCGCGGCGAACACGTAGAAGGCGATGCCTTGGAGTATCATCGTTTTTCTCGCTTCCGCTTACCGGTAAGGAGCCTCGGCCGCGAGGTTCTGGGCGATTTCCGCCTCCCAGCGGTCGCCGTTCGCCAGCAGCTTCTGCTTGTTGTAGAAGAGCTCTTCCCGGGATTCGGTGGAGAACTCGAAGTTCGGCCCCATGACCACCGCATCGACCGGGCAGGCTTCCTGGCACAGGCCGCAATAGATGCACTTGGTCATGTCGATGTCGTAGCGCGTTGTGCGGCGGCTGCCGTCGTCTCGCGGTTCGGCCTCGATGGTGATGGCGAGAGCCGGGCACACCGCTTCGCACAGCTTGCAGGCGATGCAGCGCTCCTCGCCGCTCGCATAGCGGCGGAGCACATGCTCGCCGCGGAAGCGCGAGCTGATGGGGCCCTTTTCATAGGGGTAGTTCAGCGTGACCTTGGGCTTGAACATGTAGCGCAAGGTCAGCGCCATGCCGCCCAGCAGCTCGGTCAGGAACAGGCTGCGCGCCGCGCGGTCGAGGAACGCCATGGCCTCTTCGTCTCCTTCCTCGCCGGCGGCCGCCCGTTTGGTGGGTTGGCTCGCCGGCACTCAAATCGACACGTCAATGGTGGGTTCGGTGCAGGCTGGCTTTGCGGCGATGCCGCTTATTTCGGCAGCCAGCCGAAGGTCACCAGGACGCCGGCGGTCAGCACGACCCAGAACAGCGACAGCGGCAGGAAGACCTTCCAGCCCAGCCGCATCAGCTGGTCGTAGCGGTAGCGCGGCACGGTGGCGCGAACCCAGACGTAGGTGAACAGGCAGAACGCGATCTTCAGCGCGAACCACACGATGCCAGGCACCCAGGTGAAGGGCGCGAAGGGCAGCGGGGGCAGCCAGCCGCCGAGGAACAGGATGCTCGTCATCGCGCTCATCAGGATCATGTTGGCGTATTCGCCAAGGAAGAAGAGCGCGAAGGGAGCCGAGCTGTATTCGACCATGAAGCCGGCGACCAGCTCCGACTCGCCTTCCGGCAGGTCGAAGGGGGCGCGGTTGGTTTCCGCCAGAGCCGAGATGAAGAACATCACGAACATCGGCAGCAGCGGAATGCAGAACCAAACCTTCTCCTGGGCACGCACGATGTCGGTCAGGTTCAGTGAGCCGACGCACAGCAGCACGGAGATGATGATGAGGCCCATCGAGACCTCGTAGGACACCATCTGCGCCGCGGAGCGGAGCGCACCGAGAAAGGCGTAACGCGAGTTCGAGGCCCAGCCGGCCATCACGATGCCGTAAACGCCGAGCGAGGAGATCGCGAACAGGTACAGCACGCCGACGTTGATGTTGGACAGCACCACCCCGTAGTCGAACGGGATGACCGCCCAAGCGATCAGCGCCAGGAAGAAGGTCAGCATCGGCGCGACGTAGAACACGATGCGGTTGGCGCCTTCCGGCAGGATCTGTTCCTTGGCGAACAGCTTCAGACCGTCAGCGAAGGGCTGCATCAGGCCGAAGGGACCGACGATGCTGGGCCCCTGGCGCATCTGCATCGCGCCCATGATCTTGCGCTCGGCATAGGTCATGAAGGCGACGGCGACCAGCAGCGGCACGGTGATCGCCAGGATCTGCAGGACCATAATGATCAGCGGCAGGAGAAAGCCGCTCCAGAACTCAGCCATGGGTGCCAGTCCTCTCCTGAGCAGGGCCCACCAGCGCTTCCGTGCAGTTGGCCATCGTCACAGACGCCCGGCTGATCGGGTCGGTCATGTAGAAGTTGGTGATCGGCGTCACGAAGGGGGCGGCGTCGACCGGGCCCTGCGCACCGAACGGCGCCCAGCTCGCCGGAGTCATCTCGCCGACGGCGCCGAAGATCGGGTTCGCCGCCATCAGCCGCTGGCGCAGCTGACCATGGGTGTCGAAGGGCAGCGTGGTGCCCAGGACTTCCGACAGGGCGCGGACGATCTTCCAGTCCTCGCGCGCTTCGCCCGGCGGGAAGACCGCGAGGCGGGCGAGCTGAGGACGGCCTTCGGTGTTGACGTAGACCGCATTCTTCTCGGTGTAGGCGGCACCCGGCAGGATGACGTCGGCGCGGTGGGCGCCGGCATCGCCATGATGGCCCTGGTAGACCACGAAAGCGTTGCCCAGCCGTCCCATGTCGATCTCGTCGGCACCCAGCAGGTAGACGAAATCGATCTCGCCCTTCGACGCACCGTCGAGGATGCCGTGGAGGTCACGGCCGCCCTCGCCCGGCAGGAAGCCGGCCTCGATGCCGCCGACCCGCGCAGCGGCGGTGTGCAGCACATTGAAGCCGTTCCAGTCGTCGCGGAACATGCCGTAGGCCTCGCCGACCAGACGGGCGGCAGCCTGGACCGCGAGACCGTCGGCGCGCTGGAAGGCGCCCATGCCGACGATGATCATCGGGTTCTTGGCGGCGCGCAACGTCTCGGAGAACGGGTGGCTTCCGTCGACCAGCTGCTGCAGCGCGTCCGGACCGGTGCCGATCACGCTGTAGGGATAGGTCAGGTCGCGTTGCTCGCCGATCGAGGCGATGGTGACGCCGCCAGCCAGATAGCGCTTGCGGATGCGGGCGTTGACCAGCGTGCCTTCCCAACGCGGGTTGGTGCCGACCAGCAGGATGACGTCGGCCTTCTCGATGCCGGCGATGCCCGAGTTGAACAGGTAGCCGGCCCGCACCGAGGTGTCGAACCGCGCACCGTCCTGGCGACAATCCAGGTTGGCCGAGCCGAGCCGCGACAGCAGCTCCTTGAGAGCGAACTGCGCCTCGACATCGACCAGATCGCCGGCGATGGCGGCGGCGCGGTTGCCGGACAGGCCCTTCAGACGCGCCGCGATGGCGGTGAAGGCCTCGGCCCAGCTGGCCGGGACCAGCTTGCCGTTCTGGCGGATGTAGGGGCGATCCAGACGCTGGCGCTTCAGACCGTCATACGAATAGCGGCTCTTGTCGTTCAGCCACTCCTCGTTGATGTCGTCGTTGACGCGCGGCAGGACGCGCATCACCTCGGGCCCACGGGCGTCGACGCGGACGTTCGAGCCGACGGCGTCGAGGACGTCGATGGTCTCGGTCTTGCGCAGTTCCCACGGACGCGCCGTGAAGGCGTAGGGCTTGTGGGTCAGTGCGCCGACCGGGCAGACGTCGGCCAGGTTGCCCGACAGCTCCGAGCCAATGGCCTTCTCGACGAAGGTGGTGATTTCCATGTGCTCGCCGCGATAGACGGCGCCGACATCGGGAACACCGGCCACTTCGTTGATGAAGCGGATGCAGCGGGTGCAATGAATGCAACGGGTCATGATGGTCTTGATGACCGGACCCATATACTTGTCCTTGACCGCCCGCTTGTTCTCGCCGTAGCGGCCGCGGTCGAAGCCATAGGCCATGGCCTGGTCCTGCAGATCGCACTCGCCACCCTGATCGCAGATCGGGCAATCCAGCGGGTGGTTGATCAGCAGGAACTCCATGACGCCCTTGCGGGCCTTCAGGACGGTCTCGCTGTTGGTGCGGACGACCATTCCGTCGCCGCAGGGCATTGCGCAGGACGCGACCGGCTTGGGCGCGCGCTCCATCTCCACGAGGCACATGCGGCAGTTGGCCGGCACGCTGAGGCGCTCGTGGTAGCAGAAGCGCGGAATCTCGATCCCCAGCTGCTCGCAAGCCTGGAGGATCGAGGTGCCCGGCTCGACCTCGATCTCGATCCCGTCGATGGTCAGTTTCGGCATGGGAACGGGAACTCCTTACTCGGCCGCCAGCGGGGCGCTGTTGCGGTAGGCCTGGATGCGCCGCTCCACTTCCGGGCGGAAGTGGCGGAACAGGCCCTGGATCGGCCAGGCGGCAGCGTCGCCGAGCGCGCAGATGGTGTGGCCTTCGACCTGCTTGGTGACCTGCAGCAGCATGTCGATCTCTTCCATGCGCGCGTTGCCGGTGACCATGCGCTGCATGACGCGGCTCATCCAGCCGGTGCCTTCGCGGCACGGCGTGCACTGGCCGCAGGACTCATGGGCGTAGAAGGACGACAGGCGGGCGATGGCCTTCACGATGTCGGTGGACTTGTCCATCACGATCACCGCGGCGGTGCCGAGGCCCGACTGAACTTCGCGCAAGCTGTCGAAGTCCATCAGGACGGTGTCGCAGATCGACTTCGGCAGGACCGGGACCGACGAGCCACCGGGGATGATGCCCAGCAGGTTGTCCCAGCCGCCGCGCACGCCGCCGGCATGCTTCTCGATCAGCTCCTTCAGCGGGATGCCCATCTCCTCTTCCACGTTGCACGGCTTGTTGACGTGCCCGGAGATGCAGAAGAGCTTGGTGCCCGAGTTCTTCGGACGGCCGAGGCCGGCGAACCAGGAGGCGCCGCGACGCAGGATGGTCGGTACCACGGCGATGGATTCGACGTTGTTCACCGTGGTCGGGCAGGAATAGAGACCGGCCTGGGCGGGGAACGGCGGCTTGTTGCGCGGCTGGCCCTTCTTGCCCTCGATCGACTCGATGAGCGCGGTTTCCTCGCCACAGATGTACGCGCCCGCACCGCGGTGGATGTAGACGTCGTAATCGTAGCCGGTGCCGCAGGCGTTCTTGCCGATCAGCCCCGCCGCATACGCCTCGTCGATGGCGCGCTGGACGTTGGAGCCCTCGTTGTAGAACTCGCCGCGGATGTAGATGTAGCAGGCGCTGGCGCCGATGGCGAAACCGGCGATCAGGCAGCCTTCGATCAGCTTGTGCGGATCGTGGCGCAGGATGTCGCGGTCCTTGCAGGTGCCGGGCTCGCCCTCGTCGGCGTTGATGACGAGATAGACGGGCTTGTCGGTCACGTTCTTCGGCATGAAGGACCACTTCATGCCGGTCGAGAAGCCGGCGCCGCCGCGGCCGCGCAGCCCCGATTCCTTCACCTGCTCGATGATCCAGTCCCGGCCATTGGCCAGGAAGGACGCCGTGTTGTCCCAGTCACCGCGCTTGCGGGCCCCGTCAAGACCGAAGTCCTGGTAGCCGTAGAGGTTGGTGAAGATGCGGTCCTCATCGCGAAGCATCGCTGTCCCCTCCCCCTCAATCGTCCGCTTGCGCGGTGGTGGCGTCCGCTTGCGCGGTGGTAAAGGCCTTCAGCGTCGTCGGGCCGCCGACCGGCTCCGAGGACTGACGGCCGGTCTGCGAACCGGGCTTCGGCGCCTCGCCGCGCGCCAGGGCTTCGAGGATCCGCTCCATATGCTCCGGGGCCACGTCTTCGTAGTAATCGTCACCAATCTGCACAACCGGCGCGTTGACGCAGGCGCCCGAGCACTCGACCTCGCCCAGCGTGAACTGGCCGTCGGCCGTGGTCTCGCCGACCTCGATGCCAAGCTTCTTCTTGCAGGTGTGGACGATGTCGTCCGACCCGCGCAGCCAGCAGGGGGTGGTGGTGCAGACCTGGATGTGGTGCCGGCCGACCGGGTTCTTGTTGTACATCGTGTAGAAGGTCGCGACCTCGTACACGCGGATGCGCGGCATGCCGAGCAGGTCGGCCACGGCGTCCATGGCGACGCGCGGCAGCCAGCCACCGTTCTGACGCTGGGCCACGTCCAACAGCGGCATGCAGGCGCTGGCCTGCTTGCCCTGCGGGTACTTGGCGATGATTCGCTTGGCCAGCTCCAGGTTTTCCTGGGTGAAGGTGAAGCTGGCCGGCTCGGCGTGGCCGTGATCGGAAGCGGGCGCGCTCATCGATCGATTTCTCCGAAAACGATGTCCATCGAGGCGATGTTGGCGACGGCGTCGGCCAGCATGTGACCCTTCGACATGAAGTCCAGGCCCTGAAGGTGGGCGAAGCCCGGCGCGCGGATCTTGCAGCGGTAGGGCTTGTTGGTGCCGTCGGACACCAGATACACGCCGAACTCGCCCTTGGGCGCCTCGATGGCGGTGTAGGTCTCGCCGGCGGGAACGTGGAAGCCCTCGGTGAAGAGCTTGAAGTGGTGGATCAGCGCTTCCATCGAGCGCTTCATCTCCCCGCGCGGCGGCGGGGAAACCTTGCGGTCCTCGATCTTGTAGGGACCGGCCGGCATCTCCTTGCAGCACTGGCGGATGATGCGCAGCGACTGCTTCATCTCCTCCATGCGGACCAGATAGCGCGCCCAGCAGTCGCCGGTCAGCCCGACCGGGACGTCGAATTCCATGCGGTCATAGACCTCGTAGGGCTGCGACTTGCGCAGATCCCAGGCGACGCCGGAGCCGCGCAGCATCGGACCGGTGAACGCCCAGTCGAGCGCCTGCTCCTTGGTGACGATGCCGATGTCGACCGTGCGCTGCTTGAAGATGCGGTTCTCGGTCAGCAGGCTTTCGAGGTCGTCCATGAACTTCGGAAAACGCTCGGTGAAGGCCCAGATGTCGTCCAGCAGCCCGTCCGGGATGTCCCAGGCGACGCCGCCCGGCCGGAAATAGTTGGCGTGCAGGCGGGCACCCGAAACGCGCTCGTAGAACTCCATGAGGATTTCGCGTTCCTCGAAGCCCCACAGCGCCGGGGTGATCGCACCGACGTCGAGTGCGCCCGTCGTGATCGACAGGATGTGGTTCAGGATGCGCGTGATCTCGGAGAACAGCACGCGGATATACTGGGCGCGCAACGGCGCCTTGATCTGCAGCAGGTTCTCGATGCCGAGCACATAGGCGTGCTCCATGCACATCGGGCTGACATAGTCCAGGCGGTCGAAATAGGGCACCGCCTGGATGTAGGTCTTGTACTCGATCAGCTTCTCGGTGCCGCGGTGCAGCAGGCCGATGTGCGGATCGCAACGCTCCACCACCTCACCATTCAGCTCCATCACCAGACGGAGCACGCCGTGGGCGGCCGGGTGCTGCGGCCCGAAATTCATCGTGTACGGCTTGATCTGCGTCTTGGTCTCCGGACCGGAGGCGCTGATCGCCCCGCCCAGGCCAGTCATAGCCGGCCCCGTCGAGACGACGCCGGTCGCCGATTCGGTCGAAACGGTCATGCTCACGGCTTCTTTCTCCCGTCCTGGAGGGCCGCCTTCTCATCGCCGGGCAGCATGACGTTGGTCATGCCTTCCCACGGGCTGAGGAAGTCGAAGGCGCGGAAATCCTGGGTCAGACGGACCGGCTCGTAGATCACGCGCTTCTGGTCCTCGTCGTAGCGGGCTTCGACATAGCCGGTCAGCGGGAAGTCCTTGCGGAAGGGGTGCCCCTCGAACCCGTAGTCGGTGAGGATGCGGCGCAGGTCCGGATGGTTCTCGAAGAAGATGCCGAACAGATCCCACACCTCGCGCTCGAACCAGTTCGCGGCGCTGAAAACGGCAACGGCCGACGGGACGGGGGTGTCCTCGTCGGTGGCCAGCTTCACGCGCATGCGCCGGTTATGGGTGTAGCTGAGCAGCTGGTAGACGACCTCGAACCGCTCCGCGCGGTCGGGGTAGTCGACCGCGGTGATGTCGGTCAGCTGCTCGAACCGGATGGCCGGATCGTCGCGCAGCGCGGTCAGCACCGCCAGGATGGCCGGCCGTTCAACCGTCACCATCAGCTCGCCGAGCCTCACCTCGACCTTCAGAACGTCTCCGCCGATCTTGGCGGCGATGACGTCCCCGAGTTCCTTCAACGCCTGTTCGGACATGGGTGGGACCCTGCCTTCCTACTTGTCTTCAGCGCGCTTGTCGTTCGCCCCACCCCCGGCGGCCGGAGGTGGGACGGGACGCTGTGGTCAGCGGGCGATGCGATTGCCGCGCTTGATCTTCTTCTGGAGCTGGAGGATGCCGTAAATCAGCGCCTCCGCCGTCGGGGGGCAGCCCGGCACGTAGATATCCACCGGCACGATCCGGTCGCAGCCACGCACCACCGCGTAGGAATAGTGGTAGTAGCCACCGCCGTTGGCGCAGGACCCCATCGAGATCACCCAGCGCGGCTCCGGCATCTGGTCGTAGACCTTGCGGAGCGCGGGGGCCATCTTGTTGGTCAGTGTGCCGGCGACGATCATGCAATCGGACTGGCGCGGGCTGGGACGCGGGATCACGCCGAAACGGTCCAGGTCGTACCGGCTCATATAGGCGTGGATCATCTCCACCGCGCAGCAGGCCAGACCGAAGGTCATCGGCCACAGCGAGCCGGTCCGTGCCCAGGCCAGCAGATCCTCGTACTTCGCCAGCACGAAGCCCTTGTCCTGGATCTCATCGGAGACCGCGCGGATGTAGGCGTCCTGTTCCGGTCCGGGCGGAATCGGCGCCAGCGGCTTGGCGACCTCTACTCCCATTCCAGAGCTCCTTTCTTCCACTCATAAATGAAGCCGATGGTCAGGATGCCCAGGAACAGCATCATCGACCAGAAGCCGAACAGCCCGATGTCACCGAGTGCCACCGCCCACGGGAACAGGAAGGCGACTTCGAGGTCGAAGATGATGAACAGGATCGAGACCAGATAGAACCGCACGTCGAACTTGGTGCGCGCGTCCTCGAACGGCTCGAAGCCGCATTCGTAGGGGGAGACCTTCTCGGCGTCCGGGTTCTTCGGGCTGATGATGTAGGATGCCCCCACCATCACCGCGGCCAGCGCGATGCCGATCAGCAGAAACACCAGGATCGGAAGATACTCAATGATCAGCGGAGTCGACACCGCGTTCCTCCCATAAGCCCACGACCACGGGCGCCGTTCCGGCCGGGAAATCGGCGGAAGCGCAAAGCCGTGGCAGCCATGCCTTGGATTAGCCCATCAGACGGGCCGGAATATATGCCGAGACCGTGGGCAAGGAAAGCGCTTTGAATCGCTTTTCACCACGCGGAAGGACAAGCCAGACCCCCGCGCCAGACCCTGGTAATACCACGTTTTTAAAACAGGAGAAAGGAAAGACAATACGCATGCGAAAAAGGACCCGCAATTTGCGAGTCCTTGGAACATGCTGGCGATTGACGCCGAATTTCAACGAGAAAGTGGCGCGAGTGACGGGACTTGAACCCGCGGCCTCCGGCGTGACAGGCCGGCGCTCTAACCAACTGAGCTACACCCGCGCAGAGCGACTTGTTCGAAACACCTGATCGTCACAGAGCCAAGAGCTTGTTTCGCTTGGTGTTTTTCACCGGAGCCATTGGCGGCCCCCGTCGTTCGGTGGGCGGTTTGTAGTCGCCCGGGCCGCTGGCTGTCAATCACCAAATTGCAAAAAAATCATCGTGCATGGAGGCTGCCGTTCGCAGGCGTGCCGCCGACCAACTCAGGGAACACGGTGAGCAGCACGGCGCAGTTCGTCGAGCCGGTCGAAGGCCAGGAGCATTCCGGCCGACAGTTCACGATGGTCGACGGCATTTGGTCCGCCAAAGCGGGTCAGCGTTTCTTCCAATGCCCGGGCGAGATGTTCGGCCACATCGAGATGATTCTGCTCCAGCGCGAGTTCCAGCGCGGCGAGAATACGGTCGCCCAGTCGCCGATCGTTCGAAGTCATGCGTTTCCCCCACCCTGGTCTTAAACCACCCGGCAAGCCACCGCGGCGGTCGCGTTATCGGTTCAAGGTAGCAGATTCACCGGTGCCGCGCGGCGTGATTCGAACTCCTGCGACATTTCGGAGGCAGCCCTTCCGGTGCGCCCTACCCCGTGCGATAGTCTGGTCATGCCGATTCATCATTCGATCCGTCTCCGCTTGACCGTGTTTCTGCAGGCCATGGCCCTTTTCGCAGCGGGTCCGGCCATTGCCGCCGCCAACGTCTCGGCCGCCCAGGCGGAAGCGAAGGAGATCGCCAAGTCGATGGGCAACTGCACCCCGGCCAAGATCGATGTGCTGCGCTACACCGTTGGGCGAGAGGGGGCGACCACCTTCAAGGTCGGCTGCACCGAGGACAAGGATGCTTTCGTCCTCGTACAGTGCCGCTCGCGCATCTGCACCCTGCTGCGCTGAGGCGCCCACCAGCGATGAATTCACCGCTTGTTAACCGCGCCCGCGTGCACTGTGCAGGATCGGTTGCGGCACATGCGTAGCGATGGGAACTGCTGGATGGTGAGCACAGGCATGGACGCAGGGTTCAGCGCGACGCGAATTGGGCGGATGCGGGGTTGGGTTGCGGTTTCGCTCGCGATTCCGGCACTGGCGCTTGCCGGCTGCACCTCTCCGCTCGGTCTGGCCGCCGCCGGGGCGGACGTCGTGACGCTGAACGCCACCAAAAAGACCATCGGCGATCATATCGTGTCGGCGGCAACGGGACGCGATTGCTCGATCCTGAGTTTCGAGAAGAACGGCGACTATTGTCCGGACAAGGTCGAGGTCGACCGGTCCCGCGTCTATTGCTACCGCACGCTGGCTGACGTCGAGTGCCACCACATCCCCGACCCCTACCGCAACGGCAACACGGCACTTGGCAGCCCGCCGCCGGATATCCGTACCCTGCCGCGCAAAAAGGGCTGGTTCGACGATACGACGCCCTACGCCCCCAACAGCGGTTCGTAAAGGGGCGTGCCTCAGCGCACCTTCTTCGCGACGAAGGCCTTGGCGATCGCCATCATCGCTTTTTCATGATTCGGCCCGCCCGCCGGGGCATCGTGAATTTTGGCCCCCTTCGCGGCGCCCGGCCCGGCAGACTTGCCGGCAGGAGTGGCCCGTTGCGGGGCCGACCGCTCGTCCGGTTCGCGGCCCAGCTGGTTCAGCAGATTCTCAAGCGCATCGCGGCTGAGACCGGAGGCGGACGGACGCCCTCCTCCCACACCGCCAGCGGCAGCCGGGCGCGCGGCCGGCCCGCTGCTGGCCGGACGGCCGGCGCGTTCGATGGCGGCGGCGGCGATGGCCTTCAGGAAGGGCTGGGCAATGCCGCGCAGCAGGTCGGGATCTTCGACGGCCCAGGCCATCAGGATCTTCTGCGCATTCATCCGGCTGCCCTTGGCCGCCAGGATCGCTTCGCGCACCTTGCCGTCGACGTAGGAATTGCTCATCGGGAATCGCCCATCGGGATATGTCCGCCGGCCGCGGAATGACGGGCGGAACCACTCCGGACTGTCAGACCGACTCGGTTAACAAACGGTTGCGGGCCAGGAAGGGGGCGATGATGGCGGGACGGCATGGAAGAAGCGGTTGCCCGATCCGGGGCACACGTCGATAGTGGCGGAATGCTGATCGAAACCTTCGCCGACCTGATCTGCCCCTGGTGCTACATCGGCAAGCGCCGGCTCGACAGGGCACTGATGCAGCGCCCCAACCTGCGCCCGGAATTGCGCTGGCAACCCTTCCAGCTCAATCCGGACATGCCGCGCGGCGGGATGTCGCGCGAGGACTATCTCGCCGCGAAGTTCGGCGGATCGGAACGGGCGCGGCAGATCCACCGGGTCGTGGAGGATACGGCGGGACGCGATGGCCTGCCGCTGGCGCTCGACCGCATCCAGCGCACGCCCAACAGCTTCGACGCGCACAGGCTGGTCCGCATCGCCGGGCGCCAGGGGCTGGGCAATGCCATGGCCGACGCGCTGTTCGCCGCCTATTTCGTCGAGGGCGTCGACATCGGCGACCCGGACGCGCTGGCCAGCGTCGCCGCCGGGCTGGGAATGGATTTCGTCGAGACGCGGCGCCAGCTTGCCACCGACGCCGAATCGGCCGCGGTGCTCGCCGCCGACACCCTGGCCCGCCAGATGGGATTGCAGGCGGTTCCCTGCTACATCTTCAACCGTCGCTACGCCCTGTCCGGCGCGCAGGAGCCGGCAAGCTTCCTGCCACTGCTCGACCTCGGCAGCGAGGAACCGGAAAACCTGTCGGTCGTCGCCGGCTGATCCGGCAAGCGGTACGGAAAAGGGCGGCCCGGAGGCCGCCCCGTCCTTATCCGGCTCATCAGGCCGGCGTGCTGCTGGTCTTGGCGTAGCCCAGCGTCTTCAGGGCATCGGCGATCTCCGGCAGGATGCCCGGATCGTCGATGGTCGCCGGCATCTTGTAGTCCTGGCTGTCGGCGATCTTCTGCATGGTGCCGCGCAGGATCTTGCCCGACCGTGTCTTCGGCAGGCGGTCGACCACCAGGGCACGCTTGAAATCGGCGACAGGACCGATCTGCTCACGCACCAGTTGGACGACCTCCTTGACGATCTCCTCATGCGGACGGGTGACGCCGGCCTTCAGGCAGACGAAGCCGAGCGGCACCTGCCCCTTGAGATCGTCGGCCACGCCGATCACCGCGCATTCGGCGACGTCCTTGTGGCTCGACAGCACCTCTTCCATGGCACCGGTGGAGAGGCGATGGCCGGCGACATTGATGATGTCGTCGGTGCGGGCCATGACATAGACATAGCCGTCATCGTCGATGAAGCCGGCGTCGCCGGTCTGGTAATAACCGGGGTAATCGGCGAGGTAGGACTTCTTGAAGCGCTCGTCGGCGTTCCACAGCGTCGGCAGCGTGCCCGGGGGCAGCGGCAGCTTGACGCAGATGGCGCCGATGTCGCCGCGCGGAACCTCCTTCAGCTCGGCGTTCAGCACCCGCACGTCCCAGCCCGGCATCGGGCGGGTGGCGGAGCCGTACTTGATCGGGAACAGGTGGACGCCCAGCGGGTTGCCGGAGATCGCCCAGCCGGTCTCCGTCTGCCACCAGTGGTCGATCACCGGGACGTTCAGATTGTCCTCGGCCCAGTGCAGCGTGTCGGGGTCCGACCGCTCGCCGGCCAGGAACAGGGCGCGGAAGTGCGACAGGTCGTACTTCTTCAAGTAGTTGGCGTCCGGATCCTCGCGCTTGATGGCTCGGAAGGCGGTGGGTGCGGTGAACAGCGTGCCGACCTTGTGCTGCTCGATCACGCGCCAGAAGGTGCCCGGATCGGGGGTACCGACCGGCTTGCCTTCGAAGACCACCGTGGTGCAGCCGGTCAGCAGCGGCGCGTAGACGATGTAGGAGTGGCCGACGACCCAGCCCACGTCCGACGCCGCCCAATATACCTCGCCCGGCTTGACGTTGTAGATGTTGGTCATGGTCCAGCGCAGAGCCACCGCATGGCCGCCATTGTCGCGCACCACGCCCTTGGGCTGGCCGGTCGTGCCGGAGGTGTAGAGGATATAGAGCGGGTCGGTCGCCTGGACCGGAACGCATTCCGCCGGTTCGGCCGTCGCCATGGCCTCGGCCCAATCGACGTCGCGGCCGGCGATCAGCGTCGCCGTCTCCTGCGGGCGCTGCCAGACGAGGACGCTGGACGGCTTGTGGGACGACTGCTCGATGGCGGCGTCCAGCATCGGCTTGTACTTGACGATGCGGTTCGGCTCGATGCCGCAGGAAGCCGAGACGACGGCCTTCGGCTTGGCGTCGTCGATTCGGGTGGCCAGCTCATGCGGAGCAAAGCCGCCGAACACCACCGAGTGGACGGCACCCAGGCGGGCGCAGGCCAGCATGGCGACCAGCGACTGCGGGATCATCGGCATGTAGAGGAGGACCCGGTCGCCCTTCTCCACGCCCTGGGCGCGCAGAGCGCCGGCGAAGCGGGCGACCTGATCCAGCAGTTCGGCATAGGTGGTGGTCTGGACGGTCTGGGTGACCGGGCTGTCATAGATGATCGCCGCCTGATCCCCGCGCCCGCCTTCGACATGGCGGTCCACCGCATTGTAGCAGGTGTTCAGTTCCCCGCCGGTGAACCAGCGGTAGAATGGCTCGTCGCTGTCGTCCAACACCTTGTCCCACGGCTTGAACCAGGTAATGTCCTTCGCCGCCTCGCCCCAGAACCCGGCGGGGTCCGACAGGGAGCGGGCATGCATCCGGTCGAAAAGCTCTGCAGTCGTGGTGCTGGCGGTCGGGGTCATGGCAGGGCGTCCCTCGTTCTATTTTGGTACTATTCGGTGCGCTTTTCCTCTCAGCCGCGAAACGATCCGTTTCGCGACATCCACAATCTGCGACAAAAGCATAAGTGCAGGCAAATGTCAGAAGGTCGGGGGTGCGGCGGGCTGTCGCATTCCGGATCGGTGAAACGCTGTTCCGAACCCTGAAATTCAAAAGGAAACGCAGACCGGCCGAACCACGAGCGCGACCGATTGCTGGTGGAATCGCCCCTTGTACAGATCGACGATTTCGCGGATCAGGACCATCGTCGCCGGATCGCCATCGGCCAGCAGCGTGAGGATTTTGCTGGGCTCCCGCACCAGCCGCCCGGTCTCGATGTCGCGCCAGTGGCCCGACCCGTCGGTGACGGTCAGGCCGTTGGGAAAGCGCGGCGTCACCTCGCCGTTCAGGAAATCGGCCCAGTCACGCTCGCTGACGCCGATCTCGTTGCCGATGTTCCGACCAAAGAACAATTGCGCCTCGATCATCGCGCCGGCCGCATAGGTTTCGCAAACGAGCGCCGTCGCCGTCGGGGCGGGAGCCAGTTGGGCCGCGGCAGGACCGGCCAGCAGAAACAGCGACAGCGCGGCGGAGGAGAGGCTCGGGACAATCCGCATGATGGGCCAGGCAGCAGGCAGGGTGACGGGGCGCATCGGTGTTTCTCCATTCGGACGGGAGAGGGAGCGTGCGGCAGTGCGGTCAGCGACGCTCTGGTCAGGACGCCCCTGGACCGTTATGCATGGATCATGGCCGTCGATCCACCCATCACCGGAATCCGCCCGATCCTGACCGTCGTTCACGGCAACGGCGAAAGGCTGATCGTGGCCCGACTCACCAACCTGGGCGGCGGCAGCCAGTCCAACCGCTTCGTCCTGCGCCGGGCCGACTTCCGCCCGCCCTGGGAGCAGCCTGAGAAGGGCTATTTCGGCTATGCCGAGGTCGCTCGCGCGCTCGACGCCAACGGATGGCGCGGCTGCGTTATCGAGGCTATGGCGACCACCGACCTGGAGGAGCGCCGCGCCCGCCTGCTCGCCCGCAAGAAGCTGCACCTGCAATGCGTCGAGGCGGCGATCCGGCGGGCGCAGGATGGCGAGACGCCCAAACTGGGCTAGGCTCCGCGCTCAGCCCTTCCCCATCGCCTTCATGCGCCGGTCGAAATCGGCAGCGAGATCGGCGAGCGTCACTTGACCGAGATGGCGGACGAGCACCGCCTCCGCCTCACGCAGTGCCCCATCGAGGGCGGCATTCACCGCCTGCTCGACCAGACAGCTCGGCTCGTCCGCGGTGGGACCGATGGCGAAGATCCCCGGTTCCCCCAATGCGCGGTGAATGTCCAGCAGGGTAATTTCGTCGAGCGGCCGTGCCAGCCGCCATCCACCGCCATGCCCCTTTTCCGACCGCACATGGCCGGCCTCTCGCAGCCCCGCCATGGTCCGGCGGATGACCACCGGATTGGTGTTCAGCATCTCGGCAATCGCCTCCGACGTCAGCGCACCGTCATGCCGGTCCATGTGGATCAGCACATGCAGCATGCGGGAAAGGCGGCTGTCCTGTCTCATTGCCGATCGGTCCTTTGGGGTGACGCCGGACAGGCCGGCGGCTCCGGCCATCTCAACTCAGGCCACTTCGTAAGTTACATGGCACATTGACCGCGCCCTTTCATGTAACTTATTATGTGTCGTGACTGGATGCGAATATCGCGTCCGCTCCATCCGTGGGAAGGCACAGGCATGAATGGAAACGATACGACGACCTATGACGCCACCATTGTCGGCGGCAGCTACGCCGGCATCGCCGCGGCGCTGCAGCTCGCCCGCGCCCGCCGCCGGGTGCTGGTGATGGACGAAGGGCTGCGGCGCAACCGCTTCGCCAGCCACTCCCATGGTTTTCTCGGGCAGGATGGCCGTCCGCCGGGAGACATCGTCGCCGAAGCCCGCGCCCAGCTGATGCGCTATCCGACCGTCACCTGGATGACCGGCCGGGCCGAAAAGGCCGCCAGGACAATCAAAGGCTTCGAGATCACCGATTCGGATGGCACTGGCCACCGTGCGCGCCGGCTGCTGATAGCCGTCGGTGTGGTTGACGAGTTGCCGCCGGTTCCAGGGCTGGCGGAACGTTGGGGCCGCTCGGTTTTCCATTGTCCGTACTGCCACGGCTATGAACTGATGCAGGGCCGCATCGGCGTCATTGCCGTCTCCGGGCACTCAATGCATCACGCGCTGATGCTGCCGGATTGGGGACCGACGACACTGCTTCTGAACGGCGCCTTCGATCCCGACGCCGACCAGTCGGCCCATCTGGCGCAGCGTGGCGTCGTCATCGAGACCGCCCGCATCACGGGGATCGACAGCGACCCGCCGGAGGTCGCGCTCGCCGACGGACGCAAATTGCCGTTCGCCGGGCTGTTCGTGCTGCCGCGAAGCCGCGTTGCCAGCCCGCTGACCACACAGCTTGGATGTGCAAGCGAGGATGGGCCGCTCGGTACCCATATCAGTGTCGATGCGATGCAGGAGACCAGCGTCCCTGGAGTCTTTGCCTGCGGCGACGCGGCACGGGCGGCGGGATCGGTGGCACTGGCCGTTGGCGCCGGTACGATTGCCGGAACGGCGCTGCACCGGTCGCTGCTGTTCTGCGAGGACGACGCCTTGTTCGCCCGCACCTAACCGATCAGCAAGCCGACCGCAATCGCCCACATCACCAGGGCGATGCCCCCGTCCATCACCCTCCAGGCGGCGGGCCGGGCGAACAATGGGCGCAGCAGCCGCGCGCCATATCCGAGCGCGAAGAAGAACAGGAAGGATGCCGTCATCGCCCCCAAGGCGAAAGCTCCCCGCGCCTCGGCAAAGCGGGCGGAGACGGAGCCGACCAGCACCACCGTGTCCAGATAGACGTGCGGATTGAGCCAAGTCAGGGCAAGGCAGGTCAGCAGCGCCGGCAGCAGCCCGCCGGGCTCCCGGTCGGCCGGGTTCAGCCCGCTGCCGCCCTGCCAGGCCGACCGGGCGCTGCGCAGGCCATAGACCAGCAGGAAGGCGGCCCCGGCATAACGCATCAGAGGCTCCAGCCATGGCCAGCGCTCTCCCGCCGTGGCGAATCCGCCGACCCCGACCAGGATAAGCACGGCGTCCGACAGGGCGCAGGTGGCACAGATCGCCAGAACATGCTCGTTGCGCAACCCCTGGCGCAGCACGAAGGCGTTCTGCGCTCCGATGGCGACGATCAGGCTGAAGCCGAGAAACAATCCCGGCAGGAAGGCGGGAAGAAGGGCAGCGGTGGAAAGCTCGGTCATCGTGGCGGTTCCGGAGGCGGTGGAAGCCAATCCGCTACCACCGGACCTGCCTTTGCCGTACTTAATCCTTCTTGCCCCGATGAAGCAGAGCTAATCCATGCTCGACTATCCGCTGTTGGCTGCCCTGGCGGCCGTCATCCGCACCGGCAGTTTCGAGCGCGCCGCGCGGCAGCTGTACGTCACTCCCTCCGCGGTGTCGCAGCGGGTGAAGTTGCTGGAAGAGCGGCTGGGCACCGTGCTGGTGGTGCGCGGCCAGCCCTGCACCGGCACCGCCGCAGGCCTGCGCCTGTGCCAGCATGTGGAGCAGGTGGCCCTGCTGGAAAGTGAGCTGCGAGGCGCCCTGCCCGGCCTCAGCCCGGTGGACGGGCCGATCACGTTGCGGATCGCGGTGAATGCCGACAGCCTCGCCACATGGTTCGTCGCGGCGATGGCGGAGGTTCCCGGCTGCCTGTTCGATCTGGTGCTGGACGACCAGGACCACAGCGCCGAGTGGCTGCGCAAGGGCGAGGTGCTGGCCGCCGTCACCGCCAGCGCGGCACCGGTCTCCGGCTGCAACAGCCATCCGCTGGGCGCGCTGCGCTACCGTGCCACCGCCAGTCCGGACTATCTGCGCCGCCATTTCCCCGATGGGGTGACGGCCGAAAGCCTCGCCGCCGCACCTTGCCTGACCTTCAATCGCAAGGACCGCCTACAGACGCAGTGGCTGCGTCAGGTGCTGAGCGATCACGAACCGGCGCCGGTGCCCACCCCGCCGACCCACTGGCTGCCTTCCACCCATGCTTTCGTCGATGGCGCGCTTGCCGGGCTGGGATGGGGAATGAACCCCGACCCGCTGGTCGCCGACCATCTGGCAGCCGGCCGTCTGGTCGAGCTGGTGCCCGGCCGGCCGCTGGACGTGCCGCTGCATTGGCAGCAGAGCCGTATCGCCGGCACCGCACTGGCAGATCTGTCGCGCGCGGTCCTGCGTGCGGGGCGGCAGGCCCTGTACCCAATCGTCGAGAACATGGGGAGCCCGCCGGCCGCATGAGGACTTTGCCCGCGCCGCGTGCGCGCTTATATGGATTCGACAAATCTCTGGAGGGATTCGATGACCAGCAGCGCCGCCACGGCCGCAAACGACACCCCCGATCTGGGTGCGCTTCCCACCTGGGACCTGAGCGACCTCTATCCCGGCACCGAGTCGCCCGAACTGAAGGCCGACCTCGACCGGATGGAGCGCGAATGCAAGGCCTTCCGCGAGCGCTATGCCGGCAAGCTGGCGGCGCTGAGCGGCGACGATCTGGCCGCGGCGATCCGCCAGTATGAGGACATCGACGAGACGCTGTCGCGCGTCATGTCCTATGCCGGGCTGGTCTACAACGGCAACATGGTCGATCCGACCGTCGCCAAATTCTACCAGTCGGCGCAGGAGCGGGTGAACGACATCTCCGCCCACCTGATCTTCTTCACGCTGGAGATCAACCGGCTGGACGAGAACGATCTGGCGGCGAAGCAGAAGGCGTCCACGGCGCTGCGCCATTATGAGCCGTGGCTGCGCGACGTCCGCCTCTACCGCGACCACCAGCTGTCCGACGAGATCGAGCGGCTGCTGCACGAAAAGCATGTGGTTGGACGCGCCGCCTGGAACCGCCTGTTCGACGAGACCATCGCCAGCCTGCGCTTCCCGATGGGCGGGAAGGATCTCACCTGTGCGGAGGCGCTGAACCGCCTGTCCGACCGCAACCCCGCCGTCCGGCGCGAGGCCGGCGAAGTGGTGGGCAAGGTGCTGGGCGAGAATGCGCGGCTGTTCGCGCTGGTCACCAACACGCTGGCCAAGGACAAGGAGATCGAGGACGAGTGGCGCAACTACCCGACGCCGACCTCCGCCCGCAACCTGTCAAACCGGGTCGAGGACGAGGTGGTCGACGCGCTGGTGTCCGCCGTCAAGGGCGCTTATCCGGACCTGTCGCACCGTTATTACACGATGAAGGCCAAGTGGTTCGGCCAGGACCATCTGGATTACTGGGACCGCAACGCGCCCCTGCCAGAGGACGCCGACCGCAGCATTCCCTGGAGCGAGGCGCGTGACATCGTTCTGGGCGCCTACGGCCGCTTCTCCCCCGATCTTGCCAGCTTGGGCAAGCGCTTCTTCGACAACCCCTGGATCGACGCGCCGGTCCGTCCCGGCAAGGCGCCGGGCGCCTTCGCCCATCCGACCGTGCCCAGCGTCCACCCCTATCTGCTGGTCAACTACCAGGGCAAGACGCGCGACGTGATGACGCTGGCCCATGAACTGGGGCATGGCGTCCACCAGATCCTCGCCGGCAAACAGGGCCATTTCCTGTCCGACACCCCGCTGACCCTGGCGGAAACCGCGTCGGTGTTCGGCGAGATGCTGACCTTCCGCGCCCTGCTGGCGGCCGAGACCGACCCGAAGCGCCGCCGCATCATGCTGGCCGGCAAGGTCGAGGACATGCTGAACACGGTGGTCCGTCAGATCGCCTTCTTCGACTTCGAACGCCGTGTCCACACCGAACGGCGTGAGGGCGAACTGACCTCTGACCGCATCGGCGAGATCTGGATGGCCGTGCAGACCGAAAGCCTCGGGCCGACGCTACGCTTCGACGAGGGTTATCGCCATTTCTGGTCCTACATCCCCCACTTCATCCACTCGCCCTTCTATGTCTACGCCTATGCCTTCGGCGACTGTCTGGTGAACTCGCTTTACGCGGTCTACCAGGACGCCGAGCAGGGTTTCGCCGAGAAGTATCTGGCCATGCTGTCGGCTGGCGGCACGCTGCGTCACAAGGAGTTGCTGGCTCCCTTCGGCCTCGATGCCTCGGACCCGGCCTTCTGGCAGAAGGGCCTCGGCGTCATCCGCGGCTTCATCGACGAGTTGGAGGCAAGCGAGGCGAAGGCCTGACGATCCGGGTGGCTTGACCATTGTCAAGAGACCATGGCGGTTGTGCGGGTATGGTGGCCTTCGGAGCGTCGTCTCCGAAGGCCATCTTTTCTGGAAGCGAACATCATGCTTGCGACCACCACACACGCCGCCACCGCTACACCTGCTGCCGCCAGCGCCGTCCCCATGCTCGGCTATCCGGTCATGGACTGCGACCATGTCGATTCGGTCGCGCTGCTGCAGGCGGCTTGCGAGGCCCCGGCCGGCGAGCTCCGGGCACCCTTCGCCGCCTTCGCCAAACATCTGCGCGAGCATTTCGCCCGCGAGAACGCGCTGATGACCCAGCACGGCTTTTTCGCCCTGCATTGTCACACGGAGGAACACGCCCGCGTCCTGACCGTGGTCGCGACGCTGGAAGCCGAGTTGGCGGACGGCAGGGAGGATCGTGCCCGCCTGTATGTGACCGAGCATTTTCCCGACTGGTTCCACATCCATCTGGCGACCATGGACCGGGTGACCGCGGATTTTCTGGCTCAGGCGGAGAGGTGAAGACTTGGCGGCCCGGCAATGAGCAGGGCCAAGTCCAACGGAAGCCCAAAAATGGAAAGGGGCCGGAACCTGCTCGGTTCCAGCCCCTTATGGATGGTGGGCGCACAAGGACTCGAACCTTGGACCCGCTGATTAAGAGTCAGCTGCTCTACCAACTGAGCTATGCGCCCATCCGTAGGAAATGTTCAAGAGATGGTGGGCGCACAAGGACTCGAACCTTGGACCCGCTGATTAAGAGTCAGCTGCTCTACCAACTGAGCTATGCGCCCATCTCTTGATGCGGTGAACTTGGTCGATATCTTTGCAGAAACCAGCCGACTGTTCATCGCGCCGGCCAAGCCGTTGTCCCGGCCGGTGTGGCGCGGTTTATAACGAAGGGCTTTTGACCTGTCGATAGCAAAATCGCACCCCATGTGAATTTTTTGGCGCGCGCTTTTCGGTGGCCGAACTCCGCCCCCGGCAGCTACACCGGCGCTGTAGGAACGGGGCATCGGAACGGGGGACGGGGATGGGCGGCTGGACAGAGGGCTATGTCGGCGGCATCGACTATATCCGAGCCGTTTATCGCGACTGGTCGCCGGCCATGCTCTGCTTCGCCCTGACGCTGCGCGGCTGGCGCCCGCCGGAGGCGCTGCGCCGCGGCAGCTTCACCATGGCGGAGCCCGGCTGCGGCCATGGCCTGACCAGTGCCCTGCTGGCCGGCGCCCACCCGGCGGCGCGGTTCGAGGCGATGGACTTCAACCCCTCCCACATTGCCGGTGTCCGCCGGCTGGCCACCGACGCCGGGCTGGCCAATGCCGAGTTCCTGGAGGAAAGCTTCGCCGAATACGCCCGACGCGACGGCCCGATGCTGGATGCGGTCGCGCTGCACGGTGTCTGGTCCTGGGTGAGTGCTGAGAACCGGGCGATCCTGCTGGAGGTGCTGCGCCGCCGGCTGGCGCCGGGCGGCGTCGTCTTCGTCAGCTACAATGCCCTGCCCGGCACGCTGGCCCATATGCCGCTGCGCCGCCTGCTGGTGGAGCGTTGCGCCGATGGGAATGGCCCCCTGACCGACCGCATCGCCGCCGCGGTGGAGTTCGCGGCCCGGATGGCGGCGCAGGGTGGCGGCTGGTTTGCCAACACCGATGGCGTGGTGGAGCGGATCGAGCAGCTTCGCCACAAATCGCCGAACTACATCGCCCACGAATATCTCAACGGCGACTGGACTGCCTTCTACCATGCCGACGTGACACGCGAACTTGCGGCTGCCAAGCTGGAGTTCGCCGGTGCTGCGGTGCCGATGGAACAGTTGGACGATCTCACCCTCTCCCCCGCCCAGCAGGCGCTGGCGGGCGAGGCGCGGGACACTGCCCAGGCGGAAACCCTGCGCGACGTGATGACCAACCGCAGCTTCCGCCGCGACCTGTTCGTAAAGGGTGGCGAGCGTCTGGGCCGGTCCGAGCGGCGTGCCCTGCTGGGACAAACCCGGTTCGTACTTCTGGTTGCCGCCGACGATCTGCCGGAGGGTGCCTCCACCCCCATCGGCCGCCTGCCCTTCCCGCGCGCTCTTTACCAACCCCTTGGGGAGGCGCTGGCAGAAGGAACGCAGAGTCTGGACGCGCTGCTTGCCCGCCCGGCCCTGGCGGCACAGGGCGAGGAGGCGGTGCTGCGGGCGCTGATCCTGCTGACCAGCCTGTCGTTGGCGGCACCGGCGATGCCAGAAGACGGTGACGCCGAACGGAGAATTTCCTCTAACCGCTTCAACACTGCGGTTCTGGAGCGTCATCGATTCGGCGACACGCCGGGCCAACTCGCATCGCCACTCTTGGGCTCCGGCGTACCGATATCGAGGATCGAGGCGCTGTTCCTGCTCGCCGCGCGTCTGGACGAGGAGCCCGCCACCTTCGCTTGGAGCCACCTGTCGGCCGACGGGATCGTGCTGGGACGTGACGGCGACCGTTGCGAAGGAGATGAGGCCAACCGCGCGGAACTGACGCGTCGGCATGCAGCGTTCATGCAGCGGCGGCTACCGTTGCTGGAAAGGCTTGGGGTGGCTTGAAAGACTGGGGTCCTGGGATACCGCCGCCGTAAGGCGCCTCCTCAGCGCTCCGGCGCCGTCTTCGGCAGCTTCTCGGCGATCCCATAGAGCGCCTCCCGACGGCGGATCTCTGAGAACACATCGTCGGGATGGATGTTCAGCGTCGCCCACAACACCGACAGATTGTAGAGGAGGTCGGCGCTTTCGTTGATGACGCCCTGACGGTCTTCATTCATGGCGTCGAGCGCCACCTCGACCGCCTCCTCGCCCACCTTCTTGGCGATCTTCTTCGGCCCGGCGGCGATCAGCCGCGCGGTCTTGGAGTGGGCCGGGTCCATCTGCTGGCGGTCGAGGATGGCGGCATAGAGGCGGATCAGATCGTCGGTCATCAGGCGGGTATTGTCTCGTGTGCGGGAGATGGAATCATCGTTTCGCTAACGTGATCACTCCGCAACGGATTTACCATCCCCCATAGGCGCGGTGGAGCGCCGCACAGCGGCCTTATGCCATGTGGCGCACCGCTTTCAGCCCACCGGGTCGTAGGAATGATCGGCCTTCGGACGTTCCTCGAGCAGGGTTTGGCCGGTGCTGACGAAATAGACCACCTCGGCGATGTTGGTGGCATGGTCGCCGATGCGCTCAAGGTTCTTCGCGATCATCATAAGGTGCATGTGCGCCGTGAACTGGTCCGGTGCCGCCAATGCCGACCGTTCCACCTCTGCAACGAGGCTTGTGTAAAGCGCATCCACCTCGTCATCGGTGCGCCAGATCCGCAGGGCGGCCTCGCCATCGTTGTCGACATAGGCATCGATCACCGCGCTGAGCCGTTCGCGCACCAGCCGGCCGAGCTGCGGCAACCCCGCCAGCGATCCGGAGTCGGGAAGGCTGAAGATGGCGACGGCGCGCTTGGCTGTGTTGGCGGCATGATCGCCGATGCGCTCCAGGTTTCCGGCGATCTTCAGGGCTGCGATCACTTCGCGCAGATCGTCGGCGACAGGCTGGCGCAGGGCAAGCAGACGCATGCAATGGGCTTCGATGTCATGCTCGAAGGAGTCGAGTCGGGCATCCGACTCGACGATCTCCCGTGCAAGCTCGGGATTGCGCTGGGCCAGGCAGGTCAGAGCCTGGTCGATCTGCGTCTCCGCAGCGCCGGCCATCTGCACGATGGCGGATTTCAGCCGCTTCAGCGCGTCCTCGAACGCGGACACGATGTGCGGAGCGGAGGTCTTCATGGTCGCCAAACCCTTCCTGGCGGTCTCGTTCCAAGCCGCCACCATAGCGGCGGGACGTTACGGTACGATGACAGCGCCTATGACAGATGGCGGCTCGCCCGCCTTTCGCACATGCGGGGAGAAACTGCCCGGTTGATTTTGCGGCGCAGCATTGCGACACATGACCTCGCATCCCGCTTCCCCAACGACGTGCCAAACCCGCCATGATCGAACGCCGCTTTGAACAGATCATCTTCGCCAGCCGCTGGCTGCTTGCCCCCTTCTATCTCGGACTGGTGGTTTCTCTGGGCGCGCTGCTGGTGAAGTTCACACAGGAAACCCTGCATATGATTCCGCATGTGCTGGAGATGAGCGAGAAGGACGTTCTTCTGGGCGTGCTGACGCTGATCGACCTGTCCTTCGCCGGCAATCTTCTGCTGATGGTGATCTTCGCGGGATATGAAAACTTCGTCTCCAAGATCGATGTCGCCAATCACGAAGACCGGCCGGACTGGATGGGCAAGGTCGATTTCGGCGGACTGAAGCTGAAACTGATCGCCTCCATCGTCGCCATCTCGGGCATCCACCTGCTGAAAGCCTTCATGAACCTGGCACAGACCTCGCGCGACGAGCTGATGTGGCTGGTCATCATCCACATGACCTTCGTAATTTCCGGTGTTCTCCTGGCTTGCATGGACCGACTGGAAGGTCATCATGGCCACGCGGCCAGTCCGGCGGAGAAAGCCGGTTCGAAATCCGCGGCAAGTCATCACTGATAAGTCAGCCTGTTCCTTCGTCTCGTCTGCCAAATGTCTATTGCGGCACAGCATCGACAGGGATAGACACCTCACCGTCACGCCGGCCAGCAGGGTTTTCAACGGATCGGAACGGGCTTGACCGCCGGGCTTCGGTCCGTTGACGGATTATTAACCCTAACCCGCCACTGTGCCCGTCACCGGACGCCATGCCGCGACGGTCCCCGGTTCGCCGGAGATCCTGTCCGCAGCAGGCATCAGGGCTGCCGGACGCACTCTCCGCTTGAGCGTGCGGGCGCATTCGACTATGGAACCGTTGGCGGGCGTGCTATGCCAGTCCGCCGGCTCGGCCGTCTCAACCGCTTTGATAGAGTTCGTCAGCTCCATGCTCTCCAAACTGCTCGGCGTGCTGTCCGCCGACATGGCGATCGATCTGGGGACGGCCAACACCCTGGTCTATGTCAAGGGCCGCGGCATCGTCCTGAACGAACCGTCCGTCGTCGCCATCGCCAACGTGCGCGGCAAAAAGCAGGTTCTCGCCGTCGGTGACGAGGCGAAGATGATGCTTGGCCGTACCCCCGGCAACATCCAGGCCATCCGGCCGCTTCGCGACGGCGTCATCGCCGATTTCGAAGTCGCGGAGGAAATGATCAAGCATTTCATCCGCAAGGTTCACAACCGCCGCAGCTTCGCCAGCCCGCAGGTCATCATCTGCGTGCCGTCGGGCTCGACCGCGGTGGAACGCCGGGCGATCCAGGAATCGGCGGAGGCCGCAGGCGCCCGCCGCGTCTTCCTGATCGAGGAGCCGATGGCCGCCGCTATCGGTGCCGGGCTGCCGGTGACCGAACCGACGGGCTCGATGGTCGTCGACATCGGCGGCGGCACCACCGAGGTGGCTGTGCTGTCGCTGGGCGGCATCGTCTATTCGCGGTCGGTGCGCGTCGGCGGCGACAAGATGGACGAAGCCATCATCGGCTACATCCGCCGCAGCCACAATCTGCTGGTCGGCGAAGGCTCCGCCGAGCGGATCAAGAAGGAAATCGGTTCCGCCTGTCCTCCCGAGGATGGCGAAGGCCGCATCCTGGAGATCAAGGGCCGCGACCTGATGAACGGCGTGCCGAAGGAGCTGATCATCTCCGAGCGCCAGATCGCCGAGTCGCTGGCCGAGCCCGTTTCCGCCATCGTCGAGGCGGTGAAAGTGGCGCTGGAGCACACCGCTCCGGAGCTTGCCGCCGACATCGTCGACAAGGGCATCGTGCTGACCGGCGGCGGCGCCCTGCTGGGCAATCTGGATTTCGTCCTGCGCCATGCCACCGGCCTGCCGGTGTCGATCGCCGACGATCCCCTCTCCTGCGTGGCGCTCGGCACCGGCCGCGCGCTGGAGGAGATGAAGACGCTGCGAAACGTCTTGGTCAGCGCCTACTGATTGGTGTATCCCTGGTTGGAAGGCCTCCGGTCCCCTGCCCACCCCTGGCGGTGAGGACCGGAGACGGACCGCGTATCTGGACGGGAATTTCCTGTGAAGCCACGCTCATCCGGCTCCGTCATCCGCCTTGCCGCTCCCTTGCGGGCTCTCGCGCAGCGATTCTCCTTCCTTCTGCTGGTGCTGGCCTCCATCGCGCTGATGATGGTCGGCAAGATCGAGTCCGTCTCGGTGGACAGCGCACGCGCACGCGTGACCGATGCCTTCGCCCCCATCCTGGATGCCATCTCCCGCCCCGCCGCCACGGCGGCGCGCGTGGTCGAATCCGCGGTGGAGCTTGAGAACGCCTTCGACGAAAACCAGCGGCTGAAGGCCGAGAACGCCCGGCTTCTGCAATGGAAGCAGGCGGCATTGAGGCTGGAATCGGAAAACAACAGCCTGCGCAGCCTGCTGCGGGTCCGTCCGGAACCGTCGGTCAACTACATCGCCGCCCGCGTCATCGCCACCCCCGGCAGTTCCTTCGTCCGTACGCTGGTGGTCACCGCCGGCAAGCGCGACGGGGTGCGCAAGGGTCAGGCGGCTCTCGCTGGCGCCGGTCTGGTCGGCCGGGTCATCGAGGTCGGCGAATGGTCGTCCCGCGTCCTGCTGCTGACCGACATCAACGCCCGCATTCCGGTGATCCTGTCGAACACGCGCCAGCGCTCGATCCTGGCCGGCGACAACTCCGATCAGGCCAAGCTTCTCTATCTGCCGCCGGACTCGCCGATCCAGGTGGGCGAGCGGGTGGTTACCTCCGGCGACGGCGGCCTCTTCCCACCCGGCCTGCCGGTGGGCGTGGTGACCGCGGTCAGCGAACGCGGCATCCGTGTTCTGCCCAGCGCCGACCTGTCTCGCGTGGAGCATCTGCGTCTGGTGGATTTCGGCCTGCCGAGCACCGATCTGGACCCGTCGCCAGATTCGAAGTGAAGTGGATGTGGAAGTGAGCTGGTTTTGGACGTGAGCCGGACGGACGGTCCACCGACCGGGAGATTGCCGTCATGACGGCGACCTTCTGGCAGAAGGTGGACAAGGCCGGGCGCAATCTGGCGCCCTTTGCCGTCACGGTGATGATGGTGCTGGTCGGCATGATCCCGCTGCCGGTCCCCGGCTATGCCCCGGTCGCACCGAACCTGACGCTGGTCTCGGTCTATTACTGGACGATCCACAGACCTGACCTGATGCGCCCGGGGGTGGCCTTTCTCATCGGACTGCTTCAGGATTTCCTGATCGGCGGACCGCTGGGCGTCAATGCCCTGCTGCTGGTCGTCGCCCAATGGGCGGTCCTGAACCAGCGCCGGGTGTTCCTGGCCAGCACCTTCGCCCTGCTGTGGTTTGGCTTCACGCTGGTGATGGCGGGTGCCGTCCTGCTGCAATGGCTGGCTTTCTCGGTGCTCGACGCCGTCACGCTGTCGATCCTGCCGGCCCTGTTCCAGGGCCTGCTGACGGTGGCGGTGTTTCCTGCGGTGGGTTGGCTGCTGATCCGCGTCCATCGCGCGTTCCTGAACGGGTAAAGGGTCGACGGGTCTCATGAGTTCGATCGATCGCGACACCGACCGTTCCCGCCTGCTGGCGCGCCGCGCCCTGGTGCTGGGCGGTATCAAGCTGGCCGGCCTGTCCGCGCTGGTCGGCCGGCTCTATTACCTGCAAGTGGTCGAATCGGCGCGCTACACCATGCTGGCGGAGGAAAACCGCATCAGCCTGCGGCTGATCGCCCCGTCCCGCGGCAACATCGTCGACCGCTTCGGCGTGCCGCTGGCGGTCAACCAGCAGAACTACCGCGTCGTCGTCGTGTCCGAGCGCACCCACAACATCCAGGAGACGCTCGACAAGATCTCCCGCATCGTGCCGCTGACCGATGGCGACCGCCGCCGCGTGCTGCGCGAACTGCACCGCAAGCGCCGCTTCGTTCCCGTCACCGTGCGCGAGAACCTGACCTGGGAACAGGTGGCGACGCTGGAGACCAACACCCCCGACCTGCCCGGCGTGTCCATCGAGGTGGGCGAGCTGCGCTATTACCCTCAGGCGGACTGGACCGCCCATATCCTGGGCTATGTCGGCGCCGTCTCGGAGTCGGAATTGAGCGGCAACAGCGATCCGGTGCTCTCCCTGCCCGGCTTCCGCATCGGCAAGGCCGGCATCGAGAAATTCCACGAAAAGGTGCTGCGCGGCACTGCCGGCACCAGCCAGCTGGAGGTCAATGCGGTCGGCCGCGTCATCCGCGAGCTGTCGCGCGACGAGGGCCAATCCGGACGCGAGGTGCAGCTGACCATCGACATGGCTCTGCAACGCTTCGTGCAGGAGCGGTTGTCGCAGGAGGTCAGCGCCTCGGCCGTGGTGATGGACGTCCACACCGGCGGCATCTATGCGCTGTGTTCGCACCCCAGCTATGACCCCAACCAGTTCACCATGGGCATCAGCGCCGAGCTGTGGGAGGAGCTGCTGTCCAACCAGGCGACGCCGCTGAACAACAAGGCGGTGGTCGGGCAATATCCGCCGGGATCGACCTTCAAGATGATGGCGGCGCTGGCCGCATTGGAATCGGGGGTGGTCAGCAACCGGCACACGGTGTTCTGTCCGGGCCATCTGGAGCTGGGCGACCACCGTTTCCACTGCTGGAAGCGCGGCGGGCACGGCACCGTCGATTTCGTCGGCGCTCTGCGCCATTCCTGCGATGTGTTCTTCTACGACGTGTCGCGCCGCATCGGCATCGACCGCATCGCCGAGATGTCCAACCGCTTCGGGCTGGGCAGCCGCACCGGCATCGACCTGCCTCACGAGCGCGCCGGCCTGATCCCGTCCATTGCCTGGAAGAAGGCAACGCTGGGCAAGAATTGGGACATGGGCGAAACGCTGGTTGCCTCCATCGGCCAGGGCTATGTGCTGACGACTCCACTGCAACTGGCGGTGATGACCTGCCGTCTGGCCAATGGCGGCTATGCGGTCAAGCCGCACCTGACCAAGCAGATCAAGACGGTCAGCGGCGAGCAGACCGCCTGGCCCAGCATCGGCGTGAAGAAAGAGAACCTCGACATCGTGCTGCGCGGCATGACCGAGGTGACCAACGCTCCCAACGGCACCGCCTTCAAGTCGCGGATCACCGAGGTCGGCTATGAGATGGCCGGCAAGACCGGCTCCGCCCAGGTCCGCCGCATCACCATGGCCGAGCGCAACACCGGCGTGAAGAAGAACGAGGACCTGCCATGGCGTGAGCGCGACCACGCCCTGTTCGTCGCCTTCGCGCCGATCCAGGCGCCGCGCTATGCCTGCGCGGTGTTCGTCGAGCATGGCGGCGGCGGCTCCACCGCGGCAGCCCCGATTGCCCGCGACATCCTGCTGGAAACCCAGAAACGCGACCCCGGCCGCGCCGCCGTCGCCGAAACCCCACCGACCGGCTTCGGCGAGCCGCGGGGCTGAGAAGCGGATCGGGTCAGGAGCGGGAGCGGGCCGGAATGGTCATCGCCACCACTCCCAGCACGACCGCGGCGCAGCCGGCAAGCATGGTCGGCTCCAGCGTCTCGCCCAGCATCAGCACGCCGATCCCCACCCCGATCGGCACCCGCAGGTAGGCTTGTGCGGTTGTCGGAACCGCTCCGATGGTGTGAACGAGCCGGAAATAGAGAACGAAGGCCAGCGCGGTCGAGAAGACCGAGAGGCCGGCAAGCGCCAGCAGCGAGTCCGGCGACGGCGACAGAGTCCAGGGACGGTCGACCGCCAGACTGACCGGCAGCAACAGCGCCGCTCCGCACAACAGCGACCCGGCGGCCGGCATGATCGGATCCAGGCCCTTGAACACGCGGCCGAAGATGGCCGCTCCGGCATAGCAGACGGTGGCGAGAACGATGGCTCCTTGTGCCAGCAGATCGCGGCCGATGCCGTCGACAGCCTCCGTCCCGATGATCAGCACCGTTCCACCGAGACCGGCGAACACGCCGGCCGCCTTCCGCCAGCCTACGGCCTCGTGCCGGGTCAGCAGAAGGGTGATGACGAAAGCGAAGATCGGCGTCGTCGCGTTGAGGATCGCTGCGGCACCGGCATCGACCGTCTGTTCGGCCCAGGCGATCAGGGTGAAGGGGAGAACGCTGTTCAAACAGGCCTGTAGGAGAAACCGCTTCCACACGGCCCCTTCCCGCGGCAGGGACAGGCCGCGCCAGCGGATGACCGCCAGGAGTATGCTTCCGGCGATCAGGGTCCGGCCGGCGATGAAGGTCAGCGGTGGGATCGTCTCCACACCGATCCGGATGAAGCAGTAGGACGCGCCCCACAAAGTCGCGAGGGCCAGCAGCAAGGCAAGCTCGACACGCAGATCGGGCTGCGAAGCGCGTGCATCGGGGGCTGGAAGGCTGGTCATGATGGCTCCGTCGGTCTTGCAAGGCGGCCCACCATGGCAGCCAAGCCCTTGAAAGACCGACACGAACGCTTCGGCCGCGGACGAAGCGTCGGCGGCTGACGGAGCCGGCGAAGGGGCCTAAACTGATGGGCATGACCAGCCCGCCCCTCCCCCTCGCCTCCGCCAACGGCATCGCCACCGTCGCCGCTTTGATCGGCGATCCGGCACGGGCGAACATCCTCTCCGCCCTGATGGGTGGGCAGGCGCTGACCGCCGGCGAATTGTCCTGGCGTGCCGGTGTCGGAGCGGCGACCACCAGCGGCCACCTCGCCAAAATGAGCGAGGCGGGATTGCTGGTGATGGAACGCCAGGGCCGGCACCGATATTACCGGCTGGCCTCCCCCGACATCGCCCAGGCGATGGAAAGCCTGATGGCGGTGGCCGCCGCCGGCCCTCAGCGTCACCGTCCGCCCGGACCGAAGGACGAGGCGCTGCGAACTGCCCGCACCTGCTACGACCATCTCGCCGGACGGCTCGGCACAAAGCTGGCCGACAGGCTGAACGAGCGCGGGTTGGTGATCCTCGGCGACGGCGGCGCCCTGGTAACGGACGACGGCCGCGATTTCCTGGGCGGCCTGGGCCTCGCATTTCCCGACGCCGGCGGACACCGCAGACCTCTGTGCCGGGTCTGCCTGGACTGGAGCGAGCGGCGGCACCATCTGGCCGGACGGCTGGGTGCGGCCCTGCTGACCTGTTCACTGGAGCGAGGTTGGATCATACGCAGTCCCGACAGCCGCGCCGTAACGATCACCGAGACCGGCGGCAAGGAGTTCGCCACGATTTTCGGCATCACGGCGGAACATCTGACTGCCAAATGAAAAAGCGCGCCCCACGGGGACGCGCTTTTCATCAAACCGACAGGCTTTCGCCGGATCAGTTCTTCGACTTGTCGACCAGACGGCGCTCGGCGATCCACGGCATCATGGCGCGCAGCTTCTCGCCGACCTTCTCGATCTCGTGCTCGGCGTTGCGGCGGCGGATCGCCTTGAAGGACGGCTGGCCGGCCTTGCATTCCAGCATCCAGTCGCGGACGAAGCGGCCTTCCTGGATGTCGGTCAGGACGCGCTTCATCTCGGCCTTGGTCTCGGGCGTGATGATGCGCGGGCCGGTGCGGTAGTCACCGTATTCGGCCGTGTTGGAGATCGAGTAGCGCATGTTGGCCATGCCGCCCTCGTACATCAGGTCGACGATCAGCTTCACTTCGTGCAGGCACTCGAAGTAGGCCATCTCGGGCGCGTAGCCCGCCTCGACCAGCGTCTCGTAGCCGGCGCGGATCAGCTCGGTCAGGCCGCCGCAGAGCACGGCCTGCTCGCCGAACAGGTCGGTCTCGCACTCTTCCTTGAAGGTCGTCTCGATGATGCCGGCGCGGCCGCCGCCATTGGCCGAGGCGTAGGACAGGGCGATGTCCAGCGCATTGCCCGAGGCGTTCTGGTGCACGGCGACCAGCGACGGCACGCCGCCGCCACGCTGGTATTCGCTGCGCACGGTGTGGCCGGGGCCCTTCGGCGCAATCATGAACACGTCGAGGTCGGAGCGCGGCTCGATCAGGTTGAAGTGGACGTTCAGGCCATGCGCGAAAGCCAGGGCGGCGCCCTGCTTCATGTTCGGGGCCAGATCGTCCTTGTAGAGGTCGGCCTGCAGCTCGTCCGGGGTCAGAACCATCACGACGTCGGCCCAGGCGGCGGCTTCGGCCGGGGTCATCACGGTGAAGCCGGCGGTCTCGGCCTTCTTGATGGTGGCCGAACCCGGGCGGAGCGCGATCCGCACATCCTTCACGCCGCTGTCACGCAGGTTGTGGGCGTGGGCGTGGCCCTGGCTGCCGTAGCCGACGATGACGACCTTCTTGCCCTTGATCAGGTTGACGTCGGCATCACGATCGTAATAGACGCGCATGGAGATGGTTCCTTGAATTCGCAACGAACGAAGACAGAGTGCGTTTCCTGCGGCGGATTACTCCATTGAGCAAAGCCGCGCGTCAAGAGAAACAATCGCTCGATGGAACGGCAAAATGCAAAGCTTCCTTGCGTTTTTGCCGCCCCAATCTTTCGCAGAATGATGTTCTGCGGGGAGTGGCGCCTTAAAAAGCCGCCGGCCCCTTCGACATGGCGACCACGCCGGTGCGGCTGGCCTCCACGAGTCCGAGCTGGGTCATCAGCCCGACGAAGTCGTCGACCTGCTCGGTGGTGCCGGTCAGCTCGAAGACGAAGCTGGTGAGCGTGGCGTCCACCACCTTGGCCTTGAAGATGTCGGCGAGGCGCAGCGCCTCGATCCGCTTGTCGCCGGTGCCGGCAACCTTGACCAGCGCCAGTTCGCGCTCCACCGCCGGCCCTTCGTCGGTCAGGTCATGGACGCGGTGGACCGGAACCAGCCGGCTCAGCTGCGCCTTGATCTGCTCGATGATCATCCGGGTGCCGGAGGTGACGAGCGTGATGCGCGACAGGTGGTCGGCATTGTTCACCTCGGCCACCGTCAGGCTTTCGATGTTGTAGCCGCGGCCGGAGAACAGCCCGATGACGCGGGCAAGAACGCCCGGCTCGTTGTCCACCAGCACGGCGATGGTGTGCTTTTCGATCACGTTTTCCATGAGACCCATCCCCCTGTTCGTTCGTCTTCAGCCGATCAGACCAGCACCATGCCGTCTTCCGGCGTGGCGTCGGACGGGCTGTCGTCGGGACCGAACAGGATCTCGTTGTGGGCCTTGCCGCCCGGGATCATCGGGAAGCAGTTCTCCTTCGGATCGACGGCGATGTCGATGATGCAGGGGCGGTCGGTGACAGCCAGCATCTTCTCGATCACCTGATCGACCTCGGCCACCGTGGTGGCGCGCAGGCCGACGCAACCCCAGGATTCCGCCAGCTTCACGAAGTCCGGCAGGGCCTCCGAATAGCTTTGCGAATAGCGCGAGCCATGCAGCAGTTCCTGCCACTGGCGCACCATGCCCATATACTGGTTGTTCAGGATGAAGATCTTGACCGGCGCGCGGTACTGCACGGCGGTGCCGATCTCCTGCATGTTCATCAGGAAGCTGGCCTCGCCCGACACGTCGACGACGATGGCGTCGGGGTGGGCCAGCTGGGCGCCGATGGCGGCCGGCAGGCCGTAGCCCATGGTGCCGAGCCCGCCCGAGGTCATCCAGCGGTTCGGCTGGTCGAAGGGCAGGAACTGGGCGGCCCACATCTGGTGCTGGCCGACTTCCGTTGTGATGTAGTGGTCCTTGCCGCGCAGGGCCTCGCGCAGGCGTTCCAGCGCGTACTGCGGCTTGATGACCGATTCGGTGCGGTTGTAGTTCAGGCAGTTGCGGGCACGCCAGCCCTCGATCTTGCCCCACCACTCCTTCAGCGCCGCCTTGTCCGGCGACTTGGCGCGCGCCTTCCAGATGCGCAGCATGTCTTCCAGCACGGCGCCGCAGTCACCGACGATCGGAATGTCGACCGCGACGTTCTTGTTGATCGAGCTGGGGTCGATGTCGACGTGGATCTTCTTCGACCCCGGCGAGAAGGCCGACAGCTTGCCGGTCACGCGGTCGTCGAAGCGGGCGCCGATGTTGATCATGACGTCGCACTCGTACATGGCGAGATTCGCCTCATACGTGCCGTGCATGCCGAGCATGCCCAACCACTGGCTTTCGGACGCCGGGAAGGCACCCAGGCCCATCAGGGTGGAGGTGATCGGGAAACCGGTGGCCTTGACAAACTGGGTCAGCAGCTTGGCCGCGAAGGGACCGGCATTGATCACGCCGCCGCCGGTGTAGAAGACCGGCCGCTTGGCGTTGGCGATCAGCTCCACCGCCTCTTCGATGCGGGCCATCTCCGCCTTCACCTGTGGGCGGTAGGTCTTGTGCTTGACCTCCGTCGGCGGGATGTAGGTGCCGTCGGCGAACTGCACGTCCTTCGGGATGTCGACCAGCACCGGGCCGGGACGCCCGCTGCGCGCGACATAGAAGGCCTCGTGCAGGGTGCGGGCCAGATTGTCGACGTCCTTCACTAGGTAATTGTGCTTGGTGCAGGGACGGGTGATGCCGGTGGTGTCGGCCTCCTGGAAGGCGTCGTTGCCGATCAGGTGGGTCGGCACCTGGCCCGACAGGCAGACCAGCGGGATGCTGTCGCACAGGGCGTCCAGCAGGCCGGTCACCGCGTTGGTGGCGCCGGGGCCGGAGGTCACCAGCACGCAGCCGACCTTGCCGGTCGAGCGCGCATAGCCCTCCGCCGCGTGAACCGCGGCCTGCTCGTGGCGTACAAGGACATGTTTCAGGTCGTTCTGCTGGAACAGCGCGTCGTAGATGGGAAGTACGGCGCCGCCGGGATAGCCGAAGATGATGTCAACGCCCTGATCCTTCAGGGCCTTGATGACGATCTGGGCGCCGGTCAGCTTCTGTTCGGACATCGCTCACGACCTTCTCATGTGGGCGCCTCCTCTAGGGCACCCGGTTCCTTGGGAACACCAACCCCGCCGGGAAGGGATGCCGTTCAGAACAACGGCTTAGCCCCGATGGCGTGTGCTGGGAGCGGCAAATTAGTCAATTCATCCGTCATAGGTCAACCCTATTCGCGAATGTTTGCAAAGTTTTTTTGCCGCAGTTTTTCCAATTGTTGCGCGCTGGTCGGAGGAGTACATCCGCACACGGTACCGCCCGCCGCAAATGGAAACGGCGGCCGCACCGAAGCGCGGCCGCCGTTCCGAAGAGGCGACGATGAATGGCCGAAGCCGTCAGGCGGCAGTCTTCAACAGGCCGCACAGGCGACGGATGCCCTCGCGGATCTGGGCCGGCTTGGTGACGGAGAAGGCCAGACGCAGCGTGTTCTTGCCCGACCGGTCTGCATGGAAGGCCGAACCGGGGACAAAGGCGACGTTGGCCTCCTTGATGGCACGGGCCAGCAGTTCGGTGCCGTCGACACCCTCCGGCGCCTCGATCCAGACGAACAGGCCGCCTTCCGGCTTGGTCCAGGTGACGCCCGGCGGGGCGTATTCCTCCAGCGCCGCCAGCATGGCGTCGCGGCGCTCCTTGTACTGGGTGCGCAGCAGCTTGATGTGGCTGTCGAAGATCTGCGAGACGACGTCGTGCATGACGATCTGGTTGATCGTGCTGGCATGCAGGTCGGCAGCCTGCTTCATCAGCACCAGCCGGTTCACCACCTCCGGCGCCGCATTGACCCAGCCCACCCGCATTGCCGGCACCATCGTCTTGGAGAAGGTGCCGCCGAAGATGACGTTGGTCAGCTTGCCGCCGTTGCGCTCGCAATCCAGCGCCGCCAGCAACGGCAGATGCTCGCCGTCATAGCGCAGTTCGCAATAGGCGGTGTCCTCGATCACCGGCACGCCGGCCGCCTCGCAGGCGTCCAGGATGGCGTGGCGGCGGGCCAGCGTCACCGTGGTGCCGTTGGGGTTCTGGAAGTCGGGGACGAGGTAGAAGAACTTCGGCTTCTGCGCCAGCGCCTCGGTCAGCGCCGTCATCTCCGGCCCTTCCTCGTCCATCGGGATGGAGAGATAAGTCGGCTCGTAAGGCGAGAAGGCCTGCAGCGCACCGAGATAGGTCGGGCGGGTCACCACGATCTTGTCGCCGGGGCCGATCAGCAGCTTGCCGACGAACTCCAGCACCTGCTGCGAGCCGTTGGTGATGAGAACGCTGTCCAGCCCGATGTTGACGCCCTTGCCGCCCATATAGTCGCAGATCCATTCTCGCAGCGGCGTGTAGCCCTCGGTGATGGAATATTGCAGGGCGGCGCCGGCACCGGAATTGGACTGGAAGATCTTCTCGTAGGAGCGGGCGATGGCCGAGCTGGGGAACAGATCCGGATCGGGAATGCCGCCGGCGAAGGAGATGATCTCCGGACGGTCGATCAGCTTCAGCAGTTCCCGGATTTCGGACGCCGTCATGCCGCCCACGCGGCCCGCGAACACATGACCCCAATCAACCGACACGGTGCTTCTCCTTCGGATCAGTAATTTAGTATCTTTCTCAGGCGGTCGAGCATTGCATTTCGTACCGCGAGCGAACAAGGCAGATCGATGGTATGGCAGCTATGCTGTCCTGTATGACTTACCAGCATATCGGGTGATTTGCCAACAATCTGATGCCGGAACCACGTGACCTGCCGTTTGGCATAGCGGCGGGTCGACTGCTGGGCCAGTGCGACAGCCTCGTCGAGCGGGATTTCGCCATGCAGAACGCGGCGCAGTTCGGGCACTCCCAGGGCTTTCAGCACCGGCAGGTCGGGGGCGAGATCCTGGTCGCGGGCCAGAGCGTCCAATTGCCGCACCTCCTCCAGCGCCCCCTGTTCCATCATCAGGTGGAAGCGCCTGTCGCACTGGGCATAGAGGTCCGACCGCGGCGGATCGAGCACCAGGATGGCGAAGCGCAGATCGGCCGGCGCGCCCTGGGCGGCCTGGCTCTGCCAATGGGACAGCGGATGGCCGGTGGCCTTCAGCACCTCCCAGGCGCGGGTCAGGCGGGTGGTGTCGCCGGGGTTCAGCTTGTCCGATGCCGGATCGCGGGCGACCAGTTCGGCACGGAAAGCCTCGCCGCCGATGGCAGCCAGCCGGGCATGGGCGGCGGCACGCACCTCGTCCGGGATGGGCGGCACCTCGCTCAGCCCCTGCATCAGAGCGCGCAGATAAAGGCCGGTGCCGCCGACCACCACCGGCAGACGTCCCCCGGCCCTGGCGGCGGCGATCTCCGCCAGCGCCATGTCGCGCCAGCGCGCCGCCGATCCGCGTTCCGCCGCCGGCAGCACGCCGTAGAGCCGGTGGGGCGCCCGCGCCAGATCCTCGGCCGGCGGCCGGGCGGTCAGCACATCCAGGTCGGCGTAGAGCTGCATGCTGTCGGCATTGATGACGGTGCCGCCGAATGTCTCGGCGATGGCGAGCGCCAACCCCGACTTGCCCGACGCGGTGGGGCCGCCGATGACGATGACGTCGGTCAGAGGGGTAGTCAGGTCGTTCATCGCCCTTGCATGGCGTTCCGGCGCCCGCTTTGCAACACCCAACCGCAAGCCCCAACTGCAAGCCGACGCCGAAGCTTCGTTGGACCCGGCCCCCTTGGCTGTGGTAGGCAGCGCGCAAAGGCCCTCTTTTCCTCGGGATACCTGCCGATGAACGCCGTCGCCACGCTGATCGCCCCCCGCACCGCCACGCTCGACGAGGCCGCCGTCCAGACCGCCAAGGCGGCGCTGGTCGGGCTGGGCGCCGATGCCGGTGCACCGGACTGGCTGGCGCCGGGCACCGCCTGCGATCTGCCCTTCGGCAATCTGGCGCCCGAGCAGGCGGAGGCGGCGATCCGCCATGCCCTGACGGTGAATGGGACCGGCGTGACGTTGGACATCATCGCCCAGCCGGCGGCGACGCGGCGCAAGCGGCTGCTGGTCGCCGACATGGAATCGACGATCATCGAGCAGGAGATGCTGGACGAGCTTGGCGATTATGTCGGGCTGAAGGACCACATCGCCGACATCACCGCCCGCGCCATGAACGGCGAGATCGACTTCAAGGATGCGGTGCGCGAGCGGGTCGCCCTGTTGAAGGGCCTCAACGAGGCGGTGATCGACGAGGTGTGGCAGCGCGCCACGCTGATGCCGGGGGCCGCCCAGCTGGTCGGCACCATGCGCGCCAACGGTGCCGTCTGCGTTCTGGTGTCGGGTGGCTTCCGCTGCTTCACCGGCCGGGTGCGCAGCTGGATCGGCTTCGATGACGACCGCGGCAACGAGCTGGAGGTGGAGGGCGGCGTGATGACCGGCAAGGTGATCGAGCCGATCCTGGACAAGGACAGCAAGCTTCAGGCGCTGATGGCCTATGCCGGCGAGCATCGCGTGCCGGTGGCGGAAACCATGGCCGTCGGCGACGGCGCCAACGACCTGCCGATGCTGCTGGCCGCCGGACTGGGCGTCGCCTTCCACGCCAAGGCTGTGGTCGCCGCCGAGGCCCGCGCCCGCGTCGATCACGGCGATCTCACCGCCCTGCTTTACGCCCAGGGCTACCGGGCGGCGGAGTTCGTAGGGTAAGGGACCGCCTCTTCCCCCTCACGCCCACACGCCGCGTACATAGGGCGTCAGCTGCGTATCCATCAGGATGATGTGGCGGACCAGCCAGTCGGCGGTGAATTTGTAGAGCTGCTCCGCGTTTTCATGGGTGGGTTCGATTGAAAAGCGGTTGGACAGTTCGCTGACCATCTTCACCGCGGCACGGTGCATGGCGACGTGCTCCTCGAATTTCGGGTAGTGCACGATCTGCATGATCCGCTCTTCGCGGGCGAAATGCTCCTTGGTGTATTCCAGCAGCTTGACCAGGATCTTGGCGACGCGGACCGGCTGGAACCGCTCAGCGGCCAGTGCTGCGTCGAGTTCGTTCAGATACTCGATCAGATGCTTGTGATCGTCGTCGATGGACGGTTGGCCGACGCTCAACTGCCGTCGCCATGTTATGGCGCCCATGACCCTGCCGCCTCCCCCCTTGCCGGCACCCCGTTAGCCCGGATTATGGCTTGTGCTACCATTGCGCCAAAACAGCCGGCGGCGTCACACGGCAATATGACGCACCCGCAGGAGGCGGCGGCCAGGAACGAAACAGGGCGGATGCGTCGCCGCACCCGCCCCATCCCGCAACCCGAACCCTGCCGCGATCGGACGAGGGTTAAAGTCCGTCATCCTTAGCCGACGATCGAATAGCCGCAGTCGACATAGGTGGTGTCGCCAGTAATGCCCTTCGCACCATCGGTGGCGAGGAAGGCGGTGGTGTAGCCGACCTCTTCGATGGTGACCAGACGGCCTTCCGGAGCGCGCTCTGCGGCCTTGTTCATCAACTCGTCGAAATGGGCGATGCCGGAGGCGGCGCGGGTCTTGATCGGGCCGGGCGAGATGGCGTGGACGCGGATGCCCTTCGGGCCCAGCTCGGCCGCCAGATAGCGGACGCTGGCTTCCAGCGCGGCCTTGACCGGACCCATGACGCCGTAATTGTCGATGACGCGGTTCGCGCCGAAATAGGACATGGTGAACAGCGACCCACCGTCCTTCATCAGCGGCTCGGCATACTTGGCCATGCGGATGAAGGAATGGCAGGAGACGTCCATCGCCTGCTGGAAGCCCTCGCGCGAGCAATCGACGACGCGGCCGTGCAGATCCTCCTTCGGGGCGAAGGCGATGCTGTGCAGCGCGAAGTCGAGCTTGCCCCACTTCTCGCCGATCCTGTCGAACATGGCTTTCAGCTGGCCTTCGCCGGTGACGTCCACAGGTTCGAAGATCTCGGCCTCGAGCTGCTGGGCAAGCGGCTCGACGAACTTCTTGGCCTTGTCGTTCAGATAGCTGACCGCGAGGTCGGCACCCAGCGCGCGGAAGGCGCGGGCGCAGCCCCAGGCGATCGACTGGTCGTTGGCGATGCCAAGGACGAGCCCCTTCTTGCCTTCGAGCGTGGCGGCGGCGGGAATGATCGTGGTCATGCGGACTGTCCTGCGGTCGATGTGACGGGAGGAGCGGCCGCAACCTTGGCGGCCTTTCGCCGGGTGCACAGACGCGGCGTTCCTTGTGCAGCGCACCATAGACGAACCGCCGCGGGTCCGCAACGTGCAATGGACGCGAATCGCACATGCACTTCAATCATTGCGCAGCATTGTCGCAGGCACGATCAGTAAAAGCCGAAGTTACTCAAATTCTGTCTTTCATTGATCCATATCAAAAACGGCCCGCCAGCGTGGGACTGGCAGACCGTTTCTTGATGAAATTTTTGTTATGGCCTCAGGACGCTTGGCTGATTGCCCGCTTACCGCGCAACCCCCGGGCTGAAGGAAGGCGGATCGCTTGCCGGGAAGGATTCCTGGGAAGCCTCGTCGACGATCTCCTCCTCGCAGCTCTCCTGATAGATATCGCCGGGATGGCGGGAATATGGATCGATGCCGTGCTCGACATCCTGCGCGGGAAACGCCGCCCGGTCATTGTGCGACCAGTCGGTCAGCATCGCCTTGCCGGGGCAATAGCCGGTCAGGCCGCGCGCGACCAGCGCGCCACCGGCCAGCGCCATGGCGGCGCCGGTCCAGTTGGGCCGGCGCAGGCCCAGCACCGCCAGCACCACGCCGCCGGCCAGCGACGCCAGCCGTTCATTGTGACCGACATTTATGCCATAGCTGCCGGTGGGGCCGGGCAAACGGTCGGCCATGTGTTCGGCCATGCCGCGCAGGTTGCGCTGGGCCGTATCGGTGATCGAAGAGAGTTCCATATCGGTCCTCCTGAATGCGGGTCCCGGTAAGGCGGGTCCCAATAGGGGATCGTCCGCCATCGGATCGTTATCGCGTCACTGTTGGGAAACCGGCGGCTGGGGGCTGACGTTCCCGGACGGCGTCTGCGCGGCGGCATCCGGCGCCGCCTGTGGCGTACCGCCCTGCCCCATTCCCGCGCCGGGCGTCGCCCCGCTGGAACCGGCGGCGCCGCGCGCCTGCTGCAACTCGCTGTTCAGCCGCGCCACCTCCTGCGACAGGCGCTGCACCTCCTGGCGGAGCGGTGCCGCCGAGACCTCGCCGTTTCCGCCGGCCGCGCCGGCGATGGCGGCCAGAGTCGCCGAATCGCGCATCCAGTAGGGGGCGACGCCGTAATAGGTGTGAACCGCCATCGCCCACTGGCGGTCGTTCATGTTCGGGCGGTTCTTGTCGTCGAAACGCGGCGCGTTGGTCAGCTTGTCCTTCGGCACATTCAGGACATAGCCCTCGCCCGACGGAGTGAACAGTGCCCAGGGAACCGCGAAGTCGGCCTCGCCGATGCCGAGGAAGCCGCCAAGCTCGACCACGGCATAGGCAACGCGCCCGGTGCCGGGATCGATGATCAATTCGGAGATGCTGCCGAGATCCTTGCCGTCCGGGCTGCGCAGCTTGGCGTTCTCAAGATCGTCGGCGGCGATGGCGCGCGGATGGGCGATGGAGTCCTGGAGCGCCGTCGCCTCGCCCAGGATGGCCTGACAGGCGGGGGCGTTGCCCTTCTGTGCGGCGGCCTGCGCTGCCTGCTGGAGCGCACGCAGCTGTGCGGTTTCCTGCGGGGTCACCGGAGCGGCGGAGCCGGGGCCGGCAGCCTCGAGAGCCGCCGCCTGCTGTCCCAGCCGGTCAAGCCCGGCCGCGCAGTCGTCGGCCGCCAGCGCGGGCGCGGCGAAGGACAGTGTTCCCAGCGCGGCCAGCAGCAGGGCCGTTGCAGGGGTGGGGCGCGTCATCAGGGCATCCTCCGGCTTGAATCGTCTCATGCTGCATGAACAGCATGGTCAAGCCGGAGGTTCCCGGACGACCATATTCCCCCAGTTGTGAAAGGTCAGCCCGGAAGGGGCAATCCACCGCGCTGGACAATGAAGGACTGGATGGCGTCCAGCCCCTCGCCCGCCTTGACGTTTGTGAAGACGAAGGGACGGTCGCCGCGCATCTTGCGGGCGTCGCGGTCCATCACCTCCAGGCTGGCGCCGACCATCGGGGCAAGGTCGGTCTTGTTGATGACCAGCAGGTCGGAGCGGGTGATGCCCGGCCCGCCCTTGCGCGGGATCTTGTCGCCGGCCGACACGTCGATCACATAGATCGTGATGTCCGCCAGTTCCGGCGAGAAGGTCGCCGCGAGGTTGTCGCCACCCGATTCGATGAAGATCAGGTCGAGGTCGGGGAACTTCGCGTTCATCTCATCGACGGCGGCGAGGTTGATCGAGGCGTCCTCACGGATCGCGGTGTGCGGGCAGCCGCCGGTCTCCACCCCCATGATCCGTTCCGGCTTCAGGGCGCCGGAGCGGGTGAGGAACTCCGCATCCTCCTTGGTGTAGATGTCATTGGTGATCGCCGCGACCTCCCAATCGTCGCGCATGCGCTTGCACAGCGCATCGGTCAGCGCAGTCTTGCCGGAGCCGACGGGACCGCCGATGCCGACGCGAAGCGGACCGGCGTGGCTCTTTTCGATAGCGGGGAGAGCGCTCATGAGCGGAACAGCCTCGTATATTGGGTTTCGTGGATCATCGAAGTCCAATCGACGGCCATCGCCCGGCCGCCGAGATCGTCGAGCGGGGCCGCCAATGCCGCCTCCGCCGCCCGATGCGTGATGGGATCGAGTGCCGCCAGCGCCCGCTGCCCATCGGTCTGGCCCAGCGGCACCAGCCGCACGCCGGCCGACACCAGATTGGCGGAAAAGGCGTGGAGATAGGCGGTCAGCGCCGGCCCCTCCGCCACGCCGATCAGCGCTGCGGCCAGCGCCACCGCCACCGCATAGGCGACCGGCCGTCCGGTGGAAGCGATGACCGCATCCCAGCGCACCAGCCCGTCGAGCGGCCATGCGGCGCGGATCGCCAGCAGGAATGCCTGCCCCTGCGCGCGCGATTCGAGCGCCGTTTCGGCCGACGCGCGCAGGATATCGGCCCGTTCCACCGCCCAGGCGAAGCCGGCCTCGTCGCCGGCCAGCACGGCGCGGTGGGCGGCGGCGAACAGCATGCCGTCGGTCCGCCCGGCGCCATGACGCAGGATGCCGTCGAGCCAGACGATCATCGTCGCCCGGTCGCGCACCAGCCCCTGCTCCACCGCCGCCTCGATGCCATGGCTGTAAGAGAAGCCGCCGACCGGAAAGCTGGGCGACAGCCACGCCAGCAGGCGCGTCAGGGCATGGGTGGAGACGCGATCGTTCACCTCAGTGCGAATGCCCATGCCCGCCGCCATGCGAATGACCGCCATAGGCGCCGCCTTCCGGCATGAAGGGTGCCGACACGTCGCGCACCTCGGCACCCAGCCCGCGCAGCATGTCCTCGATCACATGGTCGCGGCGCAGGCGGATGGTGTCGCCGACGATCTGCACCGGCAGGTGGCGGTTGCCGAGATGCCAGGCGACGCGGGCGAAGGCCTCGACCGGGCCGGGCATGCGGACCTCCATCAGGTCTTCCGCAGCGGCGACCACGCGAAGAAAGCTGCCGTCTATCAGTTCCAGCCCGTCGCCATCGTCCAGCGCCACTGCCCGAGGCAGGTCGAGCAGGAAGGGACCGCCGGCATCGTCGGTCATCGTCATGCGGCGGCGGAACCGGTCATCGAAGGCGAGGGTCACGGTGCCGGCCGCCTGCTCGACCGGCCAATGGCCGCGGGCATGGACTCGGGTGGCGCGACGGGTGGGATCGGTCATCAGCTAAAGCCGTTCGAAGGGGGTCGGGTGGCCGAAGAAACGGCCGGCCAGTTCGCTGACCAGCGCCGCATCCCCGGTGGTGAAGAATTTCAGGCCCTGTTCCGACGGATCGGGCCGGTATTCGGGGTGACGGTCGAAATACTGGTCGAGCGAGCGGGCGGTCAGCGTCGGCTGGGACAGGATCTCCACCCCCGGCGGCAGGGCGCGGGCAAACAGGTGGCGGACCAGCGGGTAATGGGTGCAACCCAGCACCACGGTGTCCAGCGGCTGGCTGCCCATCTTGTCCAGCAGGACGCGGACATAGCCGTTCACCGCCGGTTCGATCTCGTCGTCCGACGCACCGCGCTCGATCAGCGGCACGAGGTCGGGGCAGGCCTGCTGCACGACGCGGACGGACGGCGCCCGCTTGCCGATCTCCCGCGGGAAGGAGCCGGAGTTGACCGTCGCCGTGGTGGCAAAGATGCCGACGCTGCGTGGTTCCGCCAGATGGTCGGGCGGAACGGTGTCGATCATCCACGGCACGCGGGTGATCGCCTCCACCATCGGCACCAGCACACCAAGCACGTTGCGGCCGGGATGGGCCGACGGCAGCCATTCCTGCTGGAGCCGGCGCAGCGCGACGGCCGCCGCCGTGTTGCAGGCGATGACGATCAGCCGGCAGCCCTGGTCGAACAGGCGGTCCATCCCGGCGATGGTCAGCCGGTAGATGTCGTCCTCGCTGCGCGGGCCGTAGGGAGCGGCGGCATGGTCGCCGAGATAGACGAAGGGCCGGCCGGGCGCCGCGTCCACCAGGGCGCGCAGCACCGTCAATCCGCCATGTCCTGAATCGAATACACCGATCACGAATAGACCCTGCCTAAGACTCCTTCCCCCTCTGGGGAGAAGGTTGGGATGAGGGGGTTCGGCGCAGCCGAAGAGATCCTCAGAAGCGGTTTCCCCTCACCCTACCCCTCTCCCCAGGGGGGAGAGGGGATAAAAACATGCATCAGAACAGGAAATACCGCTGCGCCATCGGCAGGATTTCCGCCGGTTCGCAGGTCAGCAGTTGCCCGTCCGCCCGCACCTCGTAGGTTTCCGGGTCCACCTCGATGTGCGGGGTGGCATCGTTGTGGATCATGTCCTTCTTGCCGACCGTGCGGGTGCCCCGGACGGCAATCAGCTCGCGGTGCAGGCCAAGCTGACGGCCGACATCCAGCTCAAGCGCCTTGGCGCTGACGAAGGTCACGCTGCTGGCCTGCATCGCCCGGCCGAAGGCACCGAACATCGGGCGGTAATGCACCGGCTGCGGCGTCGGGATCGAGGCGTTGGGATCGCCCATCAGCGCCGCGGCGATGGTGCCGCACTTGATCACCATGTCCGGCTTGACCCCGAAGAAGGCCGGCGACCACACCACCAGATCGGCCAGCTTGCCGACCTCGACCGAGCCGACGACATGCCCGATGCCGTGCGACAGCGCCGGGTTGATGGTGTATTTGGCGATGTAGCGCTTGACCCGGAAATTGTCGTTGTCGCCGGTCTCCTGCGGCAGCCGGCCGCGCTGCAGCTTCATCTTGTGGGCGGTCTGCCAGGTGCGGATCACCACCTCGCCCAGCCGGCCCATCGCCTGGCTGTCCGACGAGATCATGGAGAAGACGCCCAGATCGTGCAGGATGTCTTCCGCCGCGATGGTCTCGCGCCGGATGCGGCTTTCGGCGAAGGCGACGTCTTCCGGGATGCGCGGGCTGAGGTGGTGGCACACCATCAGCATGTCGAGATGCTCGTCCACCGTGTTGATGGTGAAGGGCCGCGTCGGGTTGGTCGAACTCGGGAGCACGTTGCCGAGGCTGGCCACCCGGATGATGTCCGGCGCATGGCCACCGCCCGCCCCTTCGGTGTGGAAGGTGTGGATGGTGCGGCCCTTGAACGCCGCGATGGTGTCCTCGACGAAGCCGGACTCGTTCAGCGTGTCGGTGTGGATCGCCACCTGGACGTCGAGCTGGTCGGCCACGGTCAGGCAGGTGTCGATGGAGTCGGGCGTGGTGCCCCAATCCTCGTGCAGCTTCAGGCCACAGGCGCCGGCGGCGATCTGCTCCAGCAGCGCGTCGGGGCGGCTGGTGTTGCCCTTGCCGAAGAAGCCGAGGTTGATCGGCAGCCCCTCTGCGGCCTGGAGCATCCGCTCCATGTGCCAGGGTCCCGGCGTGCAGGTGGTGGCCGAGGTGCCGGCGGCCGGACCGGTGCCGCCGCCCAGCATGGTGGTGACGCCGCTGTTCAGCGCCTCGTCCACCTGCTGCGGGCAGATGAAATGGATGTGGGCGTCGATGCCGCCGGCGGTGACGATCTTGCCTTCGCCGGCGATCACCTCGGTGCCGGGGCCGACGATGATGTCGACGCCGGGCTGGATGTCGGGATTGCCCGCCTTGCCGATGGCGGCGATGCGCCCGCCGGTGATGCCGATGTCGGCCTTGACGATGCCCCAATGGTCGATGATCAGGGCATTGGTGATGACGGTGTCGACGGCCCCCTGGTGGCGCGAGCGCTGGCTTTGTCCCATGCCGTCGCGGATCACCTTGCCGCCGCCGAACTTCACCTCTTCGCCATAGACGGTGTGGTCGCGTTCGACCTCGACGATCAGGTCGGTGTCGGCCAGCCGGATGCGGTCGCCGGTGGTCGGGCCGTAGAGGGCCGCGTATTCGGCCCGGTCGATGCGGTGCGCCATTGTCGTTCGCCCTTCCTGTCGGCCCGTCAGAGGGCGCCGTTGACCTTGCGGTTGAAGCCGATCACCACCCGATCGCCGCCATAGGCGACGAGTTTCACATGCCGGGTCTGGCCGGGCTCGAAGCGAACCGCCGTCCCGGCCGGAATGTCGAGCCGGAAGCCCCTGGCCTGCTCGCGGTCGAAGGTCAGCGCGCTGTTGGTTTCGTAGAAATGGAAGTGCGAACCGACCTGGATCGGGCGGTCGCCGGCGTTCGCAACGTCGAGCTCGACCGTGGCGCGGCCGTCGTTCAGCACGATCTCGCCAGCCGCCGGGAAGATTTCACCGGGTTTCATCGGGCATTCCCTCTCAACGGATCGGCTGGTGGACGGTGACGAGCTTGGTGCCGTCGGGGAAGGTCGCCTCGACCTGGATGTCGTGGATCATCTCGGGGATGCCATCCATCACCTGATCGCGGGTCAGCACGGTGGCGCCGTCCCGCATCAGCTCGGCGACCGTGCGGCCGTCGCGTGCGCCCTCCACCACGTAATCGGTGATGAGGGCGACCGCCTCAGGATGGTTCAGCTTGACGCCGCGCTCCAACCGCCGCCGCGCCACCATCGCCGCCATCGCGACGAGCAGCTTGTCCTTCTCGCGCCCTGTCAGGTTCATCGGGGGATTGCCCTTTCGCCACCCTGTTCGTCACCGGAGCATTGCCGGCCGGTTGGGGGCGATTATGCCACGAAGACACGGTGCGCCAAGTGCGTCGTATGACGTAGACGCTTGAAAGTACTGGCGGGACGGCTGTGGCGCTGCCGTCAGACCTCCCACAGCCGCGGCAGGCGGGTGGGCAGGCCGGCGGCTTCGCTGCGCAGACCCGACCACAACGCCGCATAGGCACCGCGCACCGCACGGGCGTCGCCACCGAGGATGCGGACGATCAGCAGGCCGTCCAGCGTCGTGGCGCCGATGCGCGCACCCTTGATCGGTTCGGCAAGCGCCCGGACCGCATCGAGATGGCGCGCGGCGTCTGGAGAGGCATGGAGAAGGGTGGCGCAGGCGGCGGCTCCGCCGAAGCCGGCAGGATGGGCCAGCGCCTCGCCAATGTCGTCATCCAGATGCAGGGCGTCAGCCCAGATCAGGCGACCGTCGCGGGCGACCTCCCAGGCATCGCGGATCAGGCCGCGGCTAACCGTCTCGCCGAAGGCGGCGCGGCCGAAGACCAGCATCTCGCCGGCAATGGCGCGGCCATCGCCCGACAGGTCGATCCGGGTCAGGCGGCGCAGGCGGGAGCCTTCGAAGACGATGGCCTCCTGCGGCATCCACTCCAGCCACGCGCCGCTCTCCACCGACAGGGCGGTGTCGATGCGGCAGTCGGCACCGGTGGAACGATAGACCTTCTCGGCCGCCTGGGTGGTGATCAGCGCCCGGGCGCCCGGCCCGACCGACAGGTCGATGTCCATGCGGTCGCCGCCGACCATGCCGCCCGACGTGGTGGCGAGCACCGCGATGGGAAGATCGTCGCGGCGCGGCGTCGGCATCAGCACCCGCAGCGGGTCATGGTGGTAAAGCGTCGCCAGACGGGTCTCGCCGTGACGATGTTCGAAGCGGACGGTCGCGGCGCCATGGACGGCGACCTTCTTCTCCTCATGCGCCTTTTCCCCGCTCGTCGAATTTTCCGGCCTGTCGGCCACCGCCACCTGAACCAAGCGCCCGCTCCCCACTGGATCACAGGGTCGCCAGTCTGCCGGAAGCGGGGCCGTTCAGGCAATGCGGACTCTTCAGCCTTCGCCGGTGAAACAGCCGTTGCGGGCGGCGACCACCGCGACCTGGGTGCGGTTGCGCACGCCCAGCTTCTGCATTATGGCGCGCACATGCACCTTCACCGTGCCTTCCAGCACGCCCAGCCCGCGGGCGATCTCCTTGTTGGAGTGGCCGGCCAGCAGCAGTTCGAACACGTCGCGTTGCCGCTCGGTCAGGCGGTCCAGGATGTCGTCGTTGCCCCGCGGACCCTCGGCCAGCGCCCCGTTCAAGACCGCACGCGGCAGCGGCAGGAAGATGTCGCCGCTGAGCGCCAGTGAAATGGCATGCTCCAACACCTCCGGCGGGCTGGTCTTCAGCACATAACCGCGGGCGCCCATGCGGACGCTGTCGACGATGTCGGCCACCTCGTCCGAGTTGGTCAGGATCAGGACCGGCACGTCGCCCAGAGCCCCTTTCAGACGGCGCAGACCGGCGATGGCGCCGCCGCCCGCGTCATCCTCATCCCCGCGCGGCGGGCCGGGGTCGTACAGGACAAGGGCCAGCTCGGGAGTCTGGCGGCCGACGTTCAGCGCTTCATCCAACGACCCGGCCTCCAGCACGCGCGTCCCAGGGCAGATCTCGCCGATGGACAGCGCGAAGCCATGGCGGACCATCGGCTGCTCGTCGACCACCAGAAAAATCCGCGTGGGATTGCCCGCGCTACGCGAACCACCGCGCGCTTGAAGCTCGAACTCCATCGTGTCCCCTTATTCTCAGCGGACCGCTCATCAGTAGGGCCAAGAACACCAAAAAGCCCCAATGGGAAAGCGGTTCATTCGCGCCGCTCCATGGCGCAGCTACCCCTAAATATCGAATGAATGGATCTACGATCATTTTCACCGCAAATCCGATCTATTGGCTGTGACTTTCCTGTTCTCACCTTGCGCTGTTGGTTAATGAACCGTATAAATCATCCCAGCATGAAGCGTAAAGCCCGCTGTTCCGAACAATATTGTTCTAATTTTCTATGTTCGGAGTCCGCGCGGACCGACCCAACCGGTCCGGTCCTTATCCTGGACCTTCAGGCGCGGAACAAAAGGGGGGATCGCCGCTGCCCGAAAATGGGCGGCCCAGCGGAGGATGATCAATGACGACATGGAATGTGATGCTGGTTGACCACGACCGGCTGTTTTCTGCGGCACTGGCAACGTTGATCGGCGGCGGCCCCTTCCGGGTCAGCGCCCACGCGGCCAGCGCCGATGATGCGCTCGACCTGATTGCCGACGGTGAGGAACCCGACCTGATCGTGTTGGCACTGCAGGATGGCATGCCGGAGGAGATCGCCGGCATCCGGAGGTTGCGCGACGGCACCTCCGCCCGGATCGCCGTACTGGCCGACACCATCGCCGACCGCAGCCTCTCACAGTCGCTGAAGGCCGGTGCCGACGCCTATCTGAACAAGAGCATGTCGAGCGAGAGCCTGCTGCGCTCCCTGCGGCTGGTGATGCTGGGCGAGGTGGTCTATCCCACCCATGTCGCCGGCCTGCTGATGGCTGCCGCCAACGAACGCCCGCAGCACAACCCGACCCCGATCGCCATGCCGCCCAGCGGCGACCTGTCGAAGCGTGAGGTGCAGATCCTGCGGTGCCTGCTGGCCGGCCAGTCGAACAAGGCCATCGCACGCAACCTGCACATCACCGAATCGACGGTGAAGATGCATTTCAAGAACGTGATGCGGAAGATCAACGCGCAGAACCGCACGCAGGCAGCGGTGTGGGCCATCCAGAACGGCTTGTCGCCGCTGGTGACGGCGTAGGTTCAGCCGGGGAAGGCTTTTTCTTTCCCAACAAGTTCAATAGTCCCCTTCCCTCCCCCGCTTTCGCGGGAGAGGGATAGGCAGGGAGCAATCTGCGCCCTTACTCCGCCGCGTGGCGATGGCCGGCGTGGCTGCCTTCGCAGAACTCCTCGATCATCTTGCGGCAGAAAGCCGGAATGTCGTCCGGCTTGCGCGACGTGACCAGCCCGTGGTCGGTCACCACCTGCTCGTCCACCCAACTGGCACCCGCGTTGCGCAGGTCGGTCTGCAAGGACGGCCAGGAGGTCATGCGCTTGCCGCGCACGCCGCCTGCATCGATCAGCGTCCAGGGACCGTGGCAGATCGCGGCGATGGGGCGGCCGGACTCCACGAAGCTCTTCACGAACGCGATCGCCTTCGGCTCCAGCCGCAGCGAATCCGGGTTCATCACCCCGCCCGGCAGCAGCAGCGCGTCGTAACCTGCGGCATCGGCTTGGTCGAGCGTCACGTCGACATCGATCATGTCGCCGCGGTCATGGTGATTCCAGCCCTGAATCTGCCCGCCTTTGGGAGCGACCACATGCACGGTGGCGCCGGCATCGCGCAGCGCCTTCACCGGCTCGGTCAATTCCACCTGTTCGAAACCGTCCGTGGCGAGCACGGCAACGGTCTTTCCATCGAGTTTCTGAGCCATTGGGGCACGTCCTTCACTGAGGGTCATGCCGCAGAAACCGGATTACCCCTGGATGGTTCCCTGGGAACTGTCCCGCAATTCCCATGTTGATTGTGACATACGAGACACACATCAGCGATGGGAGCCCTTATCATGAGGTTCCAGACCCTGTTGGCCGGCCTTGCGCTGGCGGCAACCCTGCCATTCGCCCACATCGAGTCGGCTCAGGCTGCGGATCCGCGCGGCGGCGACGATCTCGTCGGGCTTGAAGTGACCGGTCTGCTCGGCGAGGAGTTGGGCCAGATCGTTTCCGTGTCGCCCAGCGCAGACGGCAAGGACACCAGCATCCTGGTCGAGGCCAGCGGCATGCTGGATGTCGGTCACCGCTTCTTTACCGTTCGCCGCTCGCAACTGTCGGCGGGCGAGGATGAGGATACGGTGACCTACAAGAAGACCGCGCAGGACGTGATCCGCCGCCTGCACACCGATACTCAGGTCGCGGAGCGCTGATCGCCAGCGCTCCGGCCCAGCCTAGAAGCCGTCAGGCCGGTTCGTCCGGGTGGCAGGGTTTGCAGCCGGTGGGCCAGGGCTCGCCCAGATCCTCCACCATCACCCGCCAGGACGGCGCATCCAGGCGGATGCAGCCGCCGCCGGCGAAATGCAGGGCGACGCCGCCCTCCACCATCTCCATCGACAGCAGTTCCATGATGCGGCCGCGCTCCTTCAGGTCGAAGCCGCGCAGCTTGGCACCGGTGACCCCCTCCACCCGCAGGCCGCAATGGACCCGCTCATAGGGAGCCAGATCGTCGTCATCGGCGGACGGGCCGGGACGCGGACCGTCGGCGGCCTCCCAGCGGAAGCGGTTGACGACCATGACGAACCGCTTTTCGTCGGGCTGGAAGCACATGTCGCCGACCGGCAGGATGGCGTCCTGCAGGCAGGCGGAGACGACCTTCAGATCCTCCTCGTCTTCGGCGCGCAGGCGGATCGGGGTCATGGCTTGGGCCGTCATGTTCGGGGGTACCTCTCGGAAAAGGCCAACCTCAGGGGTGGCGGGAGGGGCACCCCCGCCGATTACTCGTCGCCGCCGTGGATGCGCTCGATCTCCGCACCGCAGGCTGCCAGCTTCTCCTCCACCCGCTCATAGCCGCGGTCGAGGTGATAGACGCGGTTGACCGTCGTCTCTCCCTCCGCCGCCAGCCCGGCGAGCACCAGCGACACCGAAGCGCGCAGGTCCGTCGCCATCACGGGCGCGCCGGTCAGCCGTTCCACGCCGCGCACCAGGGCCGACGAGCCGTGGACCGTGATCCGCGCGCCCATGCGGGTCAGTTCCGGCGCGTGCATGAACCGGTTCTCGAAGATCGTTTCCGTGATCATCGCGGCCCCCGTCGCCGTGCACATCAGGGCCATCATCTGGGCCTGAAGGTCGGTGGGGAAGCCGGGGAACGGCTCGGTCATCACATCGACGCCGTGCAGTTCGCCATTCGCGCGCGACACGCGGATCCCGTTCTCGATCTCCTCGAAGGCGACGCCGGCCGGAGCCAGCGCCTTGACCGCCGCTTTGATCAAATCGAGACGTGTGTTCATGATGTCAAGACGGCCACCGGTGATGGCGGCGGCCATGGCGTAGGTGCCGGTCTCGATGCGGTCGGCCACCACCATGTGGCGGGCGGCATGCAGCCGGTCGACACCCTCGATCACCAACCGGTCGGTGCCGATGCCGGTGATCTTCGCCCCCATCTTGACCAGGCATTCGGCCAGGTCGGTCACTTCCGGCTCGCGCGCGGCGTTGACCAGGATGGTGGTGCCCTTGGCCAGCGTGGCCGCCATCAGCAGGTTCTCGGTTGCACCGACAGAAACCTTGGGGAAGACATATTCCGCACCGCGCAGTCCGCCCGCCGGAGCCTTGGCGACGATGTAGCCGGCATCGATCCGGATGTCGGCGCCCATCGCCTCCAGACCCTTGATGTGCAGGTCTACCGGACGCGCGCCGATGGCGCAGCCGCCGGGCAGCGACACCTTGGCCTCGCCGCAACGGGCCAGCAACGGCCCCAGCACCAGCACGCTGGCGCGCATCTTGCGCACCAGATCGTAGGGGGCGGTGGTGTTGGTGATGTCGCGCGCGGTGAAGTCCACGGCGCGGCCGGCGCAATCGCCGCCCGCCCCGGCCATGTGGATCGCCACGCCGTGCTGCAGCAGCAGATTGCACAGCGTGTTGATGTCGGCCAGGATCGGCAGGTTGGTCAGCGTCAGCGTCTCGTCGGTGAGAAGAGACGCCGTCATCAGCGGCAGGGCGGCGTTCTTGGCGCCACCAACGGTGATGGAGCCGTTCAGCGGGCGACCGCCGCGGATGCGGATCTTGTCCATGGACCTGTTTCTTTCGCGGATACGCTTTTGAAGGCGTTCAGAGAGGAGTGCTCAGAGCCGGGGCAGCGTGACGCCCTTCTGCCCCATGTATTTGCCGGACTTGTCGGCGTAGGACACCTCGCACACGCTGTCGCCCTTCAGGAACAGGAACTGGCACAGCCCCTCGTTCGCATAGACCTTGGCGGGCAGCGGGGTGGTGTTGGAGATCTCCAGCGTGACGTGGCCTTCCCACTCCGGCTCCAGCGGGGTGACGTTCACGATCAGGCCGCAGCGGGCATAGGTGCTCTTGCCCAGGCAGATGACCAGAACATCGCGCGGGATGCGGAAATACTCCACCGTGCGGGCCAGCGCGAAGCTGTTCGGCGGGATGATGCAGACGTCGGTCTTGCGGTCGACGAAGCTCGAATCGTCGAAGCGCTTCGGGTCGACGATGGCGTTGTCGACGTTGGTGAAGATCTTGAACTCGTCGGCGACCCGGGCGTCGTAGCCGTAGGACGACACGCCGTAGGAAATCACGCCTTCGCGCTTCTGGGTCTCGACGAAGGGCTCGATCATGCCCTTGGTCTCGGCCATCTCGCGGATCCAGCTGTCCGGCATGATGCCCATCGCGGGGGTACTCCTTGGCGTATCGATTGGATGGAGGGGTCGTGAAGGCTGGTTTGTAGCCGAGCACGCGGCGGCGCTCAAGGAAAGGTGGGCCGCTTGGCGCGCATGGACGGTTCTTTATCACGGCGCTGGTCTTCGCCGCCGCGACGTCTAAGCTCGGCGTTCATGAGCCAGAACTTCATCCTGTCCGTGACGGACACCCCCGCCCCGGCCGATCTGGCCGGAATCTACGAGGGCCTGCGCGCCTACAACGAGGCGTCGCTCGGCCGCGCCTATGACCGCCGCGACCTGGTGGTTGCCGCCCGCGATGCGGACGGCGCGCTGAAGGGCGGACTGGTCGGCTACAGCAACTGGGAATGGCTGTATGTCGACCTGCTGTGGGTGGACGACTCCACGCGCGGCAGCGGTCTCGGCGGCCGGTTGCTTGCCGCGGCGGAGGCGGAGGCCAAAACCCGTGGCTGCCGCTGGTCGCGGCTCTACACCTACGACTTCCAGGCACCCGGCTTCTACCCGAAGCAGGGCTATGAGGTGTGGGCGGAGATGGAGGGCTACCCGCCGGGGCACAGGCAGATCTGGTTCAGGAAGGATTTGGCCTGAGCGGAAGCGCCCTCTCTCCAAATCGGGGAGAGGGACAAATCCGGGAGATCGACTATTCTCCCCGCTGCCGCGCCTGCTCCTTGCGCTTGCGCAGGTTTTCCCGCAGGCGGGCGGCAAGGCGTTCGTCGCGGCCCGATGCCGCCGGCTTCGGCTTCACCGGGGCCGGCGGCGGAGTCGTGGTTTCGGCGGTGTCGTCCATCGGCGCGGCTCCGCCCCGGATGTCAGTGGTCGGAATGGTGCAGGATCTGGTCGCGCAGGCCGGTGTCGTACTCGACGCCGGTCGCGGTCAGGATCGCGGCGGCAGGGGTGCGCTTCACGATGCCCTTGCGCTCCAGGATGGTCCACACGGCGTCGTTCTGCAGGCCGGTGG